>Ga0207688_10001942_pt1 | contig 11076 bp, 10 predicted proteins | sample KBSMiscanthusM4_FD_184296 | JGI IMG/M metagenome (GOLD analysis project Ga0207688, IMG submission 184296) | Miscanthus rhizosphere microbial communities from Kellogg Biological Station, Michigan, USA - M4 (SPAdes) (version 2) | ecosystem: Host-associated > Plants > Roots > Rhizosphere ...
ATCGGGTACGGCATCGCCGCGATGTTCGCCACTCCCGACCCGGCGGTCAACCCCTGGTTCGGGTGGTTGGTCCTCGGGGTCTGGTTCGTCCTGACGGCGGTGCCGGTCGCGCTGTTCGGTGCGAGCGCCGGGATGACGGCGCTCGGCCTGCGGGTGGTTCCCGTCAACGGCGGGAGCGCGGTCGGACCGGTCTCCGTGCTCCTGCGCACGGCGTTGATCGCGGTGGTGGTGCCGCCGCTCGTGCGCGACGTCGACGGCCGCGGCTGGCACGACCGCGCGGCGGGCACCGTGGTGGTGCGGACGCGCTAGCGCCGCCGCACCGTGCGCTGGACGCTGCGCATCTTCGCGCCCGAGGGCAGCGGGCCCTTCGGCATCGCCGCGGCGCGCGAACCGAGCGCGGCGAGGCGCTTCTCGATGTCGTCCATCTGGTTGGTCGAGATGTTGCGCGGGAGCTTGGTGAGCGTCTTCTGAAGATCGCGCAACGGGGTCTGGCCCTCCTCGTTGCCCACGATGAAGTCGTAGATCGGGGTGCTGCCCACCACCCGTGACGTGCGCTTCTTCTCCTGCGCGAGCAACGACTTCACCCGGTGCGGGGCACCCTCGGCCACGAGGATCACACCGGGACGGCCGATCACCCGGTGCACGGCGTCGAGGTGGGTGGTGCCTGCGATGCCCTGGCTGACCCGCCAGGCCCCGCGCATGTTGTCCAGCGCCCACCCCGCGGCGCCCGGCTGGCCGTCGGCCTTGGAGTAGACCGAGCTCTGCACACGCCGTCCGAAGATCGACACGGCGACGAGGAGGCCGATGGCGATGCCGAGCGGCAGGAGCACCCACTCCATCCCGAAGAACAGCCCGATGCCGAACGCCAGCGCCGCGGCGAGCACGATCGAGCCGATCATCAACGGCAGCAGCAGCTTGTCCTCGCGCCGCTGGTGCTGGAACGCCTGCCAGAGCTGCTTGTACCGCATCCGCGACGCGGCACGCTTCTCCCGCTTCGCTGCCTTCTTCGCTTCCTTGTCCGCCTTGGCGGGCTTCCCGGCCATGCCGGTCAGGATAGCTCTAGCGCGCGAGGAGCGAGGCAGCCTCCTGGGCCGCGGTACCCCCGTCTGCCAGGTGCTCCAGGCCTTCGGGCAGGGCCTCGCCGCGGCGCTGCTTCGTCTGCGCGTAGAGCCGCCCCGCCCGGTAGGACGAGCGGACCAGCGGGCCCGCCATCACGCCCGCGAAGCCCATCTCCTCGGCGGCCTTCGCGTGCGCGACGAACTCCTCGGGCTTGACCCACCGCTCGACCGGGTGGTGGCGCGGGGTCGGCCGCAGGTACTGCGTGATCGTGATGATCTCGCAACCCGCCTCGTGCAGGTCGGCGAGGGCGGCGGTGACCTCGTCGGGCGTCTCGCCCATGCCCAGGATGAGGTTGGACTTCGTGACCAGACCGGCGGCGAGGGCCTTCGTGAGCACCGAGAGCGAGCGGTCGTAGCGGAACGCGGGCCGGATGCGCTTGAAGATCCGCGGGACGGTCTCCAGGTTGTGCGCGAGCACCTCGGGCCGGGTGGCGAACACCTCGGCGAGCTGGTCGTCGATGGAGTTGAAATCGGGGATCAGCAGCTCGACGCCGGTGCCCGGGTTGAGCTCGTGGATCTGGCGGACGGTCTCGGCGTAGAGCCACGCGCCGCCGTCGGGCAGGTCGTCGCGGGCGACGCCGGTGACCGTGGAGTACCGCAGGCCCATGGTGCGTACCGACTCGGCGACGCGGCGTGGCTCGTCGCGGTCGAGCTCGGCGGGCTTGCCGGTGTCGATCTGGCAGAAGTCGCAGCGGCGCGTGCACTGCTCACCGCCGATGAGGAACGTGGCCTCGCGGTCTTCCCAGCACTCGTAGATGTTGGGGCAGCCCGCCTCTTCGCAGACGGTGTGCAGGCCGCCGGAGCGCACGAGCGACTTCAGCTCGGTGTACTGCGGGCCGGTGCGGGCGCGGGTGCGGATCCACGGCGGTTTGCGTTCGATCGGGGTCTCGGCGTTGCGGACCTCCAGACGCAGCAGCTTGCGACCCTCCGGTGCCATCGTCACGAGCGACAGGCTACGCCGCGTAGGGTCGGCGCGTGGACCTGCGGATCTTCACGGAACCCCAGATGGGCGCGAGCTACGACGACCAGCTGCGCGTCGCCCGGGCCGCGGAGGCGGCCGGCTACGACGCGTTCTTCCGCTCCGACCACTTCCTCGCGATGGGGGAGGCGTCCGGCGAGCCGGGGCCGACCGACTCGTGGGTGACGCTCGGCGCGCTCGCCCGGGAGACCTCGCGGATCCGGTTGGGCACGCTGGTGACGTCGGCGACGTTCCGGCTGCCCGGCCCGCTCGCGATCACGGTGGCGCAGGTGGACGCGATGTCGCGGGGCCGCGTCGAGCTCGGGCTGGGGTCGGGCTGGTTCGCCGCCGAGCACGAGGCCTACGGCATCCCGTTCCCCGGCCTCGGTGAGCGGTTCGACCGGCTCACCGAACAGCTGGAGATCATCACCGGGCTGTGGCGGACGTTGCCGGGGGAGCGGTTCTCCTACCGGGGCACGCACTACGCGATCGCGGAATCGCCCGCGCTGCCCAAGCCGGTGCAGCAGCCGCACCCGCCGGTGATCGTCGGCGGCGTGGGCGCGAAGCGGACGCCCGCGCTCGCCGCCCGGTTCGCGAGCGAGTTCAACGTGCCCTTCGCCGTCGAGGAGAAGGTCGCCGCGCAGTTCGCGCGCGTGGACGAGGCGTGCCGGGCGATCGGCCGCGACCCGGCCGAGCTCGTGCGCTCGGTGGCCCACACCATCGCCGTCGGCCGCGACGACGCGCAGGTCAGGCAGCGCGCGCTCACGATCGGCCGCGATCCCGCCGACATGAAGGTGAACGGGCTGTCCGGCACCGTGGCCGAGGTGGTCGACCGGCTCGGGCAGTGGCGGGAGAAGACCGGCATCACGCGCATCTACCTGCAGCTGCTGGACCTGGCCGACCTCGACCAGGTCGAGCTGATCGCCGCCGAGGTGGCACCGCAGCTCGGCTGACCCCGGAGCGTCGAAGCCGCCGAGCTGTCCAGGCGCGCGCGTCGGCGTAGCGTGACGGGCATGCTCGGGTCATGCCGTCGTGACGCAGGGCCGGTGCGGGTCGACCGCATCGGGATGATCGAGTACGTCGCCGCGTGGGACGCCCAGCGCGCCCACGCCGAGGCCCGCCGCGCGGGCACCGGGCCCGACGTGCTGATGCTGCTGGAGCACCACTCGGTCTACACGGCGGGCAAGCGCACGCAGCCCGAAGACCGGCCGACCGACGGCACGCCGGTCATCGACGTCGACCGCGGCGGCCGCATCACCTGGCACGGCCCCGGCCAGCTCGTCGGCTACCCGATCGTGGCGCTCGTCGAGCCGCTGGACGTCGTCGACTTCGTGCGGCGGCTGGAGGAGGCGTTGATCGCCGTCGTCCACGGGCTCGGCATCACCGCGGCCGGCCGGGTGGAGGGGCGCAGCGGGGTGTGGCTGCCCGCCGACGACCGCGGCCCCGAGCGGAAGATCGCGGCCATCGGCGTGCGCGTGCAGGGCGGGATCACCCTGCACGGCTTCGCGATCAACTGCGAGCCCGACCTCGCGGCGTTCGACCGGATCGTGCCGTGCGGCATCACCGACGCCGGGGTCACCTCGCTGTCCGCCGAGCTGGGCCGGTCGGTGCCCGTCGCCGAGATCATCGACGTGACGGAGCGCGCGGTGCTCGCCGTGCTCGACGGCACCCTCCCGGTGCGCGAGCACGCCGTGGCGCGCCCGGTCACCCCCGCGGGCCTCGACCTGCAGCTGCACCCCGCCCTGCGCTGACGCGCTCGCGCTCCGGCGCTGCGCGTGGCACCCACCCTCGGCGCACGGCCCGCCGCTGCGGGCCGAGCTCACCGTCCCTGGGTGAGCAGGCGGGCGAGGCGCACCAGGGCGTCCCGCACGTCCGGCAATGCGCGGCCCTCGTCGCGGACCCAGTACCGCACCTGCTCGGCGGCGAGCGCCGCGAGGAGGGCCTCGGCGCGCAGGTCGGCGTCCGGGGCACCCGCATCCGCGAGGAGCAGGCGGCAGTGGTGCACCCACAGCCGGTGTGATCCCGTGCGCAAGCGGGCGCCCGGGCTCGCCGTCTGCGACATCGCCACCAGGTCCAGGTGCGCCACCACGAAGCCCAGGTAGGCGTCCACGAAGGCGGCGAGCCGCTCCTCGGGCGGCGCGCCGGGCCCCAACGGGGGCGGCCCGCCGAGCATCTCCTGCTGCAGCTGCGCCTCCCGCTCGTCGAGCAGCGCGCTCGCCAGACCGGACTTGTCGCCGAAGCGGCGGTACAGCGTGCCTTTGCCGACGCCCGCCGCCGCGGCCACGTCGTCCATGCTGACGGCGGCCACCCCGCGGGTCGCGAACAGCTCCTCCGCGGCCCCCAGCACCTTCCGCCGGTTGCGCGCCGCGTCCGCCCGCTCGGTGGGTGCCGCCGTGGGCACCAGGTTCAGATCCACGATGAGGACTGTAGTCCGTTTCACTCTTGACGTAAACGGACTTCGGTCCGTATGTTGAAACGGACCGCAGTCCGACTCTCCAGGGAGCTCGCCGTGAACCTCCTCCACATCTCCTCGTCCCCGCGTGGCACCGACTCCGAGTCGCTGCGCATCGCGAAGGTCTTCACCGACACCTACGCCGAGAGCCACCCCGGCGCCGTCGTCGACCACTGGGACCTCTGGGACGCCCCGCTGCCCGACATGGCCTTGGGCGCCAAGGCGAAGATGACGGTCTTCGGCGGCGGCACCCCCGTCGGCCCGGAGGGCCGCGTGTGGGCGCAGGCCCGCGCGGCGTTCGACCGGTTCGCCGCGGCCGACCGGGTGCTGTTCAGCGTGCCGATGTGGAACGCGGGCATCCCGTACGTGCTCAAGCAGTTCATCGACGTGGTGAGCCAGCCCGGCTGGATCTTCGGCGTCGACCCGGTCGAGGGCTACCGGCACCTGTTGGCCGACCGCGGCGCGCGCGTCGCCGTGATCTACACCAGCGCGGTGTGGGGCCCGGGCGTCGGCCCGGAGTTCGGCCGGGACTTCCAGTCGACCTACTTCGACGACTGGCTGCGCTGGACCGGCCTCACCGACGTCAGCGACATCCGGTTCCACCCGACGCTCACCGGCGACCGCGCCGCCGAGGACGCCGCCGCGCTCGCCCGCGCCCGCGACGTCGCCAAGACGTTCTAGGCGCCGAGGTGGGCGAGGACCGCTTCTGCGGCGCGGCGGCCGGACACCAGCGCGCCCTGCTGGGACGGGGTGTCGCGGTGGTCGCCCGCCACGAACAGGCCCTCGCCGAGCTCGACCGAGCTGCGCAACGGCCGTCCGGCGGGGAACGCGGGCAGCGCGTCGCGCACCTCGTCGACGCGCAGGAGCTCCCAGCCGTCGGTCGCCGCCCCGTAGATCCGGCTCAGCTCGCGGCGGATCTCGGGCTCCGGGATCGCAGGCCCCACGACCGTCGACGACACCAGCGCCCGGCCTGCCGGCGCGGCGCTCTCGGGCATCACGACCGTGTTGGCGATGGGCCCGCCCGTGCCGTCGAGGTGCAGCAGGGCCGCGTCGGCGGGCGGGTCGGTCGCCGCGTGGTGGTAGGTGGTGAGCGTGCGCATCTCCGGCGCGTCGAGGCCGTGGAGCAGCGCGCCCGCGGCGCGCGGGTCGGTGGCGACGACCACGGCCCGGGCCCGCAACGTCTCACCGTCGACCTCGACCTGCCCGGGTCCGACGCGGGTGACCCGCCGCCCCGTCGACAGCGCCTTCTCCGGCAGGCCCTCGGCGAGGAGAGCGGGCAGCGCGCCCATGCCGTCGGCGGGCACCGCGATGGTGCCGAGCGCGAAGCAGCGCCACACCAGCCGCACGTACGCCGCCGACGTGACCAGCTCGCGGTCAGCAAGCACGCCGGAAAGGAACGGCCGCAGGAACTGCTCGACGACCGGCCCGTCGAGGTGCGCGGCGGTGAAGTCGCGGGCGGCGCTCCGGTCGATCCGCGTCGCCGTGCGCTGCGGCGGGGTGGCGACCACCTGCGCGGTCCACGCGACCAGCCGCGCCTTGGCGATCGGACCGAACAGCCCGTCGGTGGCGGTCCGCCAGGCGAGGGCGGGGCGGCGCACCGGGTTGCCGAACGTGTGCAGCGCGCCGTCGCTCGCGCGGATCGCGGCGCCCGGCACGAACGGGCGCAGGCGGAGCGCGTCGAGCGCCACCGTGGCCCGCAGCGCCGGGTAGACCGTGTTGAGCACCTGGAACCCGCGGTCGAGCCGGAACCCGTCCACGACGTCGGTGGCCACCCGGCCGCCGGGCCGGTCGGCGGCGTCCAGCACGCTGACGTCGAGGCCACGCCGCGCCAGCACGGCGGCGGCCCGCAGGCCCGCGAGGCCCGCGCCGACGATCACGACGTCATGCGTCATGCCTCGACCGCCGCCGAGAGCGCGTCGCCGAGGGTGCGGTGGCGGAACTGGTAGCCGGTCTTCTCCAGCTGCGCGGGCACGGCGCGCTGCCCGTACAGCAGCAGCTCCTCGCCCATCGCGCCGAGCACGGTCTTGATCACGACGGCGGGGACGGGCAGGGACGTCGGCCGGTGGACGGCCTCGGCGAGCGCCTTGGTGAACTCCGCGTTGGTGGCGGGGGTCGGCCCGGTGAGGTTGACCGGGCCGACGACGCTGTCGTGTTCCAGCGCGTGCCGGATGCCGCCGACCTCGTCGTCGAGCGAGATCCACGGCATGTACTGGGTGCCCGGCCCGAGCCGCCCGCCGAGGAAGAACTTGAACAGCGGCCGGAGCACACCGAGCAGCCCACCCGCCGGGGCGAGCACCAGCCCGGTGCGCAGGTTGACCACCCGCACCCCCGCGTCGACGGCCTTCTGGGTGGCCGCCTCCCAGTCGCGGCACACCTCGGCGAGGAACCCGGTGCCCGACGGGCCGCTCTCGTCGGTGACGCGGTCGCCGGTGTTGCCGTAGTAGCCCACCGCCGACGCCGACACGAAGGCCGGGACGCCGTGCTCGGCGACCGCGGCGGCGAGCACCTCGGTGGGCACGTTGCGGCTGTCGCGGATCAGCTGCTTGCGGGCCCCGCTCCACGGCCGGTCGCCGATGGGGACGCCGCCGAGCCCCACCACCGCGTCCACGCCCTCGAACGTGCCCGCGTCGATGCGCGCGGCCGCCGGGTCCCAGCCGCGCTCGTCGGGGGCGGCCGGGGTACGCCGAACCAGGCGGAGGACGTCGTGTCCCGCCGCACGGAGGTCGGCCACGAGGGCGGTACCGATCAGACCGGATGATCCGGAGATGACGACGCGCACGGGGCGATCCTCGCCGAGACCGGCGCCGCGCGCACCTCGGCCGCCCGGTGCGCGGATGACGTCGCCGAGACGACGTCATCCGCGCATGGTCAGACCTCGAACTCGCCGGACTCCAGCCGGGCCCGGACCGCCGAGACGAAGCGGCCCGCGTCGGCCCCGTCGACGAGGCGGTGGTCGTAGGTGAGCGGGAGGTAGCAGACCGACCGGATGGCGATCACCTCGCCCTCCGGGCTGTCGATCACCTTGGGCTGCTTGGCGATCGCGCCCGTGCCGAGGATCGCGACCTGCGGCTGGTTGATGATCGGCGTGTCGAACAGCGCGCCGACGCTGCCGATGTTGGTGATCGTGAACGTGCCGCCGGACAGCTCGTCGGGGCCGATCTTGGCGTCGCGCGTGCGGGCCGCGACGTCGGCGATCCGCTTGGCCAGCCCGGCGATGTTGAGGTCCTCGGCGTTCTTGATCACCGGGACGAGCAGGCCGCGGGGGGTGTCGACGGCGATCGCCAGGTGCACGTGGCCGTGGTAGACGATCTCCTTCTTCTCGACGTCGATCGACGCGTTGAGCGCGGGGTACTGCTTGAGCGCCTCGATCGCCGCCTTCGCGAAGAACGGCAGGAACGTGAGCTTGACGCCCTCGCGCCGCTCGAAGTCGGCCTTCACGCGGGCGCGCAACCGCGCGATGCGCGTGACGTCGACCTCCTGCACGGTCGTGAGCTGCGCCGACACCTGCAGCGATTCGGTCATGCGCTGGGCGATGACCTGGCGCAGGCGCGGCAGCTTCACCGTGCTGCCCGGCTGCGGGCCGTCGGCCGCGGGCTGGGCGGCGGCCTGCGTGGACGACGCGGCCGACGCGGCAGGCGCGGACGCCGCCGCCGCGGGTGCCTCGGCGGGCGCGCTCGGCTCCGGCTCCGGCTCCGGCTCGGGAGCGGGCTTCGCGGCCTCGGCGGCGGCGAGGACGTCCTGCTTGCGGATGCGGCCACCGACGCCGGACCCGGTGATGCCCGAGAGGTCGACGGAGTGCTCGGCGGCGAGCTTGCGCACGAGCGGGGTGACGTACGGGGCGGCGCCGCCGCTCTGACCGCCCGACGAGCCTGCCTCCGGCTCGTCGGCGGGCGACTGCGCCGGGGTGCTGGAGTTGGCCGCCGACGGCTCGGCCGTGACCGGCCGCTCGGCGTCGCGCTGCTCGGCCGCGGCGCGCTGCGGTGCCTCTTCCTTGCGCTCTTCCCCGGCCTCTTCCTTCGGCGCTTCCTTGGCCTCTTCCTTGGCTTCCGGCTGCGGCTCGGGCTCGTCCTCCTGCTGGGGTGCCGCCTCCCCGTCGCCGATCACGGCGAGCTGCCCGCCGACGTCGACGGTCTCGTCCTCGCCCGCGGTGATCTCCATGAGCGTGCCCGCCACGGGGGACGGGATCTCGGTGTCGACCTTGTCGGTGGACACCTCCAGCAGCGGCTCGTCCACCTCCACCCGGTCGCCGACCTGCTTGAGCCAGCGGGTGACCGTGCCCTCGGTGACGCTCTCGCCGAGCTCCGGCATCTTCACGGCGTGGCCGGAGCCCGTCGACTCCGCCTTGGCCTTCGGCTTCTCGGCGGGCTCTTCGCCGCCGCTCGCGGTCTGCGACGGCGACGACTCCAGCGGTGGCGAGGAGTCCTGCTCCTCCTCGGCCTCCGAGCCCGAATCGTCGGCCTGTTGGTCGGTCTGCTGATCGGCCTGCTCGTCGGACCCGCCGGAGCCTGCACCGTCGCCGATCACGGCCAGCTCGCCGCCGACCTCGACGGTCTCGTCCTCGCCCGCGACGATCCGTTCCAACACCCCCGCGGCGGGGGAGGGGATCTCGGTGTCGACCTTGTCGGTGGAGACCTCGAGGAGCGGCTCGTCGACCTCGACCTGGTCGCCTTCCTGCTTGAGCCACCGGGTGACGGTGCCCTCGGTGACGCTCTCACCGAGGGCGGGCATCTGGACGGAGAAGGACATGGCTCCTCGATCTTGTCGGGGTACGGCGGGAGTCAGGAGTGGGCGTGCAGGGGCTTGCCCGCCAGTGCGAGGTGGGCCTCGCCGAGGGCTTCGTTCTGGGTGGGGTGCGCGTGGACCAGCGCGGCGACGTCCTCGGCCTGCGCATCCCAGTTGTAGATCAGCTGGGCCTCGCCGATCAGCTCGCCGACCCTGGCCCCGACCAGGTGGACCCCGACCACCGGGCCGGGCGTGCCCTCGCCGCCCGCCTTGACGAGCTTGATGGCGCCCTGGGTCTGCAGGATCTGGCTCTTGCCGTTGCCCGCGAGGTCGTAGGTGAGGGTCTGGACCTCGCCGAACTCCTCCCGCGCCTGCGCCTCGGTGAGGCCGACGGACGCGACCTCCGGCTCGCAGTAGGTGACGCGCGGGATGCCCGCCTCGTTGATCACCGGCGGGTTGAGCCCCGCGATGTCCTCGGCGATGAAGATGCCCTGCTGGAAGCCGCGGTGGGCGAGCTGGAGGCCCGGGACGATGTCGCCGACGGCGTACACGTCGGGGAGGTTGGTGCGCAGCCGGTCGTCGGTGAGGACGAAGCCGCGCTCCATCTTCACCCCCGCCTCCTCGTAGCCCGCGTTGGCGGTGTTGGGCCCACGCCCGACGGCGACGAGCAGGTAGTCCGCCTCGAGGTCCTCGCCGGACTCGAGCGACACCGTGACCCCGGAGTCGCTCTGCTTGGCCCCGGTGAACTTCACGCCGGTCTTGAAGGCGATCTTGCGCCTGCGGAACGCGCGCTCCAGGAGCTTGGAGGCGAACTCGTCCTCGGCCGGGACCAGCCGGGGCAGCGCCTCGACGATGGTGACGTCCGCCCCGAAGCTCTTGAACACCGACGCGAACTCGACGCCGATCACGCCGCCGCCCAGCACGATCACGCTGCGCGGCACGTCCTCCAGCCGCAGCGCCTCGTTGCTCGTGATGACGCGGCCGCCGATCTCGAGGCCGGGGAGCGAGCGGGCGTAGCTGCCGGTGGCCAGCACGACCTTGGCGCCGACGTAGCGCTCACCGTCGACGGTGACGACGTTCGGCGCCTCGAACCGGCCGTCGCCCGCCACGAACTCGATCTTGCGGGACTTCACGAGCCCCTGCAGTCCCTTGTAGAGCTTGGCGACGACGCCGTCCTTGTAGCTGTTGACCCCGGCCATGTCGATGCCGGAGACGGTGCTCTTCACACCGATGCGGTCGCCCTCGCGGGCGCTGTCGGCCACGTCGGCCGCGTGCAGCAGCGCCTTGGTCGGGATGCAGCCGTAGTGCAGGCAGGTGCCGCCCAGCTTGTCGCGCTCCACCAGCACGACCGACATCCCCAGCTCGGCCGCGCGCAGCGCGCAGGCGTACCCGCCCGACCCGCCGCCGAGGATCACCAGGTCTGCGTTGTGCTCGGGCACGTCCCACTCCTCATCCCAGGTTTTCTTCACGCCATCGTCATCTTGTCACCCGGGACGACTTCGTGCGGGGTCCGGTCTCGCGCGGGAGAAAACGACCCCGCCCGCGCGTTCGACGGTCGTGAACCTCATGGGACGGCTGCGCGGCGGCGGGCACTCCGCCGAGGAGGCGTACCTGCGCGAGTGGACGCGCAGCCACGCCGGGGTGGAGGCGTTCGTCGAGCCGCGCACGGCGGTCACGGAGACCACCGTGCTGCTCGTCGCCGCCGACGGCGAGTGGACCCGGCGTCGGGTGGCGGGGCCGAACGCGGCGCGCAAGCTCGCCCGGCGCCTCGCCATCCCGGTGTACGACGTGCAGCTGGTCGGGTACCCCCAGCGGATGCGCGACCA
>Ga0207688_10001943_pt1 | contig 11071 bp, 10 predicted proteins | sample KBSMiscanthusM4_FD_184296 | JGI IMG/M metagenome (GOLD analysis project Ga0207688, IMG submission 184296) | Miscanthus rhizosphere microbial communities from Kellogg Biological Station, Michigan, USA - M4 (SPAdes) (version 2) | ecosystem: Host-associated > Plants > Roots > Rhizosphere ...
GACGCCGACCTGATCGTCGACAAGGCGAACGGGCCGTTCGTGCTGGAGAACATCGCGTCGAGCGACAAGCGCCTGCTGGCGCTGCCCGACTCGTCCCACGAGGTGACGTTGGACGTCGACCGCGAGCGGGTGATGGTGGAGGTCTTCGACTTCATCCGCGCGCGGAGCAAGGAGTAGCGGTCAGGCCAGGTGCACCGGCAGCTCGGCCAGGCCGCGGAGCACCAGCCCGTCGCCGTGGCTCCAGCGGAGCCGGGCGGGATCGACGGCCAACCGCATCGTCGGGAACCGCGCGTGCAGTGCGCCGAGCGCGATGCGGCCTTCCAGCCGGGCCAACGGCGCGCCGAGGCAGTGGTGGATGCCGTGGCCGAGTGCGAGGTGGCCGCTCTCGGCGCGGTGGATGTCGAACGACTCGGCGTCGCGGTAGCGGGCCGGGTCGCGGTTGGCCGCCGCCAACGACACGATCACCTGGGCGTGCGCGGGGATCACGACGTCGCCGATCCGGATGTCCTCCGTGGCGCAGCGGAACGTCGAGTGCTGCCCCGGCGGGTCCCACCGCATGGCCTCCTCGACAACGCTCGTCACGAGCGTGGGGTCGGCGACCAGTGCGTCGCGCTGCGCCGGGTGGCGGAGCAGCGCCACGGTCGCGTTGCCGATCAGGCTGGTGGTGGTGTCGTGCCCGGCGACGATCAGCTGGAAGATCGTGGACATCGCCTCCTGGCGGGTGATGGCGTCGCCCGCGGCGACGAGATCGGTCACCAGATCCGCACCGGGCTCGGCGCGCTTGTGGTCGAGCAGCGCGCCCAGATAGCCGACGATCGCGTCCGACGCCGCGACCGTCCGGGCAGGCGGCGGCCAGGAGTGCGGGGCGAGCAGGGTGCGGAACCACCGGCCGACGTCGGCGCGGTCCGGTTCCGGTATGCCGAGCAACTCGCTCACCACGGTGAACGGCATCGGGAACGCGTAGGCCGCCACCAGGTCGACGACATCGTCGCGGCGGACGGCCAGGTCGTCGAGCAGCTGCGCCGCGATGGCGCGCACCCGCTCCTGCAGCCCGTCGACGCGCCGCCTGCTGAACGCCGGGGCGGCCAGCCGTCGCAGCCGGGTGTGGTCGGGCGGGTCGACGGCGAGCATGTGGCGGGCCAGCGCGGGTCCGGGCAGGCCTTCGGCGACCGTGCCCCCGTCGCGGGCCAGCGCGGCGTGCATGTCCTTGGACAGCCGCGGGTCGTTCAGGGCCGCCTTGGCCTCGTCGTAGCCCACGATCAGCCACGCCGAGTGCCCGTCGGCCAGGCGCACCGGGTGCGCCGGGCCCGCCGCGCGCACCTGCGCGAACACGCGGTACGGGTCGTCGCGGTCGTAGTCACCCCACGCGTCGAGCGCCGGATGCCGCTGTGCCGTCTGGGGCGACGTTCTCATCAAACACCTCGGGTGGTCCGCGTCGCGGTCGCGACCGTCGGAAACGTGGCCAGACGCCGTCAGCGCACCGTCAACGCACCGTCATCCCGTCCGCGCTGTTGCGCCTTCTGAAATCCTGTCCCTCGTGATCGACAGCGTTGTGGAGCTCGCCCTGATCGGCGCGGGCCGGATGGGGCGCATGCACCTGCGGGCGCTCGACCCGGCGGCAGAGCGGACGCGCGGTGTGCGCGTCACCGACGTGGTCGAGCCGGTCGATGAAGCCCGGGAAGCGTTGCGCGACAGCGGATATCGCGTCCACGGCACGCTCGCGGACCTGCTCGGAACCCGGCGTCCGGACGGCGTCCTCGTGGCGGCTCCGACCGATCGGCACACGGAGGTCGCCCGCGCCGCGCTCGCCGCCGGGGTACCCGTCCTGTGCGAGAAGCCCGCCGGGTTGGACTGGCGGGAGATCGAGGAGACGGGACGCGTCGCGGCCGAGCGCGGGGTGGCGCTCCAGGTCGCCTACTGGCGGCGATTCGTGCCCGCGATGGTCGCGCTGCGGGAGCGCGTCCTGGCGGGCGAGCTCGGGCAGGTCCTGCACGTCGTGTGCGCGCAGTGGGACGGCGCACCGCCGCCCCCGCAGTTCCGACGCTCCAGCGGTGGCGCCTTCGTCGACATGGGGGTGCACGAGTTCGACGTCGTCCGGTGGCTGACGGGGCAGTCGGTGACCTCCGTCGTCGCCGTCCAGACCCCCGCCCTCGATCCGTCGGCCCGACCGGACGCCGACAACGCACAGGCCCTGCTCGGCCTCTCCGGCGGGGCCACGGCCGCGGTGTCGCTCGGCAGGCACTACCCGAGTGGCGATCTCGTCACGATCGAGGTGTTCGGCTCCGCAGGCCACGAACGATCGACGGTGCTCGACCCCGACGACGGCGACGAGCCCATGCTCGACGCGCTCGCCCGGCAAGCGGAGTCGTTCGCCGAGCTCGTCCGGGGCGGGCCTCGTCGCGGTGCGGGGACGGCGGATGCCGTTGCCGCGCTGCAGGATGCCGCGCACGCCGCCGAAGCCGTGACCGAGACGTGACGGAATTGGACGACTCGGTTCGTCCAATTCGTTGACCATCCCGCACCGGCGGTTCTAGCGTCGCCCCACCACTAAGAACGTTCCAAAGTGTGAAGGTGGTCACTTGGACGCGGAACACGGTGCACGGTTGCGGGTCGCGCTCGTCGGCGCGGGGCTCGTCGGCCAGGCCGCGCACGTGATCACCTTGGCCGACGACCGGGCCCGCTTCGACTTCGTCGCGATCGTGGATCCGTCGCCGACGGTCCGCACGGCCGTGGCCGCCCGCTACGGCGTCCCCCACGCGGTGGGCACGCTCGCCGAGGCAATGGGCTCGGGCCTGGACGCCGTCGTCGTCGCCGTGCCGGACCCGGCGCACCTGGACACCTGCCTCGAGGCCCTGGCCGCGGGCCTGCACGTGTTCTGCGAGAAGCCGCTCGTCACGCGCCTGGCGGACGCCGATGCCCTGATCGCCGCCCGCGGTGACCGCGTCCTGCAGTGCGGCTACATGAAGCTCTACGACCCGGCCGTCGAGCGGCTCGTCGAACTGCTCGCCGACGGCCCCGCCGAGCTGGTCTACCTGTCGGTCGAGGTGAACGACCCCGACCAGCTGCCGTTCGTGGATCACCTCGACCTGGTCGTCGGGCACGACGTCCCCGCGGACCTCGTCGCGCGGACGCGCGCGGCGGGCGCGCAGGCCGTCGACGACACGCTCGGCCGCCCCGCCCTCGCCGCCGAGGCCCGCGCCTCCGAGGCGTACCTCAGCGCACTGGTGCACGACGTCAGCCTCGCCCACCACCTGCTCGAAGCCCTCGGACACCGGCCGCCGCTGCCGATCGCGGACGCCGCCTACTTCGACGCCGGGCGCGGCGTGAGCCTCAGCTGGGCCCTGCCGGATGGAGCCCGTGCCCACCTGACCCACCTCAACCTCCCCGGGGTGGCCGACTACACCGAGCGCGTGACGGTCTTCTGCCGGGACCGCATCCTCGAGCTGTCGTTCCCCTCCCCGTACCTGCGCTTCCACCCGACGGAGCTGGTGGAGAAGCGGTCGGGGGCCGGTTCCGCCCTCCGGACGACGCACCACCGGGTCTCCTACGAGGAGTCCTTCCGCAACGAGCTGCGGGCGTTCCACGCCTCGGTCACGACCGGCGCGCCCGTCAGGGCTTCGGCCGAGGCCGCGCGGGAGGACCTGAACGCGCTCTTGACCGCCTTGCGGATGGCCGCGAAGGAGGAGGACTGATGCGGGTCGGACTGTTCACCGACGGCTTGCAGCACCTGTCGCGCCGCGACGCCTTCGCGTGGTGCGTCGAGCACGGCATCACCGACGTCGAGATGAGCGTCGGCCCGTGGGGTGCGCGCACGCACCTCGACCTCGACCGGCTCCTCGCCGACGCCGCCGAGCGTGCGGTGCTCGCCCGCGACCTCGCCGAGTTCGGGCTGGCGTTCTCGGCCGTGAACGCGGCGGGCAACCCGCTGCACCCGGATCCGACGGCGCGCCAGGACGCGCAGTCGGCGCTGCGCGGAGCGGTCGAGCTCGCCCGCGTGCTCGACGTCGACCGCGTGATCACGATGGCGGGCTGTCCCGGCGGCCGCACCGGCGGCCCGATCGGCGTGTTCGGGCTCTGGTCGACGAGCAACGACGACGAGGGCCTGTGGGCGTGGCAGATGGCGGCGGAGGTGGGGCCGTACTGGCGGAAGCTGTCGGACTGGGCCGCGGCGACGGCGCCCGACGTCCGGATCTGCCTCGAACTGCACCCCGGGGTGAGCGTCTACAGCGTGGCGACCTACCGCGCGCTGCGGACGTACGCCGCGGCGAACGTGTTGGTGAACCTCGACCCGAGCCACTTCTGGTGGCAGGGCGCCGACCCGGTCCGCGTGATCGGCGAGCTCTCCGGCGTGATCGGCTGGGCGCACGGCAAGGACACGACGATCTACCCGGACCGGGTCGCGCTACGAGGGGTGCTCGACCCGACCTTCCCGCCGGACCCGGCGAGCTCGTCGTGGCACTTCTCCGCCGTGGGGGACGGTCACGACCTCGTCACCTGGCGCGGTCTCGTCCGCGCCCTGCAGGACGCCGGGCACGACGGTGTCATCTCCATCGAGCACGAGGACCCGGCGCTCTCCCCGCCGGAGTGCATCGCGCGATCCGCGGCCGTGCTCCACGACGCGGTCGCGGCGTGAGGGGCCGAGATGGCGCACGTCACCGTCATCGACGTCGCCCGGCACGCGGGCGTCTCCAAGTCGACGGTCTCGAACGTCGTGCGCGGCAAGGCGGTGGTCGCGCCCGCCACCAAGGCCAGGGTCGAGGAGTCGTTGCGCGCGTTGGGTTACCGGCCCAACAGCGTCGCGCGGGCATTGCGCGAGCGGGCCACCAAGGTGCTCGCCCTCGTCGTCCCCGACGCGGTGAACCCCTTCTACGCCCAGCTGGCCCAGGGGATGGAGCGCCGGGCCCGCCGGGAGGGGTTCGGCGTGCTCGTCGCGCACACGGGCGGTGACCCGAGCACCGAGCTGGCGCAGGTGACGGCGCTGATGTCCCGACGAGCCGACGGCGTGCTCCTCGGCGGCCTGAGCCACAGCTCCGCGTTGCACCTGCGGCTGCTCGACGAGGGGGTGCCGGTCGTGTGCGGGTTCGCCGCCGACGACGAGCGCTTCGGGGTGATCGACACCGACGACGCCACGGGGATGGCGGCGATCATGGACCACCTGGCGGGCCTGGGTCACCGGCGTGTCGCGTTCGCCGGGCAGGGCTTCGAGGAGGCCGCCGCGGAGCTGCGCAGGATGGCCTTCGAGGAGGCGGCGTCGCGCCGCGACGTGGCGGTCGTCGGGCTCGAGGACGGCCCGACCGCCGTGGTCGCGCACAACGACGCCGTGGCGATAAGGGAGCTGGACCGGTTGCACCGCAACGGGTTGCGCGTGCCGCACGACGTGTCCGTCACCGGGTACGACGACATCGCGCTGGCCTCCCACGCCCTCATCGGGCTCACGACGGTGGGCACGGACGCCGAGTTGGCGGGTGAGGTCGCCGCGGAGCAGCTGATCCTCGCGGTGCGCGAGCACCGGCACGTCCGACACCGGCACCTGCAGCCCGCCCGGCTCATCGTGCGGACGACCACCGGGCCCGCCCCGAGGAGGCCCAGTGGGTGATCACAGTGGGTGAGGTGGTCCTGTCCCGCATCAGCAAGCAGTTCGACGCGCTGCGCGTCCTGGAAGACCTGGACCTGCGCGTGGAGGACGGCGAGTTCGTCGTGCTGCTCGGACCGTCGGGGTGCGGCAAGACGACGGCGCTGCGGATCGTCGCGGGCCTGGAGCGCCCGACCGCGGGCCGCGTGGAGATCGCCGGGCAGGACGTGACGCACCGCCCGCCCCGCGGCCGGGACATCGCCATGGTCTTCCAGAGCTACGCCCTGTACCCCCACCTGACCGTGGCCGAGAACATCGCCTACCCCCTCAAGGTGCGCAAGGTCGACCCGAAGCAGCGGGAGGCCGCCGTCCTGCGGGTCGCGCGCTCCCTCGAGGTGGACCACCTCCTGCAACGCCGACCGCGCCAGCTCTCCGGCGGGCAACGCCAGCGGATCGCCCTCGCCCGCGCCATCATCCGGGAACCCGCCGCGTTCCTCATGGACGAGCCGCTGTCCAACCTGGACGCGAAGCTGCGGGTGACGATGCGCGCGGAGATCAAGCGCCTCCAGCAGCGCCTCGGCACGACCACGATCTACGTGACGCACGACCAGGTCGAGGCGCTCACGATGGCGGACCGGGTCTGCCTGCTCAAAGACGGCCGGATCCAGCAGTACGCGCCTCCCCAGGAGGTGTTCGACCGTCCGGCGAACCGGTTCGTCGCCGAGTTCGTGGGGAACCCGCCCATGAACGTCCTCGACGTGGCGCTCGACCCGGAACGTGCGGGCGTCGTCGTCGCGGGCAGCTCCGTCCCGCTGGGGGACCGGTACCCGGCCTGCGCGGCCGCCGGGGTTGCGCACGTCGGCGTGCGGGCCCGGGATCTCGAGCTCGTCGCCGCGGGGACCCCCGACACCGTGTCCGGCAGCGTGTACGTGGTCGAGCCCCTCGGCGACGAGGTGTCGGTCGAGGTCCTGCTCGGCGACGCGCGTGTGTCGGTCCGTGCGCCGCGGGCCTGGACGGCGGACCCGGGTTCGCCCATCGGCGTGCGCATGGACCCGAACCGTGCGTGCTTCTTCACCCCGGACGGCACGACCGCCGTCCACCGGTCCAACCAGGACAGCCCGATCGGCCACGAAGTGGAAGGGATTCTGTCATGACAGGCAACCAGCACATCAGCCGTCGGGACGTCCTGCGGTGGGGCCTCACCGCGTCCGCAGCGGCCGCCGCCATGCCGTTGCTCGGCGCGTGCGGCGGCGGTTCCGGCGGCGCCGCACCGGCCGCCGCCTCGGGCGCACCCGCGAGCGGCGGCGGCAACCTCGTGATCGGCGCGTTCGAGGACGGTGCGCTCACGCCGTTCAAGGAGACGATCCTGCCGATGTTCGAGAAGGCCACCGGGACCAAGGTCCAGTTCCTCACCGAGCCGTACGACTCCTTCTTCGCCAAGGCCTTCCAGGACGGCCAGTCCAAGGCCGGGCAGTACGACATCTACATCATGGACGACCCGTGGATCCCGCAGTACGCGGCGGCGGGGATCCTCGAGGACCTCGGCGCCCACGGCATCACCGCCGACAGCGACTACGCGCCCGCGTTCGCGGAGCTCGGCTACTGGCCGCCGCAGCAGGGCCCACGCGTGAAGGGGTTCGAGAACGAGCAGCCCAAGCTCATCGCCCTGCCGACCATCGGGGACCTGCAGACCCTCACGTTCCGCAACGACGTCTTCTCCTCGGCCCCGGCGACGTGGGACGACCTCGTGGCGGGCGGGAAGGCGGGCGTCGCCGCCAACAAGGTCAAGTACGGCTTCGTGTTCCGCGGGGTGAAGGGCAACCCGATCGTCACGTCGTTCTACCCGATCTTCCTCTCGTTCGGCGCGGACATGTTCGACGACAAGTGGAACCCCACCTTCAACTCCACGCAGGGCAAGGCGGCCGCGGACTTCTTCGTGGGCACCCTGAAGTCGATCGCGCCACCCGGCGTCGCCGAGTTCGACTCCGACCAGGAGGGCGCGGCGATCCTCGGCGGCGACGCGGCGGCGATCATCCAGTACTCGGGGAACGCCATCAAGTCCGACGACGCGTCGGCGTCCAAGGAGGTCGGCAAGCTCGACTTCGGCGTCGTCCCCAAGCAGGAGAAGGCGCTCGCCCAGATCGGCATCTTCATCCACGGCGTCTCGACGTCGGCGCCGAACAAGGACAACGCGATCGCGTTCATGAAGTGGTACGGCTCGAACGAGACCCAGGTGGCGCTGGCCCGGTCCGGTGACCTGCCGGTGAAGATCCCCGCGTTCTCCGACCCGGAGGCGGTCAAGGCGCACCGGCTGCTGCCCACCGCATTGGCGCAGGTGCAGTCCGGGGCGCAGGCGCGGCCGCGCACCCCCGACTGGTCGAAGGTCGAGTCGATCCTCGGTACGGAGCTCAACAACGCGCTCGTCGCGGGGAACGGCGGCGGCGCGGCCATGGACGCCGCGGCAGGTCAGGTGAAGGACTACCTCAAGGCCCAGGGCTACTACGACTGACGCAACCGACATGGTCACGCAGGTAACGGTGGCCCCACGAGGCAGCCGCCGCAGGATCTTCGGGGAGACCGGGCTGGATTCGATCCTGCCCTACCTCCTCCTCGCCCCGACGGTCGTCCTCGTGCTCGCGGTCCTCGTGTACCCGCTCATCGAGGGCGTGCGCACGAGCACGGGGTTCTACCGGTTCGGCAGGCGGCTGCGTGACGTCGGGTTGGACAACTACGTGCAGGCCCTGCACGACCCCGCCTTCCTGGGTTCCGTCGTCACGACGCTGGAGTTCGTCGCCGCCGCCGTGATCCTGGAGACGGCGCTCGGGCTGGCGCTCGCGCTCCTCTGCGCGAGGGAGGTGCGCTTCGTACGGGCGATTCGCGGCTCGCTGATCCTGCCGATGATCGTGACGCCCGTCGTCGTCGGCATCATCTTCCGGCTGATCTACGCCTCGGACGTCGGGCTCGTCGCCACGCTGGCCCGCTCCGTCGGCCTGGCCCCGCCCGAGATCCTCGGCAGGCCGAACGCCGCCTTCGCCGGTCTGGTGTTCCTGGACGTCTGGGAGTGGACGCCGCTGATGTTCCTCATCCTGCTGGCGGGCATCCAGTCGTTGCCGGTGGAGCCGTTCGAGGCCGCGAAGGTGGACGGCGCGGGGGCGTGGCGCACGTTCGTCGACCACACGCTGCCCATGCTGCGGCCGACGATCCTGGTCGCCGTCACCCTGCGCTCCATCGACGCGCTGACGACGTTCGACCAGGTCTACGTGCTCACCCGGGGTGGGCCGGGAACCGCGACCCAGCTCATCTCGATCTACGGCTACCAGACGTTCTTCCAGTTCCAGCAGTTCGGTTACGCCGCGGCGCTGCTCATCATGGTGGCACTCGTCGTGATCGCGGCCGCGGGATTGGCGGTCGGGCTGATGCGGAGGCGGCGATGAGCGAGCTTGCGAGCGAATCATCGACACAGCGCGGGCCCGCTTGGCGCCGGGTCGGGTACGTCGCCGTCGTTGCCGTCGCCGTCGCGTTCGCCGTCGTCCCGCTGCTCTGGATGGTGTCGACGTCGCTGAAGTCGAACCGGGAGATCACCCAGGACGGCACGCTCATCCCGGATTCGTTCACCTTCGCCAACTACGCCAGCCTGTTCAACGGCCGCGAGTTCGGCGCCTACTTGACGAACTCCATCGTCGTGACCGCCGTGAGCGTCGCGATCGCCTTGCTCTTCGGGACGCACGCGGCGTACGCGGTGGCCCGGTTCCGGCTCTGGCGGGGGATGGAGCGCTACGTCGGGCTCGCCCTGCTGGTGACGAGGATCGTGCCGCCCATCGTGATCATCATCCCGGTTTTCCTCCTCGCGCAGGGCTTCGGTGTCCTCAACTCGAAGCTCGGGTTGATCGTCATGTACTCGGCGTTCAACGTCTCCGTCGTCGTCTGGATGATGGAGAGCTTCTTCCGGGAGATCCCGGTCGACCTGGAAGAAGCGGCGATGGTGGACGGCGACACCCGGTTCGCGGCCTTCCGCCGGATCGTGCTGCCGTTGGCGGCGCCGGGCCTCGTCGCGACCGGCATCTTCGCGATCATCGTGACCTACAACGAGTTCCTCTTCGCGCTCGTGCTCACCTCGACCCCCGCGGCGGAGACCATGCCGGTCGGCGCCGCGACGCTCATCGGGCGGATCAACATCGACTGGGGGGCGATGAGCGCGGCGGGGGTGATCGGCGCCCTGCCGATCCTGCTGTTCTCCGCGCTGGTGCAGAAGCACCTCGTGCGCGGCCTCACCATGGGCGCCGTCAAGTGACGCCCATAGACGACGGGAGACTCCCTTGGCCGACCTGAGCGCGATCACGGTGGCGAACGCCCCGGTCAGCTACGGGGCGTTCGAGCTCACGGTGGGCATCGACCCCGCCACGCCAGACGGTCTCCACGTCCTCGACGAGGTGGCGTCGGCGGGCTACGCGGGCATCGACCTCGGACCCGTCGGGTACTTGGGCTCGGGCCCGGAGCTCGCCGACCGGCTCGCCGCGCGCGAGCTCGGCCTGGCGGGCGCCTACCTGGAGCTGCCCTACGCCGACGCGGACGCGCTCGAGAAGGTGCTGCCCGAGCTCGACGCGATGCTCGACACCTTCGACGCGGTCGCGGGGCGGGTGCCCGGGCCACCGCCGCACCCCACCATCGCGGACGCGGGCGCCCCGCAGCGCCGGAGCAGGCCGGGGCGCGCGCACGCCGACCGGTCGATGGGGCTCGACGACGACGGCTGGCGCCGCTTCGCCGCAGGCCTCTCCCGGGTGCTGTCCCGCTGCCGCGATCGCGGCTACGAGCCGACGTTCCACAACGAGACCGGCACCTTCGTGGAGGCGCCGTGGGAGGTCGAGCGGGTGCTGGAGCTCACCGACGCCCAGTTCTGCCTCGACACGGGGCACTTCGTCGTCGGTGGCGGCGATCCCGTCGCGGCGCTGCGCGCCTTCGGATCGAGGATCAACCAGGTGCACCTCAAGGACGCGAGCCGCGAGGTCGTCGCGGCCGTCGTGGCCGACGGCGACCCGGTCGAGGCCGTGTGGACGCGCGACGCGTTCCCGCGGCTCGGGGCCGGGGACGTCGACATCGACGCGTTGCTCGCCGTCCTGCGCGACGCCGGGTGGTCGGGCTGGCTGGTCGTCGAGCAGGACACCCTGCCGACGACCTCCGAGCGGTTCGCCCGCGCCGCCGAGGACCAGCGCGCCAACCGCGCCTTCCTTTCCGCGCGCGGGCTGTGAGGAAGAACCGGCTGGAGTCGGGTCAGGGTTGGGCGTGACCGCGGAGCGGGTTCGGCGGGCACGCAGCCGAGGCGCGGGGCACGAGCCGGGCGGCGAGGTCCGCGCTGCGGTAGAAGCCGGTGCGGATCGTGTCGCGGGCGTGGCGCATCCGCGCGCGCTGCCGCGGGCCTGCTTCGTGCCAGGCCAGCAGCGACAGCCCCCAGTGGTCACGGGTGATCGTGCGGCGGCCCGCCGTGAGCGCCTGCCGCGTCCA
>Ga0207688_10001944_pt1 | contig 11070 bp, 7 predicted proteins | sample KBSMiscanthusM4_FD_184296 | JGI IMG/M metagenome (GOLD analysis project Ga0207688, IMG submission 184296) | Miscanthus rhizosphere microbial communities from Kellogg Biological Station, Michigan, USA - M4 (SPAdes) (version 2) | ecosystem: Host-associated > Plants > Roots > Rhizosphere ...
CGCCGGCACATTCGGAAGCGGGGGCGGCGGCGGTGCACCGACGATGTTGCTCAAGACCCAGACGCCACGAATGACAGGCGACGTCCGCGTCGCATAAGACGTGACGGCCAGGACACTGCCCTGTCGCAGCAATCCACCGCGCCTGCTGTCAGGTCCGAGCTCGACGCGACGGAAGCGGCTGCCGTAGACGTTGGGGATCCCGTAATGCTTCGCCAGGCGCTCGTTGAGAAACGTATAGTCCGCCCTCAGCAGGTCGAGCACACTTCGATCTTCGCGCACGACGCTGTCGACGAAGAGCTCGGTCTCCGTGCGAAACGCCTGACGGAGGTTGTCGTCGAAGTCAGGATACAAGCGCACGTTCGGGTCGACCGATGTCACGTTGCGCAGCCGGAGCCACTGGCCGGCGAAGTTGCTGGCGAGATTGTACGAGCGAGGATCGGCGAGCATTCTGCGGACATGCCGCTCGAGCACCTCTGGCCGGCGGAGCTCTCCGCGAATGGCCGCATCGAGCAGCGCGTCATCGGGCACGCTGCTCCAGAGAAAGAACGACAGGCGAGATGCGAGCTCGAGATCGCTGATGCGATACGCGGCACCCGCGGGCGTCTTGGCAGGATCCGCCTCGACGCGGAAAAGGAACTCAGGATTGACGAGCACCGCCGTCAAGGCCTTCCCTATTCCCGCCTCGAAGTCGCGCTCTGACTTCCCCTCACGGTAGAACGCCATGGGGCGTTCCAGATCGGCTTCGGAAATCGGGCGACGGTACGCGCGCCGCATCAATGCAGATAGGATCCGGTGCGCGCACGCTGTTTCTTCGGACGTGGACGGGCCTGCCTCGCTGGAGCCTGTGGCGAAAGCGGGGCGGCAGACGAATATCCGGTGGCGGCTCGGCGTGTCGTCCGCACCCTGCGGCGCGTATGGTCCCGTGACAGACACCTGGGAAATCGCCGGAGTGACGCGCGGATGTCGCCTCTCGTTGAATCGCGACTGGAGAGGCTGGCGCCCGGTTTCGAGCAGTGAAGAAGAATTCTTCACAAACGTGACGCCGACTTGATGCGGACCGGCCGTCACGGGTACGCGAATCTTCAGATTCTTGTCGATGAGCGAGTCGTCGCCGTTGGCAGGTTTCTGAACAGTAAATTCTCCAATCGGCGTCCGATCGAGCAACACCTTGATCTCATGAGGCTGCGGATCCTTCAAACCATCGACATCCCCGGAATAACCGCGCGCGAGATAGATCTGCAGGTCGTACTCGCCGTTCTGCACGAACGTGTAAGGAAACACAACGCCGCCGCGCGTGCCGACCGGCAGTCCCTCGACATGCCCCTCCTGCGTGGCATCGGGCGGCACACGAATGATGTCGCTCTGAAGAGAAGTTTGCGTGCTCCCGATTGCCAGCGCGCTGATTTTTTGCGCAGCCGAAATGTATCGGTCGAGAAGAGCGGGGGGCAAGTCGCCGACCGTCACGTTGTCGAAGCCGTGCCCGCTTTCATCGGCGGGCAGGAGCGATGCGGCGTCGATGTCGACGGCCAGGAGATCTCGGATGGCGTTTTGATACTCAGTACGATTCAGACGCCGCAATGTTTCAGTGCGGCCCGGATTCGGCTTCGCGGCGGCGGCTTTGTCGAGCGACGTTTCCAACCATGACAGCAGCGCCACGCGATCGTCCATCGAGGGCTGCGGCATGTTGGGAGGCGGCATGATGCCAGTACGAAGCTTGCGTACGACCTTTTCCCAGATCTCAGCGCCTGCGCCCGGGTTGGCGACATCGGCGTCGTCCAGCTTCAATCCGGCTGTAACGAGTCGTTGGTTGTGGCAGGTGACACAGTAGCGATCGAGCGTCTGGCGCTGGCTCGACGCCGCTGACACGGCACCGATGGGGGACGATGGCTGGGCGCTTTTCGCTGGCGGCGCCGGTTGTTGTGCGGACGGTCGTGCCTGGCTGCCCAGGGACACGATCAACACAAACCACGCCACACAGGTGGTCGCGAGTCTCGCACTCGGAAAAGCCGTGGGCACCATCCGTTCCATCCCAGGCATAAACCTTCAGTCAGGGCACAGTGTAGCCGAGTACGACGGTTGGCGGCACGTGTTTCCCAGCTCCCCGCAACGCGTGCAGATCGTTGAAATCTCGAAGAAATCAGGCAAATTCCACGTCGCGCGAGGTCATCTAATCGGGTTTGCGTCCTCGCCCTCTTCGGCGAACCCTCCGGCAAACCCTCCGCACCCCGCGAGACACTTCGTGGCCGGATCAGGCCCTCGTCCCGCCACGAATGCGCGCTCGTCTTCCCGAGCCCCAGCCAGCATCGTCGCCAGCCCGTAGTTGCCTTCGTGACACCGCGGCTCGGCATAAATCCGATTGGCTTTGTCGTCTTGCTTCTTCAGGTCGAGCGTCACGGTCCAGGGTGCGGTCCACACCGTGGCATCCTCGATTGTGACCGTGTACTGCAGCGTCTCGGCGTCGGTGCGCATCCAACGTTCCACGAGGTGAAGATTCTCATGCGCCCCTTGGAAGTTGGACTTTGGCGAGAAGTTCGTCACATCGACAACGAGCGTGTTTCCCTCCCATCGACCGCGCGAGTCCCCCCACCAGAGACGCACGTTGCCGGGAAGGTGCGGTGCCGTGCTGATTGGGATGATGCGCTGCCAACCTTGTCCCTGACCCACGTCGTAGAAGATCGCGATCTCTCCCTTCGACTGCACGATCCGGCGGAAGCCGCCGAAATCCGGGAGTGACGAGGACAGGCAACGCTCGCTCAAGATGCGATCTTCCGGGCCGTCAGAGCGATTGATTCCGCCGCCACCGCCCCCGATGATGCCGTCCATGATGTAGGACGGAGGCGCTTGCGAACGTCGCGCGGAAGGCGGACCGTACTTCCAGCCGGTACAAGCGAGCAGGTTGTTCTTGCACACATCGGTGGCTTGAAGGAGGGCGAATGCATACTCTCGAAGGTCGTTGCGCTTCTTTTGTTCCTGGGCCGTCAGCGCGGGAATCCGTCCATCGGGCGGATCGACGATCAGCGATGTTCGGCGACCCACCGGCAGGTGAGACGTGAAGACCGACGCGCTATAGCCGCCGCTGACATCCTGTTCGGTGCCGCGTGACCGGCGGTTCTCGTCGGATTCACGTCCGACAATGTCCGAGATTTTGTTATCAAGTTCGGCCCGTTCCTCGTCCGTGAGAAATTCCCGGTCCTTGAATCGCGCCGGCCGCTGCAACGGTTCGTTGGTCGTCCTTGTCCAGATCCCCTGCAGATCGGGCTCTCCCCACGCGGTCGCTGGCGAGGCACCCGCAACCGGCGTTCGGGCGTCGAGCGGGGCTCGAGCCAATCTGAGGAGCAGGGCCACCAGGAGCAGCACTGCGGCAACGCCGAGTACTTGGAATAATCTCCTGCTCATCGTGAACCTCCTGAAGACTTTCTCAACGCGCGCATCAGAAAGCGCGGATGTCGCGCCAACCCGCGGCTCACTTGACCGGCTCGGGCTTCTGATTCAATTCGTACGGCGCCCCTGTCCCCGATGAGCCCATGAAGAGCTTCTTCCCGTCTTCGAACGTGATGTCCCGTCCGTTGGCTCTCCGCGACCCGTCTTTTGCCTGATACCCGTCGATGACGATGACAGTGCCCGGAAGAAGAGACTTCCTGGTGAAGCCGCGCCGGAAGAGTACGTTCGGCGTACCCGCTTCGAACGCCCAGTTCTCGGTCTTTCCGTCGGGCGTCTTGACGTCCATGTGCAGCCAGACGTGGGGGTTGACCCACTCCATTCTCGTGACGGTACCCTTGAACTGCACCGGCTTGTTCGCGTCGAACTCGGCTGCGAACGAGTGATGCGCTCCGAGCGGCGCGATCGCGATCACGAGAAGAAGACCGCAACCGGCGGCAACAACGACGAATTTCTTCATCATCGCAAAACCTCCTCCGGTGACTCCCGCGTTGCAGGGACTGCTTACCTGCGGTACCAGTCCTGAAGCTTGTCCCCCTCCAAAGCCTTCCGCTTGATATCCACGATCAGCGTCTCGCCTTCCCAGTGGTGGACGAGCGGCTGCTTGCGGAGGCCTCCGTACATGAACTCCTCAGCGAACTCCATGCATCGATATTCAAGCAACTGCGCGTTCGGCTCCAGCCGTCGATAGAGCGGCATCGCGATCTTCCACGGTCGGGTGAACACGTTTGGGTCTTCGATCGTCGCTTCGTACTGAATGGCGTCTATGGAGATCGGCGTGAAGCGCTCAGTCAGGTGCAGTGCCTCGCTATGGTAGTTGCCCGCCCTGTCGAACCAGTTCTTGCCATTGAATTCTGTTACGTCCACGACCAACGTATCGCTATCCCAGTGTCCGACTGAATGCCCCATGTAGGTCAGATCGGGTGGCCCCTCCACCTCGTCCAGGTGGATCGTGCGGGCCGCCGTCGAGAATGCAAACGCCATCTGAATCTTGTTAGCGCTCTGCACGACCTGGAACGGATACGGCATGTACATCGCGCGCGGAATGCCCGGCAGATAGCACTTGAGCTCCGGGTCGCGGTCGATCCAATGCGCTCCGTTCTCCATCTTGATCTTTGCGGCCTCTGGCTTGTACGGGATCTTTCCATCGTCCGCGACGACGCCGACCGATCCGGGCACGCCGGCGGCAGCACCGAGCGCAAGCACGGGGGCCGCGGGCACGCGCGCGTACTCGTAGGAATAGACGCCTTGCTGCATGACAGCACCCGGTCGCGCTTCATGGGCCTCGAGATCCCAATGGGCTTCGTTGAGCGCTTGCCAGATTCCGCTGAAATCCGGCTTGCCGTCAGCAGTGCGTGGGACGGCAGCGGCCGGTGAAGGCCGGGTGCTGGTCCGTGTCATGACTGCCACGGTCACGAGCGCGCTGATGACCGCCGATGCGAGGGCCACAACAACAGTCGAACCTCTGAACAGACTTGCCATGACGTGCTCCGTCGTCTACTTCTTCTCGGCTGTGTTCATGACGTCCCTGAACTGCGCCACGTCTTTGCCTCGGATGTACTTGTCCATCCAGCCAAGGATCGCCCGCAGGCGCTCGATCCGGTGCCAGGGCTGTCCGCTTCGCGACAGCTCGTGCGTCTCGTTCGGGAAGCGGACCATTGCGGTCGGACGCTTGAGGAACTTCAGCGCGCGGAACAGTTGCTCCCCGCCACTCTCGGGAGGCGTGCGCCAGTCGGCTTCCCCGAGGATGAAGGCAACAGGAGTTCGGATCTTCTCGACCGACGTGATTGCCGAGCGGCTTGCATACTCCTGCGGATCCCGGAATGGCGGTTGGCGGAACCATTCCGGTTGGAAAAGGGTGAAGTCGGCCGTGTACCACCACGATGCCCAGTTGGAGATGTCGCGTTGCGAGACGGCCGCTTTGAAACGGTCGGTCTGCGTCACCGTCCAGTTCGTAAGCACGCCGCCACCACTGCCACCGGTGACACCCAGTTGGTCCGGGTCGGCCCACCCCCGCTTGATCAATTCGTCGACACCTGCCATCAGATCCCGATAGTCATCGCCCGGATACTTGTACTGGATGATGTTGCCGAACTCCTGGCCGTAGCTCGTACTCCCGCGCGGATTCGGATACAACAGCAGATATCCGTTTGCCGCGAACCACTGGAACTCGTGATCGAATACCCATCCGTACGCCGCATGCGGACCGCCATGGATGTCGAGGATGAGCGGATACTTCCGGCCGGGCTGAAAGTCCGCCGGCCGCTGTACCCAGGCGTGAATCTTCGTGCCGTCGAACGACTGGTACCAGATTTCTTCCGGCATCGTCAGATTCAATTGTGAGAAGAGCGCCGAGTTGACGTGCGTCAACCGCCGCGGCTCTCCGTCACCGATGGAGAACAGGTCGCCGATTTCCACCGGCGTCGAGATGAGGGCCACGATGCGTCTGCCGCCGTCGGAGCTGCGGTAGCTCTGGACCGCGTGCTTGCCGTGCGTGATCTCGCGTGCGACTCCACTTTCCGCATCGAACCGGTACAGGTTCGCGCTGCCCTCCCGCGCCGCCACTGTGATGATCGATCGCCCGTCGTGACTCCAGAGCACAGGACTCGAACCGGCCGCGCGCGGCGGCGCATTGTCGCCACCGACTCCGTCTGCCACGTCGTAGTCGAACGACGTAGTCAGGTTGTGCGGCTGGGCGTTCGGGGTCAGCGCCACCGTCCACAGGTCCGGCTGCGAATACGAGCGCACTGGCTCGTTGACGCTGGACACGAATGCGAGTCGGCTCCCGTCCGGCGACAGCGCCATATGCGCGACGTCGATGCTCAGCGCATTGAGCAGCTGCGCGTCGCCGCCGGACGTGTTCACCGCGAACAGATCGCTCCTGGGTCGTTCGTAGGAGGGCTCCTGCAGATGCGAGCGGATGAAGTAGATCTGACGCCCGTCGATCGACCACACGAAGTCGTCGTCTCCCCAAGCGCCCTGTGTCACCTGCCTTGGCGCAGCCACGTCCTGTGATGGCGTGGGTGCATCGACGACCCAGATATGTGCCGGGTGGATCGGATCCAGATATCCATCGTCGTTCGACCGGTAGACCGCACGTGTGATCGTGCGCATGTCGGATTCGCGTGTTGCCTCATCGGTGCAGCCATCGCTGGCGGCATTCGAGGCATCGGCCGGCGATGGTTGCGTTGATCCGGCAGACACTCGAGCAGCGGTCCTGGCGTTGTCGTCCCGGCAGCCGCGCCGCTCGCGAGCCAGACGTGTTTCGAGATCGTGCTGCGACGTCTCGGTCTTGAATCCGATGCGAGTACCATCCAGAGACCATTTCGGGCTGGCGGCCCCCTTCGGCAGGTCGGTGAGCTGCAGCGGCTCTCCCCCACGCATCGAGAGCAGGAACAGCTGCGGCGGCAGGCGCTTGCCGTCTTGTTCGAGCCCGCGGACGAACGCGAGGCTGCTGCCGTCGGGCGACCACTGTGGCGAGGAGTCGCGTGGCCCCGCCGTCAATCGCCGCGGCTGCTCGTCGCCGCTGGTCGCCGCGACGAAAAGCGCCGAATCGTATCCGTCCTTCTTTGCATTCACGTTCACCCGCACGAACACGACACGGGACCCGTCCGGAGAGACTTGCGGATCGCCGATCCACGTGAACTGGAACAGATCGGTCTCCGTGATCGGGCGCTTCGACTGGGCGGCGAGCGTGCCTCCGACGATCGAGACGATGAAGAACGCTGCGGTGGGCAGGAACCGGAGACGCATGCGGACTCCTTCAGCGCGAGAAGTATATCCTCGCTCTCAAAGGAGCGATGAACGATCACAACGGCGCGAAATCTCGCGCGATCTGCTCGCGCAGCTTCTGATCGACGACGCGGGTGTCGCCCTTGTCGGGCTCCTTTTCGGAGTAGACCGTCAGCTTGACCGCGCCGCACGACGGACCGAGCGCAGCAGGATCAAACACGTAGAGCCCTTCGTAGATCGCCTCGGTCTGCGAGACGCGGTGTGAGACCGCGAACGGGTGGATCGGCGTCACCTCCGTGTCGTCGCAGAAGGCGCGCATCCGCAGGAATCCAGCCTTCGCGCGCGCCATCGGCGGCAGCTCCATCCCTTGCGTCATCGCCGCGCCGCGCGCCATCTTGGCCCATAGACCCTCCGCCATCTTTGGCGTGACGCGCACCAGCAGCGCGCGCGGATAGTCGGCAAGGTATTCCGACCAGTTGCCGAAGTCCATCACGGGACGCCGCACCTGATCCTTCGCGCCGTAGACGTGAACCGGTGTGATGAACGCGATGTCGAAGTCGATCGTGCTCATCGAGTACGGACTCAGACTGCCGGCGCGATTCTTCACCGCCTCGGTGAGCGCGCTGACGGCAACCGGCCGCGGATCGAGCGGCAGGTGCGTCGAATCGGGCGCTGTCGTCTCGGCCATCTTCTTCTCTGCCGAGGCGATCACTTCGCAGGCCTGGTCGATCCTGACGATCCGCGCATCCGAACGGGCATCCGGATCCCGATCATCCAGCGTCGTGAATCCAATCAGGCCAGCTGCCGTAAAAACCGGCCCGCCCGCGCTGGCCCGCACGAGTCTCATGTCCGCCAGAATCAGACGCGGCCCGACGCCAGTCACGTCCCCGGGCGTCAGGCGCTTTTGTCCCTCCATCCCCACGTCGACGGTGTACAGCGCCTGCCGGTTCGCCACCGACGGCTTCGTCTCGCCGCATCCGAGCGGCAGCGGTCGCAGTGATGCAGCAAGCGACGGATTGACCCAGAGGATGGCCACGTCGCGCTCAGGATCCAGCGCCAGAACGGTCGCTCTTACCCTGACGTCCTCTGCAAACTGCACCTCGGCGGATGTCGCCGTGCCGATGACGCGCTGATTGGTCACGATCAGGCCGCGGGCATCGACGACAAATCCCGACGCGTGCTGGGTCGGCGTCCACAACGCTACGACACTCTCCTGCCACTCAGATGCGAGAAGCGAAGGGTCCGTCGCTGGAGCTGTGGCTGATGTCGCCGCGGCTGTCACGGCGCCGACCGATGCGTTGTCGTTTGTCAGCGCGAGCATCGCGTCACGTCCGGCGACAATCTCGAGGCGACGCGACCATTCGTAGCTCTTGCCCTGGAACGCCATCGGCTGATCGGATTCCACGACATAGTGACCAGGGCGCAACGAGACATCGGCCGTACCAGCCAGTGTGGTGAAAATGCGTCTCGGCTCCGTGGTTGGCGGCTCGTCGCTGATGAGCAGCGCATGGCGTGCCACCGGCGTCGTCTTTCCCGTGGCATCAGTCAGCGTGACCGTGATGTGGAGCGTGCTCTGCGCCTGTGCCTGCGCAGATTCGTGCCGCGCGCCGATGACCACCAACGTTGCAAACAGCAACGCACGACCCATGGAACCATCGTCCGCCGCTGGCGAGCCGAAGTCAACGCCTCCGGAATGACCTTCTGGCAATACGGCGTTCCCGGTAGAGTAGCGGGATGCGATTGCTGAACGGATTCGCCGACGCGCTGCCCGGCGGCAGCGCCCGCCGGCCGGTGCTGATGCTTGCGCTGGGCGCGTTTGCACTGGGCACCGATGCCTTCGTCATCAGCGGCGTCCTTCCCAAGATCGCGAGCGATCTCGGTGTGACTCTGCCGCAGGCGGGTCTCCTCATCACGGTTTTCTCTGGTGTCTACGCATTCGCGGCGCCAGTCATGGCGGTCGTCACAGGTACGGCCTCCAGGCGCCGTGTCCTCATGGTGTCGCTGGCCTGCTTCACGGTCGCGAACGTGCTGGCGGCCGTGGCGCCGTCCTTCGGAATCATGATCGTGGCGCGGGCGGCTGCCGCTCTCGTCGCCGGGCTCTACATGCCGGCCGCGTCGGCCACCGCCGCCACGGTCGCACCGATATCCGAACGCGGACGCGCACTTGCGGCGGTGTTGTCAGGCTTGACCGTCGCCACCGCGCTCGGAGTACCAATCGGAACCCTCATCGGTCAGGGGTTGAACTGGCGCTACACGTTTCTCTTCGTCGCCGCCCTCAGCACCGTTGCATGGGGAGCGCTGGCGCGGGCGCTTCCACCGGTGCCCCCGGCCCCGATCGTCTCGCTCGGGGAGCGGCTCGCCGCCGTCGCGATTCCTGGTGTTCTGGGCGCGCTCACGGTGACGGCCGTCGCAGTCATGGGCGTCTTCAGCGTCTACACCTACCTGGCGTGGTTCGCGAGCGAGACCGCGCACCTCGAAGGCGTCAGCATTACCGTTATTTACTTTGTCTTCGGCGTGTGCGCAGTCGCATCGAACCTGCTTTCGGGGTGGCTCATCGATCGCCATCCACCGCGCCGGATTGTGACGCTCTCGCTGATGGGCATGGTGATCGTCTTCGGCGCGTTGTGGCTGTTCAGTCGCGCCACACTCTCTCGTCCAACCGCCGTTGTCGTGCTCACGGCGCTCGTCGCGTGCTGGGCGGTGGTTGGTTGGATGTTTGCGCCGGCGCAGCAGAAGCGACTGCTCCACATGGCTGGCCCGGTGGGGACGATTGTCCTCTCGCTCAACTCGTCGGCGATCTACCTCGGACAGGCCGCCGCTGGAATCCTCGGCGGCGCGCTCCTGATCCGCGGACCACGCACGCTGACGCTCGTCGCCGCCGGGTGTGAGGTGGCGGCGATGGTGATCTTCGCCATCACGATCGCTGGTCAGCAGGAGGGTACGCCCGACGTGCCCGCCGCGGCCGTCGAGTCGGCGCCGCACTGGAGCGACTGATTACGGCCTCTACGCCATTGTGAAAATGGCGACGAGTCTACTTCACGGACCCCAATCCCTCCGCGCAGGAGAACTCGCGCAGTTCGTCGTTGGGCGGCGATACCTTCCGATATGTTCGAACCGAGGTAAAAGGTTCGACGAGCGCTTTCGGATCCATGGAGGTGATCCGATCCTCGAGCACGCCAGGCGACGTGAACCTGATGCGCTCGCGCACGGTGAACTGATCGCTGTGCGGCGAGAACGTATCGAAGAGCGTGTCCTCGCGAATCGCCACGGTGTCGACGATCAGCGTGTCCCCCTCCCAATGGCCGGTGGAATACCCGGCGAACGTCGGATCGTCGAGGACCTTCTGCAACGGCTTGCGGCCGTCGAGAAAAATCCGGCGATACATGTCGTTGAGCTCGCCGTAGATGGTGATCTTGTCTTTCGTGTGTTGAATCTCCATGCCGTAGGTCATCGACATCATGCTGGGCATCCCGCTGGAGAGACACCTCGCGTTCGGATCGAATTCAGGCGATCCGGCCATGCGCGACTTCCGAATGACTTCCCATTTGGCCAGGTACTCAGGCGTCAGCTTCGGCGCGTTGTCCGGCCGGCCCGCACGTCCATCGAGGACCAGCACCGGTCGTGGTGGAGGCACCTCTCCCCGAGGCGCCGGCGCCGGTGGCGGCACGGCGGAGCGGCCGCCTCCACCGGTTCTTGCCTGACCAAACGGATCGATCGGCGCGTACACGCCGGTGAAGTCTGGTGGTGGCGTTGTTTGCGCACGAAGCAATGCCATCGATACAAACAGCAGGCACAAGAGCGCCGAAGAGAACACGGCAACGGTCTTCGACATGACGTTGTCCTTCATCTGTGACTACTGAGTCGCCGGCGGCGCCGGGTCACCGACGACGGTGCCATCAG
>Ga0207688_10001945_pt1 | contig 11066 bp, 9 predicted proteins | sample KBSMiscanthusM4_FD_184296 | JGI IMG/M metagenome (GOLD analysis project Ga0207688, IMG submission 184296) | Miscanthus rhizosphere microbial communities from Kellogg Biological Station, Michigan, USA - M4 (SPAdes) (version 2) | ecosystem: Host-associated > Plants > Roots > Rhizosphere ...
CTGCTCGGCCGAAGTCTTCAACTCGGCGGCGATCTCGGGGCTCATCACCTTCTGCTGTCCGATTCTCTGCAGCAACTCAGTGCGTCGCGTCGACAGGAAATCCGTCCACTCGGCCTGGAACTCCTTGATGCGCTCGACCGGCACATCGTCGACGTAGCCGTTCTGCACCGCCCAGATCACGGCGACCTGGACTTCGACCGGGATCGGGCTGTACTGCGGCTGCTTGAACAGCTCGATGATCCGCTTGCCGCGATCGATTTTGGCCTGCGTTGCGGTATCGAGCTCGGAGCCGAACTGGGCGAACGCCGCGAGCTCACGGAACTGGGCCAGTTCGCCTTTCAGCTGGCCGGCGACCTGCTTCATCGCCTTGAGCTGGGCCGCGGAGCCGACGCGGGATACCGAGATGCCGACCGAGATCGCCGGACGCACCCCCTGGTAGAAGAGGTCGGTATCGAGAAAGATCTGGCCGTCGGTGATCGAGATGACATTGGTCGGGATATACGCCGAAACGTCACCGGCCTGGGTCTCGATGATCGGCAGCGCGGTCAGGGAGCCGTTGCCGTACTTCTCGCCGACCCGCGCCGCCCGCTCGAGCAGACGGCTGTGCAGATAGAAGACGTCCCCGGGATACGCTTCGCGGCCGGACGGGCGCTTCAACACGAGCGACACCTGGCGATAGGCGACGGCGTGCTTCGAGAGATCGTCGTAGACGATCAGCGCGTCCATGCCGTTGTCCATGAACCACTCGCCGATCGCCGCTCCGGCAAACGGGGCAAGGTACTGGCTGGTGGCCGAGTCCGACGCCGGCGAGGCCAGCACAATCGTGTACGGCATCGCCCCGGCTTCCTCGAGCACGGAGAGCAGCCGCGCGATCGTCGACTGCTTCTGCCCGATCGCGACATAGATGCTGTAGAGCGGGCGATACGTTTCGCCGCTCTCCTGTGCCTGCCGGTTGAGCCGCGCCTGGCTGATGATGGTATCGATGCACAGCGTGGTCTTGCCGGTCGAGCGATCCCCGATGATCAGCTCCCGCTGACCGCGGCCAATCGGAATCATGGCGTCGATTGCCATGATCCCCGTCTGGACTGGCTGCCCGACGGGCTGTCGCTTGATGATGCCCGGGGCGAGCTTCTCGACCGGATAGGAGGCAGTGCTGGCGATCGGGCCCTTGCCGTCGATCGGCTCGCCCAGAGTGTTGACGACGCGGCCGAGCAGCCCCAGACCGACCGGCACCTGGAGCAGCTTGCCCGTGCCGCGGACCTCGTCGCCTTCGGCGAGCCGGGTGTAGTCCCCGAGCACGATCACGCCGACCTCGGTCTCGTCGAGCGTCAGCGCCAGGCCGGTGATGCCGTTGCCGAAATCGAGCATCTCGTTCAGCATCACGTCGGACAGGCCCTCGACGCGCGCGACGCCGTCCCCGATCTCGCGAACCACGCCGATGCTCTGCTTCGCGGCTGCCGCGACAGCGGTCGCGATCTCGGCTTCGATTTCCCGCACCAAATCAGACATCGCTCATGCCCCCGCCGGGCCGCGCCGTGCGGCCGTGGTCCCGGCGTAAATGTGTCGGTCGCTATGCCGGCGTTCAGAGGCGCGCTTCGAGCGCCGCCAGCTTTCCCCGGACGCTGCCGTCGTAGACGTCGCTTCCCACCGTGATGCGCATGCCGCCGACCAGCGCGGGGTTCACCGTGAACGTGGTCGTCAGGCCACCGCCGTACGTTCCGGTCAGTCGCGCCGCCACGTCATCGCGCAGGTCGTCGGGCAGTGCTTCCGCACTCTCGACGAGCGCGGTGTGCCGGTTCTGGTCCAGCCGCAGGAGCCTGAGGAAATCCCACAGGATGGGGAACGAGCCCCCTCTGCCGGAGGTCCTGACTCGTTGCGCGACCCGTCGGGCCCTGGCCTCGTCCACGCGTCCGTCGACCAGGCACAGGCGGAAGAGCCGGCGCGCCGTCCGGCGGATCTTCCGGTTGGACTTCATCGCGTCATGCTCGCGACCTGACGACCATCAGCGACGGCGCTCACGCCGGCACCTGCCTGGCCGTTTCCTCGGCGAGGCGCCGCTGGTCCTCCGGCGTCAGGATCTTGCCGGTGACGGCGGCGCTCGTTTGAATCACCAGCCTGCCGATCTGCCGTTTGAGATCGGCCAGCATCTGCGCGCGCTCGCGCTCAGCTGCCGCTTGTGCCCTCTGCAGGATCTGCTCGGCCGCGGCGGCCGCTTTGGCCGTCTCGACCGCGTGCACCCGGGCCGCCGCCGACCGGGCGTCTTCGATCAGCTGACGCCCTTCGGCGTCGGCCTTGGCGAGCACGTTCCGGCGCTGCACTTCGATCTGCGCCAGCTCGCTCTTGATCTGCTGGGCGTTGGCCAGGCCGTGCGCGATCTGCTCGCGGCGTGCCGCCAGGATCCTCAGGATCGGCTGGTAGGCCCACGCGTACAACACGGCGCAGACGATGCTGAAACTGACGATTTGCGCCAGCAGATGCGGCCAGTCGACGCCGAAGGTTCGCGCGACGTCGCCGAGAGCGCCGCCTTCAGCGACGGCGACGAGAAAGGGACTCATGAGTCTGCGCTCTCAATCCGCGGCCCGGTCCGTCGATCACCGGACCAGGAACAGGGCATAGAACACGACCGCTTCTGCGAAGGCGATGGCGAGAATCGACTGCACCATCACCTTGGTGGCGGCGCCGGGATTGCGCCCGACGGCGGTCGATGCACCCATGCCGATGAGGCCGACCCCGATTGCCGTGCCCAGCGCAGCCAGGCCGACGTGCAAGCTTCCGGTCATTGGGAGTTGTCCTTTCCAGGGTTAAAAGCCACGACGGCCGCGGCGTCCGATCAGCACCACTCGTTACCCGTGGGCGTGGGTCGGCGAGGTCTCCTCGTGGTGCTGACAGATGAGCAGCGTGAAGACCGCCGTCAGCAGCATGAACACCATCGCCTGCACAAGACCGACCAGCAATTCCATGAAGTAGAACGGGATCGGCAGCAGCCACCCGAGCCAGGGAACCATGGTGGCCATCGCCTCGAGCATGTTCTCGCCCGCGAATACGTTGCCATAGAGCCGGAAGCTCAGAGATACGGGCCGGAAGAGAATCGAGACGATCTCGAGACACCCAGCCGCGAGGAACACGACCACCAGCAGCACGCGCATCACCCCGGCGGACTCGCCCTTCGGCGCGAACAACTCTTTGACGATGCCGCGCGGACCGACTTCCTGAAGCGCCCACACGATCCAGCAGGCGAAGAACACCAGCGACATCGCCAGCGTCATGTTCAGGTCGGCATTGGCGCCGCGAAACAGGGGCCGGTCCACGGTGAAGCCGTGCGCGGTCTGCGTTCCCCAGCCGATCGTGCCGACGCCGGGCAGCAGGCCGATCCAATTGCTCGCCAGGATGAAGATGAAGATCGTGGCGAAGAACCAGAACGTGCGCTGAACGAGCTGCGGCCCGATGATGCTTTCCAGGAACTCATACAGGCTCTGGACGACCCATTCCACGAAGTTCTGCACCGGACCGGGCACGTCGGTCATGGATCGCGTCGCGGTCCGGGCCAGCACGATCAGGAAGATCGCGACGATCCAGGTGACGACCATCGAGTTGGTGATCGGCAGGCCGAACGGACGCGCGAGCTCCACGGCGCTCTGCGGCAGACCGTGTGCGGCGGGCTCGCCGGCGGCGCTGTCGTGCGCCTGGGTGGCCATCGTCGCGGCTGCCGCGGTCGTCGTCACATCAGCAGCGTGCCCCACGGCACAGACACCGGCGATCAGCATCAGCGCCGCGAGGAGCATCGCCCGACGCCGCGGTCCGCTGCCGCGGGGCGACAGCGCGCGACCGCGTCTGAAGAGACGTGGCATGGTGGCGGACGTCGATACAGCACGGCTTGTGCCACTGGTGCCGCAAGCGGCGCATGCTCTCGGCACTCGATCCTGATCGAGCCGCGATCGCTGAAGTCTCCGAGATACCGGACCGCCTCCGCCCTGTCGGAGCCCATCGCGTCGGGCCCACGGTCAGAGGAATGGTTTGCGCTCGTGCCCGGTGCAATCGCGCGTGGCGGCGAGTACGCCCACCCGGCACGACCGATGCACAGCGCCTCGGCAACGGGTCTACGAACATTGAGGTGGGTGATGAGGAGCGGCTCAGTGGTGCGGAAAGGCGCAGCGTTCCCTGAGGAACAATGCGCCACCGGCGTCGGCCGCCTGCGCGTTACTGCGGCGCGTTAGCGGGATGGCATTCGTGACGGTCTCTGGCCCGGAACTCACGAGCGAATACCACCACGCGTTCGAGGCGCTGCCGGTCGGGGTCTGCATCATCGACCGCACCGGAAGCATCGCCTCCGTCAACCGTGCCCTCGAACAACAGCTCGGGTACACCCGCTCCGAGCTCGTCGGCCAGGACGCGACGCTGCTCCTGTCCATTCCGATCGACACGATCCAGTCAGCACGGCGCGAACGGTCCGACCCCGCGGCTCGGGCGACGCCGTCGGCCGCCCAGGTGTCAGGCCGGCGGAAGGACGGAACGGAGTTCCGCGCCGAGGTTGATCTCCAGCCCTTCGAGACGGTGAACGGGACCTTCGTCCTGGTGTCACTCGACGACCGCACGCCGCGGCGCGGGTCGGACACGACACCACAATCGCCGATCGGGCCGCCGACCGCGGCCGAGCGGCTCATCGCCGACCTGTCGGGTCAATTCATCAATCTCCCGGCCGATGAGATCGGGCCAGCGGTCCGATCCGGTCTGGGACGCATCTGCCAGCTCCTCGATCTCGACCGGGCGACGATGGTCCGGCTCGGACGTGCCGGCGTCCTGGTCAATCCTGTCGAGTGGACCGCCGAGGGCGTGCCGTCCCTCGATGACGCCGTGTTGAATGCCGAGCATTTCCCCTGGACCCTCGATCGCCTGCTCTCGGGTGAGACGGTGTGCTTCGCGAGCACGGAGGAGGTGCCGAACGAGATCGACCGTCGGAACTACGAGCTGCTCAACACCCAATCGTGCCTCTCGGTGCCACTGTCGCTCTTCGGGCGGGTTGGCGCGATCGCCGCGTTCAGCACCGTCGCGCGGACGCGCACCTGGCCGGTCGAACTGATCCAGCGCCTGGGGGGCATCGCCACGGTGCTGGCGCAGGTCGTCGCCCGCCAGGAACAGGAGGAAGCGCTCCAGCGGGCGAACGACGAGACGAACCGGCTGAAGACCCAGCTGCAGGCAGAGACCGTCTACTTGCGCCACGAGGCGCGCGACCGCTCGGCCCCAACCCACATCATCGGGACCTGCGAGTCCTTGCGCCGCGCGGTGGCGCAGGCCGAGCAGGTGGCGAGTACCGATTCGACGGTGCTGCTGCTGGGCGAGACCGGCACGGGGAAAGAGCTGTTCGCGTCCTACATCCACTCGCTCAGCCAGCGGCGCGGGCGGCCGATGGTGCGGGTCAACTGCGCGGCGATTCCGGCGGCGCTGGTCGAAAGCGAGCTGTTCGGGCGCGAAAAGGGGGCGTTCACCGGCGCCCTGGCCCGGCAGGTGGGACGGTTCGAGCTGGCCGACCACTCGACGATCTTCCTCGACGAGATCGGCGATCTGCCGCTCGATCTCCAGGTCAAGTTGCTCCGCGTGCTGGAGGAGCGGACGTTCGAGCGTCTCGGCAGCTCGCGCCCGATCTCCGTCGACACCCGGATCATCTGTGCGACTCATCGCAGCCTGGAGCAGCGCATCGCGGACGGGGAATTCCGCGAGGATCTCTACTACCGGCTGAACGTGTTTCCGATTCAGGTGCCGCCGCTTCGTGAACGGGTCGAGGACATTCCGGCACTGGTTTACAAGCTGGTGGACGAGTTCTCCTCCCAGTTCGGCAAGCGCATCGATGTCATCGAACAGGAGTCGCTGGCGGCGCTCCAGCGCTACTCGTGGCCGGGCAACATCCGTGAGCTCCGCAACGTGGTCGAGCGGGCGATGATCGAAACGACCTCGCGTCGGCTCACCATCGCCATGCCCGAATCCCCGGCCGGGGCCCCGTCGGCGGCGAGCGCAAAGCTCGCCGATGTGGAGCGGGAGCACATCCTGGCCGTGCTCAAGAGCTCCGCCTGGCGTATCCGGGGCGCGTCCGGTGCGGCCAATCGTCTCGGCATGAAGCCGACGACGCTCGAAACGCGCATGGCCAAGCTCAGACTCAAGCGCCCGGACCCGAGCTAGCAGGCAGTCTGCCCTCTCCTTGAGGCATCAGCCCGGTCCGTTTCAGCGGTCGAGGACCTCCATGCGTCGTCCCCTCCGGGCCATCGCGCCTCGCCTTCGATGGCAGCCGCCCGGGCCTCCGGGCCTGCCGGCCCCCTCCGGAATTCCGTGATCGGGCCCTGATAACCGTGGGCACTCCACCCGGCCCGTCGCCATCGATTACGACTGGCCCCAGTATTTCCGGGGTGTTACAGGGGACCAGCTCGCGTCCAGGTTGGAACAGGCGGTGCTTAGGCGACGGAATCATGCTCCGGCTGAACGTCACGCTCGGTGCCGCCTCGGCGCGGAATCGGGAGCGCTTGCTCGAAGGGCTCCAGTATCAGGTCCCGAGCACGCGGCTGGAGCCGGGGTGTCTGGGATGTAGTGCCTGGCTCGGCGCAGACTGGTCGGTCCACTACTACGAAGAGTGGGCGACGGAGGACGCGCTCCGCCGGCGGGTCCAATCGGAGCGGTTCACGTCGTTGCTGGCGGTGGTCGAGACTGCCGAGGACGCCGACGTGCAGTTCGACGTCGTCAACTCCAGGCGGGGTCTCGACTACGTCACCGAGCTCCGCAACCGCGTCGATCCGTGAGCCGTCAGGGCCTCCGGAGGCGCCGGTCTTTGTCCGAGCCACGACCATGAAACGAGCCGCGTACGAGAAGGAACTGCGAAAGCTGCAGGTCCAGCTGTGCCACCTTCAGAGCTGGGTCAAAGAGAAGGGCCTGCGCGTCGTCATCGTGTTCGAAGGGCGTGACGGTGCCGGAAAAGGAGGAACCATCCGGGCGCTCACGGAACGGGTCAGCCCGCGCACGTTCCGGGTGGTGGCGTTGCCGGCACCCTCGGACCGCGAGAAGTCGCAGGTCTACATGCAGCGCTACCTGCGGCATTTCCCCGCGGCCGGCGAGGTGGTCATCTTCGATCGCAGCTGGTACAACCGCGCTGGTGTCGAGCACGTCATGGGATTCTGCTCGGCCAAGGAGCATCGCCGCTTCCTCGAGCTGTGCCCGCAGATCGAGAAGTTCCTGATCGACGGCGGCATCATCCTGATCAAGCTGTGGCTCGAGGTCAGCAACGACGAACAGCAGCGGCGGTTCGAGGCCCGGGTCAAGGATCCGCTGCGCCAGTGGAAGCTGAGTCCAATGGACCTGCCGTCGCGCGAGCGGTGGTATGCCTACTCGCGCGCCCGCGATCAGATGCTGGAGAGCACGGACACCACCTTCGCGCCGTGGTACGTCCTTCGCTCGGACGACAAACGCACGGCGCGACTCAACGCGCTCCGCCATCTGCTCCAGCAAGTCCCGTACAAGAAGCTGTCGCATGGCAAAGTGAAGCTGCCGAAGCGCTCGAAGAAGGGCGCCTACGACGATGATCAGTCGATTGCCCACCGGCGTTTCGTGGCAGCGCACTATGACGGCACGAAGGGCAAGGCCGAGGGCAAGGCGAACCGCAAGGCAGAGCGCAAAGCGGAGGGCACCGCCGAAGGTCAGGATGCGCGATGAAGATGTCGAGTCCGCAGGTCGGGAGCAGCGCGCCGCTCGGCGCGGCGGTCCGGCCGGATGGCGTCAACTTCAGCGTGTTCTCCAGGCACGCCACGGCGATCGAGCTCCTGTTGTTCGACGACGCGGAGGCGGTACAGCCGTCGCGGATCGTTCAGCTCGATAGCGGCGCCAATCGGACGTATCACTACTGGCACGTGTTCGTGCCAGACCTTCGACCCGGCCAGATCTACGCGTATCGCGTCCACGGGCCGTTCGCCCCTGAGCGCGGGCTCCGGTTCGACCCCGCCAAGGTTTTGCTGGATCCCTACGGCCGCGGCATCGTCGTCCCCGACATCTACGACCGGCAGGCCGCCAGCCGGGCCGGCGACACCATCGCGAGCGCGATGAAGAGTGTCGTCGCCGATCCCAGCCGCTACGATTGGGAAGGCGATCGGCCGTTGCAGATGCCCTTTGCCGAAACGCTCGTCTACGAGATGCACGTCGGCGGGTTCACCAAGCATCCGAGCTCCGGCGTCGCCCCCGGGAAGCGCGGCACGTATGCCGGCCTGATCGAGAAAGTGCCGTATCTCCGGGATCTCGGGATCACCGCCGTCGAGCTCCTGCCGGTCCACCAGTTCGATCCACAGTCGGCGCCAAACGGCGTGAACTACTGGGGCTATCAGCCGGTCTCGTTCTTCGCGCCGCATCACGGCTACAGTTCCACCCGGGATCCGCTCGGCGCGATCGACGAGTTCCGCGACATGGTCAAGGCACTCCACCGCGCCGGCATCGAGGTCATCCTCGACGTCGTGTTCAACCACACCGGCGAGGGCGGCGCCGATGGTCCGACGCTTTGTTACCGGGGCTTTGCCAACGAGGCCTACTACACGCTGCAGGCCGACCGGTCGCAATTTGCCGACTACACCGGGTGCGGCAACACGCTGAACGCCAACCACACGGTGGTGCGGCGGATGATCCTCGACAGCCTGCGTTACTGGGTCGCCGAGATGCACGTCGACGGTTTCCGCTTCGACCTGGCGTCGATCCTGACTCGCGACGAAGACGGTCAGCCGGTGCCGAATCCGCCGGTGCTCTGGGACATCGAATCCGATCCGGCGCTGGCCGGCACGAAGCTGATCGCCGAGGCGTGGGATGCGGCCGGCCTCTATCAGGTGGGCAGCTTCATCGGCGACACGTGGCAGGAATGGAACGGCCGGTTCCGAGACGACGTCCGCCGGTTCTGGAGAGGCGACAACGGGGCGGTGCGCCAGTTCGGGATCCGGTTCCTGGGCAGCCCTGACATGTACGGCCACGAGAATCGCGAGGCGGAGCAGAGCATCAACTTCGTCACCTGCCATGACGGCTTCACGCTGAACGACCTCGTCTCGTACAACCAGAAGCACAACGCCGCGAACGGCGAGGACAACCGCGACGGCTCCGATGACAACATGAGCTGGAACTGCGGCGTCGAGGGGCCGAGTGACGATCCGGACGTCGAGGCGCTGCGTAACCGCCAGGTCAAGAATCTGCTCGCCTCGCTCCTGCTGTCCACCGGCACTCCGATGCTGCTGATGGGCGACGAGGTGCGGCGAACGCAGCAGGGCAACAACAACGCCTACTGCCAGGACAACGACATCAGCTGGTTCGACTGGAGCCTGCTCGAACGTCACGGCGACATCCGCCGGTTCGTCAAGGCGCTGGCCGAGTTTCGGCGGCGCCGCGACGTGGTGGACGAGTCGCGGCCGATCACGCTGAACGACCTCCTGCATCGCGCGTCGATCGAATGGCACGGCGTGGAGCTTGGCCGCCCTGACTGCGGTGACAACTCGCACTCGCTGGCGCTCGCGGTGGGCAGTCTTCAGTCGCGCTTCCTGTTCCACAGCATGATGAACGCATACTGGGAGCCGCTGGCGTTCGAGTTGCCGTCCACCGAGGCCGGGATCCCGCTGTCGTGGCGCAAATGCGTCGACACCGCCGCGGCGTCGGGGGACGATGTTCACCCATGGGACAGCGCACCCCCGGTGCCGAACGGCCGGTATGTGGTGCCGGCGCGCACGTTCGTGCTGCTCGCGGCCAGGCTGTCTCCGGATGCGCCGATCGAGCGCGTGGGAGTGAGTGATGCGTAGGATGGCCACGGTGATCGCCGCGGCGCTGCTCCTGGCCGGCGGGCCTGCGGTCGTGTCGGCGATCAAAGTCGCCGGGGCCCCGCCAGCGCAGGCGGCGCCGGCCAAGGGCGCGAAACCGGCGGCGAGCGCTGAATCACTCGATCGCCTGTTCGCGCCGATCGCGCTCTATCCGGACCAGCTGCTCGCGCAGATGCTGCTCTGTGCGGCCAATCCCGGCAAGATCGCGACGCTCAACGAGTGGCTCGCCAGCCATCAGACCGAAAAGGGCTCGGCCTTGCAGGATGCGGCGGCGAAGGCCGGTTTCGACGCCAGCTACGTCGCGCTGGTGCTGTTTCCCGACGTCGTGAGCACGATGGCTGGCCAGGTCGACTGGACCAGGCAGATCGGCGAGGCGTTCGCCACGGACCGCACGGCGGTCTTCGACAGTATCCAGCGGCTCCGCAGCCAGGCGCAGAAGGCCGGCACGCTCAAGGACTCGCCGCAGCAGGACGTCGAAACGAGGACCACGTCGTCGGGTCAGCCGGTGATCGTGATCGAGCCGGCGAACCCGCAAGTCATCTACGTGCCCCAGTACAACCCGCAGGTCGTCTACGGCCACCCGACGACGTCCACCGTCGTCGTGCAGGAGAGCAGCAGCTCGGATGCGGTGGCGGCCGGACTGATTGGATTCACCGCCGGCATCGTGATCGGCGCGGCGATCGACAACGACTATTACTACGGTCCGTACGGGTGGGGCGGTGGCGGCGCGTACATGTACAACGACGGCTGGGACGACTGGTACGACCACCGCGAAGACGCGCGCGAGGATTGGATGGATCATCGCGAAGACATCTACGAGGAACGCGGTGACCGCGCTGAAAACGCGCGGGAACAGCGGACCGATCGCGCCGAGACGGCCCAGGAACAGCGGACCGAGCGGACCGACACCCGTCAGCAGAACCGCCCCGAGTCGCAGGCCCAGCGCGAGCAGCGGCGCACCGACGCGCAGGCGAAAGCCGGAACAGCCTCGGGCACGAACGCCGCGACGGCGCGGGCGACGGCCGAGTCTCGCGGCTACAGCGGGACCGAGCGTACGAAACCCGAGCGCAGCGGCGGCGGGTCCGATGCGTTCTCGGGATATTCCAGCGGCAAGTCCACACGGGCCGCGAGCGACCGCGGCCAGCGGAGCCGGAGCAGCTCGCGCGGCTCAGGCAAGCGCCGATGACCGGTGGCAAGGAGGAGTCGTGAGCCAGAGGGCTACTGTGCACCCCGCACTCACCCGTGATTGCCGGC
>Ga0207688_10001946_pt1 | contig 11061 bp, 9 predicted proteins | sample KBSMiscanthusM4_FD_184296 | JGI IMG/M metagenome (GOLD analysis project Ga0207688, IMG submission 184296) | Miscanthus rhizosphere microbial communities from Kellogg Biological Station, Michigan, USA - M4 (SPAdes) (version 2) | ecosystem: Host-associated > Plants > Roots > Rhizosphere ...
GTCATGTCCCCGCCGGCCCGCGGCTGCGTCCTCGGCGAGTTCGCCACGATCGCTGCCGGATCGACGAACACCTTTTGACCCAGCATCAGCTGGCCGCGTTCGACCATCTGCAGCACTCGTGCCGACGCGTAGCCCTTGAATGTCGAGCACATGGCGAAGGTTTCCTGGCCGCGATGGGCGATGGAGCGGCCGCCGTCGAGGTCGACGGCGAACAGGCCAACGTAGGCGTTGCGGCGTCGCTCCAGCGCCTCGATGCGTTCGTCGATCGGCGGGAGCGGCTCCGCAGGATCTGCCAGCACAGTTTTGGGTGAGCACGCGGCGGCTGCGGCGAGCGTCAAGCCGCCAAGCAGCGCCCGCCGCCGAGATGGTCCAGTCATCGGCACCAGGTTAGGCGATCAGCCTGCGATGCTCCGAAGCGGCTGCGGCAGACAGTTTTTCGATCGTTGTGGGCCCAGGACGGCGGCGCCGTAGGGTCGGGTCAGCAGCTGGTGCGCGACGGCGTTCACCTCGTCGAGGGTGACGTCGTCGATTTTGCCGAGGGTGTGCGCGATGCTGCGGTGTTCGCCGTAGTTGAGTTCGCTGCGGCCGATGCGGTTCATCCGCGAACCGGAATCCTCCAACCCGAGCACCAGCCCACCACGAAGCGAACCCTTGGCGATTCGGCATTCCGCCTCGGTGATGCCGTCCCGGGCGACATTCTCGAGCACTTCGGTGGTCACCCGGACCACCTCATCGAACCGCTCGGGCTGGCACCCGGCATAGATCGACAATGCCCCGCTGTCGGAGAAGGTGTCCACCGTCGAGTACACCGAGTATGCCAGGCCGCGCGTTTCCCGAATCTGTTGGAACAGCCGCGAACTCAGGCCGCCTCCCAGCGCGGTGTTGAGCACCGACAGCGCCCACCGATGGTCCCAGTTCCTGCCGGGGGTGCGCACACCGATCGACAAGTGGGTCTGTTCGGCGTCGCGGTTGACCAGCTGCAGGGTCGGTCGGCCGGTGACCCGGCCCGTGCCCTTTCGGGGGGCTACCGGTTTGCGGCCGCGAACCAGCCTCGGCCCGAAGTGCTCGCGGACCAGCGCGACCACCTCGTCGTGCTCGACGTTGCCCGCCACCGCAACCACCATTCGTTCGGGGGTGTAGCGGCGGAGATGGAACGAATGCAATTGTGCCCGCGTCATCGCCGAGACCGACTCGACGCTACCGATCACCGGACGGCCTACCGGGTGCTCGCCGAACATCGCCGAGAGGAACACATCGCCGAGCGTGTCCTCGGGGTCGTCGTCGCGCATCGCGATTTCCTCGAGCACCACGTCGCGTTCGACTTCGACATCGTCGGCGGCGCAACGGCCGCGCAGCACCACGTCGGCCACCAGGTCGACCGCCAACTCGAGGTCGGTGTCGAGCACGTGCGCGTAGTAGCAGGTGTGCTCTCTGGCGGTGAACGCGTTCAGCTCGCCGCCGACGGCGTCGACGGCCTGCGCGATCTCGACCGCCGTGCGCGTCGGCGTCGACTTGAACAACAGGTGTTCCAGGAAGTGCGCGGCGCCTGCGACACTGCGCCCCTCGTCGCGCGATCCGACACCGACCCACACACCGACCGACGCGGAATGCACCGACGGGATGTACTCGGTTACGACGCGCAGACCACCGGGCAGAGTGGTGCAGCGCACCGCTTCCGACGTTTCGTCGGAGCGGGCGCCGCGATGCAGTGCCCGGGACCTAGCTGCTGGCGGTTGCGGCATCTGCCGGCGCCGGCGCGTTCTCTTTTGCCTCTGCACCGTCTTCTTCGGTGACGAGGATCAGCGAGATCTTGCCGCGGTTGTCGATGTCGGCGATCTCCACACGCAGCTTGTCGCCGACTGTGACCACGTCTTCGACCTTGGCGATGCGCTTGCCCCTGCCCAGCTTGGAGATGTGCACCAGGCCGTCACGTCCCGGCAGCAGCGACACGAATGCACCGAAATCGGTTGTCTTGACCACGGTTCCAAGGAATCGCTCACCGATCTTTGGCAGCTGCGGGTTGGCGATCGCATTGATCTTGTCGATCGCAGCCTGTGCGGAAGCACCGTCGGAGGCGCCGACGAACACCGTGCCGTCGTCCTCGATGGAGATCTGCGCGCCGGTCTCCTCGGTGATCGAGTTGATCATCTTGCCCTTGGGCCCGATGACCTCGCCGATCTTGTCGACCGGGACCTTGATCGTGGTGATCCGCGGCGCGTACGGGCTCATCTCGTCGGGCCGGTCGATGGCCTCGGCCATCACCTCGAGGATCGTCAGCCGGGCGTCCTTGGCCTGCGACAGCGCGCCCGCCAGCACCTGCGACGGGATGCCGTCGAGCTTGGTGTCGAGCTGCAGCGCGGTGACAAAGTCCTTGGTGCCCGCGACCTTGAAGTCCATATCGCCGAACGCGTCCTCGGCCCCGAGGATGTCGGTCAGCGCGACGAAGCGACGCTCAGTGCCACCGCCTTCAACTTCAATGTCATCAGACACCAGGCCCATCGCGATGCCCGCGACCGGCGCCTTCAGCGGCACACCGGCGTTCAGCAGTGCCAGCGTCGATGCGCAGACCGAGCCCATCGAGGTGGATCCGTTGGAGCCCAACGCCTCCGACACCTGCCGGATCGCGTACGGGAACTCCTCGATGCTGGGCAACACCGGGACCAACGCACGCTCGGCCAGCGCCCCGTGGCCGATCTCGCGGCGCTTGGGCGAACCGACGCGGCCGGTCTCACCGGTCGAATAGGGCGGGAAGTTGTAGTGATGCATATAGCGCTTGCTGGTCTCCGGTCCCAGCGAGTCGATCTGCTGAGCCATTTTGATCATGTCCAGCGTGGTGACACCGAGGATCTGGGTCTCGCCGCGCTCGAACAATGCGCTGCCGTGTGCCCGCGGCACCACCGCCACCTCGGCGCTCAGCGCGCGGATGTCGGTGATCCCGCGACCGTCGATGCGGAAGTGATCGGTAAGGATGCGTTGCCGCACAAGCTTCTTGGTCAGCGATCGGAACGCCGCGCCGATCTCCTTCTCGCGGCCGGCGAACTGCTCGGCCAGCCGCTCGAGCACCTCGGCTTTGATCTCGTCGGTGCGCTCGTTGCGCTCGTTCTTGCCGGCGATGGTCAGCGCCTTGGACAGCTCGTCGGTGGCCACCGAGGCGACGGAGTAGTACACGTCGTCGCCGTAATCGGGGAAGACGGGGTACTCACCGGTCGGCTTCGCCGCACGATCGGCCAGCTCCTGCTGCGCCGCGCATAACGCCTTGATGAACGGCTTGGCGGCCTCGAGGCCTTGGGCGACAACCGCTTCCGTCGGTGCCTGAGCACCGCCGGCAATCAGCTCGACGACGTTCTCGGTGGCTTCGGCCTCGACCATCATGATCGCGACGTCATTTTCCCGGCTACCGTCCTTCACTACGCGGCCCGCGACGACCATGTCGAACACGGCCCGCTCGCTCTGCTCCACGGTGGGGAACGCCACCCAGGTGCCGTCGATCAGGGCGACCCGAACACCGCCGATCGGCCCCGAGAACGGCAGGCCGGCCAGCTGAGTGGACATCGACGCGGCGTTGATCGCCACCACGTCGTACAGCTCCTGGGGATCGAGCGACATCACGGTGACGACGACCTGGATCTCGTTGCGCAGGCCGTCGACGAACGAGGGGCGCAGCGGGCGGTCGATCAACCGGCAGGTCAGGATCGCGTCGGTGGAGGGGCGGCCCTCACGGCGGAAGAACGAGCCGGGGATGCGCCCGGCGGCATACATGCGTTCCTCCACGTCCACGGTCAGCGGGAAGAAGTCGAAGTGGTCCTTGGGGTTCTTGCTGGCGGTGGTCGCCGACAGCAGCATCGTCTCGTCGTCGAGGTAGGCGACGGCGGAGCCGGCGGCCTGTTGGGCGAGCCGACCGCTCTCAAAACGGATGGTGCGGGTGCCGAAGCTCCCGTTGTCGATTACGGCGGTGGACTCGTATACGCCGTCTTCAATTTCGACTACAGACATGAGCGTCCGTATGGCCTCTCTGGGTTCTTTGTTCAGCTGTTTCGCGTCGTCACAGCGTGTGAACCACCGGCCCAGATGCGGCTACGGCCATCGATCGAAGCTGTCGGACTCGGCCCCTGAAGACAGGGAAACCCGGCAGCCACTACCGAAGACCGCGCTCGATCAGGCACATCTGTGATCCAGCAGCGTCCGATATGACGCACGGGAACGGCGCTCGCGGATCTGCGAAAACCGCACCCAATCGTTCGAGCCAAAACGGCTGGCGAACGAAGGCCATCGTACCTTGCAGCAGGTACGGGGCCGAATAGCCGGGCTCTGGCGTCAGCGACGCAGGCCGAGCCGGTCGATCAGGGAGCGGTAGCGCTCCACATCGACCTGGGCGACGTATTTGAGCAGCCGGCGCCGCCGGCCGACCAGCAGCAGGAGCCCGCGACGCGAGTGGTGGTCGTGCTTGTGCACCTTCAGGTGCTCGGTCAGATCGGCGATCCGCTTGGTCAGCAGCGCGACCTGGGCTTCCGGCGAGCCGGTGTCGGTGTCATGCAGGCCGTACTGGCCCAGAATGTCCTTCTTTTGTTCGGCGGTGAGCGCCACGAAATAACTCCATATCCATCGGTCCGCGACAAAACGAGTGCCTTCAGAAAAAGGCCGACGCGGCCGCCGCGAACTGCAGCGCACGTCGTGGTCGCCAGGCAGTTTATCTCATGGTCAGCCCGCGGACAGAATCGTGCGGGCGTGCGCGGTGTCGTCGCGCATCGTCGCCACCAGCTCGTCGACGTGGGCGAATTTCTCCTGACCGCGGATGCGGGCGACGAAATCCACCGCGACATGCTGGCCGTACAGGTCGGCGGTGGTGTCGAGGACGAACGCCTCCACGGTGCGGGTGCGCCCCGAGAACGTGGGATTGGTGCCAACCGAGACCGCGGCCTGGTACCGCTCACCGGGGACCACGCTGCCAGTGATCGGGCCGTGTCCCAGGACGGTGAACCAGGCGGCGTAGACGCCATCGGCCGGGATCGCCGAGTACATCGGCGGCGCCACATTGGCGGTCGGGAATCCCAGCACCTTGCCCCGCCCGTCGCCGCGCACCACCACCCCCTCGACGCGGTGCGGACGGCCCAGCCCCTCGGCGGCGGCCACCACATCGCCTGCGTCCACGCAGGACCGAATGTAGGTCGACGAGAACGTGATGTCCTCGTTCTGGTGGTGCTCACTGACCAGCGACATGCCCTGCACCGCAAAGCCGAAGCGCTCCCCTGCCTTGCGCAGCGTGTCAACGTCGCCCGCTGCTTTCTTGCCGAAGGTGAAGTTCTCCCCCACCACCACTTCGACGACGTGGAGGCGTTCGACGAGCAGCTCATGGATGTAGCGGTCCGGGGTGAGCTTCATGAAGTCGGTGGTGAAGGGCATCACCAGGAACACGTCGATACCCAGTTCCTCGACGAGCTCGGCGCGGCGGGTCAGGGTGGTCAGCTGCGCCGGATGGCTGCCGGGGAACACGACTTCCATCGGGTGCGGGTCGAACGTCATCAGCACGGCCGGCACGCCGCGGGTCCGGCCGGCCTTGACGGCGTGACCGATCAGCTCCTGGTGCCCGCGATGCACACCGTCGAACACGCCGATCGTCACGACGCATCGACCCCAGTCCGTCGGGATGTCGTCCTGTCCCCGCCAGCGCTGCACAGCCGCAAGCCTACGGCGCGGGGTGTCGCGCGGCTTCGCTAGCGCCCCAGATGAGGTGACGATTGCCTAAACTTTCTAGGTGTGAGTCCAGAAGGCAACCCACGCGACCTGTCCACGGTTGCCCAGGACTACCTCAAAGTTATCTGGACCGCGCAGGAGTGGTCGCTGGAGAAGGTCAGCACCAAGATGCTCGCCGAGCGAATCGGCGTGTCGGCCAGCACCGCATCGGAGTCGATCCGCAAGCTCGCCGACCAAGGGCTGGTTGATCACGAGAAGTACGGCGCGGTGACGCTGACCGAGGCCGGCCGCCGCGCCGCGCTGGCGATGGTGCGCAGGCACCGGCTGATGGAGACGTTCCTCGTTCGCGAGCTGGGCTACAGCTGGGACGAGGTGCACGACGAGGCCGAGGTGCTCGAGCACGCGGTGTCCGATCGCATGCTCGACCGTATTGACGCCAAGCTTGGTCATCCCACCCGCGACCCGCACGGCGATCCGATACCGGCCGCCGACGGACAGGTGCCGACCCCCGATGCGAGGCAGCTGTCGGCATGTCAGAACGGTGACGCGGGCACGGTGGCCCGCATCTCCGACTCCGACCCGGAGATGCTGCGGTATTTCGACAGCGTGGGTATCAGCCTCGATTCGCGGCTGCGGGTGCTGGCCCGCCGCGACTTCGCCGGGATGATCTCGGTCGCAGTCGAGGGACCCGAGGGCGCTAAAAATACTGCCACCACTGTCGACCTGGGAAGCCCTGCCGCAGAAGCGATTTGGGTTGTCGGCTGACCAAAACCGCAGGCCACGTTTGGGAGGTCACCCGCGGTCCTCGTACCGGAGGGCGGCCGCAGTCAGGAAATTGCAGCCTTGCCAGGTGGAGGCGTCACGACGCCGCGGGTGTTTCGGTTTGGCCTGGCAGGTCGCAGGCTAACGCCTTGCCCGGCCTATGAATCTGCGGACGATCCCTCGCTGATGCGACCACGCGCGAGGGAGGCGATGCCGGCAAGCACCGCCAGGATCACCGAAACCCCGAAGACGACCGTCAGCCCTTGATGGAACGGGACCGAGATGAGATCGGGGAAGAACTCGCGGCCGGTGATGGTGGCGGCGTTTTCGGGCGGCAAGTGCGCCAGCACACCGCTCGGCGCCAGCAGGTGTTCGAGCGGATTGACGCCCAACACCGCGGCGAACAAGGTCGACACCGGAGGCAACACCGCGACCTGCGAAGCGACGGCGTGCGGCACACCCTGATCCTGCAGTCCACTCGTCAGCGCGGTGGGCAGGCTGTGGGCGAGGCCGACGACCATCAGCGAGAAGAACACGCCGATCGACAGCGCCGTGCCGCTGTTTTGGAATGTCGCACGCATGCCGGACACCACACCGCGCTCACCGGGCAGCACGCTGCCCATGATCGCAGAGGTGTTCGGAGCGGCGAACATACCGCTGCCAATTCCGTTGAGCGCGATCAAGAGTGCGAACGCCCAGTACGCGAAATTGATCGGCAGTAATAGCAGACCGACGAAGCTCAGCCCGAACAGCAGCATGCCGACCGACGCGATGCCGCGCGCACCGAACCGGTCCGACAGTGCGCCCGCCGCCGGGCCAGCGACAAGGAATCCCGCCGTCAACGGCAGCATGAAGACGCCCGCCCACAAGGGTGTGTCGGCATAGTCGTAGCCGTGCAGTGGCAGCCAGATGCCCTGTAGCCAAATGATCAGCATGAACTGCAGGCCGCCCTGTGCAAGGGCCGCCGCCAGCGTCGCCGTGTTGCCCGCGCTGAACGCCCGGATCCTGAACAGGCTCAGTCGGATCATCGGTTCGGCGACCCGAGATTCGATGACGACGAACGCGATCAGCAGAACGATCCCGACCACCAGCGTTGCCAGGACGAACGGGCTCTGCCAGCCAGTCGGGTGGCCGCCGCGCGGTTGGATGCCGCTGGTGATCGCGATGAGAACCGACGACAGCCCGACAGCGAATGTGATGTTGCCCCACCAGTCGATGCGGCCGCGGTGCCGTTCGCCGTTGTCGCGCAGGCGCCGGTACGCCCAAATGGTGCCGAACACACCGACAGGCACGTTCACCCAGAACACCGCCCGCCAGTCCCATGCGGCCAGCAGTCCCCCGGCCACCAGGCCGATGAACTGTCCGGCCAGCGCAGCGACCTGGTTGAAGCCGAGCGCGAAGCCACGCCGGTCGGGCGGGAACGCGTCGGTGAGGATCGCGGCCGAATTCGCCGTGAGCATCGATCCCCCGACGGCCTGCAGCAGGCGCCAGCCGATGAGCCACTGAGCGGCCGCCGCACCGGCAAAGGGATCGAACGACAACAGAATCGACGCAACCGTGAAGACGGTGAACCCGAAGTTGTAGACGCGGACGCGGCCGTACATGTCGCCGATGCGGCCGAGCGTGACCACCAGCACCGACTGCACCAGGCGGTAACCCATGATCATCCACAGCAGGTAGGTGATATTGGCAGGCGCAAGCGGGTCCAGATGGATGCCCCGGAATATCGCGGGCAGCGAGATGATGACGATCGATCCGTCGAGTGCGGACATGAAAACCGCCGCGGTGGTGTTGGTCAGCGCGACCCAGCGGTAGTTGTCGCGCGTCGCCGCCTCCAGCTGGTCCGTAGCCATCTACAGGTGGTAAGCCAGTCGTTCGATCAGGGGTGCGGCGATCGCGAGCTGTGCGAGCTCGGGTTCGGTGAAATCCGCGAGGCCTTTCGCGAGCTGTTCCACGCGGGCGTTGCGTCGCCGATTGAGTTCGCGCCTGCCGGCGGCGCTGATGGACAACAGGATTCGCCTACCGTCGGTGGGATCGGGCTGGCGCTTGACGAAACCCCGTGCTTCGAGCTCAGCGAGCGTGGCGCCCATCGACTGGGGGCTGATCTGCTCCTGACGCGCCAGATCCGCCGCGGCCGCAGGACCGCCGCGGTCGAGGCGGCCAAGGGCCGCCGTCTCGGGGAATGTGAGTGCACCTGTGACGGGCACCTGCCGCAACCGGCGACGCAGCAGCCCCACGCACAACAGCAGCGCCCTCGCCACGTCTTCGGTCTGTTGGTCGACGGGCATACTTATCAGCCTAGACTGATCAGTGACAGTTGATCAAACAGGATCAAGCGTCGCGGGACGCAGCACCACCACGGGCTTCGTACCAGTTGCGCCGTCTGTGAGCAGGGCGACGACCCGTCCGTCAGGCGCCGTCGCGGCGTAGACCCCCTCGATCCCAGCCGGTTTCAGCGGCCTGCCGTGCCCGGTGTCCTCCGCCTCCGTGGGAGACAGATCGCGGCGCGGAAACGATTGCAGGCACGCCTCGTCCAGCGAATAGCTCAAGCGAGGCTGCTCTGCGAGGTCATCGAGCGTGCGGGCCTGATCCAGCCCGAACCGGCCGACCCGGGTGCGCCGGAGCGCGGTGAGATGGCCACCGACGCCGAGGGTCGCGCCGATGTCGCGGGCCAGCGCCCGGATGTAGGTGCCACTCGAACAGTCCACCTCCACGTCCACGTCGACGAGCCCGTCATGGTGCCGGATCGCCAGCACGTCGAACCTGTCGATCCGGACATTGCGGGGCGCCAGTTCGACGGGCTGGCCCTCGCGTGCCAGCTTGTAGGCTCGCTGGCCGCCCACCTTGACCGCGCTGACCGCCGACGGAATCTGAGCGATCTCGCCGCGCAGCGCGGCGACGGCCTCAGCGATCCGAGCATCAGTGACTTCGTGAGCCGAAACAGACCGCAGCACTTCACCTTCAGCATCTTCGGTCGACGTGGTCTGACCCAGTCGCATGGTCGCCGCATACGACTTGTCGGTCGACGTCAGCAGACCGAGGATCTTGGTGGCCCGTTCGATGCCGACGACGAGCACGCCGGTGGCCATCGGGTCGAGGGTGCCCGCGTGCCCCACCTTGCGGGTGCCGAAGATGCGCCGGCAGCGGCCCACGACGTCATGGCTGGTGATACCGGCGGGTTTGTCGACCACCACAAGGCCGGCATCCGTCATAAAACGATCGCCGTCAGGGCCAGACCGTCGCGAACCGACCAACGTCCCGACAATGTCTGCAGCGGTGGGCCCGACTCTGCGGCCGGATCGATGAGGATGCGTGATTCGAACAGGCCCGCTGTGCCGCTGTCGCCGACGCCGAACGTGATGTGTGCATCTTCGAAGCCGAGCCAGCGGTGTGTCAGCGGAAACCACGCCTTGTACGTCGCCTCCTTGGCGCAGAACAGGATTCGGTCCCAGTGCAAGCCGCCGGGCATCGCCTGCAATTCGGCTCGTTCCTTCGGCAGGCTGATGGCGTCAAGCACACCCTTTGGCAGCACATCGTGCGGTTCGGCGTCGATGCCGACCGTGCGGACCACACCGTGCCTGCCGACGGCCGCGCCGCGAAAGCCGGTGCAGTGGGTGAGACTGCCGACGACGCCGTCGGGCCAGCAGGGTTCGCCCTTGTCCCCCTTGAGGATCGGCACCGGCGGCACGCCCAGTTCACCCAGGGCCTGCCGCGCACAGTACCGCACGGTGATGAATTCGTTGCGCCGCTTGGCCACCGATTTGGCGATCAAAGGTTCTTCCTCGGGCAGCGGTGCCAATCCGGGTGGATCGTCATACATCTCGGCGGCCGCCAATTCATGCGCGTGACTGGGCAGAACGTCGGAGAGCAGCGACGCGCTGATCGTCATGGCTGTCTGGCCCTGATGCGCTCTTGCACCTTCTCGGCGTGGTCCCGCATCTCCTCGGTGATCTGGAAGTGACCGCCGAACTCGTTGAGGTAGCCCGGCGCGTATTTCGGGTCCGGCAATATCTGCCGAAGCCAGCGATATGGCTTGCGGCGCCGCCATTCCCGTGGATAGCCCACCGACACCTCTTCGAACCGCACGCCGTCATACCAGGTGGTGCGCGGGATGTGCAGGTGGCCGTAGACCGAGCAGACCGCGTTGTAGCGGGTATGCCAGTCGGCGGTCGCCGTGGTGCCGCACCACAGCGAGAACTCCGGGTAGAACATCGCATCGCAGGGTTCGCGCACCATCGGGAAGTGGTTCACCAACACGGTCGGCGTCATCCAGTCGAGGTCCTCTAGCCGCTTGCGGGTGTGCGACACCCGGTCGCGACACCATGCGTCGCGAGTGGCGTACGGCTCTGCGGACAACAGGAACTCGTCGGTGCCCACCACGTTGCGCTCACGGGCGATGGCCAGTCCCTCTGCCTTGGTCGCCGCGCCCTGCGGAAGAAAGGTGTAGTCGTAAAGCAGGAACATCGGCACGATGGTCGCCGGGCCGCCTTCCTCGTTCCACACCGGAAAGGGGTGCTCGGGGGTGACGATGCCCATCTCGTCGCACATGTTGACCAGGTAGTCGTAGCGGGCCTTGCCGAAGATCTGCATCGGATCGCGGTTGGTGGT
>Ga0207688_10001949_pt1 | contig 11050 bp, 11 predicted proteins | sample KBSMiscanthusM4_FD_184296 | JGI IMG/M metagenome (GOLD analysis project Ga0207688, IMG submission 184296) | Miscanthus rhizosphere microbial communities from Kellogg Biological Station, Michigan, USA - M4 (SPAdes) (version 2) | ecosystem: Host-associated > Plants > Roots > Rhizosphere ...
TGGCGTCTGTGTTCCCGCTCGCGTAGATCACGAGATCCTTCACTTGCGCTTGCGAGCCGGTGCCGCTCACCGGGCAATCGAGCATCACATGCCCGGCCTTGCGCAGCGCGCGTTCGGCCCTGAGCTTGTCGTCGATCGTGAAGGTCGAGGCCTCGACGATCACCCGCGGACCCACGCCAGCGCCGACGATGGCGGATACCGTGGCGTCGAGCGCGGCGGGCTTCGGCAGGCTGGTGATGATCGTGCCGACCGCGGCCGCCAGCGTCTTCACATCCGGCGCGATCTCCACCCCGGCGCGCGCCATGGTCCGGCGGCGCGCGGGATCGATGTCGTAGCCCACGACCCGCCAGCCGGCGGCGACGAGGTTCTTCGCGAATGCGCCTCCCATGATCCCGAGCCCCACGACGCCGACTTTGCCTTTCGCCATCTCCCAACCCTCCGTTACCCGACCCTGCGGCGGGCGCACGCTACACAGCCGCCGTTGCTGCGTTCAAGTTCAATGTGCCGATCGGCGTGCGTCCATAGCCGTCTTTCTCGCGCGCGCATAATCCCCTATCGTCGCCGCTCAACGCCGGAGCGACACGGCAGAGCAGGCACGAGCCCAGGGGAGCGCCCATGACGACGTCACGAAACATCCTTCGATTCTGCGCGCTGCTCGGCAGCGTGTGCTACGTGTCCGCGGCGTCGGCGCAGGGCCTGATCGCGGAGCATCGCCTCGCGGCGGGCCTCGCCAACGAAGCGGTCGCCGAGGCGGTCGCCGCCTGCGCCAAGAACAGTTATGCGGTCACCGCCATCGTCGTCGATATCGACGGCGTGCGGCAGGCGGTGCTGCGCGGGGACGGCGCGCCGGTGCACACGCTCGACAGCGCCTATGCCAAGGCCTACACCGCCGCCTCGCTCGCGCCGGTGCGCAAGGAAGATTCGACCAAGGCGATCTTCGAGCGGCTGAGCAAGAATCCCAGCACGACAGCCTCGCTCGGCAACCTGCCCAATGTCACCTTCACCCCCGGCGGCGTGACCATCATGGCCGCGGGCAAGCCGATCGGCGGCATCGGTGTCGGCGGCGCGCCCGGCGGCAATTTCGACGACGACTGCGCCCGTGCCGCGCTCGACAAGATCAAGGACCGGATGAAGTGATGTAAGGACGAAGGGGAGTGCACTCGATGCAGATCGGGATCGCCGGAATCGGCAAGATGGGCGCAGCGATCGCGCAGCGGCTGATCGAGGCCGGCCACACGGTGACGGTGTGGAACCGCTCCGCCGCCAAGCTCAAAGCGGTCACCGATGCCGGCGCGAAGGCGGTTGCCACCCCGGCGGAGCTCGCCAACAAGTCCGAGGCCATCATCAGCATCCTCACCGATGCCGGCGCGATCGACACGGTCTACAACGGCGCGGACGGGCTGCTCGCGGGCGACGTGGGCGGCAAGCTGTTCATTGAGATGAGCACGGTGCAGCCGCACACCGAAGTTGCGCTGGCCGAACAGGTGCACGCCAAGGGCGCCGCGCTGGTCGAATGCCCGGTGGGCGGTTCGACCGGTCCGGCGCGGCAGGGCAAGCTGATCGGCCTGATGGGCGCGGCGCCTGCCGACGCCGCGCGGGCGAAGCCAATCCTCGACCAGCTCTGCCGGCGCCTCGAACATTGCGGCCCGGTCGGCTCGGGAGCGGTCATGAAGCTCACGATCAACATGCCGCTGATGATCTATTGGCAGGCGCTCGGCGAAGCGCTTGCGCTCTGCCGCCCGCTCGGCCTTGACCCCGCGCGGATCATGGAGCTGCTCTCGGACACATCCGGCGGCCCGAACGTGCTCAAGGTGCGGGGAGCGGGCGTGGCCGCGATGCTCAGCGGTGGCGACGGCGGGCCGGTGACCTTCGACATCGACAGCGCGGTCAAGGATCTGCGCACCATGCTGGCCGAAGGCAAGGACCGCGGCGTCGAGCTGCCGCTCGTCGCGCAGACGCTTGCCTGCTACGAAGAGACCAAACGAAACGTCTCGGGCGCGGCGGAAGTGTCGGCGGTCTCGGTCTATTGGGCCAATCGCGCGAAACCGTGAACCGCAACAATACCGGCTGAACCCTACGCTCTCTCATCAACCTCGGAGCCCCTATGTCCGTCACGCTCGCGCAAGCCTCGACCATCGTCGACACCGCTCTCAAGAAGGGCCGCGACACCAGTTGCGCGCCGCTTACCGTCGCCGTGCTCGACGCCGGCGGGCACTTGGTCGCGTTCAAGCGCGAGGACAAGTCGGGCCTGCTGCGTTTCGACATCGCCTTCGGCAAGGCCTGGGGCGCGCTCGGCATGGGCTTCGGGTCGCGCACGCTGGCGGCCCGCGCGTCCAAGACGCCGCAGTTCTTCACCATGCTGGCGGCCGCGAGCGAGGGCCGCATGGTCACCAATCCAGGCGGCGTGCTGATCAGAACGCCGGCGGGCGACATCATCGGCGCCGTCGGCATCTCCGGCGATACCTCGGACAAGGACGAGGCCTGTGCCATCGCAGGGATCGAGGCCGCCGGCCTCAAGGCCGATCCCGGCCAGGACTAGACTTCGCGCGTTCTCGGAGACGCAGTCTCTTCGTCGTCATTCCGGGACATCGATCTCGGGTTTACCCGAGATCGGCATTTTTGTGCCCAAGTTGGCTATAGCCAACTTGGATGCGAAGCGAGGGCCGGAATGCATCACCACAGTCCGGGATTATGGATTCCGGGCTCGCCGCTTCGCGGCGCCCCGGAATGACGGCGGAGAGAGCTTGTGGTTTCGGCCGTTGGCTGCGACCGGCCCGGCCAGTGCCCGGTCCCATATCGCCTGGATGTGGGCGATCTCGGCTTCGAAGCGTTCCAGAAACAGCCGTGCCGGCACGCTCAGGGTGCGGCGCGCCGGTTGGATCACCACAAACTCGGCATGCAGCGGCGGATCGACGATCGGATTGACTACGAGTTCGCCCCTGCCGAGGTCATTCACCGAAATGACGCTCGGCAGCACGGTGAGCCAGTCTGAGCGTGCGACGAATTCGAGCGTGCCGATCATCGCGTCCATTTCCAGCATGGCCGCGATCTCGACGCCGTGCGTCTGGAAATAGGTCTCGAGGTTGCGGCGCCGAATATTGTCGGGGCCCGGCACCACGATCTTCAACGGGGCGCAGGCCGCGAGGCGCACCGGCGCGAGCGGCGTGAGCCCGCGTTTGCGTCCTGACAACAGCATCTCCCGGTCGCGGACCAGCAATCGCGACCTCAGTCCCACCCGTCCCTCGAACGCCGGGACCAGCGCGAAATCGAGCTCGTCCGCCAACACCATGTCGGTCAGCACGCCGCTATAGCCCTCGAATACGTGCAGGCGCACGTCGGGATGGCTCGGCACGAAATCATCCAGCGTCGGCGCCAGCACCGCGCGGGTGAACGTCGGCATCAGTCCGATGCGCAGGTCGCCGGTGACGAGGCCGGCGAGGCCGCGTGCCTCCTCGTTGGCATTTTCGAGCCGGCCGACCGCCTCGACGCAACTCTTGTAGTAGCGCAGCCCCGCCGGCGTGGGCGCGATTCCGCGCGCCGAGCGCTCGAACAGCTTCACCCCGAGCGTGCGCTCGACGGTGGCCACGTGCTGGGAGATGCCGGATTGGGTGGCGTTCTCGCGCTCCGCCGCGCGGGTGAACGAGCCTTCCTCGCACACGGCGATGACGGCGCGGATCTGCCGAAGCGCGATATTGGCCAGAGGACACCTGCTATCAAGAAAACTAATGCCATAGCGCAGAATATATTATTTCGGCCGTGGGGACCATCCGGATAGGATTCCCGCCAACAGCACAGGCCGCGGCCGAGAACGCGGCGCACCATCGGGAGACGTTCATGGGAACGGCAAACTTCGGCATCGCCGGATTGGATTGGCAACAGCGCGTCAACTGGGACCGGATGCGGACGTACCGGACGGAGCGGGCGCGCCAGCACATGAAGAAGCACGGCCTCGGCGCCATGCTCTGCATGTACGACGAGAACGTGCGCTATCTCACCGGCACGCTCACGCCGGGTTGGAACCGGCTCAAGCCGGGCCTGCGCTACGCGCTGCTGTGCGGCGACGGCGCGCCCATTTTGTTCGAGCAGGGCGACCTCGGCTTCCAGATCGAGCGTCACTCGCCGTGGATCCCGAAGGAGAACGTCCGTTACTCCTATGCCTGGATCAAGGGCGCGGCCGGACCGGCCTCGCAACAGCAGGTGAAGAAATTCACCGACGCGATCCAGCAGGAGATGAAGCGCCACGGCGTCGCCGGGCAGAAGCTCGGGGTGGACTTCATCGACATCAACATGATCAACATCTTCAAGGAGAAGAAGATCAACTGGGTCGACGGCATGACGCCGATGATGGAGGCGCGCGCGGTCAAGAACGTCGACGAGCAGGAATGCATGCGCATCGTCGGCGCGATCGGCGACGCCACCCATTGGGAATGCATGAAGTTTCTGCGGCCCGGCATCACCGAGAACCAGGTGACCGCGCATCTGATGAAATATCTCTACAGCATTCCCGGCATGGAGGACGTGGAGGACGTGATCGTCTCGTCCGGCCCCAACACCTGGCCGAACTGGCGCAACTTCTCCGACCGCATCATCCAGCCCGGCGACATCGTGTTCATGGATTTGGCCGCGCTGACCTGGAACGGCTACAAGTCCTGCTACTACCGCACCTATTGCGTCGGCAAGGAGCCGAGCAAGGAGCAGAAGGAAACTTATGCGACCGCGCTCGAGTGGCTTTACGATTCGATCCATGCGGTGAAAGCCGGCACCACCACGCGCGAGATCGCGAAGAAGTGGCCGTCGGCGAAGGAGGCCTGGGGCTACAAGGAAGAGGACCAGGCGGCGGCAAATCTCTGGGGCCACGGCCTCGGCCTCGCGCAGTACGACCCGCCGGTCATCTCGCGCATCTGGTCGCTCGACCATCCGATCGAAATCAAGGCCGGAATGACATTTGCGCTCGAGACCCAGCACGGCAAGCGCTTCCGCTACGGCGTGCGTATCGAGGAAATGCTGATCGTGCACGAGAAGGAGATCGAGATCATCTCCAACTTCCCGGTCAAGCAGATCACCGTGGTGGATCCGATCCCGGGCTACGGCGATCACGTGAAGTGACGTCCATCCCCGTCACCCTGAGGTGCTCGTCCTCTTGGACGAGCCTCGAAGGGCGACGGCCTGCATGTCGCACCCAATAGGGGGCCGTCCCCTTCGAGGCTCGCTTCGCTCGCACCTCAGGGTGACGGTACGAGAGAACTGCCAGCAGGTCTGCTGTTATGGCGACATCGACCGCGACAACATCCGCGCTATCGGATCGGCTCATCATTCCGCTGACCGCCGCGACCGCCGTCGACGCCGAGCGCGTCGGCCCGAAGGCGGCGAACCTCGCGGCGCTCCTGCATGCCGGCCTGCCGACGCCAGGCGGTTTCTGCCTGAGCGCCGACGCCTATCGGACGCAGATCGCGGCGCTGGGGCTCGACCCCATGGTCCGCGATTTTGCCGCCGCTCATCCGGGCGAGCAACGCCGTCTGTCGGTCGAGATCAGGCTCGGCCTGTACGAGCAGCCGATCGCGCCGGAGATCCTCGCGCCGTTGCGCGCGGCCTGGCGTGCGCAGCGCCACGCGCACCCGGGTCCGAGCGCGGTGCGTTCCTCCGCGCTGATCGAGGATCGCAAGGGCGCCAATTTCGCCGGCCAGTTCGAGAGCTTTCTCGGCATCGACGAGGAAGCGGCGTTCCTGACCGCCGTGCGCGCGTGCTGGGCCGCGCTGTGGACCACGAATGCGCGCCGCTACATGGAGAACCACGCCCTTTCGCCCGCGGACACGGCCATGGCCGTGCTCATCCAGCCGTTGGTGCAGGCCCGCGCATCGGGCGGCGGCCTGAGCGAGACTGCCGAGGGACAGATGCTCGTCAGCGCGACCTGGGGGCTCGGCTCCGCCATTGCCCAGGGCGAGGTCGTGCCTGACCGCATCGTGCTCTCGCGCCAGGGTTTCCTGCGCAAGATCGATGCGGGTCGCAAGGACCACCGCGAGACCTGCGGCCATGGCGCCGGCGCCCGGCAGGAAGCGGTGCCGAGCGAGCTCGTCGCTGCCCCCTGCCTCGACGCCGCGCAGGCGGTCACGCTCGGGCGCATGATGCGCAAGGCGGAAGCCGTGATCGGCGGCCCGGTCGAGATCGAATGGGCGCTCGATGACGCCGGGATCAAGCTGCTCCAGGCGCGGCCGCTCACGGTCGAGCCGATCACCGTGCCCGACGATATCTGGCTCAAGCATCCCGGGCTCAACGGACACCCCGCGGGCATCGGCTGGGGCGCCGGCCGCGCCGTCGTGGTGAACTGCGAATGCGAGCTTTCCAGGGTGGCGCCCGGCGACGTCCTCGTCACCCGCGTCGCCGGACCGGCGCTCAGCCATGTGCTGCCGCGCGTCGCCGGCGTAGTCGCCGAGCTCGGCGGCTCGACCTCGCATCTCGCCTCGCTCGCGCGCGAGCGCGGCATCCCGATGGTGCTGGGCGTACTCGATGCCACCAGCCGCATCCCCGACGGCTCGCAGGTCGCAGTCGACGGCGTCGCCGGCGTCGTGCGATGGATCGCCTGATGCGTCCGAGTCCTGCTCGACCGAGAATCTACGTGACCCAGCCGATCGCCAAAAGCGCGATCGAGCGCCTGCGCAAGGTCGGAACCGTCAAGGTCAATCCGGATTCCAGCCGAATCATCGCCAAGAAGGCGCTCGTCGCCGCCGTGAGGACGTGCGACATCCTGTTCTGCCTGTTGCATGACCGCATCGATCGCGACGTGATCGCGGCCAATCCGAAGCTGCGGCTGGTCGCGGCACAATCCATCTCACCCTCGAACATCGACGTGGCCGCGGCAACGGCGCAGCGGCTTCCCGTGACCGTGGTTCCGCCGGTCACCACCGAGGCGACCGCCGATCTCACCTTCGGGCTGATGCTCGCGGTCGCCCGGCGGATCATGGAAGGCGACCGCCTGGTGCGGGCGGGAAAATTTCCCGGCGGCCAGTCGAGCCATCTGCTCGGCTCCTTCGTCTGGGGAAAGACGATCGGCTTGGTGGGTGGTGGCGGGCTGATCGGCCAAGCGGTGGCCCGGCGCGCGCACGGCTTCTCCATGCGCGTGCTGTACTCGACACCGCGGCGCAAGCCCGAGAGCGTGGAACGCGAGGCCGGCCTGACCTTCGTTCCATTCGACCAGTTGCTGGCCGAATCCGACTTCGTCTCGCTGCACCAGCCGCTGCGGCCGGAGACGCGTCACCAGATCGGGGCGCGCGAGTTCAAGCTGATGAAGAAGACCGCCTTCCTCATCAACACCGCGCGCGGTGCGATCGTCGACGAGGCCGCGCTCGTGCGCGCCTTGCGGGCGCGCCGGATCGCCGGCGCCGGCCTCGACGTATTCGAGCATGAGCCCAAGGTCGACCTGGCGCTGCGCAGGATGCCGAACGTCGTGCTGGCCCCGCATCTCGGCAGCGCGACGATCGAGGTCCGCGAAGAGATGGCGAATATCGTCGTCGACAACATCCTGGCGTTTCTCGCCGGCAAGACACCGCCGAACTGCGTCAACCCGGAGGTTCTTGCGGCCAAATGACGACGCCGGAAGAATGCGACGCACCTGGTTGCCGAGAGAATGAATGCCCGGGCCAAGCCCCGGGCATGACGACCTGAATTCGGAGTGTCGCCATGTCCCGTACGCTGATCGCCGTCACCGACAGCCCGTTTCCCTCACTTGATCCGGCGAAGGCCGCGCTCAAGCGCATTGATCCGGAGCTGCGGATGGCTAAGAGCCCGTCGGCCGACGACATCCTGGCGGTGGCGCGCGATGCCGACGCCATCCTTGTCACCTATGCCAAATTGCCGGGTGAGCTGCTGCGGCAACTGACGCGGTGTATGGCGATCGGCCGCTTCGGCCTGGGCGTCGACAACATCGACATCAAGGCGGCGGCGGAGCTGGGCATCACGGTGACCTACGTGCCGGACTATTGCATGCACGAGGTCTCCGACCACGCCATGGCGCTGCTGCTTGCGTTGGCTCGCAAGGTTCCGTTGTCCAACACGCTGGTACAGGCCGGACGCTGGGAAATGCCGGCGGTGGTGCCGATCCATCGTCTGACCGGACGCGTGCTCGGCCTGGTCGGCTTCGGCAACATTCCGCGCGCGTTGGCGCCGAAGGCAAAGGCATTCGGGCTGCGGGTCGTAGCTCACGATCCTTACATGTCACAGGAGGCGTTTGCCGCCGCCGGCGTGGAGGGCGTGAGCTTCGACCGATTGCTCGAGATCTCCGACTTCGTCTCGATTCACGCGCCGTTGATGCCGGCGACGCGCGGCCTGTTCAACGCCGACGCCTTCCGCAAGATGAAGAAGGGCGCCGTCCTCATCAACACCGCGCGTGGACCGCTGGTGGATGAGGACGCGCTGGTCGCGGCGCTCGATTCGGGCCAGCTCGGCGGCGCCGCGCTCGACGTGGTCGCGGTCGAGCCGCTGCCCAAAGACGCCAAGCTGATCGGGCGCGACAATGTCATTCTCACGCCCCACACCGCATTCTATTCCGTCGAGGCGCTCGAGGAGCTGCAGACCAAATGCGCCGCCGACGTCGCGCGGGTGCTGAGCGGCGAAAAGCCGGTCTACCCGGTCAAGGCGGCCTGACTTTTCCTTGTATCCGGTCGAGCGCGCGCTCGGCGGTTTGTTGTGCTCGCCCCGCCGTCATGAACTAATGGCGGCGGTAAAAATCGCAACGCGCCTCCGGCAACGGAGCCAAGCGTCGCGGCAAGCGAGGGAGGACTGAATGTTCGTAGAGCAACGCCTCTACACCTGCGCACCGGGGCAGACCGGAGAATTCCTGCGAGTCTACGAGCGGGAAGGACGCGCGCCTCAGATGCAGCATCTGGGACAACCGGTCGGATACTACATCAGCGAGATCGGCACGCTGAACCAGGTCACCACGCTGTGGGCTTATGGCAGCCTCGACGAGCGCGTGGAGCGGCGGCGGGCGCTGTTTCAGAATGCCGACTGGAACGCCTATTTGAACAAGGCGCGGCCGCTGCTGACGACGCAGGAAACGCGCATTCTCGTTCCCGCGCCCTTCTTCCAGGAGCGCCTCGCGGCGATCGCAAGCCTCGGGAGGGCGTCATGATGGTACGACCGATCGCGCGGTCCATTCTGGCAGCGTTCGCCTGCGCCGTGTTTGGGCTGGCAGTTTCCGGCGCGGCGGCGCAGGACGGCTTTCCGGCTAAACCGATCAAGCTCATGGTGCCCCTGGCGGCCGGCGGCGGTATCGACTTCACCGCGCGCACCACCGCGCAGAAGCTCTCCGACGTGCTCGGCCAGCAGGTGGTGGTCGAAAATCAGGGCGGAGCCGGAGGCGTGCTCGGCGTGAACGCGGTCGCGCGCGCGGCTCCCGACGGCTACACCCTGCTCTATCATTCGGTGTCGGGCGTGGTGAGCTCGGTGGTGGGCAAGGATTTGCCGTATGACTGGCTGCGCGATCTTACGCCGGTGTCGCTGGTCACCCGCTTCGCACCCGTGCTGATCATCAATCCGTCGCTGCCGGCGCGCGACCTGAAGGAATTCATCGCGCTGGCAAAAGCCAATCCGGGAAAATTCAGCTACGGCTCGTCCGGAGCAGGAACGGCGATTCATCTCGCCAGCGAGCTGTTCAAGGCGGCCGCCGGCGTTGACATCGTCCACGTTCCCTATCGCGGCAATGCAGGGGTCATGCCGGACCTCCTGGCCGGGCGCATCGCCATGCTGATCGATGGCGTTCCGGCGCAGGCCAAGAATATCGAATCCGGCCTCGTGCGAGCGCTGGGGGTGACCACCAGAACGCGGTCGCCGGCCTTGCCTGAGGTGCCGACCATGATCGAGCAGGGGGTCGACTACGAGGTCCCGTATTGGACGGCGATCTACGCCCCCGCCGCGACGCCGAAACCGATTCTGGACCGACTTGCGGCGGACATTGCCAAGGCGATGAAGGACCCGGGCGTGGTGGCGCGGCTGAAGGAGGCGGGAACGGAAGCCGTCGGCTCGACGCCGCAAGAGCTCGACACGTTCAACCGCGATCAGTTCGCGCTCTATCGTGGGATCGTTGCCGACCCGAGGCTCAAGCTCAATCTGCAATAGGTGGCGCGGACGGACGCTTCGCGGCGCGGGTCGGCTGGCGACCCGGGAGCGGATCGTCCGTTACTTTTCGCGATCCCAGATCACGATCACCCGCACCACCCTGTTGTTTTGGTTGGGATGCGGCATAGGCGGGCTCTCGATGAAGAGCCGGTCGCCCTCGAACCGGATGAAGCGGGTCTGCTCGCCCCCGACCCAGCCTTCGTTCCAGGCGGCATCGACCTTGGTGATCACCTTGCCGTCCTCAACCCGGTAACGGCCGGTATAGGCGATCATGGTGCGCAGCGCCTGTGCGCGGTCTTCATCGGTCTTCGGAACGATCCGGCCCTCGGCGGTGACGAGCGCGAGCCAGATCCCGTCAGCGGTCGCGATCTGGCGGCCCCGGGGATGCTCGCCGTAGACGGGCGTTCGCCCCTTGCTCTCCTGGTCCTCGTAGACGACCGAAACAAGCTTCCAGTTGCCGACGATCTTTTGCTTGAGCGCCGCGTCGTCGGCGTGGGCGGCAGTGGCGACGAGCGCCAACAGGCAGAGCAGCAGGACTCGCATCGTATCTCCTCCCGGCGGTGGTTCGTTGCGTAGGCCGTCGGCGTTTCCGGCCCGTTCGTGCTCGTGCGGCGTCGAACCGCTCGCTCATTATCTGGTGTCGCCCAGCCACTTGGTGCGGATCTTTCCCAGCGTGCCGTCCAACTCGATCTGGTCGAGCCAGATGTTGATGTAGTTGAGCAGCGTCTGGTCGTCCCGCCGCAGCAGAATCGCCACGTAGATCGGATGGAACACCTTATCCGGGCTCATCGCCGCGAGCCGCGGGTTCTTCCGCCCCATATAGATCGCTGCGGTGGAGTCGGAGACCTGCGCATCGACCTTGCCGGCGAGCAGATCGGCGGTGGCGAGCTCGTTGCTCTCGAAGCCGACCGGGGTGGCCTGGGTGAACATGTTGTGGGCG
>Ga0207688_10001955_pt1 | contig 11043 bp, 11 predicted proteins | sample KBSMiscanthusM4_FD_184296 | JGI IMG/M metagenome (GOLD analysis project Ga0207688, IMG submission 184296) | Miscanthus rhizosphere microbial communities from Kellogg Biological Station, Michigan, USA - M4 (SPAdes) (version 2) | ecosystem: Host-associated > Plants > Roots > Rhizosphere ...
CGAACGCCGGAATGGCAGGCATCGTGATGTCGGCCTCCGGTCCGATGATGGCCTACCACGGCGCCAAGGTGTCGGGCGTGTCGAGCAATCCGCTCGCGATCGCCTTTCCCGCCAAGAGCAGGCCGCCGCTCGTCCTCGACATGTCGACCTCGAACGTCGCGATGGGGAAGATCATGAGCGCCCGGGATGCCGGCCGCGACATCCCGCTGGGGTGGGGAATGGACGCCCAGGGACGCGACACCACCGATCCCAGGAGGGTGACGACCTTGCTGCCCCTGGGCGGGCCAAAGGGTTCGGGTCTCTCCTTCATGATCGAGTGTCTTTGCAGTCTCACGGTGGGCAACCCGATCATTGCGCCTGCCCTTGCCGCGGGTGGCGCGCTGGATGCGCCGTTCCTCAATGGCGTCGCGATGGCGGTCGATCTCGCCGCATTCGGCGACGTCGAGCGCATTCTCGTTGAAGCGGATCGGCTGGGAGATCAGGTCCGGGCGCTCCCGCCCGATGACAGCGTCGAGCGCATCTACCTGCCGGGAGAGCGCGGCGACAGCATCCTGGAGAAACGCACGCGTGACGGCATCCCCTTGCCGCAAGGCACCTGGTCCAGGCTGCTCGCCGTTGCCGACGCGCTCGGCGTTCCAGCGCCCTCCAAAGCCTGACCTGTCCGACGACGTGCGGAGGCAGCCGCGCGGCGCCTGAGAAGGTGCGCCGCGGCGGGCGCATCAATATTCGTCGAACATCTGCTGGATCTCGTCCGGTTTGGTCGTCCTGGTCAAAGCCAATTGCAACAGGATGCGCGCTTTCTGCGGGCTCAGGTTGTCGGCGGCAACGAAGCCAGGCTCCTGCCAGTTGTCGTCGCGCACCACCCGGCCGGCGCCGACCCTGGCGCTGCGCACCACGACGACGCCGGTGGCATCATAAAGCTCCTTGAGAGCTTTCCTTGCGTTCTGGGTGTGCCCGGCGCCGGTGCCGGCGATGACGAGGCCCTTGGCGCCCGCGGCGACCGCCGCCTTGGCCAGATCGCCGTCGTCGCCGGCGTAACCGTAGAGAATGCTGACCTTCGGCAGTTCTCCGGTCTGCGTCAGATCGAATTGTGATTGCGTGGTGTGCTTGCGCGTCGGCGCGCGATAAAACACGATCTTGTCCGGATCGGCATAACCCAGGATCCCCAGTTCGCGCGACTGGAAGGTCTCCAGACGGTAGGTGTTGGTCTTGGTCACGTCGCGTGCGGCATTGATTTCATCGTTGAGCACCACCAGCGTTCCCTTGCCGCGCGAGGCAGGGTCCGCGGCGACCCTGATCGCGTTCAGCAGGTTGAGCGGGCCGTCCGAGCTGAGCGTACTGAACGGGCGCTGCGCGCCCACGATCACCACCGGCTTGTCGCTCCGCACCGTCAGATTCATGAAATAGGCGGTCTCCTCGATCGTATTGGTGCCGTGCGTGAATATGACGCCGGCAATATCGGGGTCGGCTAGCCGACCCGTCATGCGCAGGCTGAGCTGCTTGAGCTCCTGCGGTTGGTCGTAGGGAATGAACTCGTCGGATTCCACGCTCACGCGTGCAAATTTTTGAACTTCCGGTATCCGCTCGATCAACTGCGCGCCGGTCAATCTCGGCTCGCCGGTGGTGGCGTAGCGGAGAAATTCGAGCCGGTTCGTCGGATTTCGCGGCAGCGTCCCGGCACCGGTCATGACGTGCACGCGGCGCAGCGTCGTTTGATCCGGCTGGGCGGAGGAAACGGCGGGAAAAGAAACCATCATGGCCAGAATCATCGCAAACAGGCTCCTCATGCGTACCTCCATGCCCTCATCCTCAATCCGCTGCGGGGCAACGTTGTCTCCGCACCTCAGAGCGACGCCAGCAATTTGCCGAAACCGTGGATCGCGCCGGCAACCTTGCCGCGCCGCATCGAGCTCCAGATCATGGCATTCATCCAGGTCACCACGGTGGTGTCGAGATCCTTTTCAAGCAGCTCGATATTGCGGATGCTGCCCCAGCCACCGCAGGGAATATAGATGCCGTCGGGTTTCTTAGGCGACTCGAGATATGTCTTGCGCGCCACCGTGTATTCGACCGGGATCGGCAGTCGGCGTATTTCCACGTTCCGCTTGATGCCGAGCGCAGTGTTGTTGGTGACCTCGATCTTCTCCGCCGCAAGGTACTGGACCAGCCGGTCATTGATGAATTGCTCGAACGGCGTTGCCATCGCAAGCGTCTTGAGGTTCGCCGTGCGCATGGCGTCGATCACGCTCGACATGTCGGTGATCGCCGGCAGGCCGGATGCTTGCGACAAGCGATCGGCGAGCTCGTCTCCGAATCCCAATCCGTGCCGGACGACCGGCGGCACGCCGGACTGATAGATCACGTCGACGTCGAAGTTCGCTAACTGTTTGGCCGCGCGCTCCATGCCCTTGATCGCTTCGTCCATGTCGTTGTCCGAAAGCTGCTGGATCGTGAGCGAGACGGTGGTCATGTCGATGCCCTCGGGCACCGCTTCGTAGAACTCGAGCACGGCGCGTGGCGGCACTGGCGTCGGAAAGATCACTCCGACATGCAGGCGCCATCCGGTAATGCCTTCAGCCATGCTGGTGCTCCTGGTTTGAACGACAGGTCATCGGGATCATTGCCGGATTTTGGCGCCGGTAGCCGCGATGACCTCGGCCCATTTTTTGGTGTCCGCCCGCATCACCGCGAGCATCTCCTCGGACGAGCTGCCGAAAACATCCAAGCCCTGCTCGGTGAGGCGCTCTTTCAATTTGGGATCGGCGACGGCCTTCTTGACCTCGCTCGCAAGCCGGTCGACGACTTTCTGTGGCGTCCTGGCCGGCGCCAGCAGTCCGAACCATCCCCCCAGCTCGTATCCGGGCACGCCTGCTTCGTGCACGGTGGGAAGCTGCGGCATCAGGCTCGAGCGCGCGGGCGAGGCGACCGCCAGCATCTTCACCTTGCCGCCGGTCGCCAGCGCCATGGCCGAAGGCGGTCCCGTGAACATGACGTCGACGACCCCCGCGGCGATATCGGTCATCGCCGGTGCGGTCCCGCGATAAGACACCTGGGTGATGTCGGTCTTGGTCATCATCTTGAACAGTTCCATGCCGAGATGCGCCTGGGTCCCGAGACCGATCGAGGCATAGTTGAGCTTGCCAGGGTTGGCGCGGGCAAATGTCAGCAGCTCGTGCACGCTGTTGGCCTCGATCTTCGAACTCGCGACCAGCACGAGATAGACTTTGGCGATGATGCTGATGGGGATGAAGTCGCGGAACGGATCGTAGGTGAGGTTGGGATACAGGCTTGGATTGACCACCAGATTGGTGTCGACGGCCATGAACAGGGTGTAACCGTCCGGGCTCGATCGCGTGACCTGCCCTGCGGCCAGCCCGCCATTGGCGCCGGGCTGGTTCTCGACGATCACCGGCTGCGCATGGATTCGCTCAGGCGATCCGCGAGGCTGCGCGCGATCAAATCGACCGCGCCGCCTGCCGGTTGCGGAAGGATGAGGCGAATGGGCTTCGAAGGATAAGGTTCGTCGGCGCGCGCCCTCCCGCCGAGTGCCGTCAGGCCCACGACGACCGAAAGACCTGCGACCGCAATCGCGGCCATGATGCGGGGCATGCCCGTCCCTCCCAAGATTTTTTGTCAGCGAATTTGAGCGTTTCGCCGTTCAAGCCGTCGCAACGTCGCTATGCCACCCTCATGTCCCCCAATGCCGGCATCGCGGGCGCACGCGATGTCTCGACCGGTGAAAACGGCGCGCGCAATCCGGCCTGCACCATGAGCGGGAGGACCGCCTCGTTCCACTGCGCAAGCTCTTCCTTGTATCTGACCCAGGAAATCAGGCAGCCATCGACGCCGATCTCCGCCAGCTTGCCGAGTTCGTCGACGATTTGCTCGGCCGTTCCTACCAAGGGGTAGCCGCCGTGACCCGCGATGAAATGCGCCTTGTGTCCGTCCAGGGTCTTGGCGTCCAGGGTCTGATTGTGCAGCCCGAAAATCTTCAGAAGATTGCCGGCCGCCTCCCAGTCACCCTTCTCGTGAACGTAGTGACGCAGATAGTCGTTGGCCTCTGTCTCGGTTTCGCGACACACGACGTAGACGTGAATCCAAATCCGGGTCTCGCGCCCGTGTGATCGCGCCATCGTCTTGAGATGGTCGATCTGCGCTTTTGCACCCGCGAGGTGGGTACGGTCCTTGAGGATGACGAAGTTCATGTCGCAATAGCGCGTCGTGAAATCCTGCGCGGCCGGCGAGCCTCCGGCGTTCATGATCGGTGGATGGGGCTTCTGCAGCGGCTTCGGCTGGCTCCAGACCGAGACGGCGTCGAAGCTCTCGCTCTTGAAATCGAACTCTTCGTCCTCCGTCCATGCCCGCCGCACGAACTCGAGCCACTCGGTGGCGTATTTGTAACGATCATCGTGCGGACGCATCTGCGCGCCGAACATGTCGAATTCGTTCTTGAACCATCCGCAAACCACGTTCATGGCGAACCGGCCGTTAGTGACGTGATCGATCGTGGCCGCCATCTTGGACACCATCAATGGATGTACCAACGGCACATGCACGGTGGCGAGTACGGTGCAATAGTTCGTCACCGCGCCGATCGCGGAGGCCCAGGTGAAGCTTTCGAATGTGCAATTGTTGAAGTTCGATGGGCCGCCGTAGCCTTTCCAGCGCCCCACCGGCAACAGGGCCTCCATTCCCGAACGGTCGACCGCCTGCGCGATGTCCTTGGTGTCGGGCCAGTTGAGCTGCCACGCTTCCGGGACGGTGGTGATGGTGGATCCGTGGCTGCAATTGAAAGCCATGACCCCGAGCTTCATGCGATTGCCGCCGAACAAACGAGCGCGGGCCGTGTAGTCCTCAGCCGACGGGGCGGAGTTCATGTTCGTTCATCCCGTTTCATTGAAGGCCAGGTTCGGACCATACCCACGCGCGCTCGGCACAGCCTTTACCATTTCATCGGGCATTCCTGGTGATAGGGGTCCTGCCAATCCTTGACCGCAGTGTCCTTCAACTCCGCCTTCAGCGTTCCCTTCTCGTCCTTCTTTACCTCCATGATGTAGAGATCCTGGATCGGGAAGTGGTTGTTGTTGAACTTGAACGAGCCACGCACCGATTGGAAGTTGGCTTTGCGCAGCGCGGCGCGCACGGCGTCCTTGTTCTCGATCTTGCCGCCCACATCCTTGACCGCGGAGTCGATGAGCTTCACGGCGTCATAGCCGAGTGCGGCGAACGTGGCGGGCAGACGGTTGTATTTGGCGCTGAATGCGGCGACGAACTTCTTGTTCGCAGCATTGTCGAGGTCCGCCGTCCAGTTCGTGCCCATGATCAATCCGACCGCGGCATCGCCTTGCGCTGGAAACGTCAGCGGGTTCGCGACCGGATCCTCCGTGTAGAAGGGTATCTGGTTCTGCAGGCCAGCCTGTGCGTACTGTTTGACGAAGGCGACGCCGCCGGCGCCGACCAGAAACGCAAACACCGCGTCCGGTTTTTCGGCGCGAATGCGCGCCATTTCGGGAGAAAAGTCGAGCTGCGTCAGCGGCGTGTAGACCGGGCCCGTGGCCTTCCCCTTGAAGTACTTCATGGCGGCTCCGACGTGCTCGTAGCCGGCCTGATAGTCCGCACCGATGAAAAACGCACTCTTGACGCCCTTGTCGGTCATGTACTTGCCGACCGCCGCCGGCCAGTCGTCATTCGAGAATGAAACGACGAAGCCGTTCGGGACGCAGTCTTTGCCGGCGAACTGCAGCGGTCCTGCCAGCGCGCCGACGGCGAAAACGCCGGCGTCGTTGAAGGTCTTCCAGACCGGGATCATCGTGTTCGACGAGCTGAAGCCGGTCACGAAATCGACCTTGGCGTCATCGATCAGCTTCGATGCGCCTTGCACCGCTTCGGCCGGGTTGGTCTTGTCGTCGACCACCGTGTACTTGACCGGCAGACCGCCGAGCTTGTTACCGAGCTCCTCGAGCGCGAGGTCGACGCCTCGTTTGGTTTCCGCGCCGGCCGGCGAGATCGGTCCGCTGAGCGGCGTCATCAGGCCGAGCTTGACCTGATCGGCAGCTTGTGCGCCCGCGCAGAGAGCAGTCAGCATGGTGCCGGTTAGAGCCAATCCTCGCATGGTCGTTCCCTCCTGTTTGAAGTCTCTTGACGTGATGCGTGGCGCATCAGCATGCCCCGAGCTTAACATCAGGCAACGACGCGGTCTAAACCTCGTTACAGACCGACGAAGCGGCGGATGGCCTCATACTCGTTCCCGAGCGCGCTCGAGTCTCCGCTCCAGCGCACGCGTCCGCGCTCGAGCACATAGTGACGGTCTGCAAGGCTTGCGAGAATCTTGATGTTCTTGTCGACAAGCAGGATCGACTGTCCGCTCAGCTTGAGCTTGCGCAGGACCTTCCAGATCTCGCTGCGGATGATGGGAGCTAGCCCTTCGGTTGCTTCGTCCAGGATCAGCAGCTCCGGGTTGGTCATGAGTGCGCGCGCGATCGCCAGCATCTGCTGCTCGCCGCCCGACAACTGGCCGCCCATTTGATGTTTCCGCGCGCGGATCCAGGGGAACAGTTCGACGATCGCGTCCGTGGTCCAGCGTGGTTGGCCGCTGGGTCCGGCTGCTGAGGTGGCGGTGAGGTTTTCCCACACCGTGAGACTGGGGAAGATGCAGCGCCCTTCCGGAACCAGCCCGAGGCCGAGCTTGGCGATACGGAACGAGGTTAGCCCGCGCAACTCCCGCCCTTCGAATGTGATCGTTCCGCCATGGGGCGGGGTCATTCCCATGATGGAGCGGATGGTCGTGGTCTTGCCCATCCCGTTGCGCCCGAGCAGCGTCACCACCTCGCCCCGGCGAACTTCGAGATCGATTCCGAACAGCACTTGGCTCTGGCCGTAGCTGGTTTGAAGTCCCTCAACCGTCAGCATCGAGCTCGTTATCCTCTTCGCCGAGATAGGCCACGCGCACGGCGGGATGGTTTCGAATCTCGTCCGCGGTTCCGGACGCGATGATGCGGCCGCCCACCAGAACCGAGATGCGGTCGGCGAGCGCAAACACGACGTCCATGTCGTGCTCGATCAAGAGGATCGTGTACTGACCCTTGATGCTCGCGAGGAGCTGCGACATCGCGCGCGATTCCTCGATGCCGAGTCCCGCCATCGGCTCGTCGAGCAGCAGCATCACGGGGTGGATGGCGAGCGCCATGCCGAGCTCGAGCTGGCGATGCTGACCATGCGACATCCTGGATGCGATGAGATTGCCCAGCCGACCAAGGCCGACATCCTCGAGCAATCTGCGCGCAGGCTGGCGCAGGCGCGCAATCCGTTCGGCCGGCGTCCAGAACCGAAAGCTGTGGGGCTCGGTCGCCTGAACGGCCAGGGCGACATTCCCCTCTGCGGTGAAACTGTCGAAGATGCTGGTGATCTGGAACGACCGCGCCAGCCCGAGCCGCGCGCGGCGGGCGGTCGGAAGATTGGTGATGTCCCGTCCATCGAAGGTGATCCGTCCCGCATCGGGCCGGAGTTCGCCGGTCAATTGTCCGACCAGCGTGGTCTTGCCGGCACCGTTCGGACCGATGAGCGCATGAGTTTCGCCCTTGCGGATGCTCAGCGTCACATCATCGGTAGCAATGAGCGCCCCGAACGCCTTGCACAGGTGATGGATCTCCAGCACGAACTCGCTCATGGCGATCGTCCCGGTTTGGAATCCGCGATTGGCGCTGTCAGCTCGGGACCGTCGACTTCAGGCGCGGCTGGCGCGTCGCCGGCGCCGGTGGCGCGCAGGAGCATGCCCCAAATCCCGTCCTTCAGCAGCAGTACCCGCGCGACCAGCAGCGGACCGAAGAACAACATCCAGTGCTCGGTGAAGTCGGACAGCACGTCGCGGAATGCCAGAAAGAATGCGGCGCCTAGGATCGGCCCGATCAGCGAATTAGCCGAACCCAGGATGACCATGGCGAGCAATTCGCCCGACAACTGCCAGCTCAGCGTCGCGGGGCTGACGAATTTCGCATGGTTGGCCATCAGCGCGCCGGCGAGTCCCGCTATGCCACCGGCAATGACAAAGATGACCAGTTTGTACCGATAGGGCGGGAAGCCGACCGCGGCCACGCGCCGCTCGTTATCGCGAATTCCGCGAATCACCATTCCGAACTCCGATCCGACGATCCGGCTGGCGATAAAGACTACGAGCACCAGTAGCCCGAGCACGACGTAATAGAATGTCGCGTGATCAGCGAGCGAGACGAAACCCAGATGGTTGCGTTGTGGCACGGTGAAGCCGTCGTCGCCGCCCCAATTGCGCAGGCTCTGGGCGAAGTAATAGACCATCTGCGCGAAGGCGAGGGTCACCATGATGAATTGGAAGCCGCGGGTTCGCAGCGAGAGACTTCCAATCGCCAGGGCGAACAGCATCGAGACCAGGATGGCGAGCGGCCACGCCACGAACGCATTGGTGACGCCATAGACTGTCAACATGCCAGCGGCATAGGCGCCCACGCCGAACAGCGCGGCCTGGCCGAACGTGATCAGCCCGGTGTAGCCAAGCAGAAGATCGACGCTCAACGCCGCCATGCCATAGATCGCGATCTGGGTCGCGAAGCGGGTGTAGTAGGTGCCGAGGTAAGGCGGCAGCACGATTGCGACGGCGAGCAGCAGCAGGAGCAGCACGCCGCGTCGTCCGAGAAATGTCATGTCAGCCCCGATGCGCGGCAAAAAGGCCGGTCCGGCTGAACAGCAGCACCACGGCCATCAACACGTAGACTGCCATCCCGACCAGGGCTGATGTCGCGTTGGTCTGGATCACCAGCGGGATGAGCACGCGGCTGAGCGTGTCGAAGATCCCGACCATCAGCGCGCCCACGAGGGCGCCGCGTACCGAGCCGATCCCTCCGATCACGACTACCACGAGTGCCAGAATGAGGATCGGGTCGCCGGCGCCGGGCTCAACCGACAACAACGGTCCCATCATGATGCCTGCCAGTGCCGCCAGCATCGCGCTGAGCGCGAATACGAGCGTATAGAGGAGACTGATATTGATGCCGAGCGCGGCCACGATCTCGCGGTTGTCGCTGCCGGCGCGGATCAGCGCGCCGACCCGCGTCCGGGTGATGAGCAGGTAGAGCAGCAACCCGGCGACGATGGCGACCCCAGTGATGACCAGCCGGTAGATCGGATAGGCGGCACCCGGAATGATCTCGACCGACCCTGTCAGGAACGGCGGAATGCTGAGCGGGATCGACTCGCGCCCCCAGATCACGGTCACCGCCTCGTTGAAGAACAGCGAGAGCCCGAATGTGGCCAGCACCTGGTCGAGCGGACCGCGCCGGTAGAGCGGACGCAGGACCACAATTTCGATCACGACCGCGACCAATGCGCCGCCGATGAGAGCGAGGGGAACGGCCAACGCATAGGACTGCGTCCAGGCAAGCGCTGCCATGAGGAAATAGCCGCCGAGCATGAAAAGCGCGCCATGGGCGAGGTTGATGACCCGCATGATGCCGAATACGAGCGTGACGCCGACGGCCATCAGGAACAGCATCAGGCCGAATTGCACGCCGTTGAAAAGCTGCTCGAGCAGGAGCGCAAGCGTCATGACGGCTCGATCTCTACGGCGGCAATGAAGGGATCGGTCTCGTTCAACCGGCGTGGTCCCCGCGACATGATAGGCATCGAGCGGGAGAACCTGCAACATGTTCCCCGGTGCTCCACGTGCGCTGCGGCGACGCGCCACGTTCGATACGTGCCGGGTTGCGTGCCCATAGCGGACAATCGCGGACGTGCACATTGTCCGGCTGTCGCGCAAGTCCGGTTCGCGTCTAGAATGCGCGTGAATGACAGGGGAGAGGTCGAGACATGAGCAACAGCATGGTGCGTCGCGTCGGTATCATCGGGCTTGGCAAGATGGGGCACCCGATGGGCCGGCACCTGCAAAAAGCCGGGTTCGACGTCACCGCCTACGACATCGATGCGCTTGCATGCAGCGCGGCGCAGCGCTCAGGGATCGCGATCGCTGCCAATCCCGCTGCGGTGGCGCAAACCAGCGATTTCGTCATCATCGTCGTCGGCTTCGACAAGGAGGCGGAAGCAGTCTTGCTGGGTCGCGACGGCATCGCCGGCGCCGCGCGCCCTGGACTGATCGTGGGTATCGCGTCGACAGTCGCGCCGCGCACCATGGAACGGCTCGCCGGTCGTCTGGCCGATACCGGGATCGCCCTGCTCGACATGCCGATCACGCGCGGCGAGCCCGCGGCCGAGGCCGGGCAGTTGCTGGTCATGGTCGGCGGCGACACGCAAGCGTTCGAGGCGTGCAAGCCGGCGCTGGAAAGCTTCGCCAGCAGTATTTTTCACCTCGGTCATCTCGGCGCGGGCCAGGTCGGCAAGATGGTCAACAATATGATCTTGTGGTCATGCATCTCGGCCAATTTCGAAGGCTTCAAGCTGGCGGCCGCGCTCGGGGTGGATCTCGACCGCCTGCGCACCGCGCTGATCGACAGCAGCGCGTCAAACTGGGCGCTGCAAACTCAGATCGATCGCTTTCCGATGCCATGGGCGGAGAAGGACATGCGTATCGTGCTGAGCGAAGCCGACCATCTGCGCCTGAGCGTTCCGCTCTGCGGTGTCGTTACCGAGGTGGTCAAGAGCGTCAAGATCGAGCGCGGCTGGCCGACGCCGGCGCTGCGCGAGACATAGTTACGTCAGTTCAAGGGTCATTCCGGCTTGATGCCGGCCTGCTTCACCACCACGCGCCAGCGGGCAGACTCCTCGTGCATGAAGCGCTCAAACTGCTCAGGCGTGCCGCCGCCGGCCTCGGCGCCTTGCTGGGCGAAACTTCGTCTGACGTCCGGCATGTCGAGTATCTTGACCAGTTCGCCATTGAGCCGCTGCACGATCGCCTGCGGCGTACGCGCGGGTGCGGCAATCCCGTACCAGAGCGAGATGTCCATTCCGCGGTACCCGAGCTCGGCGAACGTCGGCACGTCGGGCAGGAGCCGGTGACGATCTGTGCTCGCGGCCGCCAGCGGCCGAAGCTTGTCCGCCGTGACGAACGGCAGCAGCGAAGGC
>Ga0207688_10001959_pt1 | contig 11040 bp, 9 predicted proteins | sample KBSMiscanthusM4_FD_184296 | JGI IMG/M metagenome (GOLD analysis project Ga0207688, IMG submission 184296) | Miscanthus rhizosphere microbial communities from Kellogg Biological Station, Michigan, USA - M4 (SPAdes) (version 2) | ecosystem: Host-associated > Plants > Roots > Rhizosphere ...
CCGCCTGCACGAAGCGATTCAGTTCGCCGGTCGGGATCCGCCGCAGGCGGGATTCGGCGATGCGGTCGATCGCTTCGAGCAGCTTCGGCGTGCGCTCGCCGGTCAGGGCCGACAGGTGCAGGATCGGGGCGTAGTCGAGGAACTTCACCTGGCGGCGCAGCTTCTCGTCGAACTCCTTCGAGAAGTCGGGCCCCCTCCCCTTCATCAGGTCCCACTTGTTGGCGACGATGATCACGCCGCAGCCGGTCTTGTCGGCTTCGCCGGCGATGGTGGCGTCCTGGTCGGTCGCGCCCTCGACCGAGTCGATCACGAGAATGGCGATATCGGCCTGTTCGATCGCCCGGCGGGCAATCACCACGCTGACCGACTCCACCTGGCCCGCCCGCGCCACCCGGCCGGGACGGCGGATCCCCGCGGTGTCGATGATGCGGAACAGGCGCTTGTGCCATTTCAACAACGCGTCGACCGTATCCCTCGTCGTCCCCGGCAACTCGCTGACGATCGATCGCTCCGCCTTCAGCAGCCGGTTGAGCAGGGACGACTTGCCGACGTTGGGGCGCCCGACGATGGCGACACGCGTTTCCTTCTCGACGACGGCGGGGACGTCGCGGCGGGTTTCGGGGAAGCGCTTGATCAGCTCGTCGAGCAGGTCACCCACGCCCTCCCCGTGCTCCGCGGCGATCTCGACGATCGGCTCGAAGCCGAGGCTGTAGAACTCGACGGCGCGGCCGCGCGCGCGGCGGTCGTCGGTCTTGTTCACCGCCACCAGGACCGGCGCGTCGACCGTCCGCAAGGCGGTGGCGATCTCCTGGTCGCCCGGGATCAGCCCTTCGCGGCCGTCCACGACGAAGACGACCAGATCGGCGGTCGCGAGCGCCTTGCGCCCGTGCTCGACGACCATCTGGTGGAGCGGGTCGTTGGTGGCGCCGAACATCCCGCCGGTGTCGATCAGCGAGAACGGGTTGCCCTGCCACTCGGCGGGCTGGGCGATAGTGTCGCGGGTGGTCCCGGCCACGGGGGTCACGATGGCCCGCCGGGTATTGGTGATTTTGTTGAAAAGCGTGGATTTTCCCACGTTGGGGCGCCCGACCAGCACGACCGTAGGGACCCCTCCAGGACGTTTCAGCGGCATGTCAAAAAATGCAGTTAGGGCGAGGCTTGACAGCGTAAGTGACTATGTATATTCTATTTACACTTCCCGAGGAGCCACTAAGCATGATCAAGGTCGACATCGTCAACGAGGTGTCGCGCATTGCCGACATCACGAAGGTCAAGGCCGAGGTGGCCGTCGACGCGGTGTTCGAGGCGATGCGGATCTCCATGCAGCGTGGCGAGCGTATCGAGCTGCGCGGATTTGGAGTGTTCCAGGTGAAGCCGCGGAAGCGCGGGATCGGCCGTAACCCGCGCACCGGCAAGGAAGTGCGCATCCCGCCCGGGCGCACGATCCGCTTCAAGCCGGGCAAAGACCTCCAGAACATCGGAGGCTGACCGTTTTTCCGCCGCTGCCGCCGCCACGCCGCCGGTTTGAGCACCGGTGGTGGCTGCACATCCTGCTCTTCCTCCTGACGGTCGGGACCACCGCTGCGCTCGGCATGGATCATTATGCCGCCTTTGCCTCGAATTTCGGGACGCGCGACCTCCTGCCTGCGATTCGCGTTGCGGGTCAGGTGGACTGGTCGGCGACGATCGGCCTCGTCCTCCACACCTTCTTCTGGGACGGGCTGGCGTACAGCGCCGCCGTCCTCGGCATCCTCGGCGCGCACGAGATGGGGCACTACCTCGCCTGCCGGCGCTACGACGTCGACGCCACGCTCCCCTTCTTCCTGCCTTTCCCGTCGCTGTCGGGCACGCTCGGCGCGGTGATCAAGATCCGCGAGGCGTTCCCGGGACGCAAGGCGCTGTTCGACATCGCCGTGGCCGGCCCGGTCGGCGGCTTCGTCGTCCTCGTCCCGCTGCTGTTCTGGGGCATGTCGCTGTCGAACGTGCAGCCGGTGCCGCCCGACATGCACGGCTACGCGCTCGGCGAGCCGCTGCTGTTCAAGCTGGCGACCTGGCTGAAGTTCGGCCACATTCCGGACGGCTCTTCGGTGAACATCCATCCGGTCGTCTTCGCCGCGTGGTTCGGCATGCTGGCGACGGCGTGGAACCTGCTCCCCTTCGGCCAGCTCGATGGCGGCCATCTCACCTACGCGACGCTCGGCGATCGCTCGAAGTACTTCTCGCTGGCGACGGTCGCGGGCTCCATCGCGATGTGCTTCATCACCTACAGCTGGGTGGTGATGACGCTGATGATGGTGACGATGCTGGTCCTGCTGGGACCGCGGCATCCGCGGGTCATCGACGAGTACGAGCCGCTCGGCGCCGCGCGCATCGCGCTGGCGCTCTTCGCGCTGGTGATGTTCATCCTCTGCTTCACGCCGGTCCCGATCGATCCGATGTAGCTCGCTTCGCCGTCAACTCCTCAACTCCTCAACGCCCAACTCCCAATCAACTCCCAACGTCCAACTCCCAAAACTCCCAAAACTCCCAAAGGAAAAACCAAAGGACTAAGGATTAGCGAGCGTCGCGCGTTTGGAAGTCTTGGAAGTTGGATCCTTGGGAGTTGGTTGGGAGTTGCGTAGTTGCGGCGTTGGGAATTGACCGGCGATCGAGCGCTCGCGCAGCGGAGACACGCGGGCGATCAGCGAGCTAGAGCACGCTCATCGGGTCCACGTCGACGATCGTTCGCCGCCGCACCTCCGGCATCCCCTCCAGGACGGTCAGCAGCGCCTTGCGCATGGACGTGCGGTGGGTCCCCTTGACGAAGAGTTGCGCGCGGTGCTCCCCTTTCAGCCGCCCCAGCGGCGCGGGGGCGGGGCCGAGCACGGTCCACGTCCCGAGGCCGGGTGCGCGCAGCGCGACGGCAATCGCCTCGGCGTCCTGCATCGCTGCCTGGCGCGTCTTCGACTTCACGACGACGTTGATCAGCGCCACCGCCGGCGGATAGCGCATCGCGCGGCGGAACTTCAGCTCGTCCTCGTAGAAGGCGGTGTAGTCCTGCTGCCGCGCGTGGCGGATGCTGTAGTGGTTGGGATAGAGCGTCTGCACGACCGCCTGCCCGGCGATCTCGCCGCGCCCCGAGCGTCCGGCGACCTGCGTCAGCAGCTGGAACGTGCGCTCGGCGGCGCGGAAGTCGGCGAGCCCGAGGCCGACGTCGGCGCTGATCACCCCGACCAGCGTGACGCGCGGAAAGTCGTGCCCCTTGGCGATCATCTGCGTGCCGACGAGGACGTCCAGCTCGCGCGCGGCAAACCGCGCCAGCAGGCCCGCGATCGCCCCGCGGCGCCGGATGGTGTCGCGATCGACGCGTCCCACGCGCGCGCCCGGGAACAGCGCACGGATCTCCGCCTCGACGCGCTCGGTGCCGAACCCGAGCTGCTCGAGATAGGGCCCGAGGCACTTTGCGCAGGCCCTGGGCACCGCCATCGAGTAGTTGCAGTAGTGGCAGCGCGCGCGGCCGGCGGCCTTGTGCACGGTGAGCGACACGCTGCAGTTGGGGCACTCGAACGTCTCGCCGCACTGGCGGCAGAAGACGACCGTGGCGAAGCCGCGGCGATTGAGCAGGACGATCGCCTGCTCCTGCCGATCGAGGCGCGAGGTGAGCGCGTCGCGCAGCGGCGCGCCGAGGATGACGTCCGGCCCTTCGTTCGCGTACTCCGCGCGCATGTCGACGACCGTCACGTCGGCCATCGGCCGGTCCAGGACCCGCCGCTTCAGCGCGATCAGCTCGTAGCGGCCGTTCTGCGCGTTGTGGTAGCTCTCGAGCGACGGCGTCGCCGAGCCGAGCACGATCAGCGCGCCCGCCGCTCGTGCCCGCACGACGGCGACGTCGCGCCCGTGGTAGCGCGGGCTCTCCTCCTGCTTGTAGGAGCCGTCGTGCTCTTCGTCCACCACGATCAGGCCGAGGCGGGCGAGCGGCGTGAAGACCGCGCTGCGCGTGCCGACGACGACGTCGACGTCGCCGCGGCGGATGCGGTGCCACTGGTCGTAGCGCTCGCCGTCGGAGAGGCCGCTGTGCTGAATCGCGACGCGCTGCCCGAACGCGGCGCGGAAGATCGCGGCCGCCGCCGGCGTGAGCGCGATCTCGGGCACCATGAGCAGCACGCCGCGGCCCGACTGCTGCACCTCGCGCGCCAGCCGCAGGTAGATCTCGGTCTTGCCGCTCCCGGTCACCCCGTGCAGCAGCGCCGCGTGATACGTGCGACGTGACGCGCGCTCGACCAGCGCGCCGACGGCCGCCTGCTGCTCTTCCGTCAAGGCGATGACCGGCATGCGGGTGATGCGATCGCTCGCGGTGTCGAGCGGGCGGCCGTGAGCGGTGCGTAAGTCAGAGTCGAACGGGTCGCGCTCGACGCGCTGCCGCTCGATCGTCACCAGGCCGAGGCGCGCCAGGCGCGAGATCGACTCGGAGGGGATGTCCTCGTCCGCAAGGGCGGCGATCGACAGGCCGTCCGGCGCGCCGCGGAGAAGGTCCAGCGCCTGCTGCTGCCGCGCCCCGAGCCTGGCGACCTCCTCGTCGACCGCCTCGGTCCCCTGCGCGGTGAGCATGGCGACGCGAATCGTCCGCGAGGCGTCGGCGTTCCCCTTGAGCGGGCGCGTCAGCGTGACCAGACCGTCGGCCTCGAGTCCCGCGAGCACTCCCTGGATCCCTTTGGCGCGCCGCGCCAGCGAGCCGACCGACACGATGCGGCCCCCGCTCAACTGTTCCAGCGCTTCCCGCCGCGCGCCGCGTTCGGTCAGCAGACGCGCCTCCCCGGCCTCGGTGATTGCCGCGTGCCGCTCGCTCTCGACCCAGGCCCGCGGCGGCATCGCCGTCGCGATCGCCTCGCCGACGCCGCATGCGTAGTAGTCGGCCACCCAGACGGCGAGGGCGACGACGTCCGGCGGCAGAAACGGCTCGCGATCCAAAACGTCAACCAGCGCCTTGAGATCGCCCGGGCCGTCCGCTCCCGCAGCCGGGGTCAGACACGTGTCTGACCCCAGTCTGACCCCGGTCACGGTGCGGGGGCCGAGGGGGACGAGGACGCGGGCGCCGACGGGGGGATCGGGAAATTCGTCGGGAACTGCGTAGGTCAGGGCGCCGATCCCGGGAACCGGGACGGCCACGGCGATCGCGCGCACGCGAGGGATCCTACTCGTCGGGGCTGACAGACGTGGTCAGCAGGGCGCGCGCCTTCTTCAGGTCCTCCCACGCCTCGCGCTTGAACTGCGGGCTGCGCAGCAGGTACGAGGGATGGAAGGTCGGGATCAGCTTCGCTCCCTGGAAGTCGTAGACGCGCCCGCGCAGGCGCGAGATCGAGTCCTGCGTCTTCAGCAGCGTCTTGGCGGCGAACGACCCGAGCGCGACGATCACTTTCGGGCGGACCGCCGCGATCTGCCGGAAGAGGAACGGCTGGCACGTCTCGATTTCGTCCGGCTCCGGGTTGCGGTTGTCGGGCGGACGGCACTTGATCACGTTGGCGATGTAGACCTGATCGCGCTCGAGCTGGATCGCCTGGATCATCTTCGTGAGCAGCTGACCGGCCCGGCCGACGAACGGAATGCCCTGGATGTCTTCGTCGGCCCCCGGCGCCTCGCCGACGAACATCAGATCCGCGTCGGGATTGCCGACCCCGAACACCACTTGCCGTCGTCCCATGCGGTGCAGCTTGCAGCGGGTGCAGTCGACGCCCAGTTCCGTCTGGATCGCCGCGAGGGCATCGCGACCGAAGACGCGAAGCGGCTGCGCCTCCCCTTCCGATGTCCGAGGTGCGGCATCCGACGTCCGATCTTCGGGACTTGCGGCATCTGGGCGCCTGGACCAGCGCCGGTCGCTGCTCGAACCCGCGACTCCCAGTTCAGCGTAGAAGCGCAAGTGCTCGACAACCTGATCCCTGATGTCAGTCATCGTCTATCGACCGTCGGACCTCGGACGTCGGACCTCGGCCGTCGGCAGGCGTGGCGCGGCCAGCATCTCTTCGACGCGATCCAGGATCGTGGCCGCCATCTCCGACTTCAACTGCATCGGCAGCTCGACTTCGCGATCCGCCGAGAGCAGGAACCCGGCGTTGGTGTCGGCGTCGAAGCCGGCCCCCTCGCGCGAGACGTCGTTGGCGACGATGAGATCGATCTGCTTCGACTCCAGCTTGCGCCGCGCCCGCGGACGGGGATCGCCCGTTTCCGCCGCGAAGCCGACGAGCAGCGGCGATCCGTGCGCGCCGCGCGCCTTGCCGAGCTCGGCGAGGATGTCCGGCGTCCGCACCAGGCGCATCTCCAGAGGGCCATCCGACTTGGCGATCTTCGCCGAGGCCGGTCCGCGCTCGGGCATGTAATCGGCCACCGCGGCCGCCATGATCACCGCGTCGGCCGTCGCGGCGTGGTGCATGACGGCGGCAGACATGTCCACGGCGCTGCGCACGCGCTCGATCTGCACGCCGGCCGGGGCCTCGAGCTTCGTCGGGCCGCTCACCAGCACGACGAGTGCGCCGCGGCGCGACGCTTCGGCGGCAATCGCATAGCCCATGCGGCCGCTGGAACGGTTGCCGATGAACCGGACGGGATCGATGTCCTCGTAGGTGGGGCCCGCAGAGACGACGAGACGGCGGCCGAGCAGCGGGCCGCTCGACTCCACTCGGGGCAGGCCTACTGACTTCAGCATCCCTTCGGCGGCTTCGACGATCGCCTCGGGTTCGGCGAGGCGCCCCTTGCCGATCCACCCGCACGCGAGAAACCCTTCGCCGGGATCGACGAAGCGTACGCCGCGCGACGCGAGCGTCTGCAGGTTGTGCCGCACCGCCGCGTGCTCGAGCATGTTGGTGTTCATGGCCGGCGCCAGCAGGACCGGCGCGCGCGTGGCGAGATACAGCGAGGTCAGGAAGTCGTCGGCGATGCCGTGCGCGAACTTTCCGATCAGGTTGGCGGTCGCCGGCGCGACCAGCAGCAGGCTGATGTCGGTCGCCAGCGCGATGTGCTCGATGTCGGCGTTGGCGCCGCGCGCGAACTGATCGGTGATGACGCGCCGCCGCGTGATCGCCTCGAAGGTGACTTCGCCGACGAAGCGCCGCGCCGACCGCGTCATGATCGCAGCCACGTCGTGGCCGCGCTTCTGCAGGCCGCGCGCCACCTCCACCGCCTTATAGGCGCCGATCCCTCCGCTGACGCCGAGCCCGATCAGCACCTATTCCTCGCGCGGGATCCTCTCCACCTTCTGTTCCTTGACTTCCTTCATGGCGGTGCGCGCCGGCTTCTGGCTCACCGTCTGCACCTTCGGCGTGCAGCCGCGCTGCAGCTGCTTGGCACGCGCACCCGAGACGACAACGAATTCGAACTTGTTCATTTCGCTTCCTTGTTGACGGTATTCACTTCTGCGGCATCCACGAACGAGCCGACGATCCGCTCGATCACGGCCGCCATCGTCCGCGGCCTGGCGCGTTCCGCCAGCACGATCGCCCGCAGCCGGTCCACGCACGCGTCGAGCGCGTCGTTGACCACCACGTAGTCGTATTCCCCCACCGCGCTGATTTCCTCGCGCGCCGTGGCCAGCCGCCGCCGGATCGCCGCTTCGGGATCCTTGCTGCGCCCGCGCAGCCGCTGCTCGAGGACGTCGAACGAGGGCGGGAGGACGAAGATGCCGATCGTGCGATCGGCGCTGCGGGCTCTCACCTGGCGGGCGCCCTGGACGTCGATGACCAGCACCACGTCCCGGCCCTGGGCGAGCTCCCGCTCGGCGTCCGCCGCGCACGTCCCGTAGAGGTTGCCGAACACGTCCGCCCACTCGAGAAACGCGGACTCGCCGATCATGGCCTCGAAACGCGCGCGTGTAATGAAATTATAGTCCACCCCGTGCGTTTCCCCCTCACGCATCGCGCGCGAGGTGTAGGAGCGGGAAAGGCCGAGGTCGGGGACCACCTGCACCAGCTTCTCGACCACGGTCGTCTTGCCGGTTCCCGAAGGGGCCGAGACCACGAAGAGCAGGCCGCGCGGGTTACTCGACATTCTGGACCTGCTCCCGCATCTTCTCGAGCTCGGCCTTGAGGGCCACGACCAGCTCGGTCACGCCGAGCCCTTCGGCCTTCGACCCCAGCGTATTCACTTCGCGGTTCATCTCCTGTAGCAGGAAGTCCAGCTTGCGCCCGCACGGCTCCGGCGCCTCGGTCAGCGCCCGCCAGTGCTCCAGGTGGGCGCGGAAGCGCACGGTCTCCTCGGTGATGTCGGAGCGATTGGCGAAGCGGACGATCTCCTGGACGATCGCATTTTCGTCGACGCTGGCGTCGGCCTGCAGCTCCTTCACGCGGTCGGCGAGCCGCGCCCGCAGCGTCCCGGCGCCCGCTTCCGCGGCCTGCGCGGCGCGCTCGAACAGCCCCCCGAGCTGTGAACGCCGCGCCTCGAGGTCCGTCTGCAGGTGCCCGCCTTCGCTGGCACGCATGCGATCCAGCTGGTCGAGCGCCTCCGACAGCGCCGCTTCGACTTCCGGGAAGACCGCCGGATCGAGCGCGTCCTTCTGGTCCGAGATGAGGATGGCCTGTGGAAAGCGCAGCAGGTCGCCGGGCGTGAGCGAGCCGGCCACCAGTCCGCGCTCGCGCGCGCGCTCGAGCGCCGCCGCCAGCCCTTCGACGAACGCGTCGTTGACCTGGATGTCGACCGCCGCCGCCGTGACGCGCGGCTGCACGGTCATCGCCACCTCGATGCGGCCGCGGGCGATCTTCTGCTGCACGATCGCGCGCAGGCGCGATTCGATCGGCGCCAGCGTGGACGGCGTGCGCAGCTGCAGATCGAGGAACCGATGGTTGACGCCCTTCACCGTGACGGTCACGGTGGCGGCGTCTCCCTCTTTCGTCAATGATGCGAACCCGGTCATCGACTTGATCATGATGGGTGCCTGGGGCTCAGGGCCGGGTCCTCGGGCTGTGCCTGCTGCCGCTCGTCGAAGATCTGCAGCGCGTAAAGCTTCGCATAGACACCGGCCGGCCGGGCCAGCAGCTCTTCGTGCCGTCCGATCTCCGCCACGCGCCCCTTCTCGAGCGCGACGATGGCGTCGGCGCGGCGCACCGTCGACAGCCGGTGCGCGATCACGAAGGCGGTGCGGTTGCGCATCAGGTTGGCCAGCGCGTCCTGCACCAGCAGCTCCGACTCGGCGTCGAGCGACGAAGTGGCCTCGTCGAGGATCAGGATCGGCGAGTCCTTGAGCAGCGCGCGGGCGATGGCCAGGCGCTGGCGCTGCCCGCCCGACAGCCGCTGCCCGCGCTCCCCGATCCGCGCGTCGTACTTGTCGGGCAGCGCCTGGATGAACTCGTGCGCGTGCGCGGCCCGCGCCGCCAGCTCGATCGACTCGCGGCCGGCCTCAGGCAACCCGTAGGCGATGTTGTTGGCGATGGTGTCGTCGAACAGCACCGTCTCCTGCGTGACGATCCCGATCTGGCGCCGCAGGGACTTCAGCGTCACGTCGCGGATGTCCACACCGTCGATCAGAATGGTCCCGCCGGTGACGTCGTAGAAGCGCGGCAGCAGGTTGACGAGCGTGGTCTTGCCGGCGCCGCTCAGGCCGACGATGGCGATCATCTGGCCGGCGCGCGCCGAGAACGTCACGTTCTTCAACACGCTCTTCCCCGCCCCATCGTCGTACGCGAAGCTCACGTCCTTGAACTCGATGCCGCGCGCCAGCGGCACCAGCGGGCGCGCGTTCGGGCGCTCCTTCACTTCCGAGTGCGTGTCGAGCACCTCGAAGATCCGCGTCGCCGCCGCAATCGCCTGCTGCAGGTTGGCGTTGACGCGGCTCAGCCGCTTGATCGGCGTGTAGAGCATGAAGGCCGCGAAGATGAACGACAGGAAGGCGCCCGGCGTCATGCCGCTGGTGGGCGAGCTGATGCGGCGCTGGCCGTACCAGAGCAGAGCCACGATCGCGAAGCCGCCGAGCAGCTCCATGATTGGAGGCAGCACGGACACGGTGCTCGTGATCTTGAGATTGACGCGATACAACCGGTTGGAGGCGACCGCGAACCGCTCGGCTTCGTGTTTCTCGGCGCCAAACGCCTTGACGATGCGCTGACCCGTGAAGGCCTCGGCGGTGATGTGCGACAACTGTTCGAGATGCTCCTGGCTGCGCCGTGTCGAGCGGCGCACGCGCTGGCCGAGCCTGACGAGCGGATAGACGACGAGCGGCGCGCCGGTCATCGACACCAGCGCCAGCCGCCAGTCCCAGTAGAACATCGCCACGATCCAGCCGATCGCGGTGAGCCCTTCACGTATGAGGTCGCCGATCGTCTCGGAAACCGCCTGCTGCACCTGGTTGACGTCGTTGGTGATGCGCGACATCAACTGGCCGGTGGTGCGCCGGCTGAAGAAGGCGGCGGACTGATCGAGGATGTGGCGGAACAGCCGGTCGCGCAGGTCGCGGACGACACGCTGACCGATATCGGTCATGAGGAAGGTGGAGGCGTACCCGCCCAGGCCTTTGACGAAATACACCACCAGGAGCGCGGTGCACCACCGCGCCAGCCCGGTGCCTTCCGGCAGCACGTGATCGATGACAGGCTGGATGAGTGCGGCCACGGCGGCGGTGGCAGCAGCGTAGACCACCATCGCCGCGAGCGCCGCAGCAAATCGCCCGCGATAAGGCCGGGCGTACCCGAACAGGCGGTGAAGCGGATTCACTCGGTGAACCGGTACTTCAACAGCACCCACAACGCGACGAACCCGTCGTGCCAGGTGATCTTCTTGCCTTCCTTGTAGCCGCGGCCATCATAGGTGATCGGCACTTCGTAGACGCGATATCCCCGCTTGAACACCTTGGCGGTGATCTCGGGCTCGATGCCGAAACCGTTGGAGTTCAGGCTCATCGATCGCAGCACGTCCACGCGCATCACCTTGTAGCAGGTCTCCATGTCGGTGAGCATCGTGTTGTAGAGGATGTTGGTCACCAGCGTCAGCAGCCGGTTGCCGAGATAGTGGGTGAAGAGAAAGACGCGGTGGCGGCCGATGAACCGCGAGCCGAACACGACGTCGGCGCGGCCCTGGCAGATCAGC
>Ga0207688_10001960_pt1 | contig 11040 bp, 9 predicted proteins | sample KBSMiscanthusM4_FD_184296 | JGI IMG/M metagenome (GOLD analysis project Ga0207688, IMG submission 184296) | Miscanthus rhizosphere microbial communities from Kellogg Biological Station, Michigan, USA - M4 (SPAdes) (version 2) | ecosystem: Host-associated > Plants > Roots > Rhizosphere ...
AAACCCGCCGCTACTGACTAGCACGATCCGCTCGCAGTACTGGCGGTGCTGATGTGCGAATTGCATGGCGATCCCGCCACCGAGAGAGTGACCGATGACGGTTACTCGGGTGACGTCCAGCGCGTCCACTAGATCGCGAAGCAAGACGGCGAAGGCGCCCACCGAATAATCGCCGCGCGGCTTGTCGGATTCGCCGTGGCCGAGCAGGTCCGGTGCGATGACGCGATACTTCTTGGCGAGCAGCGGTATTACGCCGCTCCAGCTATTGGAACTGCCGCCCATGCCGTGCACCAACAACAGCACCTCCCCGGCGCCCTCATCGCGGTACGCGACGCGGTCACCGTGCAACGTAGTGGTCTTGAGGTTCGCGGTGGCTTCGCTGTTGGCGGAGTCCGGGTTCGCATCACGCCTGGGCAGTGAGGCGACGGCCGGGGCCGCGGCTACCGCTGCGCAGGCGGCTGCGCCGACCAACAGACTCTTCATGGCATTCATAGCGTTCGTTTGCTCCGGTGTGCTGTCCCCCGCTGGGGAGAACTATCTCTGATGATCACTCGATCACCACCAGATACGTTACTTTGTTGTGTGCCATCACTTCTCGCTTGTACGCACTACTCACACAAGCAGCGATCTCCGCGTTTTGCGCATAACGCTCAGCGACGTAGAGGATTGCTGCCGTGTCGAGAATCGCCGCGGCCGTGTTGACGGCAAGGAGATCGCGAAGGCAGAGCCAACCGAGATCAGGACACCACAACTGCGAGCTGCGCTGTGGAAGAAGGCTTCCGTGCCTTGCGTGCCTTCGCGGAACGGGGGGATCCGCGGCGCATGCCCATCGCACGACCGATTGCGTCGCTGACGCATTCTGCGGCGTCTTGGAGCAACATATGACTGGCAGTGGGATGGTGCAGATGAATAGCATCCGGGATGGCGGCGGCAAGATCACGTGAGTGGGATGCCGGGGTCAACACGTCGGCTCCGCCACTGACGACGAACGTCTTGGCAGAAATCAACTCAAGCGCGCCGTACACGTCGTAGCGCTTCAGGCTGGGCAGAAACCCGGCCGCCGTTGTCAGCGACGTTGTGCGCACGGCGGCGGCCGCGACCGCGGCGGCCGTGCTCCCGTCGTCGGCGTATCTGCCAAGTACGGCGCCAAGCGGCTGGATGAGCTTCTGGACCGCCTTATCCGTCGCGCGCTGCGGCATGCGGTTAACGAGTTCGAATAGCGCCCCCGTCGCGGGTGTCGCCAGCAGGCGACTGATGCCCCGCTCGGCGATGCTGCCTGCGGCAGTGCCAACCAGGACAAGACCTTGAGGTTCCACAGGACGCTTCGAGGCGGGACGACCGAAGTACGCCAGCGCCGTCATGCCGCCCATCGAATGACCTGCCAGCGTAAGCGGACCCGTGATCTCCAAGTCGCTGAGAACCTTCGCGAGATCGGCCGCGAGCTTGTCGATCCGGTAGGTGGGCATCGGAGCGCCGGTCGAGCGACCGTGGCCACGGTGGTCGTAGGTGATGATGCGAATCCTGCTGCCCCACCGACGCCGGAGTTGGCACAGCTGAGGTGCCCAGCTGTCTTGTGTGAGTAGAAGGCCATGCAGCAGAACGACTGTCGGGGCGTCGGCCCGGTCAGCACTGTAGTCACGCACTGCCAGGCGGACACCGTCACTCGTGGTCACCGTCCGCTCGATGCAGCCATCGCCCACGGTGGGCGTGGATGCCGTGGGACGAAACGCGGCGGGCGCCAGACCCGATTTGCGCGCAGCCGACATGGTGGACTCCTCGGTAGGTGTCGGTGTCGGGAAGCGTTCCCGACACCCTGATGCGCTCGAAGTTACGGAGCGACGGAAACGGTGGCTCGCTTGTGCGCACAAGCCGCGCAAGCAGCGATATTGAACTTTTGCGCATTGCGCTCAAGCGCAGTCTGGAACCAAAGCACATCTGCGGCAGCAACATTCGGCACGCCAGGGCCCGGCGTGAGCAGAACGCGCAAAAGGCAACAAAACGTTTGTTGTGCGGGTTGTGAGCACAAGCGGGCCAACACACGAGCAGCTCCATAGCGTCGTGAGCAGTGATGGCCAACGCATGGATGCAAGGAGTAAGAAAGTGACGACTTCGCCGTCAAATGAGACCCACGACGAGTGGTCGGACGCTCCGACCATGGCGGGCTCCATTCCAACGACGATGGCGTCGCGCACGGCAACCGGATTCGACGTCACACCACCAACAGCCGCACGTCCGTACGTGCCCGACCTGGCGTGGTCGGCCGAGTCGCCGGAAATCGCAGAACCGCGTTCACCTCAGCGGCCGCGACGCTGGTCCATGCGCTCAGGTGTGCTGACGTTTGTCGGCGGCGGCCTCATTGCCGCCGCAGCTGCCGGCATCTTCGGCGCGCTGCACGGGCTGCAGAGCACCCCAGTCGCCACGACCAGCCGCAGTACCCCTGCCCCTGCCCCTGCCCCTGCCCCTGCCCCTGCCCGTGCCCCCGCCCCCGCCCCCGCCCCCGCCGCGGCACCGGCGAATCCCGTTTCGACGCCTGGAAATCAGACGAAGCAGGCGCGAACCCGTTCGGTGAGCCATGGCTCCTCCGACAAGTCCAGCCAGCAGTCGCCTCCTCAATACACGACGCCGCCGTCGCAGGGTCAGCACACCAATGATCAGTCCTGGCAGAACACCAATGGTCAACAGTGGCAGTCGAATAACGGCAGTGTCTCGACGCCCCCGACATGGAACCGCAACGACCTCTTCTACTGGTTCACGCACCGGCGCGACCACGACGGCAGCCGCTGGACAACTGACCGCGACAGCGACAACCGCTCGGGCGGCGATCACGGCGCCAACAGCCAGTCATCTCACGATCAGAGCAGCGACAACGGGCGATCGAATTAGCGAAATGGCCCCGACACTGCACACCGATCGAGAAGGTGGGCTGTCCCACATCGGGCGCCGCCTCGATGACCTTCCGGTCGGCCCCGTCCACCGCAGAGTGGTTATCGCGATCGGGCTCGGCCTGTTCTTCGAGGTGTACGAGATCTTCCTGTCCAGCACGATCGCCACCGCATTGCAGACGCAATACGGCCTCGGCGGGACCGCACTGCAGCTGCTGCTCGCTTCCTCATTCCTCGGAATGTTCGTCGGTGCAGTGGCATTCGGCCGGATCGCCGACCGCATCGGTCGGCGGCGGGCGTTTCTGATCAGCCTTGTGTGGTTTTCCGTGTGGAGCGCCATCGGTGCCGTCGCGCCGAATCCCTGGATCTTGGTGGGGTCGCGTTTCATGGCGGGGATAGGCGTCGGCGCCGAATGTCCCGTCGCCGATTCGTACCTGTCCGACGTGCTTCCGAAGGCTCATCGGGGGCGCCTGACCGCCTGGGCCTACACGTGCTCCTTCCTTGCTGTTCCGGCGCTGGGCTTTCTGTCGCTGTCGCTCAACGGTCGCAACCTTTTCGGCTTCGAGGGTTGGCGAGTCCTGTTGTTGGTCGGCGCAATCGGCGCAGTGCTCATCATCCTGCTGCGCCGTGGCCTGCCGGAGTCGCCGCGGTGGCTGGCGAGTGTGGGTCGGATCGACGACGCGCGGGCTGCATTGCGGGCGTTCGAATCCGGCGCGGCACCGGCATCCGCCGCTGACAGCGATGAAGACGATGACGTCGGGCCCACGTCGGAGCCGGTTCGGACCGCGTCAGCGCTTCAACGACTGCGGCTTTCGCCCTACCGGCAGCGGCTCATCATGCTCGGCGTGTTTCATCTCTTCCAGCCCTTCGGCTATTACGGATTCGGCACGATGGCGGTGCTGGTCTTGGTCAGTCGCGGCTACGACGTCACCTCGTCGCTGCTGTTCACGGCGGTGTCGTTCATCGGCTATCCGATCGGGTCACTCATTTCGATCCCACTGCTGAAGAGATTCGAACGCAAGTACCTGATCATCGTCATGGTCGTCGTCATGGCGGCTAGTGGCGTACTTTTCGCGGCCGCGACCGTCCACGCACTCATCGTCTTGTTCGGGCTGCTGATCACCGCGTCGAGCAACGTGTTCTCGAACATCTACCACGTCTACCAGGCGGAGATCTTCCCCAGCGACGTGCGGGCAACAGCCGTCGGCTGGACCTACTCGGTATCGCGGCTGTCGAGTGCAGCGCTTCCGTTCATTCTCGTCCCGCTGCTCGACAAGGACGGCGCGACAGCGATGTTCGCCGCCGTGCTCGTCGCGCTCGCCGCCACGATCGCCGTGATCGCACCGATCGGGCCGCGGACCACGGGACGGAGCCTCGACGCCATCAACCCGACATGATCGGCCCGCAGACCAGCGACATCCGGAATCCGAGTTTTGCGCATTATGCTCAGCAGGACGCGTACGCTTTGTCCATGGTGAGAAGGCTGCATGTGGACTTGCGGCTCGCGACCCAGGTGCTGGTGCTGCAGGTCGCCGTGGTGACGCTCACGCTGGGCATTGCAGGCGGGCTGATCGCCTTCATGAGTCACGAGCGCCTCGCCGCCCAATACGAAGACCGGTCGTTGGACATGGGGCGCGCCATCGCCTTCGCCCCTTTGGTCCGTACCGACGTCGCGCGTTACGACGCTGCCCCGTTGACACCGAGCCCGGCGCTCACCGACGAGTTGGCGAACGGACCGTTGCAGTCACTGGCCACCGAAATCCAGCAGCGCACCGGCGTGTTGTTCGTGGTGATCACCAACAATCAGGGCTTGAGGCTCTCCCATCCGAACCGGGACGAGCTCGGTAAGCATGTCAGCACCGATCCCACCGAGGCACTGGCGGGCCACGAGGTGGTGTCGCGGGAAACCGGCACGCTCGGACCGTCGGTTCGCGCGAAAGTACCGATTCTCGCGCCGAATTCGAATCGGGTGGTCGGTATGGTCAGCATCGGTATCTCGACGGCCGCCGTTCACCACCAGCTGTGGACGGACGTGCGGACAGCGGCGGTCCTTGTCGGCGTGGCGCTACTCATCGGCGTCGTCGGCTCAGTGTTCCTGGCCCGACGGTGGCGCGGCCTGACGATGGGGCTCCAGCCCTCCGAAATGGCGGAGTTGATACGGGGCCAAGCAGCAGTCCTGCACGGCATCGATGAGGGCGTGCTGGCCGTCGACACCGCTTGGAAGACAACATTCGTCAACGACGAAGCGTGCCACCTGCTCGAGGTCACCAACGAGACCGGCAGGCCGGTCGAGGACATCGGCCTGACGCCGCGCGTGCTCGAGGTGTTCAGGTCGGCGGATCCGACGCCCACGCTCGCCACCGTCGGCGATCGGATCGTGGTGGTTTCCGCGCGACACGTGACGCGTGAGGGCCGCGATCTGGGAACCGTGTTGGTCGTGCGCGATCGCACCGACGTCGAATCCCTGACCCGCCAACTCGACGCCGTCCAGCTGATGAGCACGGTGCTGCGCGCCCAGCGCCACGAGTTCGCCAACCGACTGCACCTGCTCAATGGCCTGCTACACAGTGGCCACGTCGACGAGGCCGCGCAGTACGTCGAGGAGTTGTTGGGGTCGGGCCCGCTCGGATCGGCCCTGCCTGGGATCGACACCATCCGCGACGCGTTCCTGCAGGCCTTCCTGGCCGCCAAGGCTGCCTCTGCGCGCGAAGCGGGGGTGACGCTGACGATCGGCGAGAACACCTGGGTGCCAGGTCGACTCGCGCTGCCCGTCGACGTGACGACCGTGCTGGGCAATTTGCTGGACAACGCCATCTACGCGGCCCGCACAGGCACGCACGAAACCAAGGTGGTGGAAGTCGAACTGCTGCAAGATGGTCCGACGCTGCACATCACGGTGGCCGATACCGGGGACGGGGTTTCGCCCGACTTCGTCGAGCACGTGTTCACCGAAGGCAAGTCGACGAAGCCGGACTCCGGGATACCGGGCGGCCGCGGCATCGGAATGGCCCTGTCTCGACAGATCACCCGGGCGTTGAACGGTGACGTCCGGCTGTCGAGTCCGGGCAATCCGGGCGCGGAGCTGTGCGGCGCAGAGTTCATCGCCCGACTGCCGGGCGTGATGGTGGAGGAGGAAGCCCAATGGGTGGCACAGAACTGACCGTGCTCGTGGTCGATGACGACTTCCGGGTCGCCAACATGCACTCGGGTATCGTCAACGCGCTACCGGGCTTCACGGTGACAACCACAGCCACGACGCTCGCCGCAGCGCGCAAGGCGGACCCCGTCGACCTGGCCCTGGTGGACGTCTATCTGCCCGATGGGTCGGGAATCGACTTTGTCCGCGAATTGCAGTGCGACAGCATGGTTTTGAGTGCAGCGACGGACGCACCGACGATCCGGGCCGCAGTGGCGGCGGGAGCCTTGAGCTACGTCGTGAAGCCGTTCGCCCCCGCAGATCTCGCGGCGCGGCTGTCAGGGTATGCGCGCTACCGCAAGATCCTGGCCGGAACCAATCTCGGCGGCAACGAGGTGGATGCGGCGCTGGACGCGCTCCGTCCCCGAATCGCCCCTGCGCAGTCCCCCACCGCCGTGGCCTCCCCCACGAAGCAGCTTGTGCTGCAGGCGCTTCGCGCGTCGGGCCAGCCGATGTCGTCGGCTGAGCTATCCGCGGAGGTCGGAGTGTCGCGGGCCACCGCGCAACGGTATCTGTCGACGCTGGCCAATTCCGGCGAGGTGAAGATCCAGCTTCGCTACGGCACGACCGGTCGGCCCGAACAGGAGTTCGTGGCCGTCGAAAAGCCCCCCAACCGCCCCCCGCGCTGAGCTTCAGCAATGCAGCGATGTCGACAAACTCGACGCTGTCGCGCCCTTCGAACGCGATCGGGATGCCGTGCTCCGCGAGGCAGCGCGCATCGAGCACGACCTCCGCGGCCCCGTCATTGCGCGGGTTCCCGCGCAAAACATCCCGCCGCAACGAAATTGAAGAGCCTTTAAAGACGCCTTCAATACACGGACGATCAAAGTTTTTGCACCATTTTTTCGGAGCGGATCCCGGCGGTTTGCTACGGTGCGCACAAAGGAAGGAAGTGTTGATGAACGCAGTGCCTATTCCGTCGCAGCGGCAGCGTTGGCGATTGGCTTAATCGCTTCGGCTTGCGGCAGTTCGCCCAGCTCCGGCAGCACGACCAGTGCGGCAACAAGCGCCGCCTCGAACACCACCGCAGCAGCGACCACGACCGCGCAGGCAACGGCGGCGACCACTCCCAGCGACAGTGCTCAACTGCCATCGCTGATACCGACACCTGCGAACAGTCAGACAACCAAGGGGCCTGACAACATCCCCGACAACGGCATCCACATGCACTTCCAGGTCAACGGGTCGCCGAACGATGTGATGGACGCCTACAAGACCGCGCTCGAAGGCAAGGGCTGGTCTGTGACCACCATCGTGACCTCGGGCGGTGGAGGAGGCGGCGGCGGCGCTACGTACACCGGAACGAACGGCGACGCCTACGGCGTGTTTGACGGAGGAGGGTTCAATACGACGACCTACATCGACGTCTGCACGTGGCCGTCAAAGCCGTCGAACCCCAATTGCAGCCGCGGCGATCGATGACCGCGAAGGCAAGAGCCATTGCTCTTGCCAATACCTGGCGTTCGATCGGGCGACATTTATGGACCAAGTTCGCTGACCAATTCCTCGGGGCCTAACCTACTATTTCCTGTGAACCAGGCGTCAGAAGTCTTAGCGCCAGTAACCCTCATGGGCCTGTGCAGCTTCCGCTTCTAGGAGTGGACCGATGACCGTGATCGGGCGCTGGCCGTTCAAGAGGATGTCGCGACAGGGCAGTGCAAACGAGGTGTGCTCCGGGTCGTCGCCGGTGAATTCGAAGAGTCGATGGTTCGACATGCCGTAGACGACCCTGCCGATTCCGGTCCAATAAGCAGCACCCGCGCACATCACACACGGCTCGGTACTCGCGTACAAAGTCGCGTCATTCATCTCGTCGGTCCCAAGCACGCGCCATGCAGCGGCGCTGGCGACGAGCTCTGCATGCTGTGTCGGGTCACCATCGCCTTGGGCCGTCGTGTTGCCTCGTTCGACGATCACCTTGCCGTCGGCATCGGCGACCAGGGCGCCATACGGAGCGCTTCCGCCGTGCCGCGCCTCATCGGCCAACACGAAGGTTCGCCGAAGCAGCGCGAGGTCGGGCACATCATTCGAGTTGGGCTCACCGCGAGCCGGTATGGCACCGACGAGGGGCGATCCGACCACTCCGACAAGAGCCCCAGCGGCGAGCAGAACCTGACGCCTCTGCAGCTCCTGGATGGTCGACCATGCTATCCGTCGCGGCCTCTGTAATGCGGTTCTTCAAGCCGCGACAGCCGAGAGCGACGGTCCGTGCTGGCACCGCACGTGGGTACAGACGGGTGCCTGCGACGACAGCAACGCTCGGCACTCGACGAAACTCCAATTGGAACTCCATCTTTGGCCGTGCCGCGGCCGACCAGCTACCACGACAAGAATTCGCCAAGAACATGCCAAGGATCCGTCGAGCGGCCCGCTTTACGTTCGCGTCGTCAACACCACAGCGGTCCACCGGGACCGCCGGACCAATGGAGAACACAACATGAACACCAGCCACAACTTCAAGAAAATGATTGTCGGGGCGCTGCTTTCGGGCGGCGTCGCGCTGGCCGGCTTTGGGCTGACCGCGGGCACCGCCCAGGCCGCCCCGGACCGGCCAGGCCCGACGATCGACCACTCGGACTTCGGTGTGCCCGTTGTCGAGTGCGTCCGGTGCGGCGGCCACGGCCTTCCCGGCGGATTGGACATCAACCCCGGCGTCAACCCGGCTGGCAAGCTCCCCTCCGCCGTCCAAGGGATCAGCTAGCGGATAACGTTCGACCCGCCACCACGGATCGCCGGTGGCGGGCCGAAACGTGCGACGGTCGAGTGCTGCGAACTGCCCAACTTACGAAACATTCACGCGCACAGGCGATGAGCACCATTCGCCTTCCGCAGCGCGTCATTTGATGACGCGCCCCGCCCGAGAACCGGTGAGCGAAAGCGCAAGGACACCGACGGCGTTACTGGAGATTGATTTGCCGCTGACTCATCGCCTCATACGCCCGGGGATCATCGCGCGTGAGATCGAAGATCAGAGCGTCGAGCAGTACCGGAGATGCTTGTTCGAACAGCGATTCAAACACGTGCGCGCTCTCGTTTGTTGTTCAACGGGATTGCGTGGCTAGTCGACATGACGCGGTGTTTCGTTTCGGGTCGTTGCCGACGGTCGACGGCGGGGTGGGTTGAACACGGGTGTCGCCTGCCAGGGTCATGGGACCACTGGTTTGCCATGAGGATGGGACCAGTTGGTCTTGCGGCCACGGGCCGTGTCGATGGTGACTGATGGCGGTTGTGCCGGTCAATCCGACGTAGTCGGAGGGGCCGGCTTTGGCTTTTGGCGTTGGCGGTAGGACGGGCCTTCGACGACGAGTTCGTAGGCCGCCGATTGCAGTCGGTCCATCGCGGATTGGGCCAGCAGGGGGTCGGCCATCATGGTCAGGATCTCGGGTGGTTCGCGGTTGCTGGTGATGATGGTGGAGGCCTTGCGGTGGCGTTCGACGATGAGTTCGTAGAAGTCGCTGGTTTCGGTGACTTCCAGGCGGTGCAGCGCCAGATCATCGATGATCAGGAGCTCGACGCGGTGCAGTTTTCGCATCTCATCTTCGTAGGTGCCGTCCAGGCGTGCTGCGCGTAGGCGTTTGAACAGTTTGTCAGCGCGTTCGGTGTGCACAGTGTGGCCGCGGCGGACGGCGATGTGTCCTAATGCGTTGGCTAGGAATGTCTTTCCCACTCCGACCGGCCCCATGATGAGCACGTTGTATGCATCGGCGAGAAACCGCAGCGAGGTCAGTTCGGCCCATAGGTGCTGGTCGAAGGTCACCGCGGCCGAGTCGTCCCAGGCCTGCAGCTGCATCGCGGGGTCGAGGTGGGCGGCTTTGGCGCGCCGGGCCGCCGATTCGCGGTCACGGCGGGTGACTTCGTCGGCGAACAACAGCTCCAGAAAGTCATGGTGCGGTAGGCGGTTGGTGCGGGCCAACGCCAGTCGTTCGGGCAGCGTGTCGAGCAGCTGGCCCAGCTTCAGGCGGCGCATCAGCGCTTTGAGTTCGCCGGTAACCTCGATCGGCTTGGCCGCCGGTGTGGCATCGGGGCGGGCGGGACTCATGAGGGCCTCCGCACCGTGAAATCCGAACTGTGGCGCACGAACCGCGATGCCTGGGTGGGCGGTTTGGGCATCAGGGGCAGTTGTTCCCCGCCGCCGCGGGTCAGGATCCGTTCGATCAGCCCGACGTCGATGACCTCGGCGTCCAGGGCGCGGCGGCAGGCGTCCTCGACGGCTTCAGTGCCGTGGCGGCGCACCAGACCCAGCAGCCGGTAGACCTGGCGCATCTTGGTCCACGGCAACGGATGCTCCAGCACTGCGGCGGCATAGGTGCCGATGTGGGGGCCGTGGGCGGCAGCTTTGCGACCCAAGGTGGCGATGTCGCGCATGGCATAGATCGACACCTCCGAGGGCAGATCAGCCGGATCGGTGCGGCGGCGCCCCGGCGCCACCAGCGGGTGCACCTTGATCAACTCCCCACGCCAGTACAACTTGACGGTCTGGGCATCAGCACGGGCATCGATACGCTTACCGATCAACTCACCGGGCACGCTGTAGAGCGCTCGAGCGATCTGCACATGCCGATCCGGTGCCACCTTCGGGTGCGTCCAGGACGGAATGTCGAACACCGTCTCGGGCACCGGCTTGAGGTGCGGTAGTTCGTCGACGGTGAATACCTCGGCTGGCCGCAGCCGCGTAGTGCCATGGATCCGCGTCCCGGCGATATGGCTGCACCAGTGTTGGGCTCGAGAGTGGCAGTCGTCGAGGTCCCGGAACTGTTCTCCGGCAAAGAAATTCGACCGCACATAGGTCACCATGCGTTCCACTCGCGGCTTATCTTTCGGGCTGCGGACCCGCGCCGGGTCGATCGCGAAGCCCCGCGACTGCGCATACTCGCGGAAGGAGTCGTTCAGCCGGGGCTCGACCGCGGCGGCGGCGGTGACGATGGCTTTCATGTTGTCCGGGATCACCACCGAAAACACCCC
>Ga0207688_10001965_pt1 | contig 11025 bp, 8 predicted proteins | sample KBSMiscanthusM4_FD_184296 | JGI IMG/M metagenome (GOLD analysis project Ga0207688, IMG submission 184296) | Miscanthus rhizosphere microbial communities from Kellogg Biological Station, Michigan, USA - M4 (SPAdes) (version 2) | ecosystem: Host-associated > Plants > Roots > Rhizosphere ...
GAGGGCCCCGACCTCGGGCTCTGCGCCTCCGCCTCCGTGCTGGCGATCGAGGTCGAGGCGGCGGCGGCGTGGGAGCACGAGCCGGACCGCTTCGGCCCGCAGGTGCGCGGCGCGCTGCGCGCCGGCCTGGAGGTCCCGCGTGGCGCCTACCTGGACGCCAAGCGTGCCCGCGCGATCGTCTGCGAGCGCATGCGCGCGCTGTTCGCGCGCGAGGGCCTGGACGCGCTCGCGCTGCCCACCGTCCCCGTGACGGCCACGCCCGCCGACGTCGACCGCATCCCCTTCGGCGGCCGCAACCGCTCGGTCGAGTCGCTGCAGGGCCTGTACGCCGCGCCCGCCAGCCTGACCGGGCAGCCGGCGGTGTCCGTGCCGTGCGGGACCGACGCCGACGGCATGCCCGTCGGGCTGCAGCTGCTGGGCCGGGCGGGGGCCGACGCGGCCCTGCTCGGCCTCGCCAGTCGCGTTGGTATAACGTCCAACAATTGACCCATCCCGGCCGACGGGGCGGAAGGAGAACAGGTGGATCTCGGGTTGTCAGGCTCGACCGTGCTCGTCACCGGAGCCAGCAAGGGCATCGGCCAGTCGTGCGCGCGGCTGTTCGCGCAGGAGGGCTGCGACGTGGCCATCAACGCGCGCTCGCCCGAGCCGCTGGAGGCGGCCGCGAAGGAGCTCGCCGACGCCACCGGGCAGAAGGTCGTGGGCATCGCCGGCGACATGTCGCAGCCCGAGGACGTCGAGCGCGTGGTCGCCGAGGCCATCGACAAGCTCGGCCGCATCGACATCCTCGTGACCTGCGCCGGCTCGTCGCCCGGCGGCCTGATCGAGGAGCTCACCGAGGAGCACTGGGCCGTCAGCCTGGGCCTGAAGTTCATGGGCTATGTGCGCTCGTGCAAGGCCGTCCTCCCGCACATGCGCGAGCGCGGCAGCGGCAGCGTCGTGCTCGTCGTCGGCAACGACGGCCTCAAGCCCAGCTACTGGGAGGTCACCGCCGGCGCCGCCAACGCCGCCGACCACAACTTCGCCTCCTCGGCCGCCGAGCAGTACGGCCGTTACGGCGTGCGCGTGAACACCGTGAATCCGGGGCCGGTCAACACCGACCGCTGGGACGGGCTCGAGAAGGCGTTTGCCCGCGACAAGGGCGTCGACCAGGATCGCGCCCACGAGCTCGCCGTCTCGAGCATCCCGCTGGGCCGGATCTGCGAGCCCGACGAGGTCGCCAACGTGGTGGCGTTCGTGGCCTCGCCGCGGGCGAGCTTCGTCAACGGCGCGCACATCCCGGTGGACGGCGCGCAGCGCAAGGCGCTCATGGACGTATAGCGGGAGGGCCAGGGATGGCCAGCGTCGAGCTCTACGAGACCCAGATCGCCTTCCTCGACCGCGTCGTGTCGGCGGGCGAGCGCGGCGCCACCCGCGAGGAAGCGCTGCGGCGCACGCTGCTCGAGCACGTCAACGACCGCCTGGCCGGAGCCGACGGGCACGTCGGGGGCACCGCCTACCGCGACGTGCTCGAGACGCCGTTCCCGGCCTATGGCGAGAAGCGCTGGGAGACGACGCTGGAGCCGGTCACCGGCAAGGCGGTGCCGGTGCTGCGCGGTGAGGTGTTCCGCATCGAGCAGCTCGAGGGCGGCACGTGCGTGGATCTCAACGCCTTCAACCTGCACGATCACAAGGAGTTCCTCGACTGCGGCTTCACCCGCAGCTTCCAGTCCTTCGACCCGCGCAAGGGCGAGTTCATCTGGACCAACGCGCCGCGCGGGCGGCCGATGTACTCGATCCTCGAGATCGCCGACACGTGCGAGCTCGACATCGTCGGCCACCGCTGCAACCGCGTGTTCGAGGAGCTCGGCTGGGGCCTGACCACGCACGCCAACTGCCAGGACTCGCTGGCTGAGGCCATCCGCGAGTACCGCCTCACCCCCGACGACGTCCACGACTCGTTCAACCTGTGGATGGCGACGACGATCGACCCGCACGGCCGGCGCACGTTCAAGTGGAACCCGGCGCAGAAGGGCGACCGCATCGACCTCCTGGCCATGTTCGACACGCTCGCTGCCGCGGTGATCTGCGGTCTGGGCGACCTCGTCGGCATCAACAACTTCACCTTCACCCCGATCAAGCTCGAGGTCTACGAAGCCTCACCCGCCACCGAGGCTCTGGTCGACGCCGTGCAGGAGCGCTGGGGCAACATGGAGAGCCAGGTGCGCACCGACGACCTTGCCGACGTGCCGGTGCTGGCCGGGCGCGCGCTGGAGCGGGACCCCGACTACGCGCCCGCGTACCGCCCCGCGCCGGCCACCGAGACGCTCGAGATCGAGCTCAACGCCGACGAGGAGCGCATCCTCGCCGGGCTCATCGCGACCGGCATCTACGGCGAGACGCAGGGCGAGGCCCTGCGCGCCGCCTTCATGCGCTGGTGCAACGCCCACGTGACCCGGGTCCGGCGGCCGTTCGTGTCGTTCGCATGACCATCGACGTCCACACCCACTTCATCCCGTCCACGCTCGTCGCCGCCCTGCGCGCGCGCACCGCGATGCCGCGCATCGTCGACAACGCCACCGCCCCGCAGATCGAGTACGGCGCGGGCAACGGGCACGTGCTCCAGCCCAACATGGAGGACCTCGACCTGCGCCTGCGCGAGATGGGCGAGCAGGGCATCGACTACGCCGTGCTCAGCACCAACGTGCCCGGCGTCGACTGGTTCCCGAAGGCCGACGCGCCGGCGATCGCGCGCGACGTCAACGACGAGCTCAACGGGCTGGCGACTGACCACGCCGACCGCCTCGCCGTGCTCGCCGTCCTGCCCATGCAGGCGCCCGAAGCCGCGGCAGCCGAGCTCGAGCGCGCGGTCGGCGGCGGCGCCGTCGGGGCGATGATCTACTCGAACGTGGCGGGCACGCCGCTGGACGACCCGGGCCTGACCGTCGTCTTCGACGCCGCGGCGGCGCTGCGCGTCCCGCTCTACATCCACCCCACGTATCCGTTGGTGGCCAAGGAGGTCGACGCGTACGCGCTGATCTCCACGCTCGGCTTCCTCGTCGACACCTCCACCGCCGCGCTGCGCCTGGTCCTGGGCGGGCTCTACGAGCGCCATCCCGACTTCACCCTCGTCCTCGGCCACGCCGGCAGCCTGATCCCGCAGCTGGTCGGGCGCATCGACTACGAGGCGGGGCGCATGCCCAACGGCATGGGCAAGCTCTCGGCGCCCCCGAGCGAGACGCTGAAGCTGCTGCACACCGACTCGGTGTGCGCGTGGCCGCCGGCCCTGCGCTCGACGCTGGAGTTCTTCGGGCCGGACCACATCATGTACGGGACCGACTACCCGTTCTGGGACCCGGCGCGGTCCGACGCGCTGGACGGCGCGGGCTTGTCCAGCGACGTGCTCGAACGCGTGCACAGCGCCAACGCGACACGGCTGTTCGGGCTGCGGGGAAACCCTCGACCCTAAAGCGGGACTTCCTCGATGACACGATCCGGGGGCTTGGGGATACTCGCGCCGGCCAGGCGTGACCATCAGTCGGCCGTTCACCCACGCTTAACGTCCGGCCATCGGCATTCGTAGGACCTTTGTGGGAAGCTGAGCGACGAGTTGTCCAACGAGGAGAGGTCATGAGAGGGATTGCTCGGGGACGTAGGGGCGCGCTGGCAGTGGCGAGCGCGTTGGTGGTTGCGGCTGTCGTGCTCGCGGCCTGCGGCAGCAGCTCCAACAGCAGCAGCTCGTCGTCGACGGCGAGCAGCAGCGGCAAGCAGGTCAAGGTCGGCGCGGCGCTGATCGGCCCGAAGAACGACAAGTCGTTCAACCAGGCCGCTTACCAGGGCGCGATCCTGGCGACGAAGTCGGATCCGAACATCAAGCTGACGTCGACGCTGGAGAACAAGGCGACCGACGCACAGCGCACGGACGCCGTCAACACGCTGGCGCCGCTGAACAACGTCGTGCTGGGCGTGAGCGCGGCCTTCGGCCCGATCTTCAACGTGCTGGCGCCGAAGTTCCCCAGCAAGTACTTCATCAACATCGCGGGCTACACCCCGCAGTACCAGAAGAACGTGACCGGGTTCGCCAACGACTGGGGAGCGCCGGCCTACGTGGGTGGCGTCATCGCAGCGAACATGACCAAGTCCGGCACCGTCGGCTACGTGGGCGGCGCGGAGATCCCGCCGACCACCCAGGCCGCGGCGGCGTTCGCGGCCGGCGCCAAGAGCGTCAAGCCGAACATCAAGGTCCTGAGCAACATCGTCGGTGACTTCAACGACGTGGCCAAGGCCAAGGCGGCCACTTCGGCGATGATCACCGATGGCGCCGACGTCGTGTTCCCCTTCCTCGACGCCGGCATCGCCGGCGCCTACGCGGCGGGCAAGGCCTCCGGTAAGAACCCGGCCATGTTCAAGCTGACCATCCCGGACTGCACGTCCTACGCCAACATCGTCGGGACCGAGGTCGTCAACAACCTCGCGGCCACCAACGTCATGCTCCAGAACTACGCCAAGGGCACGCTGAAGCCCGGGGCGGTCTTCCTCGACCTGCAGGATCCGAAGCTGCAGACGATGCAGCTGTGCCCGAAGTACCAGAAGAACGCGACGGTCGCGAAGGTCACCAAGGACACGATCGACGGAGTCAACAGCGGCAAGATCAAGCTGCCGGCCAGCGCGATCAACCCGCGCCCGGACTACCCCTACCAGGAGGGATTCAACGGGCCCGTGCAGAACGCGAACAAGACCTCGTAACGAGGTGACGGTTTAGGAATGACAGGCGGCGCGGAGCGCCAATCGGGCAGTCCCGAGGCGCTCCGCCTCGTCGGCATCACCAAGCGCTTCCCGGGCGTCCTGGCGAACGACGACGTCTCGCTGGACGTCCGGAAGGGCGAGGTCCTGGGTTTGCTGGGGGAGAACGGCGCCGGCAAGACCACGCTGATGAACGTCGTCTACGGGCTCTACAAGCCCGACGGCGGGCAGATCTTCGTCAACGGCCGCGAGGTCGAGATCAAGAGCCCCGAGGACGCGCTGGACCTGGGGATCGGGATGGTGCACCAGCACTTCAAGCTGGTGCCGGACATGACGGTGGCCGAGAACATCGCCATGGCCCCGTCCCTGCTCCCCGGCCTCATCCGGCTGAAGAAGGTGGAGCGCGAGGTGGCCGAGCTGTGCGAGAAGTTCGGCCTGAACGTGGACCCGCGCTCGACGGTGTCCGACCTGACTGTGGGGGCGCGACAGCGGGTCGAGATCGTCAAGCTGCTCTACCGCGGCGCCGACCTGCTGATCCTGGACGAGCCCACGGCGGCGCTGACGCCGCCCGAGTGGCACGAGCTGGGGATCTTCATTCGCGACCTGGCCGACCAGGGTCGGTCGGTCATCTTCATCACCCACAAGCTCGACGAGCTCTTCGGCCTGGTGGATCGGTGCACGGTGCTGCGCGACGCGCGCGTGGTGGACACCGTGAACATCGCCGCCGTCGACAAACCGGAGCTGGCCAAGATGATGGTCGGCCGCGAGGTCACGCTACGGGTACAGCGCCCGATCGTGCAAGCGGGCAAGCCCGTGCTCGAGGTGTCGGGGCTGACGGTGGCCGACGACGAGGGCCGGACGCTGATCGACGACATCGGCTTCGAGGTGCGCGCGGGCGAGGTCTTCGGCGTGGCCGGGGTCGCGGGAAACGGCCAGACCGAGCTCGTCGAGGCGCTGATCGGGCTGCGCCAGCCCGAGACCGGCGAGATCCGGCTCGACGGCAAGGCGCTGAAGAAGCTCTCCCCGCTCACGTTCACCAACGCCGGCGGCGCGCTCGTGCCCGAGGACCGTCACCGCGAGGGCGTCGCGCTCGAGCTCAACGTGCTCGACAACCTCCTGATGAAGGAATTCGCGCGCGGCCGCTACGCCAAGCGCGGCGTGATCGACTTCGACGCGGCGCGCGAGCGCTCCGAGACGCTCGTGCGCAACTACGACGTCAAGACGCCGGGCGTCGACGTGCCGGTGCGGCAGCTCTCGGGCGGCAACCAACAGAAGCTCGTGCTGGCGCGCGAGCTCGGGCGGGACCCGCGGCTCGTGATCGCCTTCCAGCCCACGCGCGGGCTGGACGTCGGCGCCATCGAGTTCGTCTACAACGAGCTCAACGACAAGAAGAAGGCGGGCGGGGCGATCCTGCTCGTCTCCTTCGAGCTCGACGAGATCTTCACCATGGCCGATCGCTTCGCGGTGATGGTCGACGGCCGCTTCCTGCGTGTGCTCGACGGCGGCGAGGCCGACCTGGAGACGGTGGGGATGCTGATGGGCGGCTCGGAGGCCGATGCGGGGGTGGCGGCGAGCGGGCGGACGGTGACGACGTGAACAGCATGCGCGCCCGGCTGGCGACCGGCGGGCTGGACTTCGTCCTCTCGGTGTGCGTGGCCATCCTGGCGCTGCTGGTGGCGCTCATCTTCGTCGTCGCGGCGGGGGTGTCGTTCACCTCCGGGGCCGACGCCTTCGTCAGCGGGGCGTTCGGCAGCCAGCTGAACCTCGCCGGCACGCTGGCCAAGATGGTGCCGCTGACGCTGGTGGCGCTGGGCTGGATCGTCGTGTTCAAGGCCGGACGCTTCCACGTCGGGTTCCCGGGCCAGATCCTGGTCGGCGGGATGTTCGTCACCGTGGTGGCGCTGAAGATCCACCTCCCGGCCGGGCTCCACCTGCCGCTGGTGCTGGTGGCGGGCATGGCCGGCGGCGCGCTGTACGCGGGGATCGCGGCCTGGCTGTGGGCCAAGCGCGGCGTCAACGAGATCCTCTCGACGCTGCTGCTCAACCTGATCGCGGCCCAGCTCTTGGCGTGGTGGGTGCGCGGACCGCTGCACGACCACACCTCGCCGCTGCCGCTGACCCCGGCGTTCCCCAACAGCGCCCGCTGGCCCGAGCTGCTGAAGAACACCGACCTGCACTGGGACATCGTGCTCGTGCCCATCGCCGCGATCCTCATCTCCTTCCTGCTGGCGCGCACGCTGGCCGGGTTCCGCATGCGGCTCGTCGGCTCGGGCGAGATGATCGCCCGTGAGGCGGGCGTGTCGCCCGAGCGCATCGGCGTGCGCGCGATCATGCTCTCGGGCGCCCTGGCCGGCCTGGCCGGCGCGTCGCTGGTCGCCGCCGGCACCACGCCGCAGGTCGGGGAGGACTTCGGCGGCACCTATGGCTTCACCGGCATCGCCGTGGCGCTGCTCGCGCGCAACAACGCGCTGGCCGCGGTGCCGGCGGCGTTGCTGTTCGCCGCGCTGGAGCAGGGCGGGCAGACCATGGAGGGGACGGTGGGCATCTCCAGCTCGCTGGTGGACTTCATCCAGGGGCTGATGATCGTTCTGGTGCTGGCCGCGACGACGGTCCTCTACCTCGTGCGCCGGCGCACCACCAAGCCGCGCGCCCCGAAGGCCACGGCCCCGCCCACGCCGCGGGCTGAGCTGGAGCCGAGCAAGTGACCCACATGTTCGCGGCCATCGGGATCGGGCCGTTCGACACCGCGTGGCTGGCCGAGGCCCTCATCCTCACGACGCCGATCCTCCTGGCCGCGATGGGCGAGCTCATCTCCGAGCGCGCCGGCGTGCTCAACGTCGGTCTCGAGGGCTTCATGCTTGCCGGCGCCTTCTTCAGCTATCTCATGGCCTGGAAGGCCCACAGCCTGTTCGTGGGCGTGGTCTGCGGCATAGCCGCCGGGATGCTCTTCGCCGTCGTCATGGGGCTGTTGACGATCGAGGCCAAAGCGGACCAGATCGTCTCGGGGGTGGGGATCAACCTCGCGGCGACAGGCCTGACGAGCTACCTGTTCGACGAGATCTTCGGCAACCAGGCCCAGATCGTCGTGCCGATCATCGGCGACATCAAGATCCCGGTGCTGTCGTCCATCCCCGACTTCGGGCCAGCGCTGTTCAAGAACGACTGGACGCTGTATCTCGCCTTCCTGCTCGTGCCCATCACCTGGTTCCTGCTCTTCCGGACCAAGTGGGGCCTGGCCATCCGTGCGTCCGGCGAGCTGCCCTCCGGCGCCGACACCGCCGGCATCTCGGTGCGGCGCGTGCGCTGGTTCGGCGTGCTCACCGCAGGCGCGCTGGCCGGCCTCGCCGGCGTCAACCTCGCCATCGTCCAGGTCGGCATCTTCCATCAGGAGATGACGGCCGGCCGCGGGTTCCTGGCCCTCGTCGCCGTGATCTTCGGCCGCTGGAAGCCGGTGGGGGTGATGGGCGCCTGCCTCGCTCTGGGCGGCGCCGACGCGCTGGAGCTGCGCCTGGCCGACCAGAACCAGGTGCCGACCCAGGTCTGGGGGGTCGTGGCCGGGATCGCCGCCGCGCTGGCCATCTACTACGTCCTCAGATCGCGCCAGCGCCGGCCTCGCAAGGTCGCGATCCTGCTGTCGTCCATGGTCGCCCTGTCCGGCGTCGTGCTCGTGTTCGCCGCGCCGCACGTCGACCTGCCCGACCAGCTCTGGCGCTCGCTGCCGTTCCTGCTCGCGCTCATCGTCCTCGCCGGGGCGGTCAGCCGAGCGCACATGCCCAGCAAGCTCACCCTGCCGTACACCAGAGGCGAGGACTGATGGCCTCCGCCCCGGGGTCGACGGCGCCTCGCGCGCTGGGCGCCCGGGTGCTCCGGCGCGAGGACGCGCGCCTGGTCCGGGGCGGCGGCCGGTACGTCAGCGACGTGGCCGTGCCCGGCCTGCTCGAGGCGGCGTTTGTGCGCAGCTCGCGCGCTCACGCGGTGATCGAGGGCATTGGCGCCGAGGCGGCGCGCACGGCGCCGGGCGTGGTCGCGGTGCTGCTGGCCGAGGACCTCGATGGCCTCGCGTTGCCGATGCGGGCCAAGAACGCGACCGCCGGCTACTCGGAGTGCGACACGCCGGTGCTGGCCCGCGACAAGGTGCGCATGACGGGCGAGCCGGTGGCCCTCGTCATCGCCGACAGCCGCTACCGGGCCGAGGACGCGGCCGCGCTGGTCGACGTGCGCTACTGCGACCTGCCGCCGGTGCTGACCATCGACGACGCCCTGGCCGAGGGCGCGCCGGCCATCCACGACGAGGTCCCCGACAACCGCTTCAACCACTTCGCCACCGCCACCGACGGGCTCGACGCCGCCTTTGCCAGCGCCGACGAGGTGGTGGAGCTCGAGATCCGCCAGCAGCGCTACTGCGCGGTGGCGATGGAAGCGCGCGTGGCCATCGCCAGCTACGACGTGGGCACGCAGGAGTTGACCGCGTGGCTGTCCAGCCAGGTGCCGCACATCGCGCGCACCGGGCTGGCCAAGCACCTCGTGATGCCCGAGAACAAGGTGCGGGTGATCGCCCCGGACATGGGCGGCGGCTTCGGGGCCAAGTGCGTGCTCTACCAGGAGGACGTGGCCGTCTGCGCGGCGTCGCGGCTGCTGCACCGGCCGGTCAAGTGGGTCAGCGACCGCAGCGAGGACTTCCACGCGACCATGCACGGCCGCGAGCAGCGCCACCACATCCGGGTGGCGGCCACGTCCGAGGGCCGGGTGCTGGGCGTGCGCAGCGAGATCGCGGCCGCCAACGGGGCCTACGCGCCCTGGCCGTACACCGCCGCGCTGGACTCGGGTCAGGCGTCCGAGAACGTGACCGGGCCCTACGACATCCCCGACTACGGGCGCGACGTCGCCGCCGTGGTCACCAACAAGGCGCCGATGGGCCCCTACCGCGGCGTCGGCCGCGTGATCGCCTGCCTGGGGATGGAGCGGGCGATGGACGACCTCGCCGAGCGCCTGGGCCTCGACGCGCTCGAGGTCCGCCGCCGCAACCTCGTGCGCAGCTTCCCCTACACCACCGCGGCCGGCCTCGTGTTCGAGAGCGGCGACTACGTCGGCATGCTCGACCTGCTCGAGGAGACGATCGACTGGACGCGCGTGCGGGCCGAGAACGAAGAGCTGCGCGGGCAAGGCGTCCACCGCGGGCTCGGCGTGGCGTTCGCGATCGAGCAGTCGGCCTACGGGCCGCTGTCGCTGGCCTCGCGGCAGATGGAGATGACGTTCGGCTACGACACGGCATCGATCCGGGTCGAGCCGGACGGGCACGTGCGCGTGGCCGTGGGCCTGCACAACCACGGCCAGGGCCACGAGACGACGATCGCCCAGCTCGCGGCCTCCGAGCTCGGCATCGACCCCAACACCGTCGTCGTCATCTGGGGCGACACCGCGACGGTGCCCTACGGCCTGGGCACGTGGGCGAGCCGCAGCACGGTGACCAGCGGCAGCGCGACGCTGCTGGCCGCGCGCGACATCAAGGACAAGGTCCTGCGCCTCGCGTCGGAGATGCTCGAGGCCGACCCCGGCGACCTCGACATCGAGGACGGGCGCGTGTTCGTGCGCGGCACGCCCGCGCGCCACGTGTCCTTCCGCGCCGTCGCGCGCCGGGCCGCGCACGAGCCGCATCTGCTGCCCGAGGACGAGGAGCCGGGGCTGGAGACCACGCGCCGCTACATGCCGCCCGACCCGGGCACGTTCGCCAGCGCCGCCCACGCCGCCCACGTCGAGCTCGATCCCGAGACCGGCGCCGTGCGCATCCTGCGCTACGTCGTCGCCGAGGACTGCGGCACGATGGTCAACCCGCTGATCGTCGAGGGCCAGGTCCATGGCGGCGTAGCTCAGGGCATCGGCGGCGCGCTCTACGAGGACCTGGTCTACGACGAGGCCGGCAACCTGGTCTCCGGCAGCTTCATGGACTACCTGATCCCGACGGCGGCCGAGATCCCCGACGTCGACGTCTGCCACATGGAGTCGCCGTCGCCGCTCGTGCCCGGCGGGTTCAAGGGCATGGGCGAGGGCGGGGCGGTCAACTCGCCGGCGTGCGTGCTGGCGGCGGTCAACGACGCGCTGCGCCCGCTCGGGGTGGTGGCGAACCACACGCCGATCACGCCGGACTTCGTCCTGGCGGCGCTGTCGCGCGGGGGGTGAGGTCGCGTGGCGCTCGCGTCGGCCGCGCGGTGGTGGCTCCGCCGTTCGCCCGGCGCTCGCCTCGGCCGCGGGGGTCTTGTCGGCCGCGTGAACGGCGGCGACGAAGGGGGTGAATTCCGGCCGGGTCGG
>Ga0207688_10001966_pt1 | contig 11017 bp, 7 predicted proteins | sample KBSMiscanthusM4_FD_184296 | JGI IMG/M metagenome (GOLD analysis project Ga0207688, IMG submission 184296) | Miscanthus rhizosphere microbial communities from Kellogg Biological Station, Michigan, USA - M4 (SPAdes) (version 2) | ecosystem: Host-associated > Plants > Roots > Rhizosphere ...
GAGGGCCGACGACAACCGTCGACCCATGGGCGACGATCCGTGCGTGCCAATGCTCGAGTGCCCTCAATGCGGAGTGCGGCAGTACGCGGCGCCGGCGTATTCGAGGCTTCCCCGCTGCGTCGCGTGTGAGAGCAGGCTGGGCGCGGCGACCGGTCCGCCGCCCGATCGCCTCGTCCCTGCGGCCCTCCCACTGATGCCGCGCCGAGATCGGGAGCTCGACGATGCGACTGCTTGAGCTCGTCAGGGGGTCCGACCCGGCGAGACCGTTCCCGGCGGCATCGGCGGACGTGGAGGTCGAACGCTCGGTGGCGGATCGCCTCTACGGCGATCGCGCGACGATCACGGCGACGCCGATCCTTCGCGGAACCGCGCCCCTGGGCCGCCTGGTCGGCAGCCGCTACCGGCTGGTCGAACGTCTCGGAGCCGGCGGCATGGGCACGGTCTACCGTGCGCGCGACGAACAGCTCGAGCGTGACGTGGCCGTCAAGGTCATTCGCGAGCGCTGTGCCCGCGATCCGTTGTCGGTGCGCCGCTTTCGCCGGGAAGGCCGGCTGGGCGCGCGGTTGGCACACCCCAATATCGTCGCGGTTCTCGACGCCGGCGTGCGCCCGCGCGACTTCATCGTCACCGAGCTCGTGCGCGGACTCGACGCTGCAACGCTGCTGCCGACCGGCGGGCGGCTGACGCCGGACGAGGCCATCGACATCGTCGTGCAGGTCTGTGATGCGCTGACCCACGCGCACGGACGCGACGTGGTCCACGGCGACGTATCGCCCGGCAACATCCTGATCGCCGCCGCCGACGGCACCGCGAAGCTCGCCGACTTCGGCCTCGGATCCGACGCCCTCGAGCGCCCTGACGGCCGGGTGCAGGACGTCGCGGGGACACTCGGCTATGTCGCGCCCGAGATCGTCCGCGGCGCCAGGCCATCGCCGCGATCCGATCTGCACTCCCTGGGCGCCGTGGCCTATCGGCTCCTCGTCGGGCCGGGGATGCCGGCGGCCGATCGCGACGATACGGCTCCGATGCCGACCGCCGTAACGCGCATGCGACCGCTGTCCGACGCTCGTCCGGGCCTGCCCCGCGGCGTCTCCCAAGCCGTCATGCGGGCGCTGGCTCCTGAACCGGAGGCTCGCCAGGAGTCTGTCGCGGAGTTCCGCGCCCAGCTGATCGACGGCCATTCGCCGTCGCGTGGGCTGCCCCGCGGGAGGGTCCTGCCATTCGCGGACGCCGCGCGGAGCCGAGAGCGGAGCGCCGCATAGATGACCACCATCGAGCCGACCACCATCCACGCGGCGGTGCGCGACGGCATCGCCCGCGGCGTCGCCGCGATCGGCCTCGCCGGCGTGGCCCTGATCCACCTCCTCGACCTGCCCGGCCAGCTCAGCGAGACGCCCTACATGTTCGTCCTGTACCTCGCGCTGATCGTCTCGAGCGTCGCGCTGGCGGGCCTCCTGATCGGCACCAGCGACGGGCGCGTCTGGACCGCTGCGACGGTCGTTCCGGCGCTCGTCATCGTCGGCTACGTGCTGAGTCGCACGACGGGGCTTCCGCAATCGAGTGACGATGTCGGCAACTGGAGCGAGCCGTTGGGGATGGCCTCCCTGTTCGTCGAGGGCTCCCTCGTGACGTTGGGTTCGGCCGTGCTGCTCGCCCGGCGCCCACGCGGCGAGAGACGCGTCCTCGAGGCAGCGAACGCCGTCGGCAGCGCCTGACCGACCCCCCGCATGGCCTCGGAGGCCACACGTCGCTCCAAGCTCATCACCGGCGAGGAGCGCCGCACGAGACGACCTGACAGGGCGCCGGCACACGGGACGTAGACCTCGCGGGGCCCACGTCGAGTGCGGCCCCGACAGCCGCGGGAGGCTGTGCCCGCCTTGTTCCGCCGGCCCCGCGTCCGTAGCATCGCTCGGAATGGAGTCCATGGGCGCGCGCGAGAGGTCGCGTCATGGAACAGGCCGATGATCGCTTGACCAGACTCGAGCCGGGCGTGGTCTTCGCCGGCTACCGCATCGAGGGCATGCTCGAGCGCGGCGGCATGGGCGTGGTCTATCGCGCGACCGACGAGGAGCTCAACCGGACCGTCGCGCTCAAGATCATCGCGCCCGAGCACACGCAGAACGCCGATGCCGTGCGGCGCTTCAAGGCGGAGGCGCGCCTCGCGGCATCGCTCGAGCATCCGAACATCGTCCCGATCCATCAGGCCGGCCAGTATCACGGCGTCCTCTATCTGGCGATGCGCTTCGTCCCCGGCACGAACCTGCGCCAGCTCATCGACCAGGGCGAGCTCCCCCTCGACCGCGTGCAGCGCATCATCATGGCTGTCGCCTCGGCGCTCGACGCCGCCCACGAGGGTGGCCTGGTGCACCGCGACGTCAAGCCGGCGAACATCCTGATCAGTGGCGAGGGCGACCACGAGCAGGTCTACCTCGCCGACTTCGGGTTGACCAAGCGGCTCGGGTCGGTGGGCAGCCTGACGCGCACCGGCGCATGGGTCGGCACGCCGGATTACGTCGCGCCCGAGCAGGTCAAGGCCGAACCGATCGACGGCCGCGCCGACGTCTACTCCCTGGGCTGTGTGCTGTACGAGATGCTCGTCGGCGAGGTCGCGTACCCCAAAGACAACGACATGGCGAAGCTGTGGGCCCACGTCCAGGACCCCTGTCCGGCGCCGCGCCTCAAGCGCCCTGGGCTCGTCGAGGCCTTCGACGAGGTCGTCGCGCGTGCCACCGCGAAGGACCCCGACGACCGCTACGGCCGCGCCTCCGAACTGGCGGCAGCTGTGAACGCAGCCGTGAGCGAGCAGCGCGCCCACATCGGCCGGGCGGCGCTTCAGGCCACGCACGCCTCTGGCACCGACGAGCACGAGATCTTCGCTGCCGAACCGACGCGGGTGGCGCCGACGCCTGCGGACGACCCGGCGACGCCGCCGCCGGGCAGCGGCGCACCCGCGCCGCAGCCGCAGGCCGTGGCCGCAGGTCCTCCGACGCTCCTTGAGGCGCCGCCGCCCGGCGGGCCGCCCTCGGACGTGTCCGCACCCGACGCGGCCGGTCCGCCGGGAGGACGACGCTCGCCGCGCGTCCTGTTGGCGCTCGGGGTGGTCGGCGCGATCGTGCTCGCCGCGGTCGCGGTGGTCCTGCTCGCCGGCGGCGACGACGAGAAGGGCTCGCCGGAGCCGGCGGCGGTCGTCGCTCCCAAGCTCCCCGCGAACCTCGCCTGGGAGCCCGTCGCGAGCCTGCCCTTCCGGCGCCAGTATGCGGCGTCGACGGCCCTCGAGGGGAAGCTCTGGGTCTTCGGCGGGATCGGGAGCGGAACGTCGAGCACGACGACCAAGATCTACGACCCGGGCGCAAACCGCTGGTCCACGGGACCCGGCCTGCCGCTGGCGCTGCATCACTTCACGGCCGTGACGTACAAGGGCGAAGCCGTCGTGATCGGCGGCTTCGTGCCCGGCGACGAGCTCACGTCCGGTCAGTCGGACGGCGTCTATGTGCTGCGTGAGGGCACATGGCAGAAGCTGCCCTCGCTCAACCATCGGCGCGCCGCGGCCGCGGCCGCGGTCGTGGGCAACAGGATCGTGGTCGTCGGCGGGCAGGCCGACGGCAAGCTCGTGCCGCAGACGGAGGTCTTCGACGGCAAGCGCTGGACCGACGCGGAAAGGATTCCGACCCCGCGCGAGCATCTCGGCGCCGCCTCGGACGGCCGCTACCTGTACGCCGTCGGCGGGCGAGCGCTGTCGGCCGACAAGAGCTCCGCCGCGTTCGAGCGGTACGACCCGAAGAGCGACCGCTGGGCCGAGCTCACGGCCATGCCGAAGCCCACCGGCGGTGTGGGCGTCGCCTACGCGGCCGGCCGCATCGTCGCGGTCGGGGGCGAAGGCACGACGTCGGCGTCCGACGACGTCCAGGGCTACGACATCCAGAGACGCGCGTGGTCGCAGCTGCCGCCGCTGTCGGTCGCGCGCCACGGCGTCACGGTGGCCGTGATCAACGACTCGCTGTACGCGGTCGGGGGTGCGACGAAACCCGGGCACGTCGGCCCCACCGGGCGGTCCGAGGTCCTCGACCTGTCGGGCCAGGCGTCGGCGCCCGTGACCACGAACGTCAAGTGGCGCCGGGTCACGGGGGCCCCGTCGAGCATCGAGTACGCCGCCTCGGCCGAGGTCGGCGGGCGGATCTGGCTGTTCGGCGGCATCGGGGCGAACGAGACGGCCACCCCCAAGATCTGGGCCTATGACCGCGTCCTCAACACGTGGACGCCGGGAGCGCCGCTCCCGAGCTCGCTGCACCACGCCATCGCCGTGAACTACAAGGGCACGCCGGTGGTGATCGGCGGCTTCCTTCCCGGCGGCGCCCTGACGTCGGTGGCATCCGATCGCGTCTACACGCTGCGCAGCGACAAGTGGGAGCGGCTGCCGCCGCTCAAGCACGCCCGCGGGGCGGCGGCCGCCGCGGTGGTCGGCGACAAGATCGTGGTTGTCGGCGGCCAGGCCGACGGCAAGCTCGTGCCCGAGACGGAGGTCTTCGACGGCCGGCGCTGGACCGACGCGGAGAAGCTGCCAACCCCGCGCGAGCATCTCGGCGCCGCCTCGGACGGCCGCTACCTGTACGCGGTCGGCGGCCGCAAGCTGTCCGCGGCCGCGAACGTCGGCGCGCTGGAGCGCTATGACCCTGCGAGCGACAGGTGGAGCAAGCTTGCGGCTATGCCGAAGGTCGTCGGCAGCGTCGGCGTGGCGTTCGTCGCCGGTCGCGTGATCGCGGTCGGCGGTGAGGGCGTCACGACCGCGTCGGACGCGGTGCAGGGCTACGACGTCCGCCGTCACGCCTGGTCGCAGCTCCCCGCGCTGCCGAAGGCGCGTCACGGCGCCACCGTGACGACGCTCAGGGATTCGCTCTACGCGATCGGGGGCGCGGCGGCGGCCGGGCACGTCCAGCCCACGCAGGACGTCTTCGTGCTCGACCTCCGGTGATGCGGCCGGCCGTCACCCCCGGGTGGTCGGCCTCGGAAGGCTGCCCGCCTCCTCCGAGCGGCGTGACACATCGGCACCTGCGGGCGCGCGGAACAGCATGACCGTGTCGCCGAACCGAAGGACGTCGCCGTCGTGCAGCGCGCTCTGGTCGGTGACGCGCTCGCCGTTCACGTAGCAGCCGTTGCGTGAGCTGTCGTCCACGAGCACCCAGCCGCTCGCCGTGCGCGTGATGTGGGCGTGGCGGCGCGATACGTTGCCGTCCCAGTCCAGCGCGAGTCCGTTGTCCGGGAGCCGCCCGATCCTGAGCTCCTGCCCGAGGGGCACGACGCGCTGCCTGCCGGTCGGATCGTGGACGACGACGACCGCCGCGCGGCAGCGGTCCGTGTCGACGCGCTCACGCAGGAGCGCATCGACGCGCGTGAGCTGGCCGGTCTCCGCCAGCGCGATGCTGAGCTTGATCGTGAGCTCGCGCCGTGCCGGGTCGTCGCCGTCGAGCAGCAGGACGGCTCGCTCGAGCAGGCTGACGGCGGCCCGGGTGTCGCCGCGGGCGAGCGCGCGCGCGCCCGCCGAGCCGAGCCGCCGGGCGGCGCGGGCACCCAGCTCGCGCCCGCGCTCGTCGAGCGTGCCGAGCTCGCAGCGGTAGCGGTGGGCGCGCTCCAGGTGGTAGCCCAGCATCTCGTCGTGCTCGCCGGCCCGCTCGCCGGCTTCACGCTCGACCCAGTCCGCGTACCGCGCGTGCAGGTCGGCGCGCCGAGCCTTGAGCATGCCCTGGTAGGCGACGTCGCGGACGAGGACGTGGCTGAAGCTGAACGTCGGCTCGCCCGCCGGCCGCCCGCCGTCCGCCTCGATCAGCTGCTTGCCCACGAGCGCGTCGAGGTGCGCGTCGAGCTCCGGGCGGCCACCGTCGTCGATGAGCTCGAGCAGCGCGCCGCGGCCGAAGGACCGCCCGACCACGGCGCCTGCCTCCGCCGCGGCCCGCTCACCCGGCTCGAGACGGTCCATGCGCGCGGCGAGCAGGGCATGGATGGTCGGCGGCAGCGCGAGCAGCGAGGAGCGTACGGCGGAAAGACCGGCGTCGCTGCGCTCGAGCTGGCCGTCTTCGGCGAGCATGCGCACGAGCTCGGCGACGAACAGTGGATTGCCCTCGGCCCGCGCGAAGACGTAGTCGGCAAAGTCGGCGGCCACGGCGTCGTCGGCGAGGAGGTGCTTCACGAGGCGCTTGCTGTCCTCGCCGGTGAGCGCCTGCAGCACCAGCCGCGGCGCGTCGCCGCCGAAGCCGGGCCTGACCTCGAGCAGGTCCCCGCGCGTCAGCGCCACGATCAGCACGGGGACGCCGTCAAGCGTCCGAGCCAGATGCTCGATCAGGTCGAGGAGAATCGGCTCGGCCCAGTGGATGTCCTCGAGGACGATCACCAGCGGGCGCTCGGCGGCGGTCGCCACCAGCAGCTCACGCACGGCCCAGAACGTCCCCGGCGGGTCGGCGGCGGACTCCGACCAGCCCAGCGCGCCCGCGACCCGATCGGCGACCACCACGGCCTCGTCGCCGTCCTCCAGCAGACGCAGGAGCCCGGACTGGACGTCGTGGCCGCTCTCGCGCTCGGCGTCGCCGACCAGTGCGGTTACGACCTCGCGCAACGGCCAGAACGTCAGTCCCTCGCCGTAGGACAGGCAGCGGCCGACCGCGACCGTGGCACTCTCCCGCACCGATTCGGCGAACTCGCGAGCGAGCCGCGACTTGCCGATGCCGGCGGGACCGACGATCGTGAGCAGCTCGCAGCCGCGCCGGTCGACGGCACGCTCGAAGGCGGCGTGGAGGTGCTGCAGCTCGTGCTCGCGGCCGACCAGGGGTGCGGAGAATCCGGGGCCGGTGGATCTGGTGGCGATGTCGACGTCGACGAGCCGGAAGGCCGGTACCCGCTGCGCCTTGCCCTTGAGCTCGAGCGGCGGGAGCGCTTCCACGGTGACCGCTTCCCTGACCAGCTCGAGCGTCTGCTCGCCGATGAGGATCTCGCCCGGCGGGGCGGCCTGCTCGAGGCGCGCGGCCACGTTGACGGTGTCGCCGCTGACGAAGCCATCGCCACGCGAGCGATGGCCGGCGATCACCTCCCCGGTGTTCACGCCGGTGCGGGCCTCGAGGGTGACCCCGAAGTGGCGGTCGAGCTCCTCGTTGAGCTCGGCGAGCGCGACGCGGAGGCCGGCCGCTGCCCGCACCGCGCGCAGCGCGTCGTCCTCGCGCACGGCCGGGACGCCGAACACGGCCATGACCGCATCGCCGATGAACTTCTCGACCGCTCCCTCGTGGCGCTCGATCGCCGCGCTCATCGAGCGGAAGTACTTCGCGATGACGCGACGGAACGTCTCGGTGTCGAGCCGCTCGGCGAGCGCGGTCGAGTCGCACAGATCGCAGAAGACGATCGTGACGACCTTGCGGATGCCGACGGACGCGGGTGCTCCCGCCAGTGCGGACCCGCAGTCCGGGCAGAACCGGGCCTCTTCTGGCGTGTCCACGCGACAGGTCGGACACTCGCGCACCACTCGAGTCTACGGCTGGCGGCCTCCGCCCGAAAGCGGCCGTGCGGTCGCGTGGACGGGAGGCTATCCGGCGCGCTCGGCGCGGCGCAGCCCGCGGATCGCCCAGGCGAGGAATGCGAGCGCGAGCGCGATCGAGATGCCGTAGATGAGGCCGGCGTCGACCGTGGCGCCCGATATCAGGTCGCGCCCGCCCTCGACCAGTGGCGTGAACGGGTTCACCTGCGCGACCGCGTGCACCCAGCCGCCGAGCAGCGAGAGCGGCACGTACACCGGCGCGAGGAAGAGCACGACGAAGACCGGCATCTGCATCAGCGGCCCGGCCTGGATCGTGCGGAAGCGCATCGCGATCCCGGCCGCCCAGAACGACGCGGTGAGATTGACGATCGCCGCGAGCACGAGCAGCCCGAACAGGTCGACGCCGTCGCCGGTGATCCGCATCCCGGTGGCCAGCGCGACGGCGAACAGCATCGCGCCGACGATCGCGGCGCGGATCAGCGCGGCGAGCGTGTAGCCGGCGAGGATGCCGAGCCGGTTCGGCGCCGCCAGCATCAACCGCCGCGCGAAGCCGTTCTCGAAGTCGGTCGCGATGCCGAAGCCGGTGAACACGCCTCCGAACGCGCTCGCCTGCAGCAGCACGAAGACGAACTGGAACGCGGTGTACCCGGACGGGAAGTCGAAGCCCGGCACGTTGCCGATGTTCGACAGGCCGCCCGCGAACGCGACGAAGAAGAACAGCGGGAAGATCAGGGTCGGCAGCAGCAGCTGCGGGTTCTTCAGGAACCGCCGCGTGCTGCGCCACGCCACGGCCGAGGCGACGTCGGCGAAGCGGCTCATCCGCCCACCAACCTGGTCGTGAGCGCCCGCGAGGCGCCGATGATCGCGACGATGGCGATCACGGCGGCGATGCCGAATCCGAGCGCGAGCGCCTTGCCGTCCCAGCCGAACAGGATCGGCGCGCGCAGGCCCTCGAACAGGTACGAGACCGGGTTGTACGTGGCGATCGTGCGGAACCAGTCCTGCGCGATCAGGTCGCGCGGGAGCGAGCTCGAGGACAGGAACAGGAACACGAAGAAGAGCGGGAAGACGCCCTGTACGGCCTCGCCGGAGCCGGTCCGCAGCCCGACGAACGCCCCCACGGCCGCGAACGCGAGCCCGATCAGCAGCGCCAGCGCGAGCATCACCAGCACACCGGCCGCGCCCGCCGCCACGTGCAGGCCGGCGGCGAAGCCGACCGCGAGGTAGATCACGGCGGCAAGCAGCGCCACCACCATCACGCCCGCGAGGTTGCCGATCAGCAGCGCGGACCGCTGCATCGGCGTCAGCGCGAGCCGCTTGATGAAGCCGGTCTCGACGTCGCGCGCGAGGCTCGTGCCGGCGTTGATCGAGGCGAACAGCGAGCCCTGGATGAACGGGAACGCGATCGCGAAGTCGAGGTAGTTGTCGGTGGGGAACCCCGGCAGCAGCGTCGCCGCGTCGAGCCCGCCGACGTTGATCGCCATCAGCGTCAGCGGAAACAGGATCGGCGGAATCACCATCGCCGGCTGGCGCAGCGTCTGCAGGATCGAGCGGCGCGCCATCTCGCCGCCCTGCTCGAGCAGGCTCATTTCTCGGCCTCGTCGAGCTTGCGACCGGTCTTGGTGAGGAAGACGTCGTCCAGGCTCGGCTGGTGGAGCTGCAGGTCGACCACTGCGAGGTTGCTCGCGTCGAGCGCCCGCACCACCGCTGTGAGGTCGTGGCCGTTGTCGAGCCGCACGGCGGCGACGCCGGGCGGCGCGGGAACGGCGGCACCGAACTGGGCGAGCACGCGCGCGATGTCGTCTCTCTGCGAGCGATCCGCCGGCGTCGCCTCGACCGAGGGCCGCCCGATCTCCGCCTTCAGCGCCTCCGGCGTGCCCTCGGCGACGATGTGCCCGTGGTCGATGATGCCGACGCGGTCGGCGAGCACGTCGGCCTCCTCGAGGTATTGCGTGGTCAGGAACACGGTCACGCCGTCCTCGCGCGCGAGCCGAGCGACCTCGGCCCACAGGTCGGCACGGCTCGAGGGGTCCAGGCCCGTCGTGGGCTCGTCGAGGAACAGCACGCGCGGGGAGTGCACGAGCGCGAGCGCGAGGTCCAGCCTGCGCTTCATCCCGCCCGAGTAGCCGCCGACCTTGCGATCGGCGGCGTCGTCGATGCCCACGCGACGCAGCAGCTCGTCCCCGCGGACGCGGCGCTGGCTCTTCGGCAGTCCCTGGAGCGTCGTCTGCAGCCGCAGGTGATCGCGCCCGGTGAGCAGCGGGTCCAGCGCCGCCTCCTGCAGCGCGGCGCCGATCACCGAGCGCACCGCGGGTCCCTCGCGCACGATGTCGTGGCCCGCCACCCGCGCAGTGCCGGCGGTCGGCGGCAACAGCGTCGTGAGCATCAGCACGGTCGTGGACTTGCCGGCGCCGTTGGGCCCCAGGAACCCGTAGATCTCCCCGGGCTCGACGCGCAGCTCGATGCCGTCGACGGCGCGCGGGCCGTTCTTGAACTCGCGGACCAGCCCGTCGATCTCGATGCCGTTGCTCACCCATGCAATCTATGCAGGTTGGAGGATGCGCACCGCGGTGCCGAAGGGATCGCGTCGGCCGAAGTCGAGCGAGCCTCCTCGTGGCCATCGTCGTCACTGCTCCCAGGGCGGTACGTCGCCGCGCGCCGCGAGCATCGAGTCATAGCCGGGCTGACGGAACATGTCGTGCAGCTGGCGACGCCGCACGCCCTGGTTGCCTCCGTCGTAGAGCGGGAAGACCATGGCGTCGCGCATGATGCGCTCCAACGGCGCGAGATCCTTGGTGTAGCTGCTGATGCCGACGACGCGCATGCAGTCGTAGATCGTCGTGACGGCGGCCTCCGAGCAGTAGACCTTCGTCATGATCGCGAGCTCCTGGGCCCGCCCGGCCGTGCGCTCGAAGTCATGGCAGGCCTTCCAGGTCAGGTAGCGACAGGCCTCGACTCGCATCTTGATGTCGGCGAGCATGAAGCCGACGTTCTGGTGCTCGATGACCGGCGTGGTGCCGAGCCGCTTCTCGCTGCGCGCGAAGTCGAGGGCGTATTCGAAGGCCGCGCGCATCGTGCCCACGCACGCCGCTCCGATCAGCGCCGCCGTCCAGCTGAAGGCGCCCGCGACGACCCGCTTGCCGTGCGCGCCCGGCTCCCCGATCAGGTTGTCGGCCGGAACGCGGACCTCGTCGAAGTGCACGCGCGGCGTCACCACGCCGCGGTGGCCGAGCTTGTCGTAGACGTCGACCACCGTGATGCCCGGGATCGCTCCCGGCACCGCGATGACGGCGAGCGCGTCGTCGGCGCCAGCGTGGGGATCGGTCCGGCAGACGACGGTGTACAGCCGGCATCCGGTCTTGTCCCAGCCGGTGCCGTTGGTCGTGTAGTGCTTCTCGCCGCTGATCACCCACTCGTCACCGTCACGGCGGGCGACCGTCTGGATCCCGCCGGCCGGATCGGGTGAGTCGAAGTTCGCGCCCCCGTCGACGTCCGTGAAGG
>Ga0207688_10001970_pt1 | contig 11004 bp, 10 predicted proteins | sample KBSMiscanthusM4_FD_184296 | JGI IMG/M metagenome (GOLD analysis project Ga0207688, IMG submission 184296) | Miscanthus rhizosphere microbial communities from Kellogg Biological Station, Michigan, USA - M4 (SPAdes) (version 2) | ecosystem: Host-associated > Plants > Roots > Rhizosphere ...
CGGGAAGCCCTCGACTTCGAACTCGTCCTGCGCGACCCGCATCAAGATGATCAGCGGCGGGTGCAGGCGCAGCGTCTCCTTGACGACATTGTCGAGCTCCGGGATCTGGCGCAGCGCATGGAAACTCACCTCCTGGCCGTCGGCATAGAGTTCGTCGAGTTCCTTGCGGACCTCGGCGTACACCTCGGGGTGGCGAATCAGCTCGATGAGTGTCCATGCCGACGTGCCGGAGCTGGTGTGGTGCCCCGCGAACATCAGCGAGATGAACATCCCGGTGACCTCGTCGGCCGAGAAGCGCGGATTGCCCTCCTCGTCCTTGATGGACACCAGCACGTCGAGCATGTCGCGGTCGGCCTTGTCCTTCGGCGGGTTGGCCAATCGCTGATCCATGATCTCCTGAACCAGCGCAACCAGTTTCACCCGGGCTTCGTCGCGACGCTTGAAGCTGTCGATCGGCAGGTACGGGTCGACGTAGCAGAGCGGATCGGTGCCGCGCTCCAGGTCGTGGTAGTACTCGGCGAACCGGTGGTCGAGCTGTTCGCGGAACTTGAGCCCGATCAAGCACGCCGTGGAGGTATAGATCGTCAGCTCGGCGAAGAAGTCGAGCAGTTCGATCTCGCCTTCGTCACCCCAGTCGGCGATCATCTTCTTGACTTCGCCCTCGATGGTGGCCGCATGGCCCTTCATCTGCTCACCGCGCAGCGCGGAGTTGTGCAGCATCTCCTTGCGCCGCTCTGGGCTTGCGTCGAACACCACACCTTTGCCGAAGATCGGCGTCATGAACGGATAGGCCTCGGCCTGGTCGAGATCCTCGTCGGCAGACCGGAAAAAGAATTCATTGGCCTCCGCGCCGGACAGCAGGATCACGTGTTTGTCGACCAGCTGGAACCAACCGACGTCCCCGCACTCATCGCGGACGCGCTGCATCAGCCCGATCGGATCGGTGCGGAACTCCTCGAGATGTCCGTGCTCTTCCTCGCCACCGGAAACCCGGGGCACGATTGCGGTAGTCACTCTCCCGGCATCCCTTCCTCACCCAGGGCGAGCTTCTGACGGTCCTTGTTGTCGGCCAGCGGTGCTTCAGGCTGCAACTCCATATTGGCGATGTACCCGCCGCGCGGTGTCTCGGCAACGAACGTGATGGCCCGGCCCAAGTCGGCGGCGCGCAGGAAATAGTCGTGGCGCGCCTGCCCCCATTTGGCCCAATCTTCAAGGGCGGGACCGATTAGCTCGGCAGGTAGGCTCCAACCCATGTTGGTCTTCGTCGGCCCCGGATGCACGATCGACGCCCTGACTCCGGTGCCCTCGAGTTCCATCTGCAGGTTGGTGACCATGGCGACCAGCGCCGCCTTGGCGGCGCCGTAGGCTCCCATGTGCGGGCGCTGACGCAGTGCGACATCGGATCCGACGAAGATCAGGTCGCCGCGCCGGCGGGTGATCATGCCGGGCAACACCGCCGTCGCGACCCGGTTGGCACCGATCAGGTGAATCTGGATCTGGGATTCGAACTCGTCGGTGCTGATCGAATCGAGCTTGCCGAAGTAGGTGTCACCGGCCCCGGCGACGAGCACCTCGATGTCGCCGAGTTCCGCGGTCACCCGCTCGACACAATCCTTGACCGAGTCGGGGTCGGTGACATCGAGAGCCACGGCGATCGCCTCGCCGCCGTCGCCTCTGATCTGGTCGACGATCTCCTGGCACTTGTCCACCCGGCGGGCGCCCAGCGCCACCGGAAAGCCGTGGGCGGCAAGTTCGATGGCCGTTGCGGCGCCGATGCCGGAGGACGCACCCGCGACCAAGGCGGGTCTACGAGTGGGCAGGGGTTCGAAGCGCGGCATCTACGCGACCTCCACGGTCATGGGAAGATGAGCGAATCCGCGGACGTTGCTGGAGTGGACGCGGACGGCGTTGGCCTCGTCGACCTCGTATCCGCGGATTCGCTTGAACAATTCGGTCAGGGCCACCCGGGCTTCCATCCTGGCCAGGTGCGCGCCGAGGCAGAAGTGGGCGCCGCTACCGAAACTCATGAGTTTGGAGCCGATTTCACGGCCGATCACGTAGTTGTCCGGATCCTGAAACACCCGCTCGTCCCGGTGCGCCGAACCCGGCAACAACAGCAACACGTCGCCATCGGGAATGGTGGTGTCGTAGAGCGACAGCTCGCCGGCGACCGTCCGGGCGAGGATCTGACTGGATGTGTCGTAGCGCAGCGTCTCCTCGACCCACAGCATCACCCGCTCCAGGTCTGAGTAGATGGGGGTCAGCTGGTCGGGGTTCTTGTGGCCCCAGAACGCGGCATTGGCAAGCAGTTTGGTGGTGGTCTCGTTGCCGGCGATCACCATCAGGAACATGAAGCCCAGTACTTCGTCGTCGGTGAGCCGGTCGCCGTCGATCTCGGCCTCCAGCAGCGCCGACGTCAGATCGTCTGTGAGCTTCTTGCGTCGCTCGGCCACCATCTCTTGGTAGTAGACGATCAGATTGATCGACGCTTCGATGGCCGTCGGCGGCACGTCGGTCACACCCTCGTCGCGGTGCATGACCCCGTCGGCCCACGCCCTTACCTGGTCGCGGTCCTTCTCGGGAACCCCCATCAATTCGGAGATGACGTCCATCGGGAGCTTGCCCGCGAATTCGTCGACGTAATCGACGGTTCCGGAGCCGGCCTTCTCCAGCATCACGTCGAGGTGCCGGCGCGCAATCTCGGTGACCCTCGGCTCCAGCTCGCGGATGCGACGCGGGGTGAAACCCATGGAAACCAAGGTGCGCAGCCGCAAGTGTGCCGGATCGTCCATGGCCAGGAAGGACATGGTCTTGGAGGCGTGCGGACCCCGTGAGGCCGGGTCCAGAGACACCCCGAATTTGTTGGACAACGTCGTGCTGTTGCGGAAGCCCTGCAGGACATCGCGGTGTCGCGACAGCGCCCAGAAACCCAGATCCTCGTTGCGGTAGAGGGGCGCCTCGTCGCGCAGCCGCTTGTAGTACGGGTACGGGTCTTCGTGGAAGTCGTAGTCATAGGGGTCGAGAACCACGTCGCTGGCCTGGACGGTCATGAGTCGTCTCCGAGGATGAGGCCGACCACGTAGGACAGGCGGTCGGCGATCTGGTGATACGTGACGGCGCCACTGCCGGCGTGCACAAGGGCGCCGAAGTAGGTCATCTCCAGCGCCGACACCGTGCGCGGGTCGGCGTCGGGCCCCACCGCCGACCGGATTCGGCGGTGGATCTCGGCGCCGATGCGATCGCGGACCGCGCGCACCGCCTGGTCGTTGTTGCTCAGCAGCGCCGTCGTGCAGGCGGCTGCGACCTCCGGCTCGTCGGCGATCATCAGCGTCAAGGCGCGCAGCGCCTGCTCGACGCGGCTAGACCTGCTGTCGTTGACGTCGGTGAAGTACGGCACCTGGCGAACCAGGTCCAGGTAGACCTCGGCGATCAGATGGTTCTTCGACGAGAAGTAGGTGTACGCGGTGGCCGGCGCGACCTTGGCGCGGGCGGCCACCGCCCGCACGGTCAGGTCGGCGTACGACGACTCGCGCAGCATTTCCACGCCTGCGGCGAGCACCTTGCGGAAGGTCTCCTCCTGGCGGCGGTTACGTGGCGAATCTGGGATGGCAGCCACGGCATCGCTGGACACATGTCCAAGTTATCCGACCGGGTCCGTGTTAGGCAAGCGCGCAGGTAGAAAAGCTGTGCTTGCCACTTGGAGCCATCGGGGGCTATCGTTCGAAGGAATCCAGTCGGACAGTTGTCCAGCAATGAAGCGGAGATTTTGGATGGGTCTGCTGAACGATCGTGAGAGCCAACTGTTCATCGACGGCAAGTTGGTGGCGGGCAGCGGCGGCACGTTCCCGACGGTCAACCCGGCCACCGAGGAGGTGCTGGGCGTCGCCGCCGACGCGACCGTCGACGACATGGGCCAGGCGATCGAGGCGGCCCGCCGCGCGTTCGACACCACCGACTGGTCGACGAACACCGAGTTGCGGGTGCGCTGCTTGCGTCAGCTGCAGGACGTGCTCACCAAGCATGTCGAGGAACTCCGCGACCTGACGATCGCAGAGGTCGGCGCGCCGCGGATGCTGACGTCCGCAGCCCAGCTGGAGGGCCCGGTCGCCGACCTGAGCTTCTGCGCGGACACCGCCGAGTCGTACAAGTGGACCACCGACTTCGGAATCGCCGAGCCGATGGGTATCAAGACTCATCGCACCGTCGCACGGGAGGCCGTCGGTGTCGTCGGCGCGATCACCCCGTGGAACTTCCCGCACCAGATCAACCTCGCCAAGCTCGGCCCTGCGCTGGCGGCAGGCAACACCGTCGTCCTCAAGCCGGCGCCCGACACGCCGTGGTGCGCGGCGATCCTCGGCGAGCTCATCATCGAGCACACCGACATCCCGCCCGGTGTGCTCAACATCGTCACCTCCAGTGACCACAGCGTCGGCGCGCTGCTGTCGAAAGACCCACGCGTGGACATGGTTTCGTTCACCGGGTCGACGGCGACGGGGCGCGCGGTGATGGCCGACGGCGCCGCCACGCTCAAGAAGGTCTTCCTGGAACTCGGAGGCAAGTCGGCGTTCCTTGTACTCGACGATGCGGATCTGGCCGGCGCGTGCTCGATGTCCGCGTTCACTGCTTCGATGCACGCGGGCCAGGGCTGTGCGATCACCACCCGACTGGTGGTGCCGCGCGCCCGCTACGAGGAGGCCGTCGAGGCCGCGGCTGCGACGATGGGTTCGCTGAAGCCCGGCGACCCGAACGACGCACGCACCATCTGCGGTCCGCTGATCTCGGCGCGTCAACGGGATCGTGTTCAGGGCTACCTGGATTCGGCAACCGACGAGGGAGGCAAGTTCGCCTGCGGCGGTGGTCGTCCCGCGGACCGCGACACCGGCTTCTTCATCGAGCCGACCGTCATCGCGGGGCTTGACAACAACGCGAAGGTCGCACGTGAGGAGATCTTCGGCCCGGTGCTTACGGTGATCGCGCACGACGGCGACGACGACGCGGTGCGGATCGCCAACGACTCGCCGTACGGCCTGTCGGGCACGGTCTTTTCCGCGGATCCCGACCGCGCCGCGGGCATCGCCGCGCGGATGCGGGTCGGCACCGTCAACGTCAACGGCGGCGTCTGGTACTCCGCCGACATGCCGTTCGGCGGATACAAGCAATCCGGCATCGGCCGGGAGATGGGGCTCGCCGGTTTCGAGGAATATCTCGAAACCAAAGCCATTGCCACAGGGGTCTAGTCGTGTCGAGTGTGGGGTTGTGTCACGCGTAGACGCGAAAACCGCGTCATAACCCAACACTCGAACGGAGAGGAAAACTATGCAGTTCGACGAGAAGGTCGCGATCGTCACCGGGGCCGGTGGCGGCATCGGCCAGGCCTACGCCGAGGCACTGGCCCGCGAGGGTGCCGCGGTGGTGGTGGCCGATATCAACACCGAGGGTGCGCAGAAGGTCGCCGACGGGATCAAGGGCGAGGGCGGCAACGCGCTTGCGGTTCGGGTGGACGTATCCGATCCAGAGTCCGCGAAGGAGATGGCCGCCCAGACGCTTTCGGAGTTCGGTGGCATCGACTACCTGGTCAACAACGCTGCGATCTTCGGCGGCATGAAGCTGGACTTCCTGCTCACTGTCGATCCCGAGTACTACAACAAGTTCATGAGTGTGAACCTCAACGGCGCGCTGTGGTGCACCCGCGCGGTGTACAAGAAGATGGCGAAGCGCGGCGGCGGCGCGATCGTCAACCAGTCCTCGACAGCGGCCTGGCTGTACTCGAACTTCTACGGTTTGGCCAAGGTCGGCGTCAACGGCCTGACTCAACAGCTGGCCACCGAACTCGGCGGCCAGAACATCCGGATCAACGCGATCGCGCCGGGCCCCATCGACACCGAGGCGAACCGGACCACTACGCCGCAGGAGATTGTGGCCGACATCGTGAAAGGTCTTCCGTTGTCCCGCATGGGCCAACCGGAGGACTTGGTCGGCATGTGTCTGTTTCTGCTGTCGGACCAGGCGAAGTGGATCACCGGACAGATCTTCAACGTCGACGGAGGGCAGATCATCCGATGATGAGTGACGACGTAAAGCTTGGCTATATCGGCCTCGGTAACCAAGGTGCGCCGATGGCGAAGCGGTTGGTTGAATGGCCGGGTGGGCTCGTCGTCTTCGACGTCCGCACCGAGGCGATGACTCCGCTGGCAGAGCTGGGTGCGAGCCTGGCCGACGACGTGGCGGGCGTGGCGGAGGCCGACGTCATCAGCGTGACGGTACTCAACGACGAGCAGGTCCGCGATGTCGTTGGGCAGCTCGGCGAGCACGCCAAGCCCGGTACCGTCATTGCGATCCACTCCACGATCGCCGACGGCACGGCGGCCGAATTGGCAGAGCATTTGCAAGACAGGGGTATTCATGTCGTCGATGCGCCGGTAAGCGGCGGTGACCGCGCGGCAAAGAAGGGTGAGCTGGCGGTGATGGTGGGTGCCAGCGATGAGGCGTTCGCTCTCGTAGAGAAGCCCTTTTCGCAATGGGCATCCCTGATCGTGCATGCGGGAGAACCCGGCGCCGGTACGCGGATGAAGTTGGCGCGCAACATGTTGCACTTCATCTCGTTCACTGCGGCGTGCGAAGCCCTCAAGCTTGCCGACGCGGCGGGAGTCAGCCTGCAGGACCTCGGCAACGTCGTCCGCCACAGCGACAAGCAAAGCGGCGGCGCGGGCATGGTGATGTTCCGTGATGATGCAAAGGTTCTCACCCCGGATCACTTTCTTTACAAGCCGTTCCAGCACACCCGCGATTTGGGCGAGAAGGATCTGGGCTTGGCGCTCGCGCTCGGTGAAGCAGTCGGCGTCGATCTGCCAATGGCCGAGTTGGCGCTGAGAAACTTGGCGGCCGGGCTCGGCGTGCCGCATAGGGAGGATTGACAAATGGATGAGCTGCGCAAAAAAGGCCTCGCGAAGATGAACGAGGTCTACGGCTGGGAGATGCCGAACGTGGAAGGCAACGAGTATTTTGCGCTGACCGCGGACCACCTGTTCGGCACCATCTGGACGCGGCCCGGACTGTCGATGCGGGACAAGCGGATCATGACGCTGACCGTGGTGACGGCGTTGGGCAACAGCGACCTGGCCGAGATCCAGGCCAACGCCGCGCTGGCCAACGGTGAGATCACCGAGGACGAGCTGAAGGAGATGGCGATCTTCCTCACCCACTACCTCGGCTTCCCGCTCGGTTCGAAGCTCGACGGGGTCATCAGCACAGTGATAAAGAAGCGCCGGAAGGCAGCAGAGCGCGGCGAAGGGGAAGACAAGAAGGCCAACGTCAACGCCGCCGTACAAATGCACTCCGGGGGCAAGGTCCATGACAAGTAGGTACGCCGGCCTGTCGCGCGAGCAACTCGCGGTGCTGGTGCCGGAGCTGCTGCTGATCGGGCAGATGATCGACCGATCCGGAATGGCCTGGTGCGTCAAGGAATTCGGCCACCCAGAGATGCTCCAGATCGCGATCGAGGAGTGGATGGGGTCCAGCCCGATCTACACCAAGAGGATGCAGAAGGCGTTGCGCTACGAGGGCGACGACGTCATCACGATCTTCAAGGGCCTGCAGCTCGACATCGGTGCCCCGCCGCAGTTCATGGACTTCCGCTACACCGTGCACGACCGGTGGCACGGCGAATTCCACCTCGACCACTGCGGCGCCCTGCTCGACGTCGAGCCGATGGGCGAGGACTACGTCCGCGGCATGTGCCACGACATCGAGGACCCGACGTTCGACGCTACCGCCGTGGCCACCAACCGTAGGGCGCAGATCCGGCCGATTCATCGCCCGCCGCGGGTACCCGCCGATCGGCACCCGCACTGCGCATGGACGGTCGTCATCGACGAGTCATATCCCGAAGTCGAGGACCATCCCGTGCTCGATGTCGTACGCCGAACCCGCGCGGCGAGAACCGATCTCGACCCGATCGATCCCGACGACGAGGGACAGGCGGACTACTCGGGCGAACTGCTGTCGGACCTCGACTTCGGTGCGTTCTCCCACTCTGCTTTGGTGCACGTCGCGGACGAGGTGTGCCTGCAGATGCACCTGCTGAACCTCTCGTTCGTCATCGCCGTCGGCAAGCGCGCGGGCACCAACACCGAACTTGCGACCAAGATCTGCACCAGACAACTCATCGGAATCGCCGGAATCGCCGCCGAGCGCATTCATCGGGCGCTCGACCTTCCCGGCGGAATGGAGGGCGCGCTGCGCGTACTGGAACTGCATCCGATGCTCAACCCGGCGGAATACGTGAGTGCCGAGTTCGGCCCGGATACGGTGCACGTCTATCGCTCGCCCGCCCACGAGGACGGTGCCTGGCTCTCGTTGGTCACCCCAGCAGAGAACCGGCCGCTGCAGGCGATTGTCGCAGCGGTCGACCCGCATCTCGACGTGGAGGTCAACGGAACCGATACCGACTGGACGGCGCGTGTCATCGAGACCGACACCCCGGCAAAGGAGTTCCGAGAGGTCGCCGTGACGAGATTCAGCGGCGGCTCGACGTTCGCGTTCGAGTCGCGGAAATCCCTTCCTCTGACGGTCGTATAGCCGCACCCACCCACCGCCGCAGATACGCCCGCAGTTCGTCGCCCTTTCGCGGCGGTCGGCCCGGGTCGATGACGAACGACTGGATGATCCGCAGCAAGTGCTCGGCCAGTTCGTCGAGATCGGCGTCGGAGAAGCCGAGGCCGGCCCAGTCGACATCGAAACGGCGGACCATCGAATGGGCGAAGTCCAGCGCGACGTCCGATGTCACCGACTCGGTGTGGGGGTTCGGCTTGCCGGGCTTGATCAGCATGCCCAAGTGTTTGTCCTCCGGCAGCCACTCGAGGGCGGTGGCGACGGCTTCGGGTACGGCATCGGCCGGATCGGTGATGCCCTGTAGGTGAGCGGCCAGCCGGTCGAGGAAGCCGCTGGCGGCGTGCACGGCTGCCGCGACGAGTAGGGCGTCGGTGCTCGGGAAATACCGGTAGACGGTCTGCCGGGTGACGCCGAGCGTGCGGGCGACGTCGGCGATGGAGAAGTCGGCGCCCCGCGCGTCGATGGCCTTGCTCGCGGCGTCGAGGATCCGCGCGATGGCCTCCTCGTCGGTCGCGGGGGCCGAGCCCGACCAGCCGTGGGTGCGCACGCCTGGATGCTATCCGCGATACGAGACCTGCAACTCCTTGACCCCGTTGATCCACCCGGATCGAAGTCGTTGAGGCTCGGAGAGTTTGGCGATGTCGGGGATCTGGTTGGCGATCTCGTTGAAGATCAGCTTGATCTCCATGCGGGCCAGGTTTGCGCCGATGCAGTAGTGCGCGCCGTTGCCGCCGAAGCCCAGATGCGGGTTGGGATCGCGCAGGATATTGAATACGAAGGGGTATTCGAAGACATTTTCATCATAGTTGGCCGAGCTGTAGAACAGGCCGGCGCGCTGGCCCTGGCGAATCGTGACGCCACCAAGTTCGGTGTCGGCCAACGCCGTTCGCTGGAAGCAGTGCACGGGCGTGGCCCAGCGGACGATCTCGTCGGCGGAGGTTGCCGGCCGGTCACGTTTGTACAGCTCCCACTGGTCGGGGTTTTCGAAGAACGCGTTCATGCCGTGTGTCATGGCGTTGCGGGTGGTCTCGTTGCCGGCGACGGCGAGCAGGATGACGAAGAACGCGAACTCGACGTCGTCCATGGATTCGCCGTCGATGTCGGCCTCGATGAGCCGGGTGACGATGTCGTCGGCCGGACAACGGCGGCGCTCCTCGGCCATCGTGTAGGCGTAGCCCATCAATTCGGCGTTGGCGGCCGCATAGTCGGTCTCGTAGTCCGGGTCGTCGGTGTTCATGATCGAGTTGGTCCAGTGGAACAGCTTCGCCCGATCGGCCTCGGGCACCCCGATCAGATCGGCGATCGCCAGCAGCGGCAGGCTCATCGCGATGTCGTCGACGAAGTTCCCGGACTCCTTTTCGGCTGCGGCGGCGACGATTTCACGGGCAGCGACCGCCAGCTTCTCCTCCAGCGTGGTGACCGCCCGCGGTGTGAAGAGCCGCGACACGATCTTGCGGAGCCGGGTGTGCTCCGGCGCGTCGTGGTTGATCAACAGCGCCTTGGTGAGCTCGAGCTGTTCGGCATTGGTGCCGTCGGGTAGCCGCATCACCACGCCCTTGCGGTTGGTGGACCACAGGTCGCCGTTGCGGGAGATCTCCTTGATGTCGGCGTGACGGCTGATCACCCAGTAGCCGCCGTCTTCGAAGATCGAGTCGGTTTGCTCGTTCCACCACACCGGCGCGGTCTTGCGCAGCTCGGCGAATTCTGTGACGGGGATGCCCTTCACCAAGACGTCTGGGTCGGTGAAGTCATACCCACTGCCGAAGGGACATCTGGTCTGCGTCATACCGAGACCATACACTGCAATGTCAAGTGTATGGCCGAGCCCGACCGTACGATCGGACCGTGCACGCCAAGGCGGCTTTGGTACGTCGGCCCAGCCCGCGCCTTGCGGATGGGCTGCTCACCCACATCGGGCGCTCGCCCGTCGACGCCGACGTCGCGATGAAGCAGTGGGAGGGCTATGTCCGCGCCCTTGTCGACGCCGGCTGGCAGGTGACGGAGGTAGCGCCCGCGCCGGGCTGTCCCGACAGCGTGTTCGTCGAGGACACCGTCGTGGTGTACGGCGATCTCGCCGTCATCGCGCGGTCCGGTGCCGTCGAGCGGCGGCCGGAGGCTGAGGGCACCGAAAAAGCAGTCGCGCAGCACGGCTACCGCATCGCACACATCGAGGCACCTGGCGTGCTCGACGGCGGTGACGTGTTGAAGCACGGCGGAACCGTCTACGTGGGACAGTCCGGTCGCACGAATGCCGACGGGATCCGCCAGTTGGCCGATCATCTCGCGCTGTTCGGCGCGACGGTGGTTGCGGTGCCGCTGACCAAGGCGCTGCACCTCAAGTCCGCGGTGACCGCGCTGCCGGACGGCACCATCATCGGTTACGCGCCGGTGGTG
>Ga0207688_10001971_pt1 | contig 11003 bp, 15 predicted proteins | sample KBSMiscanthusM4_FD_184296 | JGI IMG/M metagenome (GOLD analysis project Ga0207688, IMG submission 184296) | Miscanthus rhizosphere microbial communities from Kellogg Biological Station, Michigan, USA - M4 (SPAdes) (version 2) | ecosystem: Host-associated > Plants > Roots > Rhizosphere ...
CACGCTGGTCGAACTCATCTCGTAATTAGGGAGATTCATGCGCCGCGACCTGTTCACTTCAGACCATGAAGCGTTCCGCGAACTCGCAAGGGACTTCGTCGAGAAGGAGGTGGTTCCGCACTATCCCGAGTGGGAGGACGGTGGACGCATGCCCCGCGACGTCTTCAAGCAGATGGGTTCCCTCGGCATGCTGGGGATGGCGATCCCCGAGGAGTACGGCGGTGCGGGCATGCCCGACTACCGCTTCAACGTCGTGATGCAGGAGGAGGCTGCCCGCGCTCTGGTCACGCTGTCGACCGTGCGCACCCAACTCGAGGTGATCCTGCCGTATTTCCTGCACTACGCGAACGCCGAACAGCGCGACCGCTGGTTCCCGGGTCTTGCCTCGGGCACGTTGCTGACGGCGATCGCGATGACCGAACCGGGTACCGGGTCGGATCTGGCAGGCATGCGCACCACCGCGGTGCGCGATGGGGACGACTTCATCGTCAACGGGGCCAAGACCTTCATCACCGGCGGAGTGCAAGCCGACCTGGTGATCGTGGTCGCCCGCACGGCGACCGATCCGGACAACCGCCGCAAGGGGCTGACGCTGCTGGTCGTCGAGGACGGCATGCCCGGCTTCACGCGCGGCCGCGAGCTGGAGAAGATGGGTTGCAAGGTGCAGGACACCGCCGAGCTGTCGTTCGCCGACGTGCGCGTTCCCGCCGCCAACGTGCTGGGGGAGGAGGGTGAGGCGTTCGGCTACCTCGGCCACAACCTCCCGCAGGAGCGGCTCACCGTCGCGGTCGGATCGGTTTCGCAGGCCAGGTCGGCGATCGCCGCGGCCATCGACTACACCAAGAACCGCAAGGCGTTCGGCACGCCCGTCGCGTCGTTTCAGAACACCAAGTTCGAGCTCGCCGCGTGTTCGACTGAGGTCGAGGCCGCCCAAGCGATGCTGGACCGCGCCGTGGCTTTGCATGTCGAGGGTGAGCTGTCGGCGGCCGATGCCGCCCGCGTGAAGCTGTTCTGCACCGAGATGCAGCAGCGCGTCGTGGACCGGTGCCTGCAGCTGTTCGGCGGCTATGGCTACATGATGGAGTACCCGATCGCCCGGCTATACACGGATGCGCGGGTGGCCCGCATCTATGCCGGGACCAGCGAGGTGATGAAGGTGATCATCGCCAAGTCGCTGGGCTTGTAGGTTTCGCGATTTCGGCGCGCTAATCCACGCTCAGCGACGCTCAGCGACGGTTTGCGCGCCGAAATCGCTGCAGATTTTTGCTGCGACCCTTGTCACAGCGGGGTAAACCTACCTACTGTGTGTTCACTAGGTTGGTTGAACGAAGGAGTTCGGTGTCGTCGGTGTCCGGCCCGAGGCCATACGCCACGCTCCTCGCCAAGGGTGAGGATCGCAGGCAGCGGATTCTGGCCGTCGCCGAGCGGCTGCTCGCGCGCAACGGCTGGCGCAACACGTCGCTGGCCCTGATCGCCAAGGAAGCAGGCGTCACGCCTGCCGGGCTGCTGCATCACTTCGAGTCCAAGGAACAGCTGCTCAACGCGGTGCTGGATGCCCGCGACGCCGACGACGACGCCCACGCCGATTACCGCCGCGGTGACCTCATCACCGAGCTGAGCCGGGTCCCCGAGCGGTTCGAACGCGCCCCCGAGCTGATCGGCACATTCACGGTGCTGCTGGTGGAGAACATCGCGCCGGACGCTCCGTTACACGACCGCATCCACAAGCGGTATCGCGACGCGATCGACATCATCACCGACATCGTCAAGCGGGGCCAGCGCGATGGCCTGTACCGCACGGATTTCAACGCGGCCAGCAAGGCCGTGGAAATACTCGCCTTCATCAACGGAATGGAGACCCTATGGTTACTCGATCCCTCACTCCCGCTGACCGAGGTGTTCAAGGGGTACGCCGAGTCACTGGGTCGCGAGCTGGCGCCCAGGCGCTCGACATGAGGTACCGGCTGGACGTCGTGGCGCCCACCGTGCTCGACGCGGTGATGTTCGCCGGCGGCTGGGTGTACGACCGGGTGATGGCCGGGTGGGACGTCACCGTCCTGATCGGGGCCGACGAGGATGTCCGACCACTCGAGATCCTCGGGGCGGAGGTGCGCGATCTGGAGCCTGTGCTGGCGTCATGGGAGGACCGTCCGCACCCGCAGACGGTTGCCATCGCGGCCGATTTGTTCGACAGCGATTCTCGGGTGCACCAGCATGTCCTCAACGCGCTCGAACAGGGCGCGACAGAAGTGACGCTCTGGGGTGAGCATCTGCCCGCGGAGCTCGATGAGAGCGTGGATTCGGTGCAACACCGACTGAGTGCGGCCGCACGCGCGTTCAAGGCTCAGGCGCTTGCGGCGGCTGAGGATTCGGCGGCCGCGGCCGTCGGCGACACCGAGACGTTCCGCTGCGGAATGATGGCCTCGGTGGCTGCGGACCTGATCCCGGCGAGTTAGTTAGTTGCGCCGAAACGGTATTCCGGCAGCGAAAGTTTCGAGGAGGAGCGGCCTGCCGGAAGGCAGTTTTGCGATTCAGGTGAGGTCGATGAGCACCTTGCCGATGGCGCGGCCGTCGGCGACATGCCTTAGCGCTGCCACAGTTTCGGACAGCGGGTAGACCGCGCCCACGTGCGGGCGCACGCGGCCGCTGACGAGCTGTTGGCGTAATTCGCCGTCATTGCGGGCGAATTCGTCTGGGCGGACATCCTGAAACTGGAAACCCAGGACCTGCACGCCTTTCACGAGCACCAGGTTGAGCGGGATGCGGGGGATGAGGCCGGATGCGAATCCGACGGTGACGAACCGTCCACCGCGGCTCAGCGATCGCAATGCGGGTTCGGAGAGGTCACCGCCGACAGGGTCGACGACGGCGTCGGCACCTCCGGGCACGGCCTCCTTCAGCGCGCCTCGTAGGTCACCTGTCTTGTGGTTGACGACGTGTTTGGCGCCGTAACCCGCTGCCAATTCGAGCTTTTCGGCCGATGACGCGACTGCCGTGACCGAGGCGCCGAGCTGCACGCCGAGCTGCACTGCCGCCAAGCCCACGCCTCCGCCCGCGCCGAGCACGATTACCTCGTCGCCCTCCTGCACGCGGGCCATCGACCGCAGCGCATGGTAGGCCGTCCGATACGCCACACCGAACGCAGCGGCGGTGCGGTCGTCCACGCCGTCGGGTATCCGCGACAGTCCGGCGGTGGGCACCACGACTTCCTCGGCGAAGGCACCGTACAGCGCGGTGCCGGTGATCCGGTCGCCGACCGCGAAACCCCCTGAGCCGTCGCCGGTCTCGGCGATCACGCCTGCGAACTCACTGCCGGGCACGAATGGTGGCGGCACGCTGATCTGGTACTCGTTGGCGATCAGCAGCACGTCAGGAAAGTTGACCGCCGCCGCGCCGACCTTCACCCGGACCTGTCCGGCGGCAACCATAGCCGACGGCTGATCCTCGATTCTGACCACTTCCGGCGGCCCGTAGACCGGGCAGACGGCAGCTCGCATCTCAGCTGTAGTCGGTGGACTCGGCCAGCTCGGCCGCCGAGGCCATCAGGTCGGTCACGACGGGCCCGAAGGCCAGTAGCTTCTCGTCGTCACCGGCGCGCTGGAAGCCCTTCTCCAGCACGATCGCCAGCTTCCACTTCGCGAGCACCAGGTAGTAGTCGAGGTCGTCGACTTGGCGGCCCGATACTTCGGCATAGTGTGCGACCACCTGGTCGCGCGTAGGCATGCCGCGCATGTCGGCATAGCTTATCCCGCCCGAGGAGTCGGTGGCTTCATCGTCCAGGGGCCAGGATTGCACCATCCAGCCCAGGTCGAGCTTCGGGTCACCGACGGTGCCCATCTCCCAGTCGACGATGGCCGCCAATTGCGCTGGCGCACCGTGTCGGTACATGACGTTGGCGAACTGATAGTCGCCGTGCATGAGGCCGGGAATGTAGTCGAGCGGCCGGTGGACCCGCAGCCAGTTGGTCGCCACGTCGAGGCCAGGAAGCTCGCGCTTCTTGATACGTTCGAGGAAGCTGAACCACCTGTCGACCTGGCGCTCGTGAAAGCCGCCCGGACGGCCGAGATCCTGCAGCCCCGTTGCCTGCCAGTCGACCCTGGACAGCAGCGCAATGCCCTCGGCCAGTTGGTAACTCAGCCCCGGGCGGGCGGTGAAGTCGCTGTCGAACGGCTCGGGCCACTTACCGTGCTGATCCATGGGCGACCAGCCGTCGACGAAGCCCATCAGGTAGAACGGCCGACCGAGCACCGAGGCGTCCGAGCACACCCCGACGGCCTTGGTGTGCGGCACGTCGGTGCCGTCGAGCGCCTCGATGATCCGCCACTCGCGCAGGATGCCCTTGTCCCGGTCGGGCGGCGCGCCGGGCGGTGGCATCCGCAGCACGCAGCGCTCGTCACCGCGGCGCAGCACGTAGATCACGTTCTGGGTTCCGCCGGACAGGAAGCGCGCTTCGAGAGGCTCGCCTTTGCCAGGCAGCGCCTCGCCGTCCATCCAACCGGCAAGAGCCGCAACATCGAATTCAGGGTGCGTCACAGATTCCCCACTTCGGTTTCCAGGTAGTCGGCGTACTTTGCCCGTGCCGCTTCCCGCTTGCGCGGCGTCCATTCGGTAGGCCACGTGTCGTCGGTGGCTTGGTAGGCCCGCAGCACCTGCTTGGCGACCGTGGTCTTGTGCACCTCGGTCGGACCGTCGGCCAGCCCCATCACCGCGGCGCCGGTGACCATCCCCATGAACGGCATCTCGTTGGTCACGCCGAGCGCACCATGCACTTGCATTGCCCGCCAGGCGATGTCGTGCAGCACGGTCGGCATGACCACCTTTACCGCGGCGATGTCCTTGCGGACCTTCTTGTAGTCGTTGTACTTATCGATCTCCCACGCGGTGTACAGCACCATCAGCCGGAACTGCAGCAGCTGCGCATAAGAATCGGCGATGTAGCCCTGCACGAACTGCTTATCCGAAAGGCGGCTGCCCTGGGTCTCGCGGCTGAGCGCGCGCTCGCACATCATGTCCAGCGCCTTGCGCGACAGGCCGATGGTGCGCATGGCGTGGTGAATTCGCCCGCCGCCCAACCGCGTCTGCGCGATCATGAACGCCTGCCCCTCGCCGCCCAGCAGCGCCTCCGCCGGCACCCGCACGTTGTCGTAGTGGATCAGCGCATGTGAGCCCTCGTTGTCACGCTCGCCGTGCAGACCAACATTGCGGACGATGTCGACACCCGGCGTGTCGGCAGGCACCAGAAACATCGACATGCCCTGGTAGGCGCTGACTTCGGGGTTCGTCACCACCATCACGATCAGGAATGACGCCGTTTTGGCATTGGAGGAGAAGAACTTCCAGCCGTTGATCACCCAGTCATCGCCGTCGCGCACGGCGCTTGTCTTGAACAGCGTCGGATCCGCGCCGGCATGCGGTTCGGTCATCGAATAGCAGGAGAACAGCTCACCGTCGAGCAGCGGACGCAGATATTTTTCTTTCTGCGCTTCGGTGCCGTAGTGGGCGATGATCTCAGCGTTGCCGGTGTCGGGCGCCTGACAGCCGAACACGATCGGAGCCCACTGCGAGCGGCCCAAGATCTCGTTCAAAAGCGCGAGCTTGAGCTGGCCGTGGCCCTGCCCGCCCAGCTCGGGCCCAAGGTGCGTGGCCCACAACCCCTTAAGGCGCACCTCTTCCTTCAGCGGATCGATCACCTTGCGGCGCTTGTCATCCAGCGGCACGAACTGCAGATGTGGAAACGCCAGATCAAGCGGCTCGAGCTCCTCGCGGACGAACTCGTCCGCCCAGTCCAGCACCTTCTGGTACTCGGGGTCGGTCTCGAAATCCCACGACATCGCGGGGCTCCTCTCAGTTGAGCGTCATGACGGCCTTGTCGGCGGCGCCGGTACCGGCTGTTTGTGCACGGCGACGACGGCTGGGCCGCCCATCGAGATGAAAAGCGTGTCGGTGCCACAGATTCCGCATGCCCGGATCTTGACGAGCACAACCGCGGGCTTCGGCGCGTCGCCACCTGTGTCTCACCGGGTGCTGTCACCACCGACACCTTTATGTGTGCTCCTCTACGCGGGAAGTTGGTTGCAGCCGGCGATCAAGGCTGCGATATCGCGGGTGACGACCCCGGCGAATGGGCGGTCGCCGTAGGTGCCCGCCGCCCAGTGCCGCACACCTTCGCTGACATGCATCCCAGCGAGATGGGACAGGTGGCGCACGTCGACATGTGCCGCGAGTTTGCCGTCCTGCTGAGCCTTCGCGAACAGCTCACCGAACATGTCGACGTCCGTGTCGTCCAATGGCTCACCGGCGAGGATGCGGTGCTCGTGCCGGTAGCCCTCCAGGATCGTCTCGATGATCAGCTCGCGGGGATTGCGCGCCATCGAGCGTTCGAGGCTGCGCAGCGCCTCGGCGATCACCGCGTCCACCTCATAGTCCGTCTGCAGCAGCGAGCGCACAGTCTTCTGCGCGGCGCGAGTCGACAGCAGGCCGACCTCGAAGAGCACGTCCTCCTTGGCCGGGAAATAGAAGTAGAACAGCGCGCGCGAGACGCCCGCCGCGCGGCAGATGTCGGCGACGGTCGTCTTGGCATAGCCGTTGGTGCGCCACAACGCCATCGCCGCTTGCACCAGCGCTCGCTTGGTCTCGTGGGACCTCGCGTGCTGGTAAGAGGCACGTCGCTGACTGCCGTCAGCAACTATGGCTCCGCTGTTCTTCGGCACAGTCGCACTGTAACAGCTAGATTCACCCTTGCATATAATTGACGTTTGTCTAACTATCTATTCATGACACAACCACTAAATGGCAGGCGGATCCTCGTCACCGGTGGCGCGTCCGGGATCGGCGCGGCTGCGGTTCAAGTGCTGAGCGAGGCGGGCGCGGGCATTGTCGCGACGTATACCGGACCTCGCCGGCCGAGCGCGCCGACGTCAAGTGGGTGCAGTGCGACGTTCGCGACGCGTGGGCGGTCGACGACATGGCCAAGGGAGCGGCGGAGACCCTCGGCGGGCTCGATGTACTGCTGCATGCGGTCGGGCTGTGGCAACCCGGGATACCCGATCAGATCACCGGCGAGGACATCGACTTCCTCGTCGACACGAATCTCAAGGCCACGATCTTCACCAACCAGGCGGCGTACGCGGTCGTGCGCAAGGACGGCGGCGGCCGATGCGGAACAACCGCTGAAGGATCACGTGTATGCGGCGTTGAACAGTGGTGATCTCTCTATCGTCGAAATGCGGGAGACAGTCCTGCAGTTCGCCGTGTACAGCGGCTGGCCGAAGGCATCCCGCTTCAACATCGTGGTCGACGAGCAGTGGGACGGCATCCACCGGGAGCGTGGGCAGACGGTGCCGCCGCCTGAACCACTGCTACCGCTGGTTACGCCGAGCGACCCGGAAGAGCGGATGCTGACCGGAGAGCAGTCGTTCAGAGACGTCAACTGCTACCGTTGACGCCGATACGCGACAACCCGTATTCCGGGGCGGGCATTGTGAACCTCGTTTTCGGCGAAATGTGGCGTCGGCCGGGGCTCGGCATGAAGGACGGCGGCTGATCACGGTGGCGTGTGTGGCCTACCAGGATGCACCCATTCCGATTCTGAGCCACGTGTACGCCGCACTGAAGAGCCGCGATGTCTCCTTCGACGAAATGGATGAAGTTGCATTGCATTTCGGCGCCTATTACGGCTGGGCGAAGGCATCCCACCTCAGCCAGACGATCAGCGAGCAAAAGCAGCGCGTTCTCGACGAATGGCGGGCACCATACGGCGGATACAAACAGAGCGGATTCGGTCGCGCCGGCGGTCTGGAACGGCTGCACGAATTCCTGCAAGTGAAGAACATTCGCATCGGCGTGCGGTGAAGATGATGAGCAACGTCAACGAGGAGGGTTAATGACCGGCCGGGTAGAGGGCAAGGTCGCGTTCATCAACGGCGCAGCGCGAGGGCAGGGACGCAGCCACGCGGTGCGGTCGACGCAGGCAGCTGCCTGAAGTAGCGCGCGGCATAAGCTTCGAAAGGACTACACGCCATGACAATTGCGCCCGACACCGGCGATGAGCGGCTTGCGCGAAGAGCAGATGCCCCGGTCTACTACGACCCCTACGACATAGACATCGTCCATGACCCCTATCCGGTCTATGCCCGGCTGCGGGAAGAAGCGCCGATCTATTACAACGAGCGCTACGACTTCTGGGCGATCTCCCGGCACGCCGATGTGGAGAAGGCGCTCGGCGACTGGAAGACCTTCTCCAACAGCCGAAGCGACATCCTCGAACTGGTCAAGTCGAAATTCGACATGCCACCCGGCGTGCTGATGTTCCAGGACCCTCCCATGCACACCATGTTGCGGGGCTTGATGGGCCGGGTGTTCACCCCCCGCCGGATGGCGGCCATCGAGGACCAGATCCGCCAGTACTGCGTGCGATGCCTCGATCCCCATGTCGGTTCCGATGGTTTCGACATCATCGCCGAGTTGGCATCGATGATGCCCATGCGGGTCATCGGGATGCTGCTGGGCATCCCCGAAGCGGACCAGATCGAGGTTCGCGACGCCAACGACGCGAATCTGCGCACCAGACCCGGCGCACCGATGAAGGTGATCGATCCCGACGCGATCGCCGACGGGCGGATCTACGCCGACTACATCGACTGGCGAGCCAAGAACCCCTCCGACGATCTGATGACCGCGCTGCTCAATGAGGAGTTCGAAGACGAGAACAGCGTGACCCGCAAACTGACGCGCAAAGAGGTGCTGCACTACACCCAGGTCGTCGCCGGAGCCGGCAACGAGACGACCGGCCGACTCATCGGCTGGCTGGCCAAAGTCCTTGCCGAACATCCCGATCAGCGACGTGAGATCGCCGAAGACCGAAGCCTGTTGACTCGCGCCGTCGACGAAACCCTGCGTTTCGAACCGACGGGCCCGCACGTCGCCCGATGGATGGCACAGGACTTCGAGTGCTACGGCACCACGGTGCCTGCGGGCAGCGCCATGCTGCTGTTGTTCGGCGCCGCCAACCGCGACCCCCGCAGATACCAGGATCCCGACACGTTCAACATCCGTCGCGACAACATCTCGCACATCACCTCGGCAAGGGTGTGCACTACTGCCTCGGGGCGAACCTGGCGCGGTTGGAAGGCCGGGTCGCGCTCGACGAGTTGCTCAACCGCTGGCCCGAGTGGGGAATCGACTACGAGACAGCACGGTTGGCGCCGACATCGACTGTGCGCGGTTGGGAAGAGCTGCGGCTTGTCCTGCCCTGACCTGATCGACGGAATTGCCCGGAATGTCCAAGCAATTGCACCACGTCGTCATGCGGAGCCATTCGGCCGCTACGTTCATCGGCTTCCTGACCGATGCGGTCGGCATGGAGGTTCAGTTCCGAATGCGGGTGACCCGGCGAATTGCTGGAGGCGACCCTGGGTTGGCCACCATCCGACGGTGCCGACGTGATGATGGTGGGCAGCGGCGACTCCGCTCTGTTCGAGGTGCTCGATGTTCCTGAGCACCTGCGTGAGGTTGCACCCGAGGGACTCGCGGCGCTGTCGTTCCCGCCCACGACTTCAGTGGTGCTCACGACAAGGCGATGACGTTGTCGAATGACGTCACGCGACTTGATACCGGCGTGCCGGGCGTCGATTTGTTCGTCTGCACGATGGGCGGCGTGCCGATCAAGTTCATGGGTGCTTGTGCCCCTCAAGCAAATTCGGAGAACAGCGACGCGACGAACTCCTGAGTGCCACGCCGCGCCGCGCCACGTGCTCGTACATCCTGTCCGAGCGGCACCACCCGGACGGCGAGATCGGTGACGCCCGCGTCGCGGTAGCGGCGCAACCGCGCGGGAACCGACGATTCGTCGCCCACCGCCATGGTGTCGCCGATGTCCTGTGCGTCGCCGTGCTCGAGCAGCCCAACATAGTTGGGGGAGTAGTCCGCGTGGCCGAGCACCTCGCCGGCATATGCGCGGGCCTCGTCCACTTCGCTGTTCGGGCAGAGGGCGACGGGAACGCATGCGACGACGCGAATTCCCGGCCGGCCCGCCGCCTGCGCCGCCGCTGCGATGCCACATTTTGGATGAGAAGGCGCTTCAATCGGCTCGGTATCCCGGCCTGAGGGGCTTAAGCATTCGAGGTAGCGGTCGAGTGTTGGCGAAATCCACAGGCCCAGAATGGCTTACGGCGTCGGTCTCCCGTCCAACCGCGAAGCCTGGTGGTGTCAGAAGCCGCAGTTGGATCAATTTGTATTGAGACGCGATCCCTGGAGGTCTACCACCCGAGCGTGCGCGCATCGCCAGTGTGGACGCGTTGCGTTATTTGGCCAGGGCGACGCGCAGAGTGGCTGGTCAGTCCTATTGCTGAAGTCTTAGCATCGAGCCATGTCTGAACACCACCTGGGTCGACGCCGATTGGCCGCCACCGTTGGTGTTGTTCGGCGTCTCCGCCACTCGAGTGGACAAAGAGTGCCCGTGATGCTCGCCTTCGGGAGTGGGAGGAATAGCAAGCCGTTTCGATCGAAGCCGACGAACGTTAGACGGCGCTTTGAGTCGCCATCCGGGGTCCTGCGCCCCGGTTGCGAATCGGCCCGCCCACTCCGCAGCCTTTACTGTGATTGAGCGACATAGCCGCTAGGTTGCTGCTGCCGTTCGGTACGGCGCCGGGGCGATGAGGTTTTGAACCACATTGCATGCCTGGCCGTTCCACTGACTGGCAACGTGTCCCGACGGAAGGCAAGCGGGCGTTCGTTGCTGTTCCGAATCATGAAGCGAGGTCAACGGGTGCCGATGACGCAAGACGCAACTGCGTCGCAGCAATTGGACTCTGCGCGGTCATCACCGTGTCGTGGACTGCTCAGCGTGTTGGTGCGGCCGCAACCCCTACCGTTTGGTGTCGGTATTACCGTCGCGGCGGCATTCGTCATTATCGAGACGTTGTTGGTGTACTGGCTCCAACAGATGGGATCCGACAAGTCGTTTCGGGCACTGTTCTTGCTCGGCGTGGTGGTCGTATCAGCTG
>Ga0207688_10001975_pt1 | contig 10995 bp, 9 predicted proteins | sample KBSMiscanthusM4_FD_184296 | JGI IMG/M metagenome (GOLD analysis project Ga0207688, IMG submission 184296) | Miscanthus rhizosphere microbial communities from Kellogg Biological Station, Michigan, USA - M4 (SPAdes) (version 2) | ecosystem: Host-associated > Plants > Roots > Rhizosphere ...
ATCGCTGGTTCGGCCCGGGCAGTTCACCGTCGTCGACACGACCCAGCCCTACCGCTTCGAGTTCGACGGTCCCTGGCGGATGGTCTCCTACCGCCTGCCCCACGAGCTCCTCGGCGGCTGCCTGGATGCCGTGCGCCGCCAGACCGCCACCTGCTGGCCGAACGCGGGCGCAGGCGCCGTCGTGGCCGCGGTGATGTCGTCGATGTGGGACCTCGACGGTTCCGCCCGCGCGGCGGTGACGTCCGATGTGGAGCACGCGCTGGTCGCCGCGCTGTCCGCGGCGACCGCCGAGCGCGACGCCGTCGCCGTCGACCGGAGAGCGGCGTTGCGGGCCGAGGTGCAGCGCCAGGTCGAGCGGCGGCTGTCCGATCCGTCGCTGGACGTCGGGAGCCTCAGCCGCACGCTCGGCGTCTCACCCCGCACGCTGCACGCGGCCGTCAGCGCGGGCGGCGAGACGTTCGCCGCCATGGTCCGCCGCCGACGGCTCGAACGTGCCGCCGCGCTGCTCGCCGACGCCGGATCGCGGGCGACGATCACCGAGATCGCCGCGTCGGTCGGGTTCGACGGGTCGTCGTCGTTCGCCCGGGCCTTCCGCCGCGAGTTCGGCCGCGCTCCCACCGACGTGCGCCGCGCGGCGCGTGGTGCACGAGATGGACAGTCGGCGCGCACGGATTGAACAGACACGCGCCGCGGCCTCGACGACCCTGAGCGCCGTGACGGTGTCGTTCTCGCTCTCGCCCCAGCAGGAGCAGTTGAAGGCGGTGGCCCGGCAGTTCGCCGAGGCGCACCTGCGCGACCTCGCCGAGGCCGTCCGGAACGAACCGGACCCGGCGCGTCGGGCCGACCTGGCCCGGCCCGCGTTCGCCAAGGCCGTCGAGGCCGGATTCCTCAAGGGGCTGATACCGGCCCCGTTCGGAGGTGCCGCCGGCAGCGGGGTGGACGCGGCCATCCTCATCGAGGAGTGGGCGTCGCACAGCCCCGACTTCGTCATCTCGATGGCCGGACCGCTGATCGCCCTGGTGCCGGTCTACCAGGCCGGGACGCCCGAGCAGATCCAGCGCTTCGTCGCCCCCTTCCTGGCCGACACCGGCACCCCGGTCGCGGCCATGGCCTACTCCGAGCCCGCGGGCAGCGCCAACTTCGACGCCCCGCCGCCCGCCGAGGGCACCCGCACCACGGCGGTGCCGGACGGCGACGACTACGTGGTCAACGGGGACAAGGCCTGGGCCTCGCACCTGCCCGGCTGGGACGGCGACGGCCCCGACATCATGACGATCGTCTGCCGTGCCCCGGGCGGCGTCTCGCTCGTCGTCGCCGAGCGTGAACATCTCGCCGGACACATCGAGGTGAAGAAGCTCTACGACCTGCCCGGCCTGCGGGGCTGCCTCACCGCACACGTGCAGCTGTACGACGTCCGGGTGCCGCGGACGAATCTGCTCGGCGCCGAAGGTCAGGGCGTCGAGCTCACCCGCAACGCCTTCATCGGCAGCGGCGCCTCGATCGGGACGTTCGCGGTGGCGGCGATGCGCCAGGCGTTCGACGTGGCCTACCGCTTCGCCACGACCGAACGCCGCGGCGGCGCCGTGCCGATCATCGAGCACCAGGCCGTCGCCGACGTGCTCGCCAACGCCAAGGCCCGGATCGAGGCCGTCCGCCTGCTGTCCTGGCGGGCCCTCGACGCCGCGCTCTCGGGCGACCCGCAGGGGCTGGAGTGGGCGCTGCATTCCAAGGTGTTCGGCTCCGAGACCGCGGTCCAGGTGATCAACGACCTGGTCCAGGTGGTCGGCGTCTCCGCCTACGACACCGATTTCCCGTTGTTGCGCCACCTCCACGAGGCGCTGGCCTACCCGGTCATCGAGGGCTCCAACATCGGCGTCCGCCGTCGCCAGATGCAGGCGCTGCTCACCTCCGACGGCTACAACCCCCTCGCCGCCTCGGGCATGGCCTGATCCGATCCCGCTAACGCCGTCGACGGGCATCGGCAGGTAGCCAGCGCGGGACGGCGCTGAGGGCCAGCACGACGGCGACGGCGGCGGTGCTCGTCACGACGAGCCCGGTGGAGGTGGTCGTGGTGAGCAGGAGCCCGCCCGCGGCGGACCCGAGGGTGATGCCGATGTTGAAGGTGGTGCCGCTCATCGGGGCCGCCGCCGACGGGGTGTCGGGGCTGGCGCGCAGGGCCATCACCTGGGCCAGTACCGGGAACGCGCCGAGCGCGAGCCCCCACACCAGCACGGAGGCGACGGTCGCGGACAGGTGGGGTCGGCTCCACCACAGCGCGACCAGGGAGGCGCAGAGCAGCGCCATCGTGACGAGGATCAGCGCCCGGGGGCAGCGGTCGACCCACGGGGTCACGACCAGCAGCCCCACGACCCCGGCGGCGCCGTAGCCGAGCAAGATCAGGCTGATCTGGGCCGCGGACAGGCCGATCTCGACGAGGATCGGCTGGATGTAGGTGTAGGTGGCGAAGTGGGCGCCGGTGGTGAGCACGACGGTGATCCCGACGCGCAGCATGCTCGGCCTGCGCACCGCCGCCAGGATCATCGTCGCGGACGGGTCGGGCTCCGTCGCCGGGAGGCGTACGGGCACGACGAGCGCGGTCACGGCGGCGATGAGCACGAACGCAACCGCGGCGACCCCGAACGGGAGCCGCCAGCTCGTGGCCGCGCCCAGCGCGGTGGCGGCGGGTAGCCCCAGCGAGAGCGCGACGGCGTTGCCCGCCGCGACGGTGCCTGCGGCGCGCCCGCGGCGCTCCCGCGCGACGACGGCCAGGGCGATCCGGAACACGGCGGTGAAGATGATCGCGTGCGCGGCGCCGCCGAGCAGCCGGGCCGCGACGGCCAGTGCGAGGGTGGTGCTCGCCGCGACCAGCGCGCTGCTGAGGGCGAAGACGACCAGCATGGCCAGCAGGACCGCACGGGCGTCGTAGCGGGCGACCGCCGCGCTGAGCGGTATCGAGCCGATCACCACCACCAGCGCGTAGGACGACACCAGCAGGCCACCGCCCGCGGTGTCGGTGTGCAGCTGGGCGGCGATCTCGGTGAGCAGCCCGATGGGCATGGCCTCGTACGAGATCGTCACGAAGATCGCCGTGGACAACGCCAGCAGGATCACGCGCACGCGGCGCGGGCTCACCGGCCGGGGCGGGAGGAAGGTGCCACGGCTGCCGCCCCCTCTCGAACCGCTCGGCGCAGATCCCGCACGAGATCACGAAGTGGGCGTCGACGGGAAGTCGGTTGCGGCGGCGGCGCGCTTCCGCGAACAATCATTCGCTATGGAGGACCGACCGAGCTTCACCGCCGAGACCGTCGCCCTGCAGCGCGCGTTCGAGTCGGCGCGTCCGCCGGGGCAGCGGCTGTTCAGCGATCCCTACGCCGTGGCGTTCCTGCGTCCGGCGTTGCGCGTGCTCGCCGCCGCCGCGCGCGTGCCGCTCCTGCGGGGGCCTGCGGTCGGTCTCTACGACGCCGTGGCAGGCCCGGGTCCCCGGCCCTCGGCGGTCGCGCGCACGAGAGCGATCGACGACGAGGTCGCCGACGCGATGGCGAGCTGCGGGCAGTGCGTGCTCCTGGGTGCCGGGTTCGACACGCGGGCCCATCGCCTGCCTGCCCTCGCCGGGTGCGCGGTCCTCGAAGTCGATCACCCGGCGACCCAGGCCGCCAAGCGGGCCGTGGTGGACCGGCTGGAGCTGCGACGTGGCCTGCTGACCTACGTGCCGGTCGACTTCGAGGTCGACGACCTGGCGAGCGCGTTGCGCGAGGCGGGCTTCGACTCCGCGGTGCCTGCCGTGTTCGTGTGGGAGGGCGTCACCAACTACCTCACCCGCGCGGCGGTGGCGGCCACGCTGGACACCGTCCACGATCTCGCCGCCGCGGGGTCGCGCCTGGTCCTCACCTACGTCGACCGTCGCGCGCTGGTCGAGCCCAGCCCGTTCCCCGAGGCCCGGCGCTGGGTGCGGGGTGTCGCCAGGGCGGGGGAGCCGTGGACGTTCGGCCTGTTGCCCGAGGAAGCGACGGAGTTCTTCGCCGAGCACGGGTTCTGGGTGCGCGTCGACACCTCGACCTACGACGCGGGCCGGGTCTGGTTCGACGGGCGGCGCGAGCGGGGCTCGCGGCTGTACCGGATCGCCGTCGCCGACGTCGTCGGCGCGCCCGCCGCCCGCTGATGCCGCGCATCGGTGAAGCCCGCCGGTCGGCGCAGCGGCGGCGGATCCTCGACGCGGCGATGGCCTGCTTCGAGCGCTCGGGTCTGGACAAGGCGTCGATGCACGACATCGTCGACGAGTCGGGCATGAGCGTCGGGGCGATCTACCGCTACTTCGACGGCAAGGAGGCGATCGTCGAGGCGGTCGCGGCCGAGCGCCACGAGTACGAGCGGGCGTTGCTGGCCTCGGCGCTCGCCGGGAGCCCCGATGACCTGCCGGGAGCGGCGCGGCGGTTCCTGTCCGACTGGTTCGACCGGGTCACCGACCCCGACGAGGCCCGTCGTCGCCGCGTCACCGTCTACGTGTGGGCCAACGCCCAGCACGACCCGCGCTTGCGCCGGATCGTGGCGGAGGGCTTGGCGCCGCTCGACGAGGTCGTGCGCCTCCTGTCCGACGCCCGCGCCCGCGGGCTGCTGGACCCCGACATCGATCCCGAGGCGTTCGCCCGGGTGCTGCTCGCGCTCGTCCAGGGGTTCCTGCTGCAGCGGGCCTGGGAACCCGATCTCGATGCCCGCCCCTACCGGGATGCGGTCCTGACGGTCGTGGACCGGATCCTGCCTCCGTCGACTACCGTGGATCGATCGGATGCGAGGAGCCCGAGGGGCCATGGGTGAAGAAGTAGTCGACGACGCCGGCTTCACGATCAGCGCACGAGAGGTCGATCCCGACATTCGGCTGGTCACCATCGCCGGAGATCTCGATGTGCGCACCGTGCCGCGCACCACCGCGTTCCTGACGGAGGGCGCCGCGCTCATCCCTCGGCACCTGATCCTCGACTTGTCCGAGGTGACGTTCCTGACCTCGTCGGGCATCGGGTTGCTGATCGCCGCGGGCGACACCGGGATCCACGGCCAGCTCCACCTGGTCGGCGTCCTCGACAACCCGGCGGTCAAACGGCCCCTGACCATGGTCGGGTTGCTCGACCACCTCGACGTCGCCCCCGATCTGGACACCCTGCTCGCCAGGCTCCGCGCACCGGGCCGTTAGCTCGTCAATCGTGGCCGAGGGAGGCCAGCAGGTGCTCGAGACCGGGGTGGACGTCGAGGAGCGGTAGCACGCCGGTGATGTCCAGCACGCGGCTGACGATCAGGTTGTCGGCGACCCCGACGAGGTGCAGCTGTCCGCGGATCCCGTCGGCGTTCCGCATGGCCGCCATGATGATCCCGACGCCTGCGGAGGCCAGGAACCGCACGCCCGCCAGGTCCAGAACCAGGTGGGCAGGATTGCGGACGGTGGTGTCGCGGAGGAACCCGATCACCGCTGCGGCGGTCGCGGCGTCGAGCTCGCCTGCCAGACGAACGAGGCACACGGAGGGCCGGGGCCAATGATCGCTGATCGTGAACGGCAGCCCGTCGGACCGAATCGTCTCGTTCATCGCTTCGCCCCGCTGGTTCGGTACTCGTGCCAGACACTCCCCGCAGGGGGAGGCTATCTCGTCCACGGCGCAACTTGACCATCCCCTTCGGGCGCGACGTGGACCGGCCGTACGCGATGTCGGGCTATCCGGCGGAGCCCGCGTGGCTGCGGGTGATGATCGAGTCCCGCAGCTGGTGGATCGCGCGTTGTCGGGCGCCTGCGAGGGCGGGCTGGTCGTGAACGGCGGCGGGCCGTAGCGCCACCGAGCGTGGCAGCCGGGCGAGGTGGGTGCGGATCGCCTGTTGCAGTGCGGGGTGGGTGCCCCAGCTGCCGCCGAGGACGACGACCTCGGGATCGGCGAGGGCGATGAGCGCCGCGATGGCGCCCGCGATGGCGCGGGCGAGCTGTTCCCGGACGGCGGCCTGGCCGTCGAGCGCGCGCAGGAGCCGCTCGTCGTCGATGGCGGTGGTGCCCGGCCTGCGCAGGCCGAGCTCGGCGAAGACCTGTGTGAAGGGCATGGCGCGGAGGCCGGGGCCGGTGGTCACCAGGTGCGCGATCTCCCCGGACAGGCCGTGGTGTCCGCGGCGGACCTCGCCGTCGCTGACGAGGGCGCAGCCGAGGCCTTCGCCGAGGTGGAACAAGGCGAAATCGGCGAGTGCGCCGGGCCCGGCGTGGGCTTGTTCGGCGCGGGCGGCCCAGTTCACGTCGTTGTCGGTCTCGACGGGGCCGTCGACGAGGGGCGCGAGGACGTCGGCGGGGGAGAGCTCGCCGACGAGGAACGGCGCGTCGGGCAGGTGGACGAGTCGCCCGGTGCCGCGGTCGACGGGATCGGCGGCGCTGACGACGGCGAGGTGGGCGCGGCCGGCGTCGCGGGCGCCGCTGCGCAGCGCGTCGGCGACGTGGGCCGGGCCGGTGGGTCGGGGGAGCGGCCGTTCCGCCCGCCGCACGGTGTGCCCGTAGACGTCGACGGCTTCGACGACGACGGCCGTGGGGCTGATGTCGACGGCCAGCGCGGTGCCCAGGTCGGCGGCCAGCGCGTAGTAGCTGCCGATGCGCCCGCGGCCGCTGGTGCGTTCGCCGGTGTCGCGCAACAGCCCGACCTCGGTGAGCCTGCGCGCGCTCTCCGAAGCGGTCGGCTTGGACAGGCCGGTGCGCGTGGCGATCTCGGCGCGGGTGAGGCGCGGGTGGTCCATGAGCGCGCGCAGGACGTGCTCGTCGGTCAGGGAGCGCAGCAGCTCCAGCGACGGCTTCGCGGGGGTCACACCCCGACTCTAGTAAGGAGTCTTGCCCAATGGGGCGGGAGGGCCTAGATTGATACACAAGTAAGGACTCCTGACTGAAAGGATCGTCGTGAGCGTTCCCACCGCCGTCCTCCCCGCGCTGCCGCACTGGGAGACCACCCCCGACGACCTGCGGGCCGCGGTCCGGGAGGTCAAGGCCGCACTGCGGGCGCGCATCGCCGCCTCCGGCCGCACGGTGGAGGAGGTCTTCGCGGTCATCGAGGAGCGCGTCGCCGCGCAGGTGGCCGACATCGCCGCGGAGGCGGAGCGCGGGGAGCCGGTCTGGCCGGTGATCGACTACGCCGACGTCGCGGCGGGCACCGTCAGCCCGGAGCTGCTGGCCAAGCTGCAACGGCGCGGCTGCGCGGTGATCCGCGGGCACTTCCCGCGCGAGCAGGCGCTCGAGTGGGACGCCGCCATCGTCGACTACGTCGAGCGCAACCGGTTCTTCGAGACCTACCGCGGCCCCGGGGACGACTTCTTCGGCACCGTCGGGTCGAAGCCCGAGATCTACCCGATCTACTGGTCACCCGCCCAGATGCAGGCTCGCCAGAGCGAGCGCATGGCCCGCGTGCAGGCGTTCCTCAACGGCCGCTGGCGCCACGAGTCCGAGGGCGTGACGTGGTTCGAGCCCGACCGCGACTGCCTCTACCCCGACCGGATCCGCCGTAGGCCCCCGGGCGCGGACTCCGCGGGCCTGGGCACCCACCTCGATCCCGGCACCCTCGACCTGTGGATGACCCGGGCCAACCAGGCCGCGTTCCGGCACCTCTTCGACGGCACGGTCGAGCAGTACGACCCGTGGGACGCCGCGCACCGCACCGCAGGCCCGCAGTACCCCGGCTCGACGATGACCTCGGTGTTCCGCACCTTCCAGGGGTGGACGGCGCTGTCGGACATGGACCACGACCAGGGCGTGCTCCACACCGTGCCGATCCCCGAGGCGATGGCGTACCTGATGCTGCGGCCGCTGCTGGCCGACGTGCCCGAGGACGACATGTGCGGCGTCACCGTCGGCAAGGTCTTCCCGGCCAACGAGCAGTGGCACCCGCTGCTGATGAACGCCGTCACCGGCATCCCGGACGTTCGCGCGGGCGACTCCGTCTGGTGGCACTGCGACATGGTCCACGGCGTCGCCCCGGTCACCGACCAGAAGGGCTGGGGCAACGTCATGTACATCCCCGCCGCCCCGTGGTGCCCGCGCAACGCCGACTACGCCGTGCAGGTCCGGGAGGCCTTGCGCAGCGGGGCCAGCCCGAGCGACTTCCCGGCCGAGCACTACGAGCGGACGTGGGACGGCCGGTTCGGCGTCGACGACCTGAGCGCCGTCGGGCGGCGCGGCCTCGGCCTCTGAGGAAGCGACAGTACCGGGCTCACGCGCCGTGTCGGGCCAGCGCGGCCAAGCCCTCCGCGATGCTGACGCGCGGGGTCCAGCGCAGCACCTCCCGCGTGCGGCGTTGGTCGAACCAGTGGGCCGTGCTGAGCTGCTCGGCGAGGAACCGGGTCATCGGCGGCTCGCCCCGCCCGCTCCAGAGTGCCTCGACCACCGCACCGGCCCCGAAGGCCACCGAGCGCGGAACGGAGCGGCGCGGGGGTGCGGCGCCCGCCGCCCGGCAGATGGCGGTGAGGAGCTCGGCGACCGGTCGCGGCTCGCCGTTGGACACCACCAGGGCCTGCCCCCGCGCCGCCGCGCAGCGGTCGAGGGCGGCGACGAGCGCGTCGGCGGCGTTGGTGACGTAGGTGGTGTCGATGAGCGCCGCCCCCGAGCCGACGACGGGCAGCCTGCCCGCCCGGGCGCGGGCGACGATGCGGCCGATGAGCTGGGTGTCGCCCGGCCCCCACACCAGGTGCGGGCGCACGACGGCGGTGGCCGGACCGTCGGGAGCAGCGTCGGCGGCGAGCGCCACCCACTCCGCGGCCGCCTTGCTCCGGGCGTAGTGCCCGCGGGCGGAGCGGGGATCCGCGGGCCCGGCGGGCGCGCCGACCAGCGCGCTCCCGTGGTGCGCGACGGCGGGCGTGGAGACGTGCACGAGCCGGGCCACGCCCGCGCGACGGCAGGCGGACACGACGTTGCGGGTGCCGGTGATGTTGACCCTGGCGAACTCGCGGTACCGGCCCTGGATGTCGACCTTGGCCGCGAGGTGCACGACGGCGTCGTGGCCTGCGACGGCGGACCGGACGGCCGCGGCGTCGACGACGTCGGCGAGCACCTCGCGGTGCCGCAGGCCCGCGGGTCGCCGCTGCAGCACCGTGACGTCGTCGCCGCGGGCCGCCAGCGCATCGGCGACCGCGCCCCCGAGCATCCCGCTCGCCCCGGTGACCAGGACCTTCACGGCCTGCTCCCGGCGCGCCCGCCCGCCAGCACGCGCTCGGCCCAGCGGCCGACCCGGCTGCGGTCGACCTTGGAGGCGTGCCGGATGTCGACCGGCAGCCGCGCGGCGCGCAGCACGGCGGCGACCTCGACACCCGCTGCCGCGCGCACGGCGTCGGCGAGCGGCTCGGGGGCCAGCCGGGGCGCGGGCCGCCGCGGCGGGGCGTCGCTCACGACGACGACCACCACCTGCTGCGCGCCCCGCGGACCCACCCCGACGACCGCGGCGGCGGTGACGCCGTCAACGGCCTCGACGCGTTGCTCGACGCCGACCGGCGTGACCGGCCGCGCCGCGGTCGTGATCACGTGGGCGGTGCGGCCCTCGACCCACAGCATCCCCTTGTCGTCGAGGTGGCCCACGTCGCCGGTGCGGTGCCACCCGGCGTCGCGCGACGTGGCGCGCTCGGTGGCCCAGAGCTGGTCGTAGTGGTCCTTGACGTGGGCCGCGCGGACGCAGACCTCGCCGGTCACCCCGCTCTCGTCGGTCAGCGGGCCGTCGGCCGTCCCGTCGGCCGACAGCGGGCTGATCCGCACGGCGACCTCGGGCAGCGGCCGCCCGACGCAGACGCCGTCGCCGGACCCCGCGGCGTCGATCTCGGCCAGCGACACGTCGGTGACGGGCAGCGCTTCGGTCATGCCGTACGGGGTGTGGAAGGCGGCGCGGGGGAGGACGGCGCCCAGGGCGTGCAGCAGCGCCGCAGGCACCGGAGCCCCCGCGGAGACGACCAGGCGGATCCGGGCCAGCGCCGCCCGGTGGGTCGGGCCGAGCCCGTCGACGGTCGCCACGACGCCGCGCAGGGCGGCGGGCGAGGCGAAGACGACGGTGGCCGCCACGGCCTCGGCGGCGGTCGCGAGGGCGGCCGCGGTGAGGTGCTGCGGTGCGCGGGCAGCCGGGGTGGCGGAGGCGATGCCCAGCGCTGGCCCGTAGAGCGCGAACGGCGGGAACGCCGCCACGAGCCGGTCGTCGGGGGTGATCCCGTAGGCGGTGCGCAGGGTGTCGAGCTGGGCCTGCAGCTGGCGGTGGCGGTAGACCACGCCCTTCGCGGGCCCCGTCGCGCCGGAGGTGAACAGCACCGCGGCCGCGGCGTCCGGGTCGACGGGTGGCGGCGGGGCGACCCCGCGGCCGGTGCGGGCGATGTCGGCCAGGCCGGGTGGGGAGCCGAGCAGGCGGCGCAGCGCCCGGCTCGCGCGCCCCGCGAGGATCCGACGGCCCGGGATGCCCAGCAGCCGGGCCAGCGCGAGCCCGCGCGCCACCCCGATGACGTGGTCGGGGGCCGCGCCGCGCAGAGCGCGGGCCAGGCCGACCGGGCCGAGCCCCGCGTCGGCGAGCACGACGACCGCGCCCGCTCGCCAGCAGGCGTAGGCCGCGGCCGTCAGGTCGGCTCCGGGCGGCACGAGCAGCGCCACCCGTTCCCCGGCGCGGACACCCGTGGCGGCGAGACCCGCGGCGAGCTCGCTCACCCGCCGCTCCAGCAGGTCGAACGAGATGGTGCGGCGGCCGTGCGCGAGCTCGACCACGGCGGCGGCCGGGTCGCCCGCGCGCGCCTCCAACCCGGCCCAGACCGGCGGCCGGTCGGCAGGACGCGGGGCCCGCGGCGGCGGACCCTCGTCCCGGCTCTGCAGCCAGCGCCAGGCGTCGACCGCGCTCTCGGGAGCGTCTTCGGTGACGAGGTGCGAGGCCCGCTCGTAGCGGTGGACGTGCGCGTGCGGCAGCCGCGCGCGCAGGTCGCGCAGGTAGCGGTCGGAGAAGACGGGGTCGCGGGGCCCCCACAGCATCAGCACGGGCACGT
>Ga0207688_10001977_pt1 | contig 10992 bp, 6 predicted proteins | sample KBSMiscanthusM4_FD_184296 | JGI IMG/M metagenome (GOLD analysis project Ga0207688, IMG submission 184296) | Miscanthus rhizosphere microbial communities from Kellogg Biological Station, Michigan, USA - M4 (SPAdes) (version 2) | ecosystem: Host-associated > Plants > Roots > Rhizosphere ...
GTAGTGTCCGAACAGCCCGCCGATGAATAAGATGTAGTCGGCGAAGCTGTTTCCGGGCACGACGACGCGGCCACGGCCGCCGGGGCCGCTAAGAACCTTGGCGCCAAGCGGCCGAACGGCAAGGTCGCAGCACAAGACGGTGAGATGGTCGATGGCCTGCACCGCGGTGTAGGGATCGTTGATCCCCGGCGAGAGCGCCTTGCAAGCAATGTCGATCTGCTGCCGGATGCCGAATCCGATGTCTTGTTCGATGGTGCGCTCGAAGCCAATCCGGACATCGGAGAGCACCGCCGCCTCGAAGGAGTCGGCGCTCGGCCTCGGACCGTCCGGCGAGGAGGCCCATACCCAGCCGAAGACAGTTCCCGCGACGACGTGCTCCCCGACCCGATCACGAAGGCAGATGGTGACATCGGCCTCGGCGGCGAGGGGGAGCAGCAGCTGCGGGTGGACGGTTTGGATGTAGCCGGAGGTCTTGCCAAGGATCGGCACGGCCCATTCAGGAGCCCGCGGGACGACTTCGGCTATGGTCCCCTCGTCCTGAGCGATCGTACGGCGAGTGTCGCGCTCGATCCTGCGATTGACTGCGTCGATCTGGATCGCGTGCGCTAGGTGGTCCGCGAAATAGACCACCATTCCCAGGCTGATGAAGAGCAGGACGATAGCGACGCTGACGGCCAGCCTCGGGTACTCCTCAGTCCGCGTGCCAGATGCCAGGCCGACGGTAAACAAGCCGGCGGCGCTATAGACGAAGGTCGCCATGAACACGCTCAGCGCTACCTGGGTTGGACGATCTCGGAGGAATTTGCGCAGCAGCCGCGGCGAGAACTGAGTCGAGGCGAGCTGGAGTGCGACCACAGTCAGACCCAAGACGAGGGCGATGACCGTCACTACGGTGGTACTCACAGAGATGAGCAGCACGCGGGCATCGTCGGCTGTGCCCTGGAAGGCAACTCGATCCAATGTCGACCCCGGGCGTACGGCGATCTGGGACAGCCCGAAGCCGGCGACGATTGCCACCAGCGACGCAGCAGCGGGTATGACCCACAATGCCCCGTTGGCGTACTCCTTCAGGGCATACCAGCTCACCGAACGCCTTACCTTGCGGGCAAAACCGTCACTACGCGGGTGGGGTCTCATGGTGCGAGTCAGGCTATCGCCAGCGAGCTGATCAGCCTTGAGGACCTACAGCAGCTTCCGCGTATGCCGCGACACCTCCAGGCACTTACCCGCTGCGGGTGAGGCACTTCGGGCGCGCGTCGCTAGACTCCCCGACAAGACGTCCGCCGCGAGAACCAAGACCGGCGCCAAGATCGCCCAGACGACCGCCGTGATCGTCGCTAGGCGACACTGGCCGCATCTTCGACGAGATCGAAAGGCGATCCTGATCATGTCTCGTAAGCCCGTACCTCCGCTGGAACCAGGTTGGGTCATAGTTAACGGTTCGCCGATGTTCCATCGTTTCTCCCTTGACGCTGGCGATGCTGCTGATGCGATGGTGCATGTCCACGGATTTGGAATCTCGGGCACATACCTGGAGCCCACGGCGGCCCTTCTCGCCCCGCACTTCCGTACGTTCGTACCGGATCTCCCCGGGATGGGCCGCAGCATCAGGCCTGAGGGGGGACTCGACCTACCGGGGCTTGCGAAGGCGCTGATGGCGTACTGCGACACGATCGGGGTCGAGCGGCCCATACTGGTCGGCAACTCCCTCGGCTGCCCGATCATCGTTGAGGTTGCAACCACTTTTCCTGATCGAATCGAGCGTGCGGTCTTGGTCTCTCCGGCGGGCGGCCCTAACAACCAACCGCTGGGCAAGGCTGTCGGACAGATGGCGATGGATGGGTTTCGCGAGCCGCCATCGATGTTGCCGATCGCGACTCGTGACTACCTCAGGTTCGGGGCACTTCGAAGCCTGTCATTGTTCAGGGCGATGACTCGCTACCCGACGCTGGAACGTCTTCCGCATCTTGTTGCTCCTACGCTCGTGATTGCCGGTTTGCGTGATCCCCTTGTCCGGATTGCCAATGCCCCCCGCCTAGCCGTGATGCCTCACCTCGACATAGTTACCGTCCCTGGCGCGCACGCCCTCAACTACAGCGATCCGGAGCTGATCGCTGAGCTCATCAAGGCCTATCTCGCCGGCGAACCGCTCAGGACGCAGACAGGGCGGAGATCTGTCGTCGGGCATATAAAGGTTGAGAGCAGCTGAGTAGCTGCGGTTCCCGCCGACCAGATCGTCCGAATCATGTGATTAAGGAGCTGGCACTTTGGTGGAGTCGGAGGGTGGTTTCCTGTGAGCCTTCAGCAGACCCTGATCGACCTCGCCATTGTCAGCCTGCTCGCGGCGCTGGCTCCGATTGTGTCGGGTCTCCTCTCCCGGCGGGTGCCTCAGGTAGTGATTTTCATCGTGGGCGGGATCCTGATCGGACCGCAGGTCTTGGGGTGGGCCGATCCGGAGGGCCTCCAGCTGGTATCGAACTTAGGTCTGGGGTTCCTCTTCCTGCTAGCCGGCTACGAACTCGAGCTTCGGCTGTTCCGCGAGCGGGCCGGACGGCTGGCAATCAAGTCCTGGCTGGTGACGGTGGTGGTCGCGATCGGGGTGACGGGCGCCTTGGCGGCGGTTGGCTTCGTCCACGCGTTCGTGGCGATCGCGATCGGCCTGACCACGACCGCGCTGGGCACCTTGCTGCCTATTCTGCGGGACAACCAGATGCTCGAGGGTCGGTTCGGCGGCTTCATCATGGCTGCCGGCGCGGTTGGGGAGTTCTTGCCTATCGTGGCCATCGCGATCTTCCTCAGCGCCAGCGGCGCGTTCCTCGGCTTGGTCTCTCTTGTCGTCATCGCGGGCCTGGCCCTGTTGTTGACGTTCGTGCCACGTCTCGTGCGCTATCAGAAGGTCAGGACGATCGTCGCCGAGGGTGAGCACGCGACGTCGCAGACTACCCTTCGGTGGACGATTTTCCTGCTTTTCGTTCTCTTGGTGCTTGCCGCGTATTTTGGGCTCGACGTGGTGCTCGGGGCTTTCCTCGCAGGTGTGGTTCTGCGCCGCTGGGCACCGGGCGACATGCATTCCTTGGAGGGCAAGCTCGACGCGGTGGGCTACGGCTTCTTTATCCCGGTCTTCTTCGTGACCTCGGGCATGAGTCTCGACCTCAAGTCGATCATCGAATCACCGGCGCGGCTGGTCGTCTTCTTTGTCTTGTTTCTTGTCGTCCGCGGCCTGCCCGCCCTGTTGTTCTATCGGCGCGACCTGCCGATGCGTGGGCGGGTCCAGATGATGCTGCTCACCGCGACCGCCCTGCCGTTGCTGGTCGCGCTGGCCGAAATCGGTCTGGAGTCGGGCGTGATGCTGCCCGAGAACGCCGCCGCACTCGTCGGTGCGGGTGTGCTTTCCGTCATCGTGTTTCCGGCGATCGCTGTCGCCCTGGGCCACTCCGGCGCGCAGCCACTCGTCGCGGCCCCGGGACTTGACGGCAGCAAGTAGTCGTCCCTGCTGTCTCAGTTTGTTCTTCTGAAGTTTGCAGGGTGGAGGGTTACGAGGAGGGTCGCCCGCTGGGGACACTCACCCGGAGATTGGGGCTGTTTTTGGCTACTCTGTGGTCGTTTTCTTCAGATCCTCGGCCAGCGTCCACTCGTCAGCTTTCGTGTGCATGTCGCCCCGGAGGATGAACGTGCCCAGCACCGCGTTGACAGGCAGGAGCTGACCGAGCGGGTCCTCCTCCGACGGGAAGAATTCCATGCTGGCGGTATCGGCGGCGTAGATCTCGGCCTTCGTGACGTGCCAAGGGGTGCCTACGAGCTGGAGCACTTCGGCACCGGCGGCGCCGTTGGGTCCTGGCCCGATTCCTGGGAAGCGCCGCAGCGCCATCGTCGTGATGACGTAGTCCTGCGGCTCGCCTGTTGGCGGGGGCAGCGGCAGAAGCAGGTTGTACGGGGGCGGCAGTTCAATCGTCTTGTCCGCCGGGAGCGGCACCGAGAGTAAATTGTCGCCCTTGGTCACGCTAGACGAGGCGAGATCGCTGAAGTTGGGATCATCGGTCTTCTTCTGAATTGCCCCCCGGGCCATATGGCTCAGGAACAGATTTCCATAGTTGCGCATCGTTATCTGAGCCAACTTTTTGGGATAGCCGCCAATTTCGCGCCCGGCGAGCAGGGCCGCGTCGTTGTCGACGTAAATCGCGGGTACGTATGCGTAGATCTGGCCTTTGTGCAAAACCGGGATGGAGACGATCACCTCCATGTAGGGCCCGAGATCGCATTCACGGTATTTGGCGAATACTAGGTTCGCTGCGGCTTGTCCGCCCAACGCTGGGATGTTGATGAGTTCCAGCTGCTTCGGGATCAGTGCGGCCGCTTTGTCGGGGTCGGTGGCAAAAGCGACGCATACGTAGTCCATGTTCCGGTAGGCGGCAGCCATTCCGGGATATGTCGGTCCCCAACTGGGTACGGGCTTCGTCGTGTATTCCTCCGCCGAGAGGGTGCCCTTGAGACCTGGCTCAATGGAAGTTGTAGTCATCCGCCTTTCCTTTCGTTAGGTGCTGCCGGCTGTGCAGCCAGATGATGTGGAATTGCAGAGCTGGTACTTCAGCTGGACCGGTTGCCCGACGGTGACGCCTGATCGGCGGGCCTTCGTTTCCGCTGCCGTGGCTTCGCTGTGGTCTGGACGCTACGCAGGAGCGGGCGCCCAGTCTTCACCCGGAGCGGGTAACTGCCCCTGCCGCTTACCCGCGCTGGGTGATGTCTGGCGGCTTCGGCCGCTGAATCATTGACGCATCATCCGTTCACGCCGAAGGCGAGGCTCGTGCTACCGATGGGGTATGAAATCCACGTACGCGGCCAGGTGCCGTCCGATGTACTCGAAGAGCTCGAACACCTGACCGTGGTGGATGAACCTGCCGTCACGGTGCTGACCGGAGTGCTGCCTGACCAGTCCGCGCTCTTCGGCGTTCTCGCTCGGCTACAGGATCTGGGGCTTGAACTCGTCGAATTGCGACGGCTGGGGGACGCGTGAGCGGCCGAGCGTGACAGGGTTTCGTATCAGGATCGTCGTCAAGGGACGCGTGGGCCCGAATGTTCGGTCCCTGCTAGCGGGCCTCGACGCCGAGGTCATGCCGCGCCACAATAGGTTCAGCGTCGAGCCAGGCGGGCTTCCGGAACTCTTGATGGCGCTCGAGGCGCTCCACCGGCGAGGTGTCGAGGTGGACAGAATCTGCAGTTTGGGGAGGCTCGAGTACCCAACCTGCACCGAATGGCCGGCCGGCGGGGATACTGCCGGCTAGCCGCCTGATGGTTTGTTACGTGCGCTGCCCGCCAGCATCCCAGAATTGCCCGCGAAGAGGTTCAGTTCTCTGGCGCGATGGACCGCCCCTCTCCGGCTCGTTACTTCGAGTTTCCGGTAGAGGGATTTCAGGTGTGCCTTGACCGTGTTGACGGAGACGTACATCTCCTCCGCGATCTCGGCGTTGCTGGACATCGCCGGTAGGTGCTCGAGCACCATCAGCTCCCGATCGGTGAGTGGTTCTGCCAACGCGGCGCCTGGCCGACCGGATTCCTCCGACAGATCCGCGAGGATCTGGTTGGCGAAGTTGCTCCGGGCAGGGTCCAGAGAAACCGCGCGGGTCAGCAGCCGCGACATTCGCTCGCGGTCGAACAGCGTAAACGGGCGGCGAAAGCCCTCCGGCTCGGCCAGCGCGATGGCCCGCTGGAGAGCTGCTCTGGCCCGATGGTCCTCTCGGCTGAGATCGGCGACAACCGCGGTGACAAGCCATCCTTCTACCTGAGCACCACGATCGATTGCGAGGTCACGCAACGGAGCGACCAGCTTCTCAGCGGCCTGCAGGTTGCCGTCGAGGATGATTGCGCGTCCCAGGCATGCCCGCTCCTGGTCGCCGATGGCCGTCTCGTCGTCGCGGAGAACGAATTGAGACACGGCGCTCGAGGTGTCGCCCTCGGCCAGGGCTAGCTCAGCCTCAGCGACACCCAGCCACCGATCAAGCAGATCCGGCAGTTGCCAGGCAGCGACAAAGTGTTTCAGTTCGTCCAGCGCATGACGAGCTGGTCCCAGCCTCTGCCGCATCGTCAGCACGCGGATCCGGGTCACCCAGAGAGCGGTGACCGGTAGCCGGTCGGCGCCTGTGGGTTGGGCGGCGAGTCCGAGCTGCAGCATCCGCTCAGCCTCCAGCGGGTCACTGCGATGCATGTTGACCAAAGCGAGCGTCAGATAAGCGGTCGATACCTGCTCGAGGCTGTTCCAGCCGCGCGCATCGGCCAGGCTAACTGCGGCCCCGCCGTGGACGTGCGCTTCGCGTAATCTGCCGGCGCTTACGGCACGGAGTCCGAGATGACCCAGCACGTTAATCCGCGTTAACTCGACCCCCGTTACATCGACCGCAGCCAAGGCTTGGGTCAGCGAGGCCTCGGCCTCCCGTTCAGCACCCGACCACAGCAGACCCATGCCCTGATTGCTCAGGGCCATAGCGGTGTACTCCTCCGCCGCCGGAAGGGTGACCGCGTCGCCTCGCAGAAGCTCCAGTGCCTTCGCCGTCTGGTTGATCAACACTGCGTCATCGCCGGAAATGCGGCCTACGAGCGTGCTCGCCAGGTGCAGCACCACTTGCGCACCAGGACGGATATCCGCCTCCAGCTGTGGCAACGTTTCCCATGCGCGCAAAACGTGGGCCCCGAAGGTGGCGAAGTCGCCCTTTGCCAGGCAGCGCGCCACTCGGCACAGATGCGCTTCAGCGGGGCCTTCACCCTCGGCAGGGGGGAGTTTGTCAAGCACGCGGCCGAGCGCCTCTCGCTCGACTGAGTAGATCCGGGGCACGACTCGGGTTACCAGCAGTTCGCATAGCAACTTCCAGTCCGATGCCAACACGGCGTGGCGCATCGCCTCGACCATGTGGTCGTGAGCGGCAAACCACAAGGCGGCGCGACGGTGCAGCAACGCAACGTTGTTCGGCTGCTCGGTCGAGAGTCGCTGCTGCAGCATGCTCCTGAGCATCGGGTGGTACCGGTACCAATGCCCTGCACCCCCGAGACGTACGACGAATGCGTTCGCACGCGCGAGCCGTTCGAGATGTTGCCGGCCCCGGTGCTCGCTGCCATTCACCGCATCCGCGAGATCGCCGGTAACCAACTCCAGGACGGACGTGTGCAGGAGGAATTCTCGCAGTGGCGCAGGTTGGGCAAGGAACACCTGATCGGTGAGGTAGTCGGCAACGACGGCGTCGTCGTCGGCGAACTCCGCCAGCCGTGAGCCGGATGGATCCACCTGCAGCGTCAAGGCGGCGAGCCGGAGCCCGGCTGCCCAGCCTTCCGTGTGCCCCAGCACCTGCGCCAACCGAACGGCATCGACGCTCACTCCATATTGGCCCAGCATGGCCGTCGCCTCCCCTGGACTGAAGGCAAGATCAGCGGCCCGGATCTCCGCCAGATCTCCGCTGAGCCGAAGTCGATGCAACGACAACATCGGATCCATCCTGGTAATCAGCACCAGCCGGCGCTGCGGCAGGGGATAGCGCAGCAGCATGGCCACGCCTGACAGCACGTCGGCGTCGTGGATTTCGTGGAAGTCATCCAGTACGAGCACGAAGGGCGCAGGCAGCTGGCTGATTCCGTACAGGATGCGACGGATCGTCTCTTCGTCGATGATCGGTCCCGGTATGAGTTCCGCTAGGTCATTGTCGGCCGGGACGGCTCCGCAGCGTCGCAGCGCTGTCAGTACGTAGGACCAGAAGAGGCGCGGTTCGCTGTCGGCCTCGTCGAGGGAGACCCAAGCCAGCCTGCCCACCGCCGGACCGGACGTTGCCCATGCCGCCGCGGCGAGGGTCTTGCCCCACCCGGCGCCAGCGCTCACGACAGTCAGAGGGCGGGCTGCGCCCGCCTCGAACAGACCAGACACCCGGGGACGGACCAGGAAACCGCTGGGCGCTTGAGGCGGCGCGAGCTTCGCGTCCAGCAGATGGGTCAGGCCGTCAATCGCGCCAGTGAACGTACGCTGCGCTCGCCGCGTGCGGGTTTCACCGATGTGCGACCGTTCAGCGTTCACCCTCGACCCCTGCGGTGGCTCGATCTGGTGGTCTTAAGATACCGGTGCGCCGCCGGGGCCATGTTTGACGTCAGCGCCGTGATCCCGACCGGACCCGACCGGAGGAGGCAATCATGCCCAGGATTGAGGTACGTGCGCACGCGCATGCAAGTCCCCAACAGGTCTGGACTGTCTTGGCGGACACTGCTTCCTGGGCGGACTGGGCGCCGTTCGACGAGGTCACTGTGGAAAAGGGCCACGAAATCGGCGAGATCCGCCGGCTTCGGTCGGGGCGTATCACGACCCGCGAGCGCATCGTGGGCTTCGAACCGCCGCGCCGCTACGTCTACGAGATCATCTCTGGGCTCCCGATCCGGGACTACGTCGCCGAGGTCCTGTTCTCACCACTTGCCGGAGATGGCACGGAGGTCCGTTGGCAGGCACGGTTCCGGCCCAAGATCCCTGGCACGGGCTGGGTGCTGAAGCGTCTGCTTCAAGGGGCGGTCAGAAAGGGGGCCGACGCGCTCGTCCGGCGCGCGGATGGTTTGAGGTGAGCTCGGGGCGCGACAGCTGAGTTCTCAGTCGAGCCGATTGGCATTCCTCACCGGCGTCACGGCCGGTGCCGACGGACTCCGAATCTCACGGCGCCGCTGACCAGCCGGTCCCGCCGCCAGTGGCCGAAATTTACCCGTCGAGGGTGAGGCGCCGCCCCGGGAGCGCGCGGAGACTAGCCAAAAGCGCTCTGAAACAAGCAGCGAGACGCGTTGTTTGCCGTCAGGGCCGGTGCGAAGGGTGTCCAGATGGGCGAGCAAATGCAGCGAGAGGTACTCCCGATCCCGGATCGGAGCCCGGTGAACCTGACGACGTACGACGCGAAGGACCCTGACACGTCGTTTCCTCCGATCAAGCCGCTGCGGCCGCCGGAGGGCGCACCGAATGTCCTGGTGGTGCTGCTTGACGACGTCGGGTTCGGTGCGTCGCGGACCTTCGGTGGACCGGCAAATACCCCGGCCCTGGACAGGTTGGCCGAAAATGGGCTGAGGTACACCAGGTTCCACACCACCTCGCTGTGCGCGCCGACCAGAGCGGCGCTGCTGTCCGGGCGCAATCACCACACGGTCGGGATGGGCGTAATCGGCGAGTTGGCAACCTCGGCACCCGGATACAGCTCGATGCGGCCGAACACGTGCGCTCCGCTGGCGGAGGTCCTGAAGCTGAACGGTTACTCGACGGCCCAGTTCGGGAAGTGCCATGAGGTTCCGGTGTGGGAGAGCAGTCCGCTTGGCCCGTTCGACTCCTGGCCGGCCGGCGGCGGTGGGTTCGAGTACTTCTACGGCTTCATCGGCGGTGAGACGAACCAGTACGCCCCGTCGCTGTACGAAGGGATGACCGCCGTAGAGCCGGAGAAAACTCCGGAGGAGGGCTATCACCTCACCGAAGACCTGGCCGACAGGGCGATCGGATGGATCCGCCAGCAGAAGGCCCTGATGCCGGACAAGCCGTTCTTCGTCTACTTCGCACCCGGGGCGACTCATGCGCCGCATCACGTGCCACCGGAGTGGTCGGCGAAGTACAAGGGCCGGTTCGATCAGGGGTGGGACGCGTTGCGTGAGGAGATCCTCGCACGGCAGAAAGAGCTCGGGGTGGTGCCGCCCGACGCGGAGTTGACCGCCCGGCCTGCCGAGATTCCCGCCTGGGCCGACATGCCGGAGGAATTGAAGCCGGTGTTGACGCGGCAGATGGAGGTGTACGCCGGCTTCCTGGAGCACACCGACTACCATGTCGGCCGACTGCTCGATGCGGTGGCCGATCTCGACCTGTTAGACGACACGCTGGTCTTCGCCATGGTCGGCGACAACGGAGCCTCCGCCGAAGGCACCATCAACGGCACGTTCAACGAACTCATCAGCATGAATGGCGCGGGTGCCCTGGAAACGCCGGAGTTCATGGCGTCTCGGATCGAGGAGTTCGGCACTCCGTCTGCGTACAACCACTTCGCGGTTGGATGGGCCCATGCGATGGACGCGCCGTACCAGTGGACCAAGCAGGTCGCCTCGCACTGGGGCGGGACGCGCAATGGCACGATCGTGCACTGCCCCAGCCGGATCTCGGCGCGCGGGGAGACGCGTCACCAGTTCCACCACGTCATCGACCTCGCGCCGACGGTGCTCGAGGTGGCCGGACTGCCTGAGCCGACCTTCGTGCACGGCGTGGCGCAGCGACCGTTGGAAGGTGTGAGTATGACCTACAGCTTCGAGGACGCCGACGCCCCGGACCGGCACGAGACCCAGTACTTCGAGATGTTCGGCAACCGCGGGATTTACCACCGAGGCTGGAGCGCGGTCACACGCCACAGCACCCCCTGGATGTTTGGCGCGGTGCTGCCGTCCTTCGCTGATGACGTGTGGGAGCTCTACGCACCCGATGACTGGACCCAAGCGAACGATGTTGCCGCCGAGCACCCCGACGTGCTTCATCGGCTGCAGCAGCTGTTCGACCTCGAGGCCAGCAAGTACAACGTGTTCCCGCTCGATGACCGCCGCATCGAGCGGTTCAACCCGGACATCGCGGGCCGGCCGACGCTCATCCGGGGCAACAGCCAGATCCTGTTTGGCAAGATGGGTCGGCTGACCGAGTCCAGCGTGGTCAACATCAAGAACAAATCCCACGCGATCACTGCCGACCTCGAGGTACCCGAGAGCGGCGCCAATGGGGTGATCGTTGCCCAAGGTGGCGCGTACGGCGGCTGGGCCGTCTATGCCAAGGAGGGCCGCCCGGCGTACTGCTACAACTTGTTCGGTCTGCGGCGGTTCAAGGTTTACGGCGACACCGAGATCCCTGCTGGGGAGCACCAAGTGCGGGTTGAGTTCGCGTACGACGGGGGCGGGCTCGGAAAGGGTGGGACCGTCACCCTCTACCTCGACGGCAAACAGGTCGGCGAAGGCCGCGTCGACGGCACGCAGCCG
>Ga0207688_10001978_pt1 | contig 10989 bp, 13 predicted proteins | sample KBSMiscanthusM4_FD_184296 | JGI IMG/M metagenome (GOLD analysis project Ga0207688, IMG submission 184296) | Miscanthus rhizosphere microbial communities from Kellogg Biological Station, Michigan, USA - M4 (SPAdes) (version 2) | ecosystem: Host-associated > Plants > Roots > Rhizosphere ...
GCGCGCAGTCGTCGGCGGTGCGACGTTCCTGCCAGACGATGGCGCGGTGGATCGGCTCGCCGGTCGCGCGGTCCCAGACGACGATCGTCTCGCGCTGGTTGGTGATCCCGATAGCGGCGACGCGGCCAATCTCGACGCGACTCTTGTCGAGCGCTTCCCGGACTGCGGCGAGCGTGTCGTCCCAGATTTCCTCGGGGTCATGCTCGACCCACCCGCGCTGCGGATAATGCTGCGTCAGCTCGTGCTGGGCAATGGCGACGACATTCGCGCCGGCGTCGAACAATATGGCGCGGGTCGAGGTCGTCCCCTGATCGATCGCCAGCACATGGTCGGCTCGCCCCACGAACCGACCATAGGATCAGGTCACGCGCCCCGGAAGGGGTCGTCCCTAGTTGGAGCGCCTGACGTTCCCGCCGCCATTGATGGCCATTGTCACTGCTGGATTTCCCGAATAGCGGATTTCGCCGCCCCCGTTGACCGCGGCCGCAAGCGATCTGCGTGCCGTGACCAAGATGGCTCCGCCGCCACTGACGGAGGCACCGACAGTGCCAACGTCGATCGACCGGACATCGATCTTTCCGCCACCCTTGACGGCTACGCCCAATGACTTCTGCGGCGCAAACCCGTTCCCGGCAGTGATCATCCCGCCCCCGTTCACGCCAATCCCCAACAGTTGCGGAGTCTCAATCCGCATCCTTAAGCGATAAGCTGGCGGGCACTGTCTGCTGCAGGCGTCGATCACCAGCTTGCCCTCCTGATCGACCCGAAAACGGGTGATCTGGCTGCTGCCTTCCTCAAGCGCGATCCGCTGTACCGAGGATGGGACAAGGATGATGCTTCCGCCGCCATGAAGCTCGACGGCACGGAATGGCGAAAGGGGCACATTCTCCGCCGCACGGGTCTGCGCGGGAAGCGCCAGCAGGCCAATGACGAATGGAAGCAGGACGCGCATTTGGGATCACTCCTTGAAGTTGCGCTACACCTGTAGCGCTACAATTGCAGCGCGTCTAGCCCCTTGTGACGAATAGTTGCATCGTGCCCGGATGTCCCGGCCGCTCACCATCATCGGGAGCTTCGTCAGCCCTTACGTTCGCAAGGTCCTGGCATGCATCAACCTGAAGTGCCTGAGCTACGAGGTCGACCCGATCACGCCCTTCTTCGGAAGCGACGAGTTCGAGCGCTTGAGCCCCCTCCGGCGCATTCCCGTGCTGATCGACGGCGACCTCTCGGTCAGCGATTCGACCGTGATCTGCGAGTATCTCGACGAGGCCTATTCCGGCCACGCCTTGCTGCCACGGGATCCGAAGGATCGGGCCCGCGCCCGGTGGTTGGAAGAGTTTGCCGATACGCGGCTCGGCGACATCTTCATCTGGGGCCTGTTCTACCAGAAGATCGTGCATCCGATGGTGTGGGGCGAGCCCGGCGACCAGGCGCGGATCGACAGGACCCTCAACGAGGATGCCCCGGCTGCGCTCGATTATCTCGAACGCCAGCTGCCCGCTGACGGTTTTCTGTTCGGCGAAATCGGTCTTGCCGACATCGCCATCGCAAGCTTCTTCCGCAACGCCGCTTATGCCGGCTTCGAGCCCGACGCGGCGCGCTGGCCGCGCACCGCCGGGTTCGTCGCTCGAACCCTCGCTCACCCGTCCATCGCCGACCTTCTACCGTTCGAGGACGTCCAGCGCGGCGCCGCGATCAAGGGCCGCCGCCAGGCTTTGCTCGACGCTGGCGCGCCGCTCACCGCCGACAGCCTCGGCGTCCGCGAGCCGCGCAAGGGCTATATGCGCCTTTAGTACTGGTGGCTCGAGATCCAGTGCTCGAGCCGGGTGCGCAGCGACCGCTTGGACGGGATGAACCCCGGTTCGGACACCGACGGCGGCTCGGTCGGTTCGTAGAGCGTCAGGTTCTCGGGCATCTTGGGCCGGTGCGCCTCGCGGCCGCGCAGCAGATCTTCGGCGGCGGCGAGCGAGCGGTGGACGTCCTCGGCGGTGAACGGCTTCATCAGGCAGCCGATGGCGAGATCGGGCATCGGGAAGCGCGGCGCCTTGCCGCTGACGAACAGGCAGGGGACATCAAGGTCGTTGAGCCGCACCGCGACCGAGAAGCCCGTCGTCCCGTGGGCGAGGTGAAGGTCGAGCAGCACCAGGTCAGGCTCATGCGCTTCCGCCGCGGCGACCGCGCTGTCGGCATCGTCGGCGATGGCCATCACTCGATAGCGGGGATTGTCCTCGACGAGATATTTGAGCGTCACCGCCAGCTGGCTGTCGTCTTCGACGATCAGGATCTTCAGCACCGGCAAAGTCCTCCCCAGGCCCGCGACGAAGATTCTCCCCGGAAAATCCGTCACTTGATGTTCGCACGTTTGACCGGCGTGCGAATCCCCTTTGAACGCGGTTATCGCTGAGACGGCTTGCCGCTGCGGCGGAATGAAAAAGGCGCCCCGGACCTTTCGGCCCGGGACGCCTTCACCCCTCCAGGGTTAACTCATTTTAGGCGCGGTAGAAGATGTGCGCGCCGATCTTCTCGACCTTGCTCAGGCGATGGCCCCAGGTCGGCGCGACATAGGTCGCGTGGTACCACAGGACGTCGGGATCGAGGCTGGGAACGACATTGGCCACAGCAAGCTGGGCGACCGCCTCGGCGCGCTGCCACGCGAGCGAGCTCGTGTCGGCATAGGGAAACTCGCCGTGACGGACGAAGGAGAATTGCGCCGGCTGCTTGACCACGCTGCACCAGTCGGGCGGATAGCGGCCCGACGCGGCGCGATTCATGACGACGCGGGCGACCGCGAGCTGGCCTTCGACGCTTTCGCCGCGGGCCTCGAAATAGACCGCGGTCGCGAGGCAGTTGGTCTGCTCGTCGAGCTGGGCGTTGGTGGCGAACTTGTCGACCAGCGCCTGGAGACCCCAGCCGCCCTTGTAGAGCCACGCCGCCTGCGTCGCCATCGTCGCCGGAGCCTTCGCGGTGACCGACGGCACAGACTGCGCCTGGACTGCGGCAATGGCCGGCGTCGCGAGCGCGGTAGCGCCGTTGACGATCGCCTGCGCATTGACGTTCGAGCTGAACGCCAGCATCAAAAAGCCGATGACCGCGGACGCAGCGCGCCCGCCGAGAAGCTTAACCACTATGTATCTTATCCCTACCCTGGCGGAGGAACGGCCGCTGGGGGCGCCTAAGCGCACTTGAAACCCAGCGGGGATGTTCGTCCGTCTTGCCCTGGAACCCGGCGTCTACAGCGCCCTGGGCTCCCTGCTCATTCGCTGAAACCCAGATATGTTAACCGAGCGACGAGTCCAAGCGGTCGGCGGTGAACCGTTCGCGACTCGGGACGGAATCTGGAACTCTTTCAAAACATTCAGTTTTCTCGAGTTTTCCACAGCCGCCCGGAACGCTTCATCGCCGGTATTGCTCGGCTCACCGGCGATGGTATCGGGATGGGACAGGAGGGTGTCCCGCGATGGCGCATTGGCTGATGAAATCGGAGCCCGAAAGCTACGGCTGGAGCGATCTGGTGCGCGATGGCAGCACCGAATGGGACGGCGTGCGCAACAATGCGGCGCGGCTTCACCTCAAGGCGATGAAGGCCGGCGACGAGGCGTTCTTCTACCACAGCATGTCCGACAAGGCGGTGGTCGGGATCATGCGCGTGACGCGCGGCGCCGAGCCCGACCCCAAGGCGCCCGACTGGGTGCGGGTGCGGGTCGAGCCGGTGCGGCCCCTGCCCCGCCAGGTGACGCTGGCCGAGATCAAGGCCGAGCCCAGGCTCGCGAGAATGGAGCTCATTCGCCAATCGCGGCTGTCGGTGGCGCCGGTCACGGACGAGGAATGGAAAGTGGTCCTGGAGATGGCGAGCCGCTGACCGACCTGCACAAGCCCGCCGCCCGCCACCGCACATAGGCCTGCGAGTCCAGCTTCGACTGCGCCTCGAGAAAGGCGACGACGTCCCAGATCTCGCGGTCCGAGATCGCGTTGCGCCACGACGGCATTCCGGTCATCTTGATCCCGTTCTTCGCGATCCAGAATAATTCGCGCGGTTTCCACCGCTGCGCCGCGTCGAGGAGGTAGGGCGGCGCCGGCTCCATGCCGCTGACCCAGCGCTCGCGCGCCACCGCGGAGGCGCCGTGGCAGGCGACGCAATGCGTCTCGTACTTGCAGAAGCCGCGGCGGACCTCGGCGGCGCTCGCGCTCGCCGGGGCGGCGATCGCCCTGGCGTGGCTGCGGACAGAGTGGATCATGGTCTCCTGCGTGAGCCAGGTCGTGAACTTGGTGTGCGGGCTCGACGCGCCGACGTTGAAGATGCCCGACTTCACGAACGCGAACGCGCCGAGCGCCGCCGCCAGCGCGCCGGCCGCGCCGATCGCGAGGCCGAAGAGCAGCAGCGGGCGTATCGTCTTCCACCGGGCCACGGCAGCCCCAACGCGGCGAGGGAGGAATCGTTACGCCGGCAGTTCGCGCAGCGCGCGGAAGTTGGCAAAGTTGGCACCGACATGTGCGCGCGGGCGCGCGCGTACGCGCGAGGGGGGTGGGGTGTATGGCTTTGTCGGCCTTGTTGGACTTGGGTGCGCGGAAGAGAGTCGCTGCAGCGAATGTTCGCGAATGTTCGCGAATGTTCGTAGTGACGGCGGCGATTTCCATCCCGGCGGATGGGGACCGGCGCGGTGAGAATGGGACCGTCTGCTGACGTCGAGGACGTCCGTCGACATGGCTCAGGACAGGCATCTGCCAGGATATGACTGAAATGGGGTGCTGTAGGAAAATGGTTTGTTGTTTCTTGACCTAATCGAAGAAACTCAGAGCCTTTTCCACAAAGTCCTGATGATATTGGAAGATTCCGCCGTGCCCCGCGTCGTCGTAAATCACGAGCTGGGCATTCGGCAGGCGGCGCGCCATGTCCACCGAATTGCTGCTCGGCACCATTTTGTCCCGGTCGCCATTGGCAACCAGCACCGGCTGTTTGATGCGCGACAAGTCGTCGGGCGCCTTGCGGCCCCACGCATGAATCGCACTCAGCTGGCTGCGAAAAGCGCCAATCGAGACCGGTTTGTCACGATTGACCGTGCGCTCGCTTAGCCGGCGCAGGAAATCGCGCGCGGACCTGCGGCCATTCGCGGTCCCGGTGAAGAACAGATAATATTCGGGATGCTTCAGGGTTAGCGCGGCTTTCAGCATATCTCGGATGGTCACGCGCGTGACCTTGTCGATGCCGACGCCGCCGGCGGGACCTGTCCCCGCAAGGATGATCCTGCGAAGGAGTTGCGGGGCCTCAAGCGCGATCACTTGCGAGATGAACCCGCCGAGCGAGAAGCCGAGCAGGTCGACCCGGTCGAACCCGAGCGCGCGAATGAAGGCGATAGCATCGTGCGCCATCGCTTCGACGGAATCGGGCGTCGACCCTTCGGACACGCCGATGCCGCGGTTATCGAAGACAATGACATGGTGTCTGGCGGCAATTCCGTCGACCACGCGTGGATCCCACCGGTCCAGTTCGGCGGCGAGATGGTTGAGGAAGATCACCGGGACACCGCTTTTCGGGCCGAGCTCGCGGTAGGCGAATTTCGTGCCCCCGACATCGACGGTCTTGGTGGGTGCGTTCTTCCAGGTCATGGCCGAGGCTCCTGCGCAATCCTGATGACAACTTTGCCTTTCGAGCGTCCGGTCTCGACGTAAGCCAAGGCGTCGTTCGTTGCCTCGAACGGGAAGACGCGATCGATGACCGGGCGAATGATGCCGGCTTCGATGAGCGCAGTGATCTTGCTCAGCTGCTCGCCGTCAGCCCGCATGAACAGGAAGGAATAAGCGACGCCGCGGCTTCGCGCCTTCCGGCGAATGCTGAAGCTCAGCAGGCGCATCACCTGCCGGAGGAGCCAGCCCAGGCCATTGGCCCTGGCGAACGCGGCATCGGGCGGGCCGGAGACCGAGATTAGCTTTCCGCCGTGGTTAAGCACGCTCAGTGACTTTTCCAGCGTGTCCTTGCCAAGGCTGTTCAGGACGACGTCGTAACCGTTGAGGAGCGTCTCGAAATCGTCACTTTTGTAGTCGATGACGATGTCGGCGCCGAGGCTCTTCACCAGATCGACATTCGCCGTGCTGGTGGTGGTCGCCACGGTTGCGCCGAGGTGCTTGGCCAACTGGATCGCGACTGTTCCCAGCCCCCCGGAGCCGGCATGAATCAGCACCTTCTGGCCCTGCTTGAGCTGCGCTTTTTCGACCAGCGCCTGCCAGGCGGTGAGCGCCACCAGAGGAATCGCGGCGGCCTCCTCCATCGTCAGGTTGCCGGGCTTCATGGCAAGGTCGGTTTCGCTGACGGCGATGAACTCGGCGAAACTGCCGATGCGGCGCTCGTCGGGCCGCGCATAGACGTGGTCGCCGGGCTTGAAGCGCCGGACGTTAGCACCGGTGCCGACCACAACTCCCGCCATGTCGTTCCCGAGTACAAGCGGCAGGCGATAGGGCAGAATGGCCTTGAACTCGCCATCCCTGATCTTGGCATCGAGCGGGTTCACGCCGGCGGCGTGGATCCGAACCAGCACGTCGTCGCTCCCGAGCTTCGGCTCCGGCAATTCGCCGAGCCGCAAGCTGCCCTTCTTCTCATATCGGTCTACGATATAGGCCTTCACGATCCGACCCCGCGCGCGAAGGCGAGGCCGATGCCGGCCGACCCACCGGTAATGAGGATGGCATGGCCACCGAGTCGCATGCTGAAATTCCTTGCAAATCCCCCTAATCAGGGGCATTGAATTATGATCGCTTAGTGATATTATGGTCATAATGCAAATTGAAATTAGTGGAGAAAAGTAAGTGCGCTACGACAAGGGACATAAAGAAGCCTCGCGGCGCCGGATCATCGACGCCGCATCGGAGCGATTCCGCTCGGATGGCATCGCCGCATCCGGGCTGGCAGCGATCATGAATGATGCCGGGCTGACCAACGGCGCCTTCTACCCGCACTTTAAATCGAAGGCGGACCTTGTCCGCGAGAGCGTCGCGGTGGCCATGGACGACCAGGCGAACCTGATGCACCAGCTTGCGAGCAGCGGCGGCGTCGAAGCAGCCATTGCTGCCTATCTGTCTGCAGACCATCGGGACAGCCCCGCGACAGGCTGCACACTCGCGGCCTTGTTGCCCGAACTCGCCCGTCAACCGGGCGAGACGCGCAGCTACTGGTCCGAGCGCCTCCTCGCGACCGTGAAGCAGCTTGCCTCAGGGCTGCCGCCAAAAACCTCGGATCCGGAGGCTGCGGCGATCGGCATCTACGCGACGTTGATCGGTGCACTGCAACTTGCCCGCGCAGTGAAAGGAACGCCGCTTTCGGATCGCATCATTGCAGCGGGGCTCGACGCCGCCCGGGCGCTGGCGGGTCTCGAGCCGGCGACGGCTGATGAATGAGCTGAGCGGTCTGGAGCAGCTGCGGGAAATGATGGCGACCAATGCACGGCCGTCGATTGGCAGGACGCTGGACTTCAGGCTTGTCGAGATAGGCGATGGACTGGCGGTCTTTGAAGGCACCCCAGACGAACGAACCTATAATCCGATGGGCACCGTTCACGGAGGCTATGCGGCCACCCTTCTCGATTCAGCATGCGGCATCGCGACTCATTCAAGGCTCGCGCCGGGGCAAGGCTACACGACCCTTGAGCTCAAGGTCGCCTATCACCGTGCAATGACTGCAACTACGGGGCCCGTTCGGGCGGTCGGTTCCGTGACATCCTTTGGGCGGCGCGTGGCCTTTGCGGAAGCCAAGCTGACGGACAACGACGGGCGACTCCTAGCGAGCGCATCGTCGACTCTTTTGATCACCACGCCATGAACCCCATGAAGCGGGAGCGGCTGCGGCGCGTTCCGGGCTCCGAGGCGGGATCGAGGCTTAAGCCGCTTCGCTCTGCCTCGCCGCCCGCTTCCGCTCATGCGGATTTAGGAACCGCTTCCGGATCCGCACCGCCTTGGGCGTCACCTCGACCAGCTCGTCGTCCTGGATGTAGGCGATCGCCTGTTCGAGGCTCATGCGCCGGGGCGGGGTGAGGCGGATGCCTTCGTCCTTGGGGCCGGAGGCGCGGAAGTTGGTGAGCTGCTTGGACTTCAGGGGGTTGACCTCGAGGTCCTGGACCTTGGCGTTCTCGCCGATGACCATGCCTTCGTAGAGCATCTCGCCGGGACTCACGAACAGCACGCCGCGATCCTCCAGCATGTTGAGGGCGTAGGCGACCGCCGGGCCCTGCTCCATCGAGATGAGGACGCCGTTCTGGCGGCCCTGGATCGGGCCCTTGTAGGGGCCGTAGCGCTCGAACAGGCGGTTCATGATGCCGGTGCCGCGGGTGTCGGAGAGGAACTCGCCGTGATAGCCGATGAGGCCGCGGCTGGGCGCGCTGAAGGTCAGGCGGGTCTTGCCGCCGCCCGAGGGACGCATGTCGGTCATCTCGGCCTTGCGCAGCGCCATCTTGTCGATGACGGTGCCGCTGAACTCATCGTCGACGTCGATGACGACGGTCTCGTACGGCTCCTCGCGGCCGCTTGGGCCGTCGCGGAACAGGACGCGCGGGCGGCTGATGCCGAGCTCGAAGCCTTCGCGGCGCAGGGTCTCGATCACCACGCCGAGCTGGAGCTCGCCGCGGCCGGCGACCTCGAAGCTGTCGTTGTCTGCGGACATGGTGACCCGGATCGCGACATTGCCCTCGGCCTCGCGCTCGAGGCGCTCGCGGATGACTCGGCTCTGGACCTTGTCGCCGTCGCGGCCGGCGAAGGGGCTGTCATTGACGCTGAAGCTCATGGCGAGCGTCGGCGGGTCGATCGGACGGGCGTGGAGCGGGGCCGAGACCGACGGGTCGGCGAAGGTGTTGGAGACGGTCGCCTTGATGAGGCCGGCGATGGCGACGATCTCGCCCGCCTCGGCGCTCTCGACGGGGACGCGCTCGAGCCCGCGGAAGGCGAAGACCTTGGTCGCGCGGCCTTCCTCGACGAGGTTGCCGTTCACGTCGAGGGCCTTGATCGGCATGTTGGTGGTGAGCTTGCCGCTCTCGATGCGGCCGGTGAGGATTCGGCCGAGGAACGGGTCGCGGTCGAGCAGGGTGGCGAGCATTCGGAACGGGCCGGCGTCGACGCGCGGCGGCGGGACATGGCTGACGATGGTCTCGAACAGGGGCGTCAAATCGCCCTCGCGGACGTCGTCGGTGAGGCCGGCGTAACCGGCGCGGCCGCTGGCGTAGAGCGTCGGGAAGTCGAGCTGCTCGTCGTTCGCCTCGAGGTTGAGGAACAGCTCGAACACTTCGTCCAGCACTTCGGCCGGGCGCGCGTCGGGGCGGTCGATCTTGTTGACGACGACGATGGGGCGAAGGCCCAGGGCGAGCGCCTTGCCGGTGACGAACTTGGTCTGCGGCATCGGGCCTTCGGCCGCGTCGACCAGCAGGATGACGCCGTCGACCATGCTGAGGATGCGCTCGACCTCGGCGCCGAAGTCGGCGTGGCCGGGGGTATCGACGATGTTGATGTGGGTCGCGGATTTCGCTCCCGCGGGGGCCCACTCGACCGAGGTGCACTTGGCGAGGATGGTGATCCCCCGCTCCTTCTCGAGGTCGTTCGAGTCCATCGCCCGCTCCTCGACGCGCTGGTTGTCGCGGAAGGTGCCCGACTGGCGGAAGAGCTGGTCGACAAGCGTGGTCTTGCCGTGATCGACGTGGGCGATGATCGCCACGTTGCGGAGGTTCATTGCGATTTTTCCGGAAAGAAGTTGTCCCGGCCACATAGTGAATTCGCGTCTATGTTGCAATGCAGCATGGCAACGCCTTCCATCCTTCGCGCGTTTAAGGGGCAGTGCAGATCAGGGAGATAGATCATGCCCCGCGGTGCGTACACGAGTAAGCAGGAACGCAAGGCCGACCATATCGAGAAAAGCTACGAGAAGCGCGGAGTTTCCAAGAAGGAAGCCGAGGAGCGCGCGTGGCGGACGGTCAACAAGCAGGACAAGGGCGGCAAGAATGATGGCGGCGGACGCTCGCGCAGCCGGAGCGCGGCCGCGAAGAAGGGCTGGGAGACACGCCGCCGTCGCGGCAACGGCTAACGGCCGCTAGCCCCGTTCGAGGATCTCGATCGCGCGTTCGAGGGCGCGGAGCTCGCTCTGCGCGAGACGCTCGAGCTTGTTCCTGAGCGCCGCGCCGCCGGCGATGCGCGCCGATAGCCGCTCGCGCCCCGCCTGAGTCAGCCTGAGTGCCAGGCGGCGGCGGTTGTGGGGGTCCTGCATCCGCTCGACCAGCCCGGCGCGGACCAGGGCATCGACCGAGCGGCTGACTGCCGGAGCGCCGCGGCCGAGCGCCGTCGCGACGTCGTTCAGAGTCGCCGGCTCCTTGCTGCCGATCGCGTTGAGCAATTTGCGCCGTGCACGCTCGGTGCGTTCGGTAGGCCCCTCGGCGACCCATTGATGGGCAACCGAGGCAAAACGCGCCGCGAGCGCTTCGGGTGTCGACCCTCCGAACATCGATTGCAGTGTAGCAAATGTTTTGCGTAGCGCAATGTTGTTGCTCGCAGTTCGCCCCGCCGCGCTTGCGTTCGCCGCAGCCCACCGCAATGACGAGGCATGGCCTCGCGTCCGCCCCTGCCCCGCAACGTCTGGGTGCTCGGCTTCGTCAGCTTGCTCATGGACCTGTCGAGCGAGATTTATCACGCGCTGCTGCCAGCCTTCATCACCATGGTGCTGGGGCTGCCCGCGACCGCGCTCGGCGCGATCGACGGGGTCGCCGAAGCGACCGCCAGCTTCGCCAAACTGTTCTCCGGCCGGCTCTCGGACCGCAGCCTCAGGCGCAAGCCGTGGGTGATGGCTGGCTATGGCCTCGCCGCGCTGTCCAAGCCGCTGTTCCCGCTCGCGGCGAGCGCGCCGGCGGTGATGGCCGCACGCTTCGCCGACCGCATCGGCAAGGGCATCCGTGGGAGCCCGCGCGACGCGATGATCGCCGACGAGACCCCGCCCGAGATCCGCGGCCGCGCGTTCGGGCTGAGGCAGGC
>Ga0207688_10001979_pt1 | contig 10986 bp, 13 predicted proteins | sample KBSMiscanthusM4_FD_184296 | JGI IMG/M metagenome (GOLD analysis project Ga0207688, IMG submission 184296) | Miscanthus rhizosphere microbial communities from Kellogg Biological Station, Michigan, USA - M4 (SPAdes) (version 2) | ecosystem: Host-associated > Plants > Roots > Rhizosphere ...
GGCGGAGAAGAACCGATACGTCGACCCGGGCTGGCCCGAGCTCGACGGCGATGACGATCACGCGGTCAGCGAGCTGGCCACCGACCGCACCGGTGCGCTTTCGCCATTCGGTGAGGTGGCGTTTCCGCAGCCGGCCGACGACCTTCCATACGTCCACCCGATCACGGTGGTCAACAGGTAGCGGTGGCCGACCCCGCTGGTCGTCTTTCGCACCTCGACGAGTCGGGCGCGGCGCACATGGTCGACGTCACCGGTAAGGACGCCACCAAGCGCACCGCCGCCGCCGCAGGAACATTCCATACGACCGCTGACGTCGTCGCCCTGATCGCATCGGGGGGGCTACCCAAGGGCGACGCGGTGGCGACCGCCCGGGTGGCCGGCATCCTGGCCGCCAAACGGACCAGCGACTTGATCCCGCTGTGCCACCCGCTCGCACTGACCGGTGTCGACGTCGACTTCGAGATCGGCGAGGCGACCATCGGCATCACCGCGACCGTGCGCACGACCGATCGCACCGGCGTCGAGATGGAGGCACTGACGGCCGTCAGCGTCGCGGCGCTGACGCTCTATGACATGACCAAGGCCGTGGATCCCGCGGCGCGCATCGACGACATCCGCGTGCTGCGCAAAGAGGGTGGCAAGACGGGCAAATGGACGCGGTGATGAGCGCTTGCGCGAAGAACAGACAATGACGATGAGCGCTTGCGCGAAGAACAGACAATGACGATGAGCGCTTGCGCGAAGAACAGACAATGACGATGAGCGCTTGCGCGAAGAACAGACAATGACGACCCGATCGGGACGTGTCGTCATCGCCTCCACACGGGCGGCGGCCGGTGTCTATGAAGACCGCACCGGCCCGGTCATCGTCGACTGGCTCAATCAGCAGGGCATCACGACGCCGGCGCCTGTCGTGGTCCCGGACGGCTCTGACGTCGTCAAGGCGTTGTTAGCCGCGATCGGTGAAAACGTCGACGTGGTAATCACTTCCGGCGGAACCGGCATCTCGCCGACGGATCGCACGGCCGATGCCACCGCCGATATCGTCGACTATCAGATCCCCGGCCTTGCCGATGCGATCCGGCGCTCGGGGCTGCCGCATGTGCCGACGTCGGTGCTGTCCCGCGGCGTATGCGGCGTGAGGGGTCGCACGCTGATCGTCAACCTTCCCGGCTCCACCGGGGGCGTCAAAGACGGTCTCGGCGTTCTCGATGACGTCCTCCAGCATGCGCTCGATCAACTCAGCGGCAAGGACCACACGCGATGACCGCCGTCGTCCTGCGCGTCGAATTGACCGAGCAGCCGATCGAGCTGTCGGAGTACGAAGCGCTGGTCGCACACGAGTCAGCCGGAGCCGTCGTGGGATTCGCCGGAGTCGTTCGCGATCACGACGTCGGACGCACCGTGATCCGGCTGGAGTATTCCGCGCACCCCTCGGCGCAGCAGACTCTGGCGGACGTGGTCGCCGAGATCGCGGCCGACTGTCACGGTGTGCGCGCGATCGCGGTCAGCCACCGCGTGGGCACGCTGCAGATCGGCGACGCGGCACTGGTCGCTGCGGTCGCCGCGGACCACCGAGCAGCAGCGTTCGAGACGTGCGCGCGACTGGTCGACACCGTCAAGGCCCGGCTACCGGTATGGAAGCACCAGTTCTTCGCCGACGGCTCCGACGAGTGGGTGAATTCGGCCTGAGCGCCTAGGCGGGCGGCAGGACCGGCGGTGCTTCGGGTGCCGGCACCGCGGCCGGATCCGCCGGAGGCGGCGGCGTGACTGGCACGTTCGGGCCAGGTGCCTGCTCCGGGTACGGCGTGTTCATCCCGCGTTGGGACAGCCCCATGATCAACGCGTCTTTACCGCTGATGTCATGGCTCTGGACCGCTTGCCACAGGTCCTTGAGGTAGCTGACATTGGGGCCGTCTGCCCCATTCGCAGCCGGATCCATTGTGGAGCCCGGCGGCAGACTGTCCGGGCTCGCCAGGTGCGGGACACCGTCCGGAAGGACAGGCAGGGCCGCGGCAGGATCGGTCATCGCCTGGTTGGCTGCGTCGAAGGCGGGGCCGGGAATGTTGACATCGTTGAGCGGAGCCAGCGGATCAGGTGCGGGTGCCGCGACCGCCCCCGGCGCGGGCGGCGCCGGGGGGGCGGGCGGGAGCGGCGGCAGTACGGGATCGAGCGGCGCAGGGGCCGGTAGGGCCCACTCTTGCGGCTGATCGGGTGGCGCTGCGACGTTCCAGGTGTCGCCGAGCGCGACGGCCGTGTCGTCGACCGGCGGCGCGTCGACGGGCGGCGGAGGAGGCAGCGGCGCGTCGAGGGCGACATCGATGACAGGTGCCTCGGCAGGCGGAGGCGGCAGCGGCACATCCAGCGGAGCGGGATCGGGTGCAGGCGCGTCGGGCAGCGGCGCCGACAGCGCGTCAATCGGCGCAGACTCTGGCGGCGGCGGGGGAGCGAATGGATCGATCGGCGGCGGCGGCGGCAGTTCGCCGTTGACGTCGGAGGTATCGAGGGCCTGGGGCTCCTCGATGACGTTGCGCGGCGTAGAGCGGGACAACGGGCCACCACATACCGGCCACGCGCCCTTGCCCTGACTGGCGAGCACGCGCTCGGCGACCGCGATCTGCTCTTCCTTGGTGGCCATGTTCGCGGCAGGCGCGTACTGGCCACCTCCATGGGACGCCCAGGTGCCGGAGGAGAACTGCAGTCCACCGTGATAGCCGTTGCCAGTGTTGATGGCCCAGTTGCCGCCGGATTCGCAGCGTGCGACCTGGTCCCATTCACCGTCGGTGGCGGCGCCGGCCTGCCCGGCGAGGGCGACGCTTCCGGTTCCGATGACCGCACCCGTGAAGGCGATCTTTGCGACGTTTACTGCCGATGCAGTGGGCTTGCGATGCCGTCCACTCATAGGTGCGCTAGGTCCTCTCTTATACGCGCCCACGAGGTCAGCTGTCGGGTTCGGGCTGGAGAGGTTGCCCGGCCGTGTTGGACACGGCTTCACCCCAAGGGGCCGCAAGCGGCTCCTGGTCCTGTTTATTTCGGTGGACCGGTGGGTCCCCCGCCTCCATCCAAGTTCTTCGTCGTTGACCGTGCACCAACGGATGGAGCTCGGCGCGGTTGGGCACGGCAGGCCAAACGAGTACGGGTCGATGGCTTGGGACTGCACGCTAACGGGTCTCTCTGGTCACGTCATCTTTTGCCGAGCGCCGCGATCTGGCCCCGGGCAAATCTTAAAAGGGCTCTAAATCCCCAGGACGCGAAGGTGTTTTCGCAGGTGCGATTCCGGAGGTCACGATTCGTGGCCAGCTTGTGACCATTTCGTTATGTGACGTAAATCACTCTTATCCACCGGCGAACGGGGGAAGAACATCGACGGTTTGAGCGTCACTCAACGTCATCCCCAAGTCCCGCACCGCGATTTCGTCGCACAGGTATGAGCATCGGCTCAACACCTTCGCCAGTTCGGGGTCCCGTTCACCGAGGCGCTTTATCAGTGCCGCGATCGTGGTGCCCGGCGCGACGCCGATAATCTCGTCGTCGAAGCCCGCCGCGGCGCGAGCGGCCGCGAAGTAGCGGACGGTCACCTTCACCGCCACATCAGCCGCCGATCGCGCTCATCGGGCGGTCCGGCTGCACAAAGTCGGGGTCGTTGATGCCGTGGCCGGCCGCCTTGACCCACATGGTGGCGCGCCAGGCGGCCGCCAGCGCGTCGTCGTCGGCACCCGCACGCATCAGGCGCCGCAGGTCGGTCTCCTGCCGGGCGAACAGGCAGTTACGGATCTGACCGTCGGCAGTCAGGCGGGTGCGGTCGCACGCGGCGCAGAACGCGTGCGAGACCGAGGCGATGATGCCCACCTTGCCGCGACCGCCATCGACCTCCCACAGCTCCGCAGGCGCCGAACCGCGCGGCGCCCAGTCCGGCCGTAGATCGAAGTGACGGCGCAGGACGGCCAGCACGTCGTCGGCGGCGATGGCCTGGCCGCGCTTCCACTCGTGCCCGGCGTCCAACGGCATCTGCTCGATGATGCGCAGCTGGTATCCGTGATCGAGGCAGAACCGAAGCAGTGCGACGGCGTCGTCCAGCCCGGTGACCGGATCCAGCACCGCGTTCACCTTTACCGGGGCCAGTCCGGCGAGCTTGGCGGCCTCGAGTCCGGTCAATACATCGTGCAGCCGGTCGCGGCGGGTGATGTGGGCGAAGCGTGCGGCGTCGACGGTGTCGAGTGAGACGTTGATCCGGTCAAGCCCGGCCGTCTTGAGTTTGGCGGCCCGCTTGTCGAGCCCAATGCCGTTGGTGGTCAACGTGATTTCGGGTCGCGGCCGCAACGAGGCAGTGGCGGCGACGACGTCCTCGAGATGCTTGGCAACCAACGGCTCGCCACCGGTGAACCGGACGCTGGTGATGCCGAGCCTGGTGACCGCGATGCGCAGCAGGCGGGTGAGCTCGTCGGTGCGCAGCAGCTGCTCGCCCGGCAACCAGTCCAGTCCTTCGGCGGGCATGCAGTACGTGCAGCGCAGGTTGCAGCGATCGGTCAGCGACACCCGCAGGTCGGTGGCGACGCGGCCGAAGGTATCGACCATCGGGCCATCGGTCGGCATCCCCCTGACGGGGCGCTGCACCGACGGCACGCCGAGTTCGATGATGGTCATGCGGCAGGTCCCGAGAAAGTCGTGAGCGAGCGCGCCCCATCTATGGGAACGATCTCCTTGCCGAGGGGAAACAGTGAAACCGGGATGAGTTTCAGGTTGGCCAGTGCCAGTGGGATGCCGATGATCGTGATGGCCATCGCCACGGCGCTGATCACGTGGCCGATGGCCAGCCAGATGCCGAACAGGATGACCCAGATGACGTTGCCGATCAGCGCGCCCGGCCGCGGTCCTGGCTTCTCGACGATGGTGCGGCCGAACGGCCACAGCGCATAGGACGCGATGCGCAGCGCGGCGAATCCGAACGGAATCGTGATGATCAAGACGAAGCAGATGAGTGCGGCCAGCAAGTAACCCAGCGCCAGCCAGAGGCCGCCGAAGATCAACCAGATGATGTTCAAAATTAGGCGCATCTTTTACTTACTTCTTGTGACGTCTTGGTCGTGTGGAGGTAGGTTGTTTCGCTCACAGCCACCGCCACCATTGAGCATAGTGGTGGTGGCTTGTGTCGTGATGCGGCAGCTCTCCACCGTCCCAACCCGCTCGATTAGGATCCCTTTGACCTCTCGTGTGGGGGTGTAGCGGCTGATCTGGGGCTCGCTGGCCCGATCACATATGACGCGGGCCGCATTGATCTCCGTATCGAACACAATCCGTTGCTGCGGGCAGCACACAGTCTGACAGTAAACGTGCTGCCCGCGCCGAATACCGAGGTGCCCGCACGGGTGTATTTGTTGTGATGAGTAGGCCGGATTGACCAATGTCACCGCAGAGCTTGGCACCGACGCCAACGCGTCGGCCAAGAATGAGCGCTGCCAGGCTGCATAAACCCGGCTGGCAGGGCGGCCGAATCTGCTCTTACCCCGGAGATCGGTCAGGACTTCGGCCACGATGTGCGCGGAGGTGTCGACTAGATCGTGAACCGCCTGGTATACCGCATCTTTCGTCACGGCGCGGTCCCGGACCCGCTGTCTCGTGAGCTTTTGGCGTCCCAGGTTGTTGCGTTCGATCCTGCGTGCTTTCGCGGTAGCCACTCGCGCAGCGGTGTCGTCACCCGAATCGGTGGCGGCCTGTGCGCGGGCCCCACCCGGACCGCTAACTCGACATCTTGCAGAGCCGCGATCGACGTATTGATGTCATCGGTCATTACTTTGCTGGCTGGCGTCGCTACCAGAACCAAAGCTAACGGCCGTTGACGTAAAGGGGGTGATGACCGGCGCGGGCTCCGAGTAGGATCACCTAAACGCGTCCCGGCGCAGGCGGGACGCTTTCCTTATGTGACGTGTTTCGAGACGACAAGCGGGTGAGACCAGTGCCGACCGGCAGGGTTAAGTGGTACGACGCCGAGAAGGGCTTCGGCTTTCTGTCCCAGGAAGAGGGCGAGGACGTCTACGTCCGGTCCTCGGCGTTGCCCGCCGGTGTCGAGGGTCTGAAGGCGGGTCAGCGCGTCGAGTTCGGTGTGGCCGCGGGACGCCGTGGCCCGCAGGCGTTGAGCCTAAAGCTCATCGACCCGCCGCCGAGCCTGTCGCGGACGCGTCGCGAAGCAGCGGCCGCCGAGCACAAGCACACGCCCGACGAGCTGCACGGCATGGTCGAAGACATGATCACGCTTCTGGAGGGCGCGGTGCAGCCAGAGCTGCGCAAGGGTCGCTACCCCGACCGCAAGGTGGCGCGTCGGGTCTCCGAGGTGGTGCGGGCCGTCGCCCGCGAACTCGACGCCTAAGTCCCACGAAGTCTCACGCCTAGGTCTCACGCGCGCCGAACGTTCCTTACCGCTCGAAAATTCGACGAGATATCGAGCGGTAAGGAACGTTCGGCGCGGCATCATGAACGCATGGCATATGTCGCCGGCGGTGGCGAGTTCAACCGCGACACCAACTACATCAACACCCGCATCACGGCCGATGGGCGCGACGGCTATCCGGTCGAACCGGACCGCTACCGGTTGATCGTCGCGCGGGCCTGCCCGTGGGCCAACCGCACGATCATCGTGCGGCGTCTGCTCGGCCTGGAAGACGTGCTCTCCATTGGCTTTTGCGGGCCGACCCACGACGAGCGCAGTTGGACGTTCGACCTGGACCCGGGCAGCCTCGACCCGCTGCTGAAGATCCACTACCTGCGCGACGCCTACAACAAGCGCATCCCCGACTATCAGAAGGGCATCACGGTGCCCGCGATCGTCGACGTGCCGACCGGTGAGGTCGTCACCAACGACTTCGCGCAGATGACGCTGGACTTCTCGACCGAGTGGGGCAAGTTCCACCGCGAAGGGGCCCCGCAGCTATACCCCGAAAAGCTGCGCGACGAAATCGACGAGGTCGCTCAGCGTGTTTACACCGAGGTCAACAACGGCGTGTACCGGTGCGGTTTCGCGGGGTCGCAGGAGGCCTACGACAAGGCCTACGACCGGTTGTTCACTGCGCTCGACTGGCTCTCCGAGCGGCTAGCCGATCAGCGCTATCTGGTCGGCGACACCATCACCGAGGCCGACGTCCGGCTGTTCACCACGCTTGCCCGCTTCGACCCGGTCTACCACGGGCACTTCAAATGCAATCGGCAGAAGCTCTCCGAATTCCCGGTGCTGTGGGCCTATGTGCGGGATCTGTTCCAGACGCCGGGCTTCGGCGACACCATCGACTTCGTGCAGATCAAGCAGCACTACTACATCGTGCACAAAGACATCAATCCGACGCAGATCGTGCCCAAAGGGCCCGACCTGTCCAACTGGCTCACGCCGCACCGCCGGGAAGCATTGGGCGGCAATCCGTTTGGGGACGGCAGGCCACCGGGTCCGACGCGGGAGGGTGAACGGGTGCTTGCCGGGCACGGGGCGGGCTAGGGCCAGACCGTCCGGACCGACCACTCCGCGTGCGGCACCGGAAACTCGTTGCCGGCCTCGTCGCGGACCAGTGTCGGCAGTTGCACCGCAAGACCAAACAGCCTGCCTCGATGCGGATCCACGGTGGGGATGGTGACCGCAAGCTTCGTGTCCGGCCGGAATTCGTCGACGACGTCTGCGCCTTCGTAGGAGCGCACCAAGACCCATGGTGCGCGGGCTATCGCCGGGGGCACCGACAACTGCACAGGGTGACGCGGGTCGACGGTGAGTTCTCCGGCCGTCCGCGGGGTTTCACAGTCGGTGGGGTTCAGCACCTCGCAGTACCGGTACGGTCCCACCCGCACCAGCTGGCCGCGCGAATAGGCACTGATCTCAGGATGGTCCGGTGGCGGGTCTTGAGCGAGGCGCCAGATCAGCACGCCGGTCAGTACCGACGCCACCACCACGACGACCGCCAGCGCGGCGAGGACGCGTTTCACTCGGGCGCTACCGCCGCCCTATCCGCCGTACCACCCTCCTGCGCGGCGAGCACCGGACGGTTGCCGCCCAAGCCGGGTATCAGCGACTCCCCGAAGTAGCTCACCACCGTCTGCGCCAGCCCCGGGATCAGCAGCGCGGTGACTGCCGTAAAGCCCGCCCACAGATCGGTGTACACCAGCACACCCATGGCGCCGCCGGCCACCCAGGCCAACTGCAGCAACGACTCTGAGCGACCGAACGCCGACGCACGCGACTCCTCCGGCAGATCATCTTGCAGGGATGCGTCGAGCGAGGCCTTCGCGATCGCGGCCGCCGCCGAGGTGACCAGTGTGGCAATCGCAGCCACCATCAGCTTGCCGGTGAGCGCGGTGGCCAGCGCGACGGTGGTGACCGCGACCGAGCAGCGCACCACGAGTAGCGACGGATGGCCCAGCTTGAGCCTGGCGGCGGTGAAGTTGCCCGCGAAGTTGCCGATCGCCGCCGCCGCGCCGATCACCCCGAGGATGCGCAATTGCTCCCAGCCGCTGGCGTCGTGCGACTTCGCCACGAACGCGGGGTACAGGAACAGGAACCCCACCATCACCTTGATCGTGCAGTTGCCCCACAGCGCAGCAATGGTGTTGCGGCCCAACGGTTGTCGTGGTTTGCGCGAAGTCTTGAGCTGGTCGGGGTGGCGGCGCAACTCCGCGCTGCGACCGTGGTAGGACAGCGTGGCGGGTACCTCGCCCTCCGTCACCTCGACCCACTTCGGGATTCGCATCGACAGCGCCGCGCCGACCAGCGTCACAGCCACGATGACGTACAACGCGCCGGGCAGATGGAATACCCCGAACAAGTACTCTGCGCCTGCGGCGATCGCGCCGCCGACCATTGTTCCGCCGAGCAGTCCGAAGGTCGTCAGCCGCGAGTTCACCCGCACCAGGTCGATCGTGGGCGGCAGCACACGCGGAGTGACCGCGCTGCGCAGCACGCTAAATGACTTGGACAACACCATCATTCCCAGTGCGCACGGATACAGCACCCAAGACGGGTAGCTGCCGGTCGCGCCGTCGTAGTTGGCGATCAGCACAACCACCAACAGGGTGCGCAAGATGAACGACGTGGCCAGCGCAACGCGGCGGCCGTGCTGCAGTCGGTCCAGCGCCGGGCCGATCAACGGGGCGATGACGGCGAACGGCGCGATGGTGATCAGCAGGTACAGCGCTACCTTGCCCTTGCTCTCCCCGGAAGCCGCGGCGAAAAAGAGCGTGTTGGCCAATGCGACCGCCATCGCGGCGTCGACGGCGAAATTGGCCACCACCGGCCACGTCAGCGCGGTCAGGCCGGACTTGTCGGCGCCGTCGGCGGTCGCAGCTCGGTGCACCAAACCGTACATCTTCGAACCCATTTCGCGGCTGCGCTGTGCGGCCGCCCGGGTGACGGTCACCTTCTGGCCTGCGCCCGCGCCGACGGTTGGCGGCGGGGGGGCCGATGGATGCTCACGCGCGGAACGCTCGTCGAGTGGCGGCAGCCACCGGTTGGCACTCGGCGTCGACGAGGAGCGACGGGGCCGTCGGTAGCCGACGTCGGGGTCGCTCGGGTAGTTCGCCATCCCGGGATGGCTTCCGCCGTCGTCGGCGGGCGGCCGTGGCGGGTAGTAGCGATCCTCACGCGGACCCCGCGGGTCCCGGTGGTCACGCCCCGATCCGGTCACGCCACGATTCTCCCCCATCGCGGCGGTAGCGGGCGTGCAGGCGACCGGTGTGGCTCGACGTTCGCGGGTCGGGCACTATTGATAGCGATGGACAGCGTGGACACCGAAGATCGCCCCGACCTGGAGGCGGTCCTGATGGGCGCCGTCGAGCAGGCGCGCGCGGCGATCATCGAGTTCAGCGGCGAGGACACCCTCGGCGAGTACCTGGGTGCCAGCTTCGAGGACCCGACCGCTGCTACGCATCGATTCCTGGCCGACATGCCGGGTTACCGCGGCTGGCAGTGGGCGGTCGTCGTGGCCGCCTGCCCCGGCGCATCCCAGGCCACGATTAGCGAAGTCGTGTTGGTTCCCGGCCCGACGGCGTTGCTGGCCCCCAAGTGGGTGCCGTGGCAGGAGCGGATCAAGCCGGGCGACCTCAGTCCCGGTGATCTGCTGGCGCCGCCCGGCAACGACCCCCGGCTGGTGCCGGGCTACATGGCCAGCGGTGACCCGCTGGTCGACGAGGTCGCCGTCGAGGTGGGATTGGGCCGCCGCCAGGTGCTCAGCGAGTTCGGCCGCAGCGACGCCGCGCAACGCTGGCATGACGGAGACTTCGGCCCCGGGTCCGCGATGGCCCGGTCCACCCGCCGCGTGTGCCGCGACTGCGGCTTCTACGTTCCCCTCGCCGGGGCGCTGGGCACGATGTTCGGCGTGTGCGCCAACGAACTTTCCGCCGACGGTCAGGTCGTCGAGTCCGAATACGGTTGCGGCGCACACTCAGATACTCCGCAGCCGCCGGGTACCGGCTCCCCGCTGTACGACCCGTTCGACGACGGTGTGCTCGACGTCGTCGAGCCTGCCGACTAGCTTTCCGCGGCGGTTTTGATGCACGACAGTGTCGCGTTCATGCCATCGACGAGTTCGCGTTCGAAACTCGGCACGCCGCCCATCAAAGCGTTGATGCTCTTGTTGGAGAACGCCGTCACCCCGTTCTCGGCGTGTCGGGATTCCACCAGGCGCGTGCCGGTTTCGGTCGCTTCCAGCTCATAACTCCAGATCGAGTTGTTGATTTCGACCCGGAACGCGAGCTTCTTCTCCGGAATGACCTCCATCAACGTGCATGTTGTCGGCCAGAACAAGCGATTGCGGCGGTTGAGGTTAATGGTCCGGGTGCCCTGCCGAATGGGGCCGAGCGGTTTCATCATTCGGCACTGCGGGCTCCACTGCGGCATGCGGCTGAGATCGGACACCAACTCCCACACCTTGCCCACCGGCGCGTTGATGTCGATCTGTGCCTGCAACAGCGCCGCTGCCATTGGGTTCTCCTCGTTCTAATTCAGCTGAGCCCGCTCTG
>Ga0207688_10001980_pt1 | contig 10980 bp, 10 predicted proteins | sample KBSMiscanthusM4_FD_184296 | JGI IMG/M metagenome (GOLD analysis project Ga0207688, IMG submission 184296) | Miscanthus rhizosphere microbial communities from Kellogg Biological Station, Michigan, USA - M4 (SPAdes) (version 2) | ecosystem: Host-associated > Plants > Roots > Rhizosphere ...
CCGGCGTGCCGCACGCCGCAACCCGATCCCCTTGCCGCACGGCACATGACCGCAGATGCCGGGCGACCAGGTCAAGGCGGGACCTACGCGGTGAGGTCCAGGGTGACGACTCCGAGTGGGCTGAACACGCTTGTGTTATACCTAAACTCGCATCGAGCAAATACCAAGTTCTTACCGAACGAATCGGCGGCCGCCAACTCGCGCAGGATCGGCGCGGGCACCGCGCCGAACCCGCGCAGGTACCCCGGATTCTGCGAGCTGCCCTCAAGCGAGGAGTGGTCGGCGATCACCTCGATCACCACCTGAGCTGACGGCGGTAGCGGCGCTGCGGCGGGGCACTCGGGGTGCCCGCAGCCGCATGCCAGGCGGGTCTGGCCGGCGGCGATCGCGCCCTGGGCATCGGCGCGGCGCTGGGCTGTGGTGCGGGGATCGTGGTGGCAGACGGTGGCGGCGATGTCATCGAGGCGGGTGTCGAATGCGGCGCCCTCGTGCAGCGGGAGCTTGGCCCAGATCCCGGCCATGCCGGGGCTGATCGGGCCGATCTCGACATAGCGGTTCCTCGCGCACCGGGCGTGGCTCCCGCACCCCGGTGGGGTCGAACTTGGCCACCCACCACCACCAAAGCCCAAGTTCCTAAGCGCGCACGTTCGCATGAGGCAACGAATCCGTCTTCGCGCGCATCTTGACATGAGGCAGCCGTCACCACCAGAACCACAATCTGTGGATGAATTCGCCCCTGGGGACAACCAAGGTGCGAGCAACTGCGGCCCGCGGACGAGTGCTCAGGCTGTCCCTGCCAGCACCAGGGTAAGTGGGACCAGGCTGCGGACCCGTCTGCCGGAATCGCCGATAGGTGCCATGCGTCCTTAGTGCGAAAACCACGGCAGAAGGGAACATCTCATGTCGACCATCCACTTTCACCAGTCGACCACATCGACGCCTGAACAATTCGTCGCCGGTCTCACCGACTTCGGGCCAGGCCGCTCGAAGGTCTTTGCAAAAAGCGCTGATTCGTATCTCAAGGTGCACCGAGAAGGGCCCCGTCAGGCCGACGTCACCGAGGGCTCGGGCGGCGTCTGGGAACGCCTGCAGTACGACTGGTCCGATCCGAACCACGTGGTGGCAAAGACCACCGATTCCAACGTGTTCGGCGGCGCGTCAGGATACAAATACACCCTGACGCCGCAGCCCGACGGAACGACCGACGTCGACGTCGTCATCGTTCGCGAGGGTAAGAACTTCAGGGGCCTGGTGCTTTCCGGCCTGCTGGGAACCGTCGCCAAGGGGGTCCTGCGCAAGGCATTTGTCAACAGCGTCAAGGCGATCCAGGCGCGCAGCGACGCCGGCGCGGCGGGCCTTTAGGACACCCCGAACAACGCCGCCGCGGCGACGAGTTCGACCAGGAAGTAGAACCAGTTCGGATAGAACGCCGTGCGATCACCCAGGACCGCGGCGGCGAGGCGGCCGAACGCCATCCCCGCCAATGCGACGCCGACGGTGATCAGGATGCCCGTCCGAACATCGGAATCCGCAGCGACCGCGTAGACAAGCACACCGGCGATCGCCAGCCCGAAACCGCCGTAGACGGCGCGCACCTCCGACCGCGACGCAGACTCCCCCAACGTGATTCCGAACGGCCGCACCAGCGCGGCCGGCGCTGCCAGCGCGTAGACGCCCATGCCGAGGAAGAACACGGCGACGACGCCGATCACCGCGACCGCCAGCATCACGGCCTCAAGATGACATTCGGGTTGTCTGCGTCGCACTTGCTCGCGACGGGCCTGACCCTGCGGACGCCGTGGCCGCACGGCCGAACACCATCGACTCCTCGATCGACTCGAACGGCCGGCCCAGCACATCGCGTAGGAAGTTGTGCGACAACATCCATGGCCGCCGGGTCCCCGACTTCGGCAGCACGTCAGGCGAGCGCCGCAGGTAGCCCGACTGCAGGTTGAATGCGGGTTGTTCGGGCATGTGGACGCCGCCGAGATGCGGATAGGCGTGCGTGTAGCCGTGAGAATCCATGTATGCCAACAGCTTCGCTACCGATCGCGCCGTCAGATCGGCACCCAGGGTCCACGACGCGTTGCTGTAGCCCATGCACCACGCGGCGTTGGGGACATCCTCGAGCAGATGCCTGCGGAACACGAAACGGTCATGGGGGTCGAGCTTCTCACCGTCGACGCTGATGGTGACGCCGCCCAACGCCTGCAATCGCAGACCCGTTGCCGTGACGATCACGTCGGCGTCCAGCCGCCCGCCGGAGCCCAACACGATGCTGGTGGCGTCCACGTGGTCGATGTGGTCGGTGACAACGTCGAGGTCGCCCGCTCTGATCGCCCTGTACAGATCGGCGCCGACCATCAGGCACAGCCGTTGGTCCCACGGTTGGTACGGCGGCTTGAAGTGAGTGTCGATGTCATAGCCATCAGGCAGGTAGCGCTCGGCGATCCGCCGCGCAATGCCCTTGCTGAACTCCGGCGCCTTCCGTGCCACCAGCCAACCCAGCGAGCCGATAAGGGCGTTACGCCAGCGGAGGATCCAGTGTGCCACCGGTAACGGCAGCCGGCGCCGGAGCGCGTTGGCAGTCGGTTCCACCCTTGCCACGGAGATCAGGTACGACGGGGTGCGCTGCAGCATCGTTACATGCGCTGCCTTTTCGGTCAGCGAAGGGATCATGCTGACCGCGGTCGCGCCGCTGCCGATGACCACCAGCCGCTTGCCGGTGTAGTCGAAGCCGTCGGGCCAATGCTGCGGGTGCACGACTTCACCCGCGAACGTCTCGATACCGGGAAACGTTGGTGCGTAAGGCTCGTCGTAGTTGTAGTAGCCGGTACCGAAGAACACGAAGCGGGCGCGATACGTCTTGGGCGCCCCGTCCTGCTCCGTCTGCACTGTCCAGGTGTCGGTCGCCGAATCCCAATCCGCCGAGCGGACATACGTGTTGAACCGTATGTGCCTGTCGATGCCGTGCTTGCGGGCGGTCTGATCGAGGTACTCCCAGATGTGCTCGCCGTCGACGATCATCTCGGGCCGGGTCCACGGCTCCCACGGGAAGCACAGCGTGTAGATGTCGCTGTCGGACCGAATGCCCGGATACCGGAACAGATCCCACGTACCACCGAGCCGCGCTCGTCGTTCCAGGATGGTGTAGGACAGCCGAGGGTTCTTCTCGCGGATGCGGTACGCGGCGTCGATGCCGGAAATCCCCGCACCGATGATCAAGACGTCGCTGTACTCGGGTTCGTGGGAACTCACAGGCTCAGCCTCCTAGGCGGACTTGGCGTCCTCGGCCTCCGCGCGGCCGAACACCATCGACTCCTCGATGCGGTCGAAACGATGGTCGATGGCGTCCAAGACGTAGTTGTGCCGCACGTTCCACGGCCGGTGCGTGCCGGACTTCGGCAGCACATGCGCGGCGCGCTGCACGTAGCCGGCGTTGATGTTCCAGGCCGGCTTCTCGGGCATCGGCTTGTCGCCCAGATGCGGATACGCGTGTGTGTAGCCGTGAGAATCCATGTACGACAGCAGCTTTGCCACTGCGCGCGCCGTCAGATCGGCCCGCAGCGTCCAGGATGCGTTGATGTAGCCGACGCACCACGCCAGGTTCGGGATGTCCTCGAGCATGTGCTCCTTGTAGACGAACCGGTCCTGCGGCTTGACCTCGGCTCCGTCGATGCTGATCGCCACCCCACCCAGTGCCTGCAGCTGCAGGCCGGTTGCGGTGACGATGACGTCCGCGTCGACATGACGACCGGACCTCAGGACGATCCCACTGCTGTCGATGTGGTCGATGGTGTCGGTGATGACCTCCGCGCGACCGTCGCCGACCGCGGAGTAGAGGTCGTTGTCGAGGATCAGACACAACCGCTGGTCCCAGGGGTCATAGCGGGGCTTGAAGTGGATATCGACGGGATAGCCTTCCGGCAGGCTCTTTTTCGCCATCGCCCGGATCAGCCGTCTGCTGAACCTGGGGGCTTTGCGCGCTACCACGTAGGTCATCACGGTGAAGCATGTGTTGTAGAGCCGAACTGCGTGGTTGCCTGCCGTGAGCGGCAGGACTTTTCGGATCGCCTGCACCACCGGGTGGATTCGCGGCATCGACAACATGTAGGTCGGTGAGCGCTGCAGCATGGTCACGTGGCCGGCCTTCTCGGTCAGCGACGGGATCATGCTGACGGCGGTTGCCCCGCTACCGATCACGACGACACGCTTGCCGGTGTAGTCCAGCGACTCGGGCCAGAACTGCGGGTGCACGACCTCGCCCGCGAAGTTCTCGATGCCAGGAAACTCTGGCCGGTAGGGCTCGTCGTAGTTGTAGTAGCCGGTGCCGAAGAACAGGAAGCGGCCGCGGTAGACCTTTTCCGCGCCGTCCTGCTCGGTCTGCACCGTCCACGTGTCGGTGGTCGAATCCCAGTCCGCGGAGAGCACCTTCGTGTTGAACCGGATGTGCTCGTCGATGCCGTTCTTGCGGGCCGTCTCAGTCAGGTACGCCCGGATGTCGGGCCCGTCGGCCACGTTTTCCGGCCTGGTCCACGGCTCGTAGGGGTAGCTCAACGTGAAGATGTCGCTGTCGGACCGGATGCCCGGATAACGGAACAAGTCCCAGGTGCCGCCGATCCGCTCGCGGCGTTCCAGCACCGTGTAGGACAGCCCTGGATTCTTCTCGTGGATGCGGTATGCGGCGCCGATCCCTGAGATACCGGCGCCGATGATCAGCACGTCGGAGTACTCAGCCTGGTCCGCGCCCATCGAGAACCTCCTTTGGTCCGTCTGGGTACCACGATAGGGGCTCAGCCGTTGAGCGCGTCAACGATCGCTGCGAGCGACTGCACCGCGATCGGACCCGGCTGGTAGATGCAGACCCGATCGGAGACGCCTGCGACGCGGTCGCGGATATGAGCCGCGATATCGCGGGGGCTGCCGCAGGCCGCGATGGTGTGCAACATGTCGTCGTCGATGAGCCGACCCATGTCCTCCCAGCGGCCCTGTTTGGACAGCCTGTTGAGTTCGGGTTGCAGATCGCCCCAGCCATGCACATCGAGCACGGGCCGATACGCAGGCGTCGATCCGTAGAACGCAAGCAGCCGACGGGTCGCGGCGTGATCTTGGTTTTCTTGACTGCTGGTAGACACGATGATCTCCGGGACGACTGCGAACCCGCCCCCGTCGCGGCCAGCCGCGGCCAATCCCTCGCGAACCGCAGGCATCGTCGCCTCGTGCAGGAACCTCTTCGAGCCGAACGGCATGACGAGCAGGCCGTCGGCGGTCCTGGCGGTGGCCCTGGTCAACCGCGGGCCCAGTGCGCCGACGTAGATCGGTGGCGGGCCGTACGGGTTGGCGCCGGGGCTGAAGGTCGGGGTCATCAGCGTGTGCCGGTAGTAGTCCCCGCGGAAATCGAGCCGTTCGCCGGAGTTCCACGCCGCGAAGATGGCCCGCAGCGCGCGCACCAGTTCCGCCATCCGGGCAACGGGCCGGTCGAACTCCGCGCCGAACCGCTTCTCGATCTGCGTCCGCACCTGCGTGCCAAGGCCGAGCGTGAAACGCCCTTTCGTCAGCAGTTGCAGGTCATTCGCTTGATGCGCGAGATGAATCGGATTGCGGGGAAACGCGATCGCGACGTTGGTCATCAGGTCGAGGCCCTCGACCGAGGCGGCCAAGGCCAGCGGCGTGAACACGTCGTGCGGCCCCTCGAAGGTGAAGACCCCGCTGGCGCCCGCTTCGCGCAGGACATGTGCGCGTTCGATTGCATCCGTCGGTCCGAACAGCGCTGTCATGACCTTCACGGCGTGAGAGCCTAGTCGCGTGACTATCCCAGCCAATACCGACGTCGTCGTCGTGGGTGCCGGGTTTGCAGGGCTGTCGGCGGCCCGTGACCTGGTGCGGCTCGGACACGACGTCGTCGTTCTCGAGGGCCGCGATCGCGTCGGAGGACGCTCGTCGACGACGACGATCGCAGGCACACCGGTCGACCTCGGCGGAACATTCGTCGGGCCAACGCAGGATGCGGTGATCGCGCTGGCGAAAGAGTTGGGCTGCGAGTCGGTGCGGACATACAGCCACGGCAAGAACCTGATCCGGTGGCGCGGCAAGGTCCGGGCGTATCGCAGCACCATCCCGAAGCTGTCGCTGATCGAGTTGTTCGACGTCTCCCGGATACAGTGGCGATTCGATCGCGTGTCCCGGCGAGTGCCGGTCCAAGAACCGTGGACGTCGCCGATCGCCGACATCCTTGACTCCAAGACGCTCGAGCAGTGGCTGCGTTACGTGCATGCGGGCGCCTCGACGCGCAACCTGATGGCGATCGTGGCCCGGGTGACCTGGGGCTGTGAACCGGAGGACGTCTCGATGCTGCATGCGGTCCGCTACGTCAAGGCGGCGGGCGGCCTCGGCCGCATGCTCGACGTCGAGGGCGGCGCCCAGCAGGACCGCTTCCCCGATGGCACGCAACAGATTGCGCTGCGGATGGCCGAAGAGCTCGGCGAGCGTGTGGTGCTGAACGCGGTCGTGCGCAGCATCGAGCGGCACGTCGATGGCACGCTGGCCGTCGGTTCGGATCGCGGCGACGTCGCGGCCAAGGCCGTCATCGTCGCCGTCCCGCCCGCGCACCGGGCCGGCATCACGTTCGATCCCGCGCTGCCGCCCGAGTACGAAAAGCTCACGGAGCACTGGCCGCAAGGCAATTTGAGCAAGGCGTACGCCGCCTACGACACGCCGTTCTGGCGCGAGGACGGCTGTTCGGGTGAGGCGCTGTCTGACGAGGGGCCGGTGTTCATCACATTCGACGTCAGCCCGAGTGATTCGGGGCCGGGCATCCTGTTGGGCTTCACCGACGCGCGCACGTTCGATCCGCTGCCCGTCGAGCAGCGCCGCGAGCGCGCGCTGGAAGGATTCGCGACGCTGTTCGGTGACGCCGCTCGGCATCCGATCGACTATCTCGATCATTGCTGGGGCGCAGAGGAATTCGCACCGGGCGGGCCGACGGCCGCGGTGCCGCCGGGCTCATGGACAACGTATGGGCCGTGGTTGCACAAACCGGTCGACGGCATCTTTTGGGCGGGCACCGAAACCGCCGACCAATGGACCGGCTTTCTCGACGGCGCGGTGCGGTCGGGTAAACGGGCGGCCGACGAAGTGCACCGGGCGCTGGCGGGTTAGCGGCCGAACGTCATTGGCCTGCAGTCAACATTCGCCGTGCGGTGACGGCCACGGCCAGGGTGACGAGTTGTTTCGGGTCGTCAAGGTCGACGTCGAGCAGGTTGGCGATCTGGTCGAGTCGGTAGTACAGCGACTGCCTGCGCATGTGCAGGCGTTTGGCCGCCTCGGCCTTGTTGCCGCCGCAAGCGGTGAGCACCTCGAGGGTGTGCGAAAGTTGGCCGCTCTTGGCGGAATCCGCCCGCTCCAACACTCCGATCTGGTCATCGACGAACTGGCGTGTGGCGTCCTGGTTCCCGTGCGCGACCAGCATGCGTTCGAGCGCCAACGCCTGAACGCTGACCACGGGCTGCGTCACATGCAGGTCCTCGCCGAGGGCGAGCGTGGCACGCACCTCGGACATGGCGCGCGGTAGCTCGGACGGGTCGCGCACCGCACGCCCGATGGCTGCACACAGCCTGGCCTGCCGGGGTAACGCGTCGCGCGCCGCCGAACGGATGACGTGCGCAAGATTCAGCGACGCCTCGTCGGTCTGCCCGGCTACCAAAGCACACAGCGTTCCCTCGACAAGACCGTAAATCCCATGTCCCACTTGCCGGATGAGGCCGTCGACAATCTTGGCCGCCGACTCGACCCGACGAGGATCCACCGCTATACAGGCGTATTCGTGCTCGGCGGTGGCCACGCCCGCGGCCCGCATTCTGGCCTCGAGCAGTCCGCGCTCGACGGATTGATTCGTGGCGAGTTGATCGAGCAGCAATTGCTGGGCACGAAGCGCGCCCGCAACATCCTTCTGCTCACGGATCAGGCAGAGACCCAATACCGTTGGCGCACGGTCCATGACCGCGTCGACGAGCACCTCGGCGACACCGCCTGCGCCGACCGTCAGCCTGCCCCATGCGGTGCCTTCGACGAGGACGGGAGCCTCCGAGCTCAGCTCGGTGTCGTCTGGGTCGACGTGGCCGGCAGCGACGACGACTCTGCCCGCGTAGTCGCTGAGTCGGACCCACGTGCCCAACGTTGACCCGATCTGTTCGATCAGTTCGCTCAGCGACGCGCCACGGGCCAGCGCCTCCGACAAAGTCCTGGAGACCTCGTCGGCGTGCCGTAGCCGCGCGACCGAACGGTCGATGAGTTCGCTGTTGACGGCTTCGGCCACTTCGGTGAAGCGCAGCGCCGGCTGCAGCTCGACGACCGGCAGGCCGACATCGCGGGCTTCGTCCACCATGTCCGAAGGCACCTCCGCGAAGGTCCTGCCCACCTCGAACAACAGGCCCGCGACGCCGCTTTCCGCCAGCCGGCGCACATAGAGCCGCCGTCCGGCTTCATCGACCCCGATCAGTCCGACGCCGTTGGTCAGCAGGACCTCGTCGCCACGCAGCAGCGGAGCGATGTCGTAGAGGTCGGCGGTGTGCACCCACCGTACGGCGTGATCGACGTGTTCCTCACCGCTGAGCAGCACCGGATGGGCCGGTTGCAGAACTGGGTGGTCGAGAACCTGCCGAAGGATCAAGGGCATACGACAGTATGTCTCACTCAGCCAGTTGAGCTTTTGACATTTCGTCCGTTGATGCACTCACCGACCAGTCGCATGCTGGTGCGACACGCAAGGTGAGGAGCGTCACATGAGCACACTCGTGACCGGCGGCCGCGGCTTCGTCGGGCGCCAGCTGGTCGACCAACTACTGGCCGGAGGCGCCAAGGTCGTCAGCTACAACCGCGACTTCGCGGTCGACACCCGCGACGGCCTGACCGTCGTCCAGGGCGAGCTGTTCGATATGCCGCGGCTGATCGAGACGCTGCGTCACCACAGCGTCGAACGCATCATTCACACCGCAGGCCAGAGCCACCCCGGTGTGTCGATCGACCTGCCGTGGACCACCTTCAAAGCCAACGCCGAGGGCACACTCGCCGTCTACGAGGCAGCCCGCGCGGCCGGTGTGCGCCGGATCGTCAACTTCTCGTCAGAGTGCGCACTGGGGAACCTCGAACCCGCCACCCCCGTCGCCGAAAGCGCGACTCCCCGACCGACCACGCCCTACGGGGTCACCAAGGTCGCAGGCGAGATGTTCGGCGCCGTCTACAACTCGCTGTACGGCATGGAGATCGTGTCGCTGCGCGTCACCGAGGTCTACGGTCCGGGGCTGTGGATGCCGAGTCTGCTCGGCGACATGATCCGCGCCGGACTGCGCGGCGACGAATTTCGTCTCGAGGCGGGCGGTGAGCACCGTTCCAATTCGTGTATGTCGCCGACGTCGCCAACGCTGCGACCCTGGCCGCCACCGCCGACACGTTGACCCAGGCGGTCTACAACGTTTCCGGTGGCAGGCAGATCACGGTGGCCGAAACCGCGCGGCTGCTCGCCGAACGGCTGCCGGGCAGTCATTACGACATCGGGTCCGGTTTCCTGCCCGACTGGGACCGGCAAGGTCCCTACGACCTGTCCGCGTCGACGCGGGATCTCGGTTACACACCCGCCTGGACTCTCGAGCGCGGTCTCGACAGCCAAATCGATTGGCTCCGTTCGCAGAGAGTGGCCAAATGACCGAGATGACCAACCGCATCGCCCTGGTGACGGGCGCCGCATCCGGGATCGGTCTGGCCACTGCCGAAGCGCTGGCCCGCGAAGGCGCCGACGTCGCCCTGCTGTCGCGTCCCCACGACGACCTGGACGGCGCGCGAGACCGGGTCAAACAGTACGGCGGGCGCGTCGTCACCGTCGCCGCCGATGTCGCAGATCCCACGGCGGTGCGGGACGCGTTCGAACGGGTGGAAACCGAGTTGGGGCCCATCGATGCCGTGCACAACAACGCCGGAATCTCGATCGTCAGCCCGCTCACCGAGACCACCGACGAGGTGTTTCGGCGGCTCGTCGACACCAACCTCGCCGGCTCCTTCTACGTGTTGCGCGAAGCCGCACGCGTCATGCAAAGCCGTCGCGCAGGCGCGATCGTCAACACCGCTTCCGAACTGGCGATCATCGGCCAGACGGGGTACGTCGCCTATACCGCGACCAAGGGCGCGATCCTGGCCATGACCCGCAGCGCCGCGGCCGAGCTGGCGTCGTGGAGGATCCGGGTGAACGCGGTATGCCCCGGCACTACCAAGACCCCGATGTTCCTCGCCGAGTTCGACGGTGTCGACGACCCAGCTGCAGAACTCGAAGACAACGCCGCCAGCGTCGCAATGCAGCGCATCGCGGAGCCCGCCGAAATCGCAGAGGCGGTGGTGTTCCTGCTTTCGGACCGCGCCGGCTACATAACCGGCACACATCTGATCGCCGACGGCGGACGCACCGGCTGTGTGCCCGCCGGGTCCATCGGCGTCGCAACCCAATAACCGCCATCATCACCGGAGAAACACATGACCGAACCTGTATCCCCCCTTCCGCCGACGTCTCGGCTCGAACAGCTCGGCTATTCGCAGCAGCTTGAACGCAGACTGAACATTCCCGAGGTCGTCGGATTGGCAATGGCCGACGTCTCCCCCACCATGGCGGTGCTATTCCTTTCTGCCGGAGTGTTTTTCGTCGGCGGCACGTTCTCCATCGGCGCGGGACTGATCCTGTCGGTGGTGGTGGTGTTCATTGCCCTGTGCCTCGGTGAATTGGCGGGGATGTTCCCGATCGCCGGTGGCATGTACTCGCTTGTGCGACGCGTCCTGCCCGGGCCGCTGTCGTGGATCACGATGTTCAACTACCTCATTCAGGGTGTGGTCATCCCGGCCAGCATCGCGCTGGGAATGGTCGCCTTCCTGCGAGACCTGTTCCCCGGCATGGGATTCCCCGACACCGTGATCGCCATCGTGTTGTTGGCGCTCGCCACC
>Ga0207688_10001982_pt1 | contig 10973 bp, 10 predicted proteins | sample KBSMiscanthusM4_FD_184296 | JGI IMG/M metagenome (GOLD analysis project Ga0207688, IMG submission 184296) | Miscanthus rhizosphere microbial communities from Kellogg Biological Station, Michigan, USA - M4 (SPAdes) (version 2) | ecosystem: Host-associated > Plants > Roots > Rhizosphere ...
ACAGACAGCGGATCGCCGCCTCGGGCCGTGGCGAGGAATCGCCGGCACCGCCCACCGTGCCTTCAGCGGCGCGATCCGGGTTCAACGCCGCCGCTCTGAGGATCCTCCGCCGTCGGCGCCCCGAGCTCACCTGGCGGGTCGTTTCGGGGGACGAGTCGCGTCCGCTCGGGAACCCGCCCGCGGCCGCGACCGACTACCACAGCCTCCAGCCCACCTCGCGCTAGCTCACCGAACTCTTCCGGCGTCGCCGACTCGACCAGCTCTGCAGTGACGACAACCGACGCGCGCGCCGCTCGGCCTGCCGCCGCGCGATACCGCCGCTGGGCATTCTCAACCGCATTGATGCGCGCCCGCAGACCGGCGTCGTAACGCCCAGCCCGGCGCAGCGCGGCGGCGCCCTCGACATCCGTGACGAACGCATCGAGCTCCGCTTCGGCCTCATGCATCACCAGCTCACCCTCCGCAACCGCACCAGCGGAGTCCTCTTGCCCCTCCCATCGCTCGGAGAACATCGCCGCGAGCTCGCGCCGTACATGCGCCTCAAGGGTGTCGGCGAGCACGTTGACCGGGCGCGGGCAGCGTGGCCCCTTCCACAGGCGCAGGCTCGCGCGGCAGCGATAGGTGCGCTGGTTGGCTCCCGCCGACCATCCGTTCACCGCACGTCCCGCACTGCGCCAGCCCCGACAGCGGGTAGTGCCGAGCCGGGCGGCGAGGCGCATCCACGGCGTGCTGGGCGGCCTCCCATACTAAGCGCTCCACAATCTGTAGCGATGGCTCATTGGTCACCGGTAGGTCACCCCAGCGGATCTCCCCGAGATAGGTGCGGTTTGCGAGCAGCCGGCGCACGGTGCCCGTGGTCCAGCTGCGCGGTCGGTCCTTGCGTTTGCCTGCCTGGTGAACGAGCTCGAGTCCTTCGAGAAACTCGAGCGCCGAAGCCAACGAGCCGGTGGCGGCCCGCTCGAACGCCTCGGCCACGACCGGCGCCTCGCTGGGCTCCTGCTCCAGCGTCCCGTCGGGCAGGCGCCGGTAACCAAGCGGCGTGGGGCCGATCTTCGCGCCACGCTCGTGCGCACGGGTCTTCGCCACCCGCCAGCCAGCCTTGATCGTGTCCAGGAAGTACTCGCCCATCGCGAGCATGACCGTGTAGACGAACTTCCCCATCGGTCCCGAGGTGTCGATGTCCTCGACGACGAAGGCCAGACGCGCACCGGCCTCCTCGAGCCGCCGCAGGTCACGCAGCCCGCCCTCCGTGTAGCGCGAGAAGCGATCGATCTTCCACGAGACAATCCCGCCGGTCTCGCCGGCCGTCGCCCGCTCGATCGCCCGCTCAAGGCCAGGGCGCTCATGCGTTCCCCCGGACCAGTCCTCGTCAACATGCCACTCGTCGACCTCAACGTCCTTGTAGGCCGCCCACCGCTTGATCGCCTCGCGCTGGACATCGGGCGAGATGTAGCCAGGACCTTCGCGTCCGAGTCGTCTGGATACCCTGATGTAGCCGTCCATGGGGGGCGCGAGCCCGCTTTGGATTTGGCCATGCCAGAAGGCAAGGTGAGCGCGGTCCTAAGCACCAACCAGTTCAAGAACGGCAACCACATCGAGGTCGACGGCACCGTCTTCAAGGTGCTCGAGTTCCAGCACGTCAAGCCCGGCAAGGGCGGGGCGTTCGTGCGCACCAAGCTGCGCCGCGCCGCCGACGGGGCCGTGATCGACAAGACCTTCCGCGCCGGCGAGAAGTTCCGGGCCGTGCGCACCGAGTCGCGCAAGATGCAGTTCCTCTACGCCGACGGCACCGACGCGCACTTCATGGACTCGCAGTCCTTCGACCAGCTCACGCTCCCCCAGGAGGGGGTCGGCGACGCGCTGCGCTGGATCCGGCCCAGTGAGGAAATCGACCTGCTGTTCATCGACGAGCAGCCGACCGACATCAACGTGCCCAGCGCGGTCGAGCTCGAGGTCAGCCAGACCGAGCCGGGGATCAAGGGCGACACGGCGTCCGGCGGTGGGACCAAGCCGGCGACGCTCGAGACCGGCGCGGTGGTCCAGGTGCCGCTCTTCATCAACGAGGGCGAGCGCGTGCGGGTGGACACCCGGTCGGGCGCGTACGTCTCGCGCGCGTAGATCATGCGGCTCACCGAGCAGCGGCGCGCGGCGGTCGTCGCGCTCTACCAGCACGACGTCACCGGACGGCCGGTGGACGAGCTCTTCCCCGCCGACGCCCGTCCCTACACGCGCGGGCTCGCGCACGCGACGCTGGACTTCCAGGACGAGCTCGACGAGGCCATCGCCGACCACGCAACGGGCTGGAGCGTGGACCGCATCGCTCCGCTCGAGCGCGCGATCCTGCGCACGGCGACGCTCGAGCTCCTGCACCCCGAGGTGACGACGGCGGACACGCCGATCCCGCCCGAGGGCGCGATCGACGAGGCGGTGGAGACGGCGAAGAAGTTCTGCGGCACCGATGCGCCGGGCTTCGTCAACGGCGTCCTGGCCGCGATCCTGCGCGCAAAGCGAGAGAATCGCGCCGCCCATGGCTGATCTCGACGAGCTGACCGACCGCCTGGAACGCGTGGCCGCCGAGCTGCGCGCCGGCGACCTCGACCCCGAGCAGGCGGCCGAGCGCGTGGACGAGTGCGCCCGCCTGGCCGGCGAGGCCGCGGCCGAGCTCGACCGGCGTGCCCGCGAGGGCGAGGCCGCGCCGGGCCAGACCGAGCTGCTCTGAGCGCTCGCGCGCTGGTACCTTCGCCGCCCCTCGCCACGGAAAGGACCCTCACGCGTGTCCGCTCGCCTGGCGTGTTGCGCGCTTGCCGCGACCGCCGTCCTCGTCGCCGTCGTCCTGCCCACGACGGCCCTGGCCGCCCGCTGCGACGGCGTGCCCACCAAGGGCTGCCTGCTCCCGTTCCCCAACGACGCCACGCAGACCAAGGCCGACAAGCGCACGCCCACCGGGCGCCGCGTGGCGCTGACCTCCGCCGTGCTGCCGGTCAACAAGGACGGGGCCAAGCTGGACCCGGCCGAGTGGAACCGCAACGACGGCTTCTCGCCCGGCGAGCCGATCATCGTCCACGTCCCGTCGCTGCGCAGCCAAGCCGCGTTCAAGGCGTCGGGCATCGTCCCGGTCAACGACCTCGCGCGCTACAAGGCCGGCGACCAGCCGCTGCTCCTGCTCGACGAGAAGACCGGCAAGCGCCAGATCGTGTGGGGCGAGCTCGACGCGAACGCCGACAGCGTCGCCAGCGCCAACCTGATCATCCACCCGGCCAAGAACCTGCGGCCGGGCGGCCGCTACGCCGTCGTCCTGCGCAACCTGAGCGACAAGGCGCCCGAGGGCCTGTGGGACACGGTCTCACCCGCGCTCAGCAAGGCGCTGGACAAGGCAGGGGTCAAGCAGAAGCGCGTCTTCCTGACCTGGGACTTCACCGTCGCCAGCGACAAGTCGCTGACCGCGCGCCTGCTGGCCATGCGCGATGACGCGTTCGCGCAGCTCGGCGACCGCAACCTCGCCGACGGGGTCATCGAGGGCGCGCCGCCGGCCTACACGATCACCAGCGTCCAGGACTCCACGCCCGGCCAGGACAACCGCATCATGCGCCGGATCAGCGGCACCTTCACCGTGCCCTGCTACCTCGACCAGCCCGGCTGCCCGCCCGGGGCGCGGATGCACTACGACTCCTCCAACCCGGACGCCACCCCGACGCAGCTCCCGGGCAACGTCATCCAGGCGCCGTTCCAGTGCGACATCCCGCGCGCGGCGCTCGGGACGCCGTCGCACATCGCGCTCTACGGCCACGGCCTCCTCGGCAGCCACACGCAGATCGAGGAGGACAACGTCAAGTCGATGAGCCAGGAGCACGACTTCACCTTCTGCGCCACCGACTGGGCCGGGATGGCCTCCGAGGACGTGCCCAACGCGGTGGAGATCCTGCAGGACTTCTCGAAGTTCCCGTCGCTGGCCGACCGGCTCCAGCAGGGCATCCTCGACACGCTCTACCTCGGCCGCCTGCTCGCCCACCCGCAGGGCTTCGCCGCCAACCCGGCCTTCTCGGCCGGCGGGCGTCCCCTGCTGGACACGTCGAACCTGTACTTCGACTCCAACTCCCAGGGCGCGATCCTGGGCGGCCTGGCCACCGCGGTGGCGCCGGACTGGCGGCGCGGGGTGCTCGGCGTGGCCACGATGGACTACGCGACGCTGCTGCCGCGCTCGACCGACTTCGACACCTACAACGCCGTCTTCGCGCCCGCCTACCCGCACGAGGACCAGCGCATGGAGCTGCTCTCGGTCGCGCAGATGCTGTGGGACCGCGGCGAGACCGACGGCTGGGCCACGCACGTGACGACCGACCCGCCGCCGAACACGCCGGCGCACACCGTGCTCATGCACGTGGCCGTGGGCGACCACCAGGTGGCCAACGCGATGTCGGACGTCGAGGCGCGCACGATCGGCGCCGACGCCTACCGGCCGACGTTCGACCCCGGGCGGACGTTCGACAAGCACCCGCTCTACGCCATCCCGACCATCCCCAGCTTCCCGTACACCGACTCGGCCATCGTGTACTGGGACGGCGGCCCGCAGACGCCGGTGGCGCCGACGCTGAACATCCCCAACCGCGACGGGGCCGACCCGCACGCGTTCCCCCGCAGCACGGCGGCCGCGCGCCAGCAGAAGTCCGACTTCCTCGTCAACGGGGTGGTCGACGACGTCTGCGGCAGCTCTCCCTGCCACACCGACAACTACGGCTAGAGAGCCAACTCGTTGAAGACGAAGTAGGCCGACTGCTGGGCGAAGCGGAACCGGTACTGCTGGTAGGGCACGTGCCCGGCGCCCTGCAGCGCCTCGAACACGACCGGCACGCCCGCCCGGGCCATCGCGTTGGCGGTGGCCAGGGCGCCGCTGTAGGGGACGACCGGGTCGGCCGTGCCCTGGAAGAACAGGGTGGGCGCGTCGGTGCGCGAGTAGGCGCCCGCGCCCGGCAGCCAGCCCGAGATCGACACCGCGGCGCCGACCTTGGCCGGCGCGTCGGTGGCCACGAGCAACGAGGTCACCGCGCCGGCCGACGTCCCGCCGACGGCGATGCGGTGCGGGTCGAGGCGCAGCCCGCGCGCGTGGGCGCGCAGCCAGCCCACCGCGGCCAGCGCGTCGTCGCGCGCGGCCAGCGCCGCGGGCCCGCAAGGCGCCGGCGGGGTGGCGGTGCCGCCACAGACCACGCCCGTGGCCAGCAGCCGGTAGTCGATCGACGCCGCCACGTAGCCGCGCTGCGCAAACGCGCGCGCCAGGCCGACGACGTTGCCCTGGTGCCGCGTGCCGCCACGGAAGCCGCCGCCGTGGATCCACACCATGGCCGGTCGGTTGTGCGCGTGGTCGCCGGCGGGCTCGTAGACGTCCATCGCCTCGCTACCGGAGTAGGCGATGTCGCGGCGGACGCTGACCTGGTCGAAGACCGGGTCGCGGTAGCGCAGCGGGGCCTTCCCGGAGGGCTTGGCCACGCTGGTGGCGGGCCGGCCGGCTGCGCCCAGAGCGGGCGCAGCCGGCACCGTGACCGCCAGAGCAGCGAAGAGCCAGAGCTTCCTCACGAGGGACCAAACACGGCCACTTCGTCAGAATCGCGGTTTCGATGCCTCGCTCTCTCCACGAGCCCCGCGCGAGCGCCGCCTACCCCGACGACCTGCGCGACCAGATCGAGCGCTACCTCGCCGACCTGCGCTTCTCCACCGCCGACGACACCGCCGGCCTGGAGGAGTCGATGCGCTACTCGGTGCTGGCGGGCGGCAAGCGCATCCGGCCCGTGCTCGCGCTGGCCACGGCGCGCGCACTGGGCATCGACCCGACCGACGTGCTGCCGCTGGCGGCCGCGATCGAGCTCATCCACACCTACTCGCTCATCCACGACGACCTCCCGGCCATGGACGACGACGACCTGCGCCGGGGCCGGCCGACCAACCACCGCCAGTTCGGCGAGGGGGTCGCGATCCTCGCCGGCGACGGGCTCTACGCCGAGGCGTTCGCGCTCGTGCTCGGGGAGCAGCAGGGGGACCCGCGGCGGGTGCTCGCGTCCGTGCGCGAGCTCGCCGACGCCACCGGCGTGCGCGGCATGGTCGGCGGCCAGTACATCGACATCGAGGGCGCGTCGGACCTGCGCCGGTTGCACGAGCTGAAGACCGGCCGGCTCATCGGTGCTTCGGTCGGCTGCGTGCTGTTGCTGGTGGATCGCGACCAAACGGCTACGCTTGCCTACCGGTCCTTCGCCGCCGAGCTCGGAGTGCTCTTCCAGATCGTCGACGACATTCTCGATGTCACGGGCACCGACGACGCCCTGGGCAAGCCGAGCGGCAGCGACGAACGACACGGTAAGCGCACCTACGTCAGCGAATTCGGGCTGGACCGGGCGCGCGAGCTGGCCGCGGACTCGCACCGCAAGGCGCGCGCCGCACTGGCCCAGGCATCCGCCGAGGGCGACGGAACGCAGGAACTCGAGCAGATCACCGACTTCATCGTGACCCGCACCTCATGACCAAGCTCCTGGATCGCATCGACGGACCCGACGACCTCCGCCACCTCTCCGAGGACGAGCTGCAGCAGGTCGCCCAGGAGGTCCGCGACCACATCATCGACACCGTCGGCGAGATCGGCGGCCACTTCGGCGCCAACCTCGGCGCCTGCGAGATCGCCGTTGCGCTGCACTCCGTGCTGGAGTCGCCAAAGGACAAGATCCTCTGGGACGTCGGCCACCAGGCCTACCCGCACAAGGTCCTCACCGGCCGCCGCGACGAGCTCAACACCATCCGCCAGTACGGCGGCCTCGCGCCGTTCTGCTCCCGCAACGAGTCGGTCCACGACATCATGGGCGCCGGCCACGCCTCCACCTCGGTCGGCTACGGCGTCGGGCTCAAGGAGGCCATGCGCATGGGCCATGGCGTCGACGGCCGCGTGGTCTCGGTCATCGGCGACGGCGCCATGACCGGCGGCGTGGCCTTCGAGGCGGTCCACCTGGCCGGCGGGCTCGGCACCCCGCTCGTCGTCCTGCTCAACGACAACGGCATGTCGATCGCGCCCAACGTCGGCGCGCTGTCGCGCTACTTCAACCGCGTCCGTCTGCACCCGCGCCTGTGGAAGGCGCGCGAGGACATCGAGGACGGCCTGACCAAGCTGCCGGTCGGCATCGGCTCGAAGTTCGAGCGCCTGGGCCCGCAGCTGAAGGAGTCGATCAAGGCCTTCTGGGCGCCGGGTCTGTGGTGGGAGGAGCTCGACTTCGCCTACATCGGCGTCGTCGACGGCCACGACGTGGCCGCCCTGCGCGAGGCGCTCAACGAGGCGCTGCTGGCCGAGCGCCCGGTCGTGGTCCACGCCGCCACGGTCAAGGGCAAGGGGTTTGCCCCGGCCGAGGAGGGCGGCCTCGAGGGCATGGAGAAGTGGCACGCCGCCAAGCCCAAGTCGATCGCCAACGGCGCGCCGGCGGCGGCGAAGAAGCCGGCGCCGAAGAAGGCGGCCAAGCCCGCGCCGCCGCAGTACACCAAGGTGTTCGGCGAGGCCATGGTGCGCGAGTGCGAGCGCGACCCACGCGTGGTCGGCATCACCGCGGCCATGAACTCCGGCACCGGTCTCAACCTGCTGCAGAAGGCCAACCCCGACCGCTACTACGACGTCGGCATCGCCGAGCAGAACGCGGTCCTGCTCGCCGCCGGGCTCTCGCTGCAGGGCGCCAAGCCCGTGTGTGCGATCTACTCCACCTTCCTGCAGCGCGCGTTCGACCAGATCGTCCACGACGTCTGCCTGCAGGAGCTCAACGTGGTCTTCGCCATGGACCGCGCCGGGCTGGTCGGCGACGACGGGCCGACCCATCACGGCGCCTTCGACATTGCCTACCTGCGCTGCCTGCCCAACATCGTGCTGATGGCTCCGCGCGACGAGGCCCAGCTCGTGCACCTGCTGCACACGGCGCTGTGCTACGACGACGGGCCCATCGCCCTGCGCTACCCGCGCGGCGAGGCGATCGGCGCCGAGTTGCCGCAGCGGCCGAAGCGGGTCGCGATCGGCACCGGCGAGATCGTGCGCGAGGACCCGGGCGCGAACATCGCCATCCTCGGCTACGGCAGCGGCGTGGACAAGGGGCGGCAGGCGGCCGACCTCCTGGCCGCACGCGGCATCCCCACCACCGTCGCCGACGCCCGTTTCGCCAAGCCGATCGACGCCGGGCTGGCGGCCCAGCTCGCGGCCGAGCACGAGCTGCTCGTCACCGTCGAGGAGGGCGTGCTGTCGGGCGGCTTCGGCACGGCGGTGTGGGAGACGCTGAACGAGAGCGGCGCCCCCGTGCCGCGCATGCTTCGCGTCGGGCTGCCCGATCGCTACGTGACCCACGGCAAGCCGGCCCTCCTGCACGAGGAGGTCGGATACACCGGCGAACGCATCGCCGAGCGGATTACCGCTGCCGTGGGTTCTACAAGCGAGCTGACGCAGGCCTGACACGCCCGCGCGGCGAATCGGTACGGGATCCAGGTGCGGAAGACGGTTGCCACATTCATGGTTGTGCTCGTCTGCGGGGCGCTCGCGGGGCCGGCGGACGCGGCCATCCGCAAACCCGGGTGGCTGCGCGGCGTCGTGATCACCGAGTACTACCCGGTGCCGGAGGCGTGGTTCAGCGGCCAGAAGGTCACCGCGCCGGGCCTGCCCGGCCAGTACCGGGTCGACTGGCTCTACTCGGCCCGCGGGGTCTCGATGGAGGGCGACGGCATCGCCCTCGACGGCAGCCCGGTCCACATCGCGGACGTCGGCGACGGCGGCTGGGTCGACCAGCGCGGCAAGCCCACCTCGGTGAGCGGCGGCCAGGCGTTCTGGCGCGCCGGGGCCTACTGGAAGACGGTCGACGGCTGGGTCACGTTCCCGCTCGACGCCGGCGGCTGGTTCCGCGGCATCGGGGCGAGCTTCGTCAACCCGCCGAACTCGACCTTCGCGCCGGGCGAGTCGCGCCCGCTGACCCCGTACAAGAGCATCGCCGTCGATCCCGACCTGATCCCGATGGGCTCCAAGGTCTACATCCCGCAGTACCAGGACCACGGTGGCTGGTTCAAGGCCGCCGACACCGGTGGGGCGATCCAGGGCCGCCACGTTGACGTCTTCCGTACGCCGCCGGCATCGCTCGACGACCAGGGCCAATACTTCTCGGGCGCGCGCATCTACGTGGTGCCGCCGGCCAAGCGGGCGCCGAAGGGTGCGCCGCCAGGCGCCCAGGTGGCTCCCACCGCACCGGCCCAGCCCCAGCCGACGTCGCCGCAGGGCGGCGCGGTGCCGGCGCCCGGACCGGCCGCGACCGGGGGGACGTCGGGTGGGTAGGCGGGCGCTGGCGCTCGGCGCCGCGCTCGCGCTCGTGGCCGCGGCGCCCGCCGCCGCGGCGCAGTCCGATCCCAAGGGCGACGCCACCGGGCCGCTGGACGTGACCTCGGCCGACCTGGCCGCGCAGGGCTCGAACCTCGAGTTCACCGTCGAGACGGCGGGGACCTGGAACCCGGCCGACCTGGTCGCCGGCGGTGGGCGCTCGCTGTGCCTGAAGCTGACCGGCGCCGGCGTCGACCAGGTCTGCGTGCAGGCGGTCGGGCGGCGGGCGGTGCTGATCGCGCCGGGCTCGACCGAGCCGATCACCGCCGCCGTGCACCGGCCCAACAACCGCTCGCTGCAGGCGCGCTTCGACCCCGCGCAGGTGGGGCTGGAGGCGGGCACCGACTTCAAGTGGCAGGTGATCACCGCCTACGACGGGGCCACCGACCAGGCCCCGAACGCCGCCGTCTCGGCCACCGTGCCCCAGCAGAAGGTCGTGGGCTGCACGCCCGGCGGCACCTCGTACCGGACCAACGGGCCGCGCAACAGGAAGGTCGTGGCGTTGACCTTCGACGACGGGCCGTTCCCGCTGACGCCGAAGTTCTACGACGTGCTCGAGCGCGAGCACGTGCCGGCGACCTTCTTCCTCATCGGCGACCAGGTCCCGGGCAAGGGGGCGCTGCTCAAGCGGGCCCTGCGCGACGGCTTCGTGCTCGGCGACCACACCTGGACGCACGCCAACGTCTCCGGCGACGGGCCGGCGGCGGCGCGGCAGATCTCGCTGACCAAGAACGCGATCCAGCGCGCGACCGGCTACACGCCGTGCCTGTTCCGCGCCCCGGGCGGCGCTGTGAGCGCGCCGCTGATCTCCGAGGCGCGCGGTATGGGCATGAACACGATCGAGTGGGACGTCGACCCGACCGACTGGTCCACGCCGGGGACCGACGCCATCTACTCGCGTGTGGTCTCGCAGACCAAGCCCGGCTCGATCATCCTCATGCACGACGGCGGCGGCCCGCGCGGGCAGACGCTGGCGGCGCTGCCGCGCATCATCCACACGCTGCGCGCGCGCGGCTACAAGTTCGCCACCGTGCCCGACCTGCTCGGGCTCCAGCCGGTTTTCGGCTGAGCGAGAACGCGGCGGCGTCGCTCACCCGGCTCCGTACCACTCGTCCGCGGTGCCCCGCAGCAGCAGCTCGAAGCGGGGCCCGGGCCGGTGTCAGTGTCGGGCGAGTCTCAGCTGTCGGCGCTGCCGCGGAGCTTGCGCCGCAGCGCGAGGGCGCCGGCGGCGAGCGCGGCCACGCCGAGCAGGGCGAGGACGCCGAGCATGGGGGCGGGGAGGCTCTCGGTGAAGCTCGTGTTCTGCGCGCCGGGCGCGATGGCGTCCTTCCCGACCTTGACGGCCCCGCCGCCGTTGCGCGTGGCGTCGATGAGGGCCGCGTTCTCGTCCGTGTTCGTCGGGTTGTCGGCCTTGCTGTCGCCCGGGTCGACCGCGGTCGGGTTGTCCCCGGCGGAGGTGGTCGTACCGCCCGAGCTGCCGCGGTTGTGGCCGCTGCCCGAGGTGACCGTCGAGGGGCCGAACGCGGTGGGGCCGCTCGGCGGCTGGTTGAAGCTCGCGGGTGCGGCGGCGGCGCCGCTGTCCTTCTTGCTACCGGTGCTGGCGGCGGCC
>Ga0207688_10001983_pt1 | contig 10973 bp, 9 predicted proteins | sample KBSMiscanthusM4_FD_184296 | JGI IMG/M metagenome (GOLD analysis project Ga0207688, IMG submission 184296) | Miscanthus rhizosphere microbial communities from Kellogg Biological Station, Michigan, USA - M4 (SPAdes) (version 2) | ecosystem: Host-associated > Plants > Roots > Rhizosphere ...
ATCGGGTTCCCCGGCGAACAATCCAGTCCTACCCAGCCACGACGACATCGAGCGGATCTACGCCGACGTCTACGGCTGAGCGCCTCGCAGTCCGCGTCAGCCAAATCCGGGTAGGTGGCCACCACCCCACATCCTCGTACGCAGCGTCAGCCTCAAACAGTGCGCCGGCACGCACCGTCATCACGATGTGCGCCTTGAAGGATGTGCCGTGCCGGTCTGGTGCATCGGCTGAGCGGGTCAGGGGGCGCCGGCCAGCAGGAACGGCGGCGTCCGCCGGTGCGGGGTCCGTTGCAGCACATCGGCGACAATCCCTTCGAAATGTCCCAGATGCCGGTACATCTCGTTCTCGATCTCGGCAGGGTCGCCACGCTTGAGCGCTGCCAAAGTGGCGGTGTGCAGTTCGATGCCTGCGGCGTAGTCCTCGGGTGTGCGCAACATCATGTCGTGGATCGGGGCGAGTTCCGTCTCAAGCCCGAGCATCATGGCTTGGAGTGAGCTGTTGCGGGCGGTCCGCCACATGATCCGGTGAAACAGCAGCTCGGCTTGCTCACACCAACTGATGTCATCGCTGTGGGCAGCAAGAAGATCGATGGAACCCTGCAACTCGGCGAAGTCCTCGTCGGTCGCCCGAAACGCCGCCAATTGGGCGATGCGGGGCTCGAGCGCTTTGCGCGCCTCCAGCACCCGGAAAATGTCGTCGGCCTCCAATTCGCCGACTGCCGCGGCCCTTTCGATGAGTTGGTCAGGAACCCAGATCGAGATGATTTCGGCGTTGCCCTGCCGTCCGGGCCGGCGCCGCAGAATCCCGGCATCGGCCAGCCGTGCCATCGCGCCACCGACCGTTGGGCGGGATACGTCCATCTGAGCAGCCAGAACTCGTTCCCCGGGCAGCACATCGCCGACCTTCAGTTCCCCGGAACGGAGTCGTTCGACGATCTGGCCCACCACGTCGCTGGCGACGCTGCGTGTGCGGACTGGGCTGAAGTCCCGCATTCGGTCACTCCTTCGGGTTCGGCGCACTCAAATGATAATTCGGGTCGCCGTTAACGGTGAGGTTCTGCGGCGCCGCGCGCTCCCTCCACGGTCACGAAGGCTTCAGTTTCGAGAAACACGATAAAGACTGGCCATAAAAGGACAATATCGCTAACCTTTGTGTCGTTCGTGTGTAACCCGGCGGACGGAGGCCTCAGCAGATGTCGGCTTCGACGACGCTCAGCGAAGCGGACTGGGCCTACCTGAACGGCGAGCACGGTCCCGGCGCCCAACTAGCCATGCGGGTCCTGGTGGCCGTCGCGAAATCCATGGACGCGCCGACGCTGGTCGATGTGCACAGCGCTCACGTGGATGGCTGCCTGTACGTCGGCTCGGTGTCGATCGACTTCGTCCGGGCACTCGTCGACGGGAGCGCCCGAGTGTCGGTTCCTACCACGCTGAACGTCGGGTCCGTGGACCTGCGGCACCCGCAGTACTGGAATGGCCCCGAGGAGTTGGCGACCAAGGCCCGAACCCTGATGGACCTCTACGCCCGGCTTGGTTGCACGCCGACGTGGACCTGCGCTCCGTATCTGCTGGCCAATCGCCCCACCCTCGGCCAACACATCGCATGGGGCGAATCGAACGCCATCGTGTTCGCCAACAGTGTTCTGGGCGCGCGCACCCAGCGCTACGGCGACTTCGTCGACATTGCCGCCGCGATCGTGGGTCGTGCCCCGTTCGCCGGCCTGCACACCGACGAAGGACGCCGCGGGCAAATACTCATCGACGTCACGGCGTTACCCGCTTCGGTGATGGCCCGCGACGCGTTCTTCCCGCTGCTCGGCCACCTGGTCGGCCAGTGGTGCGGCGGCCGCGTGCCCGTACTGCGTGGCATCACGACGGCAACCGAAGACCAGCTCAAAGCCTTCGGTGCGGCGACCGCCTCGACGGGAGCCGTCGCGCTCTTTCATGTCCTCGGCGTCACGCCCGAGGCGGCCGATGCTGACCAGGTGTTCGGTGGCCGGGCCCCCGACCAGACCATCACGGTTACGCCTGCCGACCTGCGTCGGGCATGGTCTGAGCTCAGCACCCGCAGGAACGGACAGCTGGCGGCCGTCTGCATCGGCACGCCCCACTTCTCGATTCCGGAGTTTCACCATCTGACGAAGCTGCTGAACGGACGACGCGTCCAACCGAGGACGCCGCTCTACGTCAACGCCGGCCGCTGGGTGTACGACGAGGTCCAAAAGCAGGGCATCACCGAGACCTTGGAAGCCGCCGGCGTGCGAATTGTCACCGATACCTGCACTTACAACACGCCGATCCTGCCGCAGACCGACGGGCTGGTACTCACCAACTCCGCCAAGTGGGCCTGGTATGGACCCCGCAACATCGGCGTCGATGTCCTGTTCGCCGACCTCGAAGTGTGTGTCGAATCCGCGATCGCAGGCACGGTGATAGACCATGACGGATTCTGAGCCGTTGAACACGGTCCGCGTCCTGCTCTCGGGCACCGCCGAAGGCGTCGTGCTCATGCTCACTGAACCGCTCAACGCCTGGGGAGGGCTCGACCCCGGCACCGGCACGATCGTCCATCACAGACACCCCCAGCGCGGCAGCTCGGTGGCGGGACGGGTGTTGGTGATGCCCGAATCCCGCGGTTCGGGCACCAACGCGCAGGTCTTCGCTCAGGCCTGGGCGACCGGAAACGGTCCCGCGGCCGTCGTGCTCGCTGAAGCGGACCACGTGCTGTGCGTCGGCGCGGTGGTCAGCCGCGAACTCTACGGCGTCCACTGTCCCGTCGTCGTCGCCACCGCCAACAGCTACGCCGGTCTGACCAGCGGCGACATCGTCGCCGTCTGCGCCACCGAGTCGGAGGGAACACTGCAGATCCTCGCTCGTTGCGCAGCGTCGCCACGCTCCCGGCAACCGTGACCGCATCCGCGGGAGCAACTCCGCATACGTACCCACCGTCAACGCCGCCTTGTGGCCACGACGGCCGACGCTGAACCCAACCACAGATTGAGGATGGAAATGGGCAAATGCACCGACAAATCGGGACTGGTGACGGGAGCTTCCGGCGGTCTGGGCCGCGCAATTGTGCTCGACCTGGCCGCGGACGGTGCCAACGTAGTGGCCCTCAGTCGCAGTGACGAAGGATTGCGCGAGACGGCAGCCTTGGCTGCCGGCCTGCCCGGTTCTGTGCGGGTGCTGCGGGCCGACGTCACCGACGAGGCTGGCGTTGTCGTCGCGATCGCCGAGGTCGAAAAGTGCTTTGGTGGCGTTGATTACATCGTGAACAACGCCGGCAAGCAGATTGAACGCGACTTCCTGGAGACCACCAACGAGGACTGGGAGACCATCGAGGCCACGAATGTCAAAGGGCCGTTCTGGGTGTGCAAACATGGCGCGGCGGCGATGCTGCGCCTCGGGCGCGGCGGCAGCATCGTCAATGTTGCCTCGGTACTGTCGATCTGCGCGGATCCGATGCTCACCGCCTACACCACGAGCAAGCACGCTGTGCTCGGCCTGACGCGCAGCATCGCGGTGACCCGCCCACTGGCACGTGCCGGAATCCGCGCCAACGCGGTGCTGCCCGGAGACATGGATACTCCGATGGTGCAGCAGTATTTCGCTGCCCACGAGGACCCTGAGGTAGCGCGCCGCCAGATCAGTTCGTTCTATCCGGTCGAACGCATCGCCGATCCCGCCGAGGTTGCGCATGTGGTGCGATTCCTGGTCTCCGACGACGCATCGTTTGTCAACGGGGCCTCTATCGTCGTCGACGGCGGACTGTGTGCCGCGCTCTACACCAGTCCCTGATCCGCCCGTCACACTGCATCCGCAGAAGAATCCGGTGCGTGGCATGGTCGCGCTGATCCGCGTAAACGCCGCGCACTGACCACTAGTTGCCCCAAAAGGTCAGTTGAGATATCCTTTAAAGGCCATTTGAGCCTCTGCTGCTATCTCGGACAGGTCGCCGCCACCGGCATCGCAGCAATCGGCAATCACCGGAAAAGGGTTGTCAGATGAGTACCGCGAAACCATCCACCGATACCGAAACTGTCGACGTCCTGATCATCGGTGCCGGCCCGTCCGGCGCGGTCGTGGCCAACGAGATGGCGCGTAACGGCTTCTCGGTGGTTTGCCTGGAACAGGGTCGGTGGTTCAACAACAACGAGTTCCCCGGCGACAAACAGGAATGGGAATTGTTGTCCCAGCAAAAGTGGAGCGCAGACCCCAATATCCGTAGGTCGCGGGAGGATTACCCGCTAGCGGTCGACGACAGCGATCTGCATCCACTGATGATCGGCGGCGTCGGCGGAAGCTCCTTGCTCTACGGCGCGCAATGGATGCGGCTGCTGCCGTCCGACTTTCGCATGTATTCGCTCGACGGTGTCGGCGACAATTGGCCGCTGAGCTACGACGACCTGGCCCCCTACTACGCCAAGATCGATCGCGCGATCGGCGTGTCCGGTGTCGAAGGCGATCCGATGTACCCGCCGGGCATGGTCCCCCCGCTGCCCCCACACCCGATCGGCAAAATCGGTCGCCGCGCGGCGACCGGAATGAACAAATTGGGTTGGCATTGGTGGCCCGCTCCCAACGCGATCGCATCCCAGCGCGTGGGCGAACTGACCCGCTGCGCCCGAATCGGTACCTGCGAAACCGGTTGCCCCGAGGGAGCCAAAGCGTCCTTCGACATCACCCATTGGCCTTCTGCGATCCGGCACGGTGCGCAATTGAAGACACGGTGCAGGGTCCGCAAGGTCACCACCGACACGCGCGGGCGCGCCGCCGGCGCCATCTACTTCGACGCCGACGGCGTCGAACGCCGACAGAGAGCCCGCGTTGTCGTGTTGGCGGCCAATGGAATCGGCACTGCGCGGTTGCTGCTACTGTCCGCACACGGCGATGCCTCCGACGGACTTGCGAATTCCTCCGGGCTGGTCGGCAAGCGACTGATGCTGCACCCCAACGGTGAGGTCACCGGAATCTACGACGAGCCACTCGACAGCTGGCTCGGGCCGGCCGGACAATCCATCCACTCGCTGGAGTTCTACGAAACCGACACCTCCCGCGGCTTCGTCGGCGGCGCCAAATGGCAGGTCATGCCGACCTGCGGGCCGCTGCGGGCTTTGTCGCTGCACGACCGGGCAGCCTTCGACGACCGGTGGGGCCCCGCCGTCCACGACCGGATCAACGAAACCCTGGGCCGCAGCCTGCAATGGGGGATCATCTCTCAGGACATGCCCGAGGACACCAACGCCGTCACTCTTGACGACACCCTGACCGACTCCGATGGCATACCCGCGCCGCGGATCCACTACCGCATCTCGGAAAACACCCGCCGGCTGATGAGCTTCAACCTCGACCGTGTGGAAGAAGCTCACCTGGCTGCCGGTGCAACTAAGACTGTGCGCACCGACCTGTGGCCCGACCAACCGGGCCATCTGCTGGGCACCGCCAAGATGGGCACCGACCCGGCCACCTCAGTCGTCGACGGATGGGGGCTGGCTCACGACGTGCCGAACCTGGCCATCGTCGATGGCAGCACCATGCCCACCTCCGGAGCCGTGAACCCCACCGCCACGATCACGGCCATGGCGCTGCGCACCGCGGAGTACCTCGTCGCCAACGCGCGCTGGCAGGAGATTTCGCAATGAGCACTCTTGCCCAAGCCGACCGGAACGTGCTGCACGACGTCGCCGATGTGCTGATCCCGGCCACCAAGACCATGCCGGCGCTACGCGACGCCGACCCCGGCGGCACGTGGCTCGACCGGGCGTGCCTGGCACGCGCCGACCTCGTGCCCTCGTTGGCGCGGGCGCTGCGTGCACTGGCAGGCACCGCCGACCTGCCCGCGGCGGTGCGGAGTTTGCACGGTGATGATCGGGCCACTTTCGACGTGGTGGCGACCTTCGTTGCCGGCACCTACTACATGATCCCGCAGGTGCGCGAGTTGATCGGCTATCCCGGGCAGCGGCGCACGCCCGCCGCGATCGACGCGGCCGCCGACGAGCTCTCGGACGACGTTTTCCAGGGTGCGTTGGACTACACCTCTAGTTACCGCCCCGCCTAGCACAAACCCTTGCCCCACACTTCCCGAAACCGAGCACGACCACATCAGATAGAGGACACGTTCGTGAACACCACCCCCATGACCGCCGCCGCGCAGCGCGCCTATGCGCGCGATTTCGCCGTCCAGATCTCGGGCAATTTCATCGACGGCAGCTGGAGAGCGTCGGCGTCGGCGGACACCATTGAGGTCTTCGATCCCTCCACCGGGGAGCGCCTCGGCGAGGTCGCGTCGTCATCGGCCAAGGACGTCGACGCGGCGGTGACCTCGGCCCGTGCCGCTCAGAAGGCTTGGGCGGCCGCCACTCCCGCCGAGCGCTCCCAGGCACTGTTCAAGATCGCCGATTCGGTGGAAGCGCACTTCGAGCAGATGCTGGCCATGGAAGCTGTCGACGCGGGAAAACCTGTCAGCGCGGTGCGTGACGACGAGCTGCCCGGCTGCCTTGACGCGATGCGCTACTTCGCCGGCGCTGGCCGAACACTGTCTGCCCAGGCCGGCGGTGACTATCTCGGCGGCATCACGTCGGTGATGCGCCGCGAACCTCTGGGCGTGGTCGCCGGCATCACCCCGTGGAATTATCCGCTGCTGCAGGCTGTCGCCAAGATCTTCCCCGCGCTTGCCGTCGGCAACACCGTGGTCATCAAGCCCGCCGAGACCACCCCATACTCGACGGCGCTGCTGGTTCAGCTCGCTGGTGCAGTCCTGCCCCCCGGCGTGCTCAACCTCGTCTTCGGTGCCGGCGCGGTCGTCGGCGCCGCGCTGTCACACCATCCCGACGTCGACGTCGTGTCCTTCACCGGCTCCATCGATACCGGCCGCAAGGTCGCGATGGCCGCCGCCGATGGTGTCAAGAAGGCCGTGATGGAACTCGGCGGCAACTCGCCGGTTCTCGTTTTCGCCGACGCCGACCTGCCCTCGGCCCTGGATGTCATCGCCGCGGGCGGTCTGTACAACGCCGGGCAGGAATGCATGTCAGCCACACGGCTCATCGTCGAGCAAGCCATCTTCGATGACGTCGTGGACGGGCTGAAGCAACGCTGCCAGCGATACGTTGTCGGCGACGCCCTGGACCCCAAAACGATGGTGGGACCGATGAATTCGCGGGCACAACTATTACGAGTGGTCGCTAAGCTCGACAACCTCCCGGCGTCGGCCACCGTGGTGCTCGGTGGCCGGGCCGACACCGCCTCCAGCGGGTATTTCATTCCGCCCACCATCGTCGTCGACGTCGATCAGGACGACGAGATCGTCGCCGAAGAGATCTTCGGGCCCGTATTCACGGTTCAACGCTTCGCCGACGAAAACGATGCGCTTGTCAAGGCCAACGGAACACGCTACGGACTGGCCTCCTCGGTGTTCACCTCCAACGTCGGCCGGGCCACCCGCGTGCAGAACGCGCTGAATTTCGGCACTGTCTGGGTCAACAACCACCTGGTGTTCGGGCCCGACCTGCCGGTCAGCGGCTTCGGCCTGTCCGGCATCGGCACCGAGAACGCGCTCGCCGGCTTCATCGAATTCACCCGTGTCAAGCACGTCATGATCGACAGCCGCGTCTAATCCCGTCGAGCCGGTGCGGTTCAGCAGAGCGGAGCAACCCCTTGCGGTGGCGGCGGCAACCCGCGAGTTCGATCATGGAGTAGTGCACCGGGCCCGACCGCGAACACGGCGTGCCCGGCCTCGCAGGTATCTGCGACGCAACGCCACTGGCACTCCCCCAGGTTCGGGAAGAATTGACTTTGACCCATTTGCACCGCGACGAACTCAATCATCGCACCGTCATATCGGCCGCGGCGCGGCTGGACGGCGGTCCCGTCCGCATTGGTGCGGGTCATCCCTGCGGCAGGCACCCGGCCAAACACAGCGTCTCGCTGGTGAATCGCGGTGAGCGGCAAGTGCGCGACCACGGAGTGGGCGATGGTCCCGGTGTCAGACATGCTGGGCCTCGTGCTGCCGAGGCGTTCGCGCACCGCTCCGTTGCTCGTTGGCATCGACGGCCGGAGCCGGTCGGGGAAATCTACACTCGCTGCGCTCATCGCGCGATGCATTCAAGAAGTCGTCGTCGTTCACACCGACGACATTGCCTGGCATCACTCGTTTTTCGGATGGTCCGACGTTCTGATCGAGGGTGTGCTGCGTCCGCTTCGCCGGGGTGGCCTGCCGCTGTCCTACACCCCGCAGCCGTGGATCGAGCGCGGTCGCCCAGGATCCATCGTCATCCCTGGGGGAACAGAGATCATCCTCGTCGAAGGGGTCGGTGCTGGCCGCGACCAACCGTGGACGCGAGCATCAGCGGTGGTGTCGGGCCAATATCCGGTCAGCAGTGACGCGGTGCGTGTCTGTTTGCGCGTGTCCGACGCGACGGAACCGCCAGGCAGGGCGCGACTATAAAGGTCATTCGTATTTACCTTTAGCGGCGAAAATTTTATGAGGGCGGAGTCGGGCCGCCCCGCGCACATCGCGCACGTGCATGGCCGTGGCGCAGCTCAACACTTTCTCCGTTCACCTCTTCCGTAAATGGTCAGTACGATTTACCATTAATGGGCAGATTGATTCTTAGAAGGGAGAGGGAATGGCTGACGCACTTCAGGGTGTGTACTCCGCGGTCGCAACCCCGTTTACCGCGGAGCAAGAAGTTGACGAGACTGGGCTGCGATCCTTGATCGACCGCACCATCGATGCGGGCATCCACGGACTCGTGCCATGCGGCTCGACCGGTGAGTTCTCGACGCTGACCGCCACCGAGCGCGAGCGTGTCGTCGAGGTGGTGATCGAGCAGGCCGCGGGCCGGGTCCCTGTTGTCCCGCACACCGGCGCCTGCAGCACCCGCGAGGCGATCGGACTGTCTCAGCACGCCGAGAGGACGGGCGCGACGGCCATCATGGTGGTCGCTCCTTATTACGAGCCGTTTTCGATCGCGGAGACCAAACGCTATTACGCCGACGTCGCGGGTTCTGTGTCGATTCCCGTGATGGCCTATAACCTGCCTACGGCGACCGGCGTCAACCTGACTCCTTCCATCCTCGGCGAACTGATCAGTGAAGTCCCCAACCTGAAGTACGTCAAGGACACCAGCGGTGACTTCTCGGCGGCAGCACGGCTGATCCATGAATACGGCGACATCGTTTCGGTGTTCGTCGGCTGGGACACACTGTTTCTGGCTGCACTGCTCGAAGGAGCGGCAGGTTCTGTGATCGGCGCCGCCAACGTCGTCCCCGGCCAGCTCGTGGCGGTCTACGACGCGGTCCAACAGGGCGACCTCGCCCGCGCGCGCAATCTTTGGAAGGACTTGTTCCCGCTGATGGCCTCATTCGTCAGCGGTGGTTACACCGCCGCCATCAAGGGCGCGATGGACCTCATCGGCTTTTCCGGCGGCCCCCAACGTAGCCCCGGCGAGGAAGTTGACCGCGATCGGCGCGAGATTCTTCGGCATAGCCTCAAGAGTCTCGGCTTCGACCCCGCCCTCCGTCATAACGGCGCACGCTGACGGTGTGCCCTCCATATCGCGACTCGACTCGCTACCTGTGCGCCTGCACAACACTCGGCGGCGTTACAGTCAGCGATCTTGCTGATATGCGCCCACGCGAACCTTCGACGTCCGCCAGTGTGCGTTGAGCGTCGGTGAAGCTTCAGGAGCAGGCACGATGGCATGTATCGGCGGCACGGGGGTCAGGTCGCCCCCAATCGCGGTATCTCAACGAAAATGACCTGCCCCTCGCCGCGAGTAAGTGTCTCCTTAGTGAACGGTGTGTGAAGCGATTTGCGAAGTGATTACACACTTGGCGTCTACTCAAGTAGGGCGGGGTCTTGAACACTTAAGCGGTAGTGATCAACTCGACATCAACCGGTAGCGGAAACACCCGCCCAGGCAGTAACTGAATGTTCGTCGACAACGCTTCGTACCCCGTCGCCAGTATCGGTTCCGGCGTCAGCGGGCGGACCGGCGCCGCCGAATGTCTTTCAGCCCCAAGACATTATATGCAGAGATGGGAGTGACCCAGTGGTCCACAGTACAGGTGAGGAACCTGGATCCAGTTTGGGTAGTGTGCGGTTGGGTCGTCGGCGGTTTTTGTGGTCGGCGGCGGTGGGTGCGGCGGCGGTGGGTGCTGCTGCGACGGTGGCGGGGTGTGGTGGGGGGTCGGGTCCTCAGCAGCAGCAGGGTCCGGCGGGTCCGGGTGGGCCGGCCAAGCCGGGTGGATCGTTGCGGTTGGGTGCTCAGGGTGGCGCCAGCACCGACACTCTTGATGGCCAGAACGGGTTGACCAACGCCGATTTCAATCGGATCTATCAGCTCTATGACCAGCTGGTGGTGCTCGATGCGCAGGGTCAGCCGCAGAATTCGTTGGCCAAGTCGATTACCCCCAACAATGACGGCACCCAGTGGACGATCGTGATCCCCGATGGGGTGACCACTCATCGGGGTAAGCCGTTCACCGCCGATGATGTGCTGTTCAGCCTCAACCGGATCGTGTCGATGAAGTATCCGGGCGCCTCCAGTTTGGGTCCGGTCGATCTGGCGTCCTCGCGGGTGGCCAATCCGACCACGCTGCTGGTGGCCTATCACCAGCCGTTCTCGGTGTTGCCCGAGATGTTGGCGTCGGTGTACTTCACGATGGTTCCGCGGGATTTCGATCCGAAGAATCCCGACGGTACCGGGCCGTTTAAGTATCAGAGCTTCACCCCGGGGGTGGCGAGCACGTTCGTGCGCAACGCGAACTATTGGCACAGCGGGCTTCCGCACCTGGACGCGGTGGTGACCACCAACATCGCCGACGAGACCAGCCAGGTCAACGCGCTGCAGTCCGGGCAGGTCGACGTGATCAATTTCTTGTCGCAGGGTTCGGTGGCGGCGCTGCAGTCCGGTGGGATGCACGTCAACATCTCCAATACCGGCGGCTGGGGCCCGTTCACGATGCGCACC
>Ga0207688_10001984_pt1 | contig 10969 bp, 11 predicted proteins | sample KBSMiscanthusM4_FD_184296 | JGI IMG/M metagenome (GOLD analysis project Ga0207688, IMG submission 184296) | Miscanthus rhizosphere microbial communities from Kellogg Biological Station, Michigan, USA - M4 (SPAdes) (version 2) | ecosystem: Host-associated > Plants > Roots > Rhizosphere ...
CCGGCTTTAGTCGGGCGATAAAGAATGAGCTGTGAGCATGCCGAACGCTACATTTCGCATCTGGCGCGGAGACAAGACGCAGGGCGCGTTTCGCGACTACCCGACTGAAGTGAGCGAGGGCATGGTCGTCCTCGACGCCGTGCACAAGGTCCAGGCCGAGCAGGCCGGGGATCTGGCCGTGCGATGGAACTGCAAGGCGGGCAAGTGCGGGTCGTGCTCGGCCGAGATCAACGGCATGCCGAAGCTGATGTGCATGACGCGTCTCGACACGCTCGACCTGGCGCAACCGGTGACCGTTGAGCCGATGAAGGCGTTTCCCATCATTCGCGACCTCGTGACCGACGTGTCCTGGAACTACAAGGTCAAGAAGGCTATCAAGCCGTTCAAGCCGCGCAAGCCCGACGCTGCTGATGGCACGTGGCGGATGGGACAGCGCGAGGTCGATCGGGTGCAGGAGTTCCGGAAGTGCATCGAGTGCTTCCTGTGCCAGGACGTCTGCCACATCCTGCGCGATCACCACCTGCATGACGGCTTCATCGGGCCGCGGTTCCTGCTCTATAACGCCGCGCTCGAGATGCACCCGCTCGACACCGGCGACCGGCTCGGCGATCTCAAGAACACCCAGGGCGTCGGCTACTGCAACATCACCCGTTGCTGCACCAAGGTGTGCCCGGAGCACATCACCATCACCGAGAACGCGATCATCCCGCTCAAGGAACGGGTCGTCGACCGCTTCTACGATCCGCTGACCCGGCTCTTACGGGTCTTGCGCGGGTAGTGACGCCATCATCCCGACGGAGCGCCACATGCTGGATCTCAAGCCGCTCGATCCCGACGCCGTGCCGGCCGCCCTCGCCCGCGCCGAGCGCTATCGCCTGCTGAACGAACCGAGCGAGGCCGAGAGCATCTGCCTCGACGTCCTCGCGGTCGACGCCGGCAACCAGCCGGCGCGCATCATGCTTCTGCTGGCCCTGACCGATCAGTTCGAACAGGCCGCCGGCGCCCACAAGGCGGCGCGGCAGCTGCTGGCCGGCCTGACCTCACCTTACGACCGCGAGTACTACGCCGGGATCATCGCTGAACGCCACGCCAAGACGCAGTTCGCCCGATCCGGCGCGGCGATCAGTGCCGGCGTGTACGAATGGCTGACCGAGGCGATGCAGCACTTCGAGCGGGCCGAGGCGCTCCGCCAGCACGGCAACGACGATGCCCGGCTGCGCTGGAACGCGTGCGTGCGATTCATGCAGCGGCACCCGCAACTGAGCCCCTCGGGCGAGGAGCGGCGCGAGTTCGAAATGCTGGAGTAGGCACGCCGTGCCTTGACACGGCCTTCGGGCTCCACCGATCATCGACGTCTGTACCCCATTGCTTCGACCTTGCCGGCCCGGCTCCGCCTCGGCATCCTTGCCGCCCTCATCGCGTGCGGCGTGGTTGTCCACGCGTCCGCCGGCCAGGCTGACGCGGCAGCGCTGCGCGATCAGCTCAGTCGCCTTGGCGCGGACGTCTACACCCGTCCCGATCGCCTGAAGCCGGCGATCGCCGAGCTGAAGGCGATCCTCGCCACCAATCCGGGATCCTCCGACGCGCACATGCTCCTCGGCGTCGCCTATCGCACCGTCGGCTCCCCCGAGATGATTGGCGAGGCGAAAGCGGAGCTGGTGCAGGCGGTGGAGCTGAATGGGGCCAACCTTCCGGCCCGCTATTTCCTCGCGAGTCTCTATCTCGAACTGGGACGGCCGGCGAAGGCGCGCGAGGAGCTCGAGGCGTCGCTCGCGCAGGCGCCCGGCCGGCCGCAGTTCCTGGCGCTGCTCGGCGAGGCGGAGCGTCAGTCGAAGAACCCGCAACGGGCGGTGGAGTTGACGCGTGAGGCGCTGCGCGCTGACGCGGGCTTCGCCCAGGCCCGCTACTATCTCGCGCTCGCGCTGTTCGATGTCGGCCAACGAGACGAGGCGATCGGCGAGCTCGAACAGGTGGTCGCCGCCGGGCCACCACTCGTGGATCCCTATCTGAGTCTCGGCACCGCGTATCTGGACGCCGGCCGTCCCGACCCCGCACTGGCGGTCCTCGACGCGGCGCTCAAGATCGACTCCGCGCGAGCCGACGTCCACATCCAGCTGGCCCGTGCCTACCGTCTCAAGAACCTTACCGCCCGGGCGGCGCAGGAACTGCTGCTCGCCGCGCCCAAGACGTCCAACGCGGCATCGTCGGGCTACGCGCAGCAGCACGTCGATTTCGATCTCGCGCTGGAAACCGGGCTGCTGCGGCTGCAACAAGGCCGTCTGGCGGCCGCCGCCACGGCGCTCAAGAAGGCACTTGATATGGAACCGGACCACGGCCCCGCCAACCGGGCGATGGCCCAGGTGGCGATTCGGCAAGGCGCGTACGACCAGGCCGCCGACTACGCGGCGCGGGCGGAAAAGGCCGGCGCACCGCTCGCTGAGGCGGACCGGGCGCGGCTCGCCGCCCGGCGCATCGCGAAATGACAGGCACGCTTTGATCCGGCGCCGCTCGCTCGTGGCCCTGGCGCTGCTCTGCGCGCCGATCGCGCTCGCCGGCCAGGCGCCGAAATCGGCCGCCGACGCACGCCCGCTGTTCGCCGACGTGACTGCCGCCGCCAACATCACGTTCGTGCACGCCTCCGGCGCGACGCCCGACAAGTTCATGTACGAGACGTTCGGCTCCGGCGTCGCGGCGCTCGATTACGACAACGACGGCTTCCAGGATCTCTACTTCGTCAACGGCAAGCCGGACGCGCCGAACGGCCTCTATCACAACAATCACGACGGCACGTTCACTGACGTGACCGCCAAGGCGGGCGTCGCGGCGGTCGGCGGACGCACCTACAAAACCGGTGTGGCGGTCGGCGACATCGACAACGACGGCTTCCTCGATCTCTATGTCACTGCGGTCGGCGCGAACATCCTGTTCCGGAACAACGGTGACGGCACGTTCACCGACGTGACGGCGAAAGCCGGAGTCGCGGGCGGCGCCGCCGAGTGGAGCACCAGCACCGGCTTTCTCGACTACGACCACGACGGCGACCTCGATCTCTACGTCGCCAACTACGTCGACTTCCGGACCGACGAGAACCCGTACTGCGGCTTCCGCCGCGACGGCTACCGGATGTACTGCAATCCGACGATGTTCGACGGGGTGGCGGATCGGCTGTTCCGGAACAACGGTGACGGCACGTTCACGGACGTGTCGAGGGCCGCCGGGATCGCCAACCCCGCCGGCAAGGGGCTCGGCGTCACGTTTTGCGATTACGACCGCGACGGCGATCCCGACATCTACGTCGCCAACGACATGGTGCGCAACTTCCTCTATCGCAACAACGGCGACGGCACGTTCACGGACGTCGCGTACGGCGCCGGCGTGGGCTTCGACGGCAACGGCAAACCGCAGGCCGGCATGGGCGTCGACTGCGCAGACGTCGACGGTAACAAGCTGCCGGATATCTTCGTCACCAACTTCTCCGAAGAGCTGAACACGCTGTACAAGAACACCGGCGCCGGGATCTTCGAGGACGTGACGACAGCGGCCGGCCTTGGCTCCGGGTTCGAGTCGCTGGGCTTCGGGACGAAGCTCGTCGACATGGACAACGACGGCGACCTGGACATCTACATCACAAATGGGCACGTCATCGACAACGTCCAGCTCTATCAGCCGAAGCTCACCTACGCCCAGAAGGATCTGTTATACGAGAACCTCGGCGGCGGACGCTTCCGGGACATCAGCGTCCAGGCCGGTCCGGCACTCCAGGCCACGCGCGTCGGCCGCGGGTTGGCCGTCGCCGACTTCGACAACGACGGCTCGCTCGACGTCGTGATCTCCAGCGTCGGCCGGTCGCCGGTCCTGCTCAAGAACCAGAACGTGAAGGGCGGCCACTGGCTGACGATCAAGGCCGAAGGGACCAAGAGCAATCGTTACGGCCTCGGCGCGACCGTGACCGTCACCACGGCGGCGGGCGTCCAGGTGCTGGAGATCAACAACGTGGCGAGCTACTTGAGCAGCAACGATATCCGCCTGCACGTCGGACTCGGCGCCGCGACGACGGTCCAGAAGATCGACATCGCCTGGCCGAGCGGAACGAAGCAGACGTTGACCGATGTCGCGGCCAACCAGATCCTCACGGTCAAGGAGCCATGACCCTCCCCCGCTCCGCCCTCGTCGTCGTCGATGTGCAGCGGGATTTTTGTCCTGGCGGCGCGCTGGCGGCCGAAGGCGGCGAGCGCATCCTGCCGGCGCTCAGCCGGCACGTCGAAGGGGCCCGCGCAGCGGGGATGCCGATCTACGCGACGCGCGACTGGCACCCCGAGATCACCAGCCACTTCACGGCCTTCGGTGGCGAGTGGCCGCCGCACTGCGTGCAGGGCACGGCGGGCGCGGAGTTCCATCCCGGCCTCCAGCTGCCGGCGGGGACGATCGTCGTCAGCAAGGGCATGGATCCCGATCATCCAGGCTACTCGGCCTTCGACGGCCGCACCCCCGATGGCGCGGCCTTCGTGGACGACCTCAGGGCGCATGGCATCGCGCGCCTCCTGGTGACCGGCATCGCCACCGACTACTGCGTGAAGCAGACGGTGCTGGATGCGCGGCGTGAGGGGTTCGAGGTAGCGGTGCTGCTCGATGCGATCACGGGGATCGATGCCCGGGCGGGCGACGTCGAGCGGGCGCTTGCGGAGATGAGCGCGGCCGGCGCCAGCCTGGTCGAGAACGGCGCGCCGCCGGACGCGCCGTCGATCGAACGCTGACTACTCGGTGGGCGCGCGGTCGGCAGCCGCCACGTACGACTTACGGGTCCGCGCGGTGAGGCCGGGGCGCTTCAGGCGAACCTCGATCGAGTGGGTCTTGTTATCGAGCTTGGCAGGGACGAAGCCGAGCGCGTACTGGCGGTGCAGCTCGTCGGCAACCCGCGCAAAGGTCGATTCCAAATCGCCGGTGGTCAGCTCGAAGTAGCCGCCGCCCGTCTCCATCGCAATCTTCGCGAGGCCTTTGTCGGGTTCCTGATCCACTGAGCGGCCGTAGCGGCCACCGCCATACCCGCCCATGCCGCCGCGCCCGCCGTACCCGCCGTACCCGCCGCGGTGGCCCCCGCCGCCATAGGGCATGTGGCTCGCGAGGCCGATCGCGTACACCATCACGTCCTCGTCCTGGGCGCGCTTCATCGCGTCGTGCAGACTGACGTTGTGGGTGCTGAAGTTCATCGGCCGGTCGACGCCGTCGGTGAACACCAGCACCACGCGCCGGCCCTCCTGCCGCAGGAGCGCCGTCATCGCGACGTTGATCGCGTTCCAGAGCGGGGTGGGGCCGTCCGGCTGCAGCTCGGTGCGCAGGATTCGCAGCAGCTCCGCCTGGTCGCTCGTGAACTCGCGTGGATCGACCTGGATCCGCGCGGCGAAGCTGCCGATGCGGGCCTTGTCGGCGGGCAGCAGTTTCTGCACGAACGCTTCACCGGCCGCCTCCACCAGGCGGTTGTTGGCCTGCATGCTCCCGCTGCGATCGAGCATGACGACGATCGTGATGGGCTGGGTGTCATTCGAAAAGACGGAGACCGCCTGCAGCTTGCCGTTGTCGTAGACCTCGAAGTCGTCGCGGGTGAGATCCGGAACGAGGCGTCCGGCCGCGTCGGTGACCGTCGCGTAGACCGCCACCGTGCGCGCGCCGCTCTTGAACGGCTGCTGGCGCGCCGACAACGTGAGACCGAGCCCCACCGCCAGGCCGGCAGTGAGCAGAAGAGCCCGTGGAACAGACGGGGCGACGTTCATGACCAGATACCTCGGGAAGACAGCGGGCATCACGCCGTCTCCAGTGCAAGCAGCCTCAATCATCGTCTCACAGCCGAGCCTCTGGATGGCAAGGGGAAGGCGTCTGTCGTGCCATGGCTCGATTCACCGCGGCAGCGTGATTGCCGATGGAGGAGCGCGACGATCGCCGTGAGGCACGTTCGAAGCGGCGGTTATTGGCTGGCGCGCGCAATGCCACTGAGCGGAAGGATTGCATAGCGGCTGGACACGGCCTTCTGTTCCAGCGCGCGGCCGCGCGCAAACAGCTCGTCGGCATTCCCGTCGTCGCTGACGATCAGCAGCGCTCGAGATCCCTGCGCGAGCACCTCGGTGATCCCTTCGGGATTGAGATCCTCGAAATCTGGCGCGCGCAGCTTGACCGGCTGGCCTGTCTGCCCATCCCAACTCCACAACGTCGTGGCCGTATGCTTGCCGCGGCGCCAGGTGCCGGCGACGATGACGAACGAGCCGAGGGCCGACGAGTACGTCACATCGCGTACCCCTTCGCCGTCGAGATCGAGTTCGATCGGCGCGAGCAGTGAGGGCTCCTCACCGCGGTCGAACACCCCGTCCGGGTTCTGCAGCCACACGATCAGGGCGTGACGATGGCGTCGCGGGCTGCGGAAGCCAAGCAACAGGCGGTTGCTCGCAGGATCCCAGGCGATCCCTTCGATGTTGAGGCCGCCATGCTCGTGCGGCTCCTCCGCGGCGGCTGTTGCGAACACTGGATCGAGCTTGACCAGCGCCGGCTTCAGCCGCGTGCTGACCCGTACATCGACGAGGCGATTGCGCAGCACGTCGAAGCGCACCAGTTGCTCGCGGGAGGCCTTCTCGACCGCCTTCGCGGTCAAGGCATGGGAGGTCGTGGCGTAGACGTGACCGCGGCTGTCTGCCGTCAGCGCTTCGACATCGTTGAGCGGCCCGCCGCCGGCAGCGCCGAGCGCACGACTGATCTCGCGGGTGGTGAACGTCTTGCTCGCGCCGGTCGCGAAGAGATCGATGATGGTCAGCGGGTTGTACTGATCGTCCCCGGCGACGATCAGCCGGCCGTCCGCCAGCTGCGCCACACCAGAGGCGCCATAGATCGGCGCCGCGAACGGGTTGACGGCCAGCGACGACGCGGTGGGAACCGGCCCATCGAGGCCACTGCCCTGGCCGCCCGAAACGTTGTTGCACCCAATCGCCAGCACGACGAGTCCGACAGCAGCGCACGCGCGTGCCGCGGTGGAGGGCATCAGAGCGGCTCCTCGTCGTAGAACACGTTGACGCGGTCGACCTGCGGCAGGGCGGCGAGCTGTGAAGTCAGCGCCGCGGCCGTCCCCGGCGCCAGCAGTCGCACGTAATACGTCAGATCGAGCATCTCATCGTCGTCCGCCGAGCGGGCGCCGAGCAGGCTCGAATCACGGCAGAAGCGCGCCAGCACCGGGCCGAGGACGGTGGCGGGCTCCTCGCGCGGACCGCCGGCGTAGCGGAGCTGCACGACCAGCTCGCGCTGATCGAGCGCGCCGTAGTTCATCCGGGCCATGACGAAGATCACCGATCCGACGAACAGCGTCCCGCCGATCGCCAGAATGTGCAGGCCGACGCCCGACGCGAGGCCGACCGCGAGCGAGAAGAAGATGAACACCAGATCCTGCGCGTCCTTGACCGCAGTGCGGAAGCGGACGATCGACATTGCCCCGACGAGTCCGAAGGCGCGCGCGAGGTTGTTGCCGATGACGGCGATCACGATCGCCGTGATGATCGTGAGGGTGACCAGCGAGCGGTCGAAGGTCATCGAGTAGGCGGTGCCGCGATAGGTGTGGCGGTACAGCCAGGACATCAGCAGGCCGCACGCGAAGGCGGTCGCCAGGTTGCCGAACAACGGCAGGGCGCCGGCGATCTGATCCTCGATGGCGGCGGTCTGGAGAAAATCAAACATAGGGTACGGGCGCCTCGCGCCGCCTCGGGCTCGACATCCATTCGCTCATGGCGTGACCGCGGGCCCGTGAGTGGGGACGCACGACACCCCAGTCACTGATACAGGTCCAGTACTTCGATAGGGCTTCGGGGAAGAGCCGGTGCTCGGCCAGGAAGGCCCGCAGCCAGTACGGAAACCCGAACGGCACGTCGTACTTCACTTCGAGCACGAACGAGCGGCGGAACGAGCGGCGCGTCCCGTCGCACGCGAACAGGTCGTCGAGACGCGGATACATCACGCTCCGCACGCCGCGATCGAGCGTGACCCGCAGCGACGGCTCGAGCCGGCCGACATACGGCTCGCGGTCGTAGGTCTCCAGCAGCACCGGACGCAGGGCGTCGCGGTGCACGTGGAACAGGAACGTGCGCGCCGAGCGGCGGCTCTCGGGCAACCAGTTCGGTTGCGCGACCAGACGGTCCACCTCGCCGGTGTCCCACAGCTCGCCCAGCTGCTCGAACGGCACCACCGCCCGATCCTTCGACCCGACGGATCCGTAGCGGCGTTTGACCTCGAGAAACACCAGACCGCCAGGCTCGTGGCGGTCGTAGCCCCTGATGCGCGGCTTCGCCCGGACCTCGAGCCCGTCATTCTTCTCGAAGTAGCTCTTGAACTGGGCGTCGTCGAAATAGATGTTGCGGACGGTGTAGGTGCGGCCGCCGCGGCGCGACACGTGCGGGTCGAGATCGACGAACGGTTCGATGCGCCGGCGGACCACGTCCAACAGCGGCTCGGGCACCAGGAACTTGTGCTCGTAGCGCATCTGGACGGATCGGCCCCGCCCCGCACCCGACGGGGTCAATGTCGCGGGACCTCGAGGATCAGAAGACAGGACGTGCGCCCCCCCGGCCAGCTCATCTCCTGACGATCCCACAAGCCCGCGGCCTGGCTACGGCAAATGGGTGACGTTTCCGTGGCAGCGGGTCATCGCGATCGCCGCTCAGCGATGACGGTCACCAGGCGGACAATCGCGGCGCCGAAACACATGCCCGAGCCGAAGATCTGGAGCACGTCGGGGCCGCGATAACTCGCAACCTGCGGCCTCGTCAGCACGCTGGTCAGGCTGAGGATGCCGAACAGCATCAGCACCGCGACGGGAGCGATTCGACGGCGATCCGTCATGGGTCCAGCGCCGAGGATACCACCGGCGGCGGCCCGGACGGGCTCGCAGGCACTCACCGATCCACGGGGAACGTCGGAGGCATCAGCGAAGCGCATCTCATAGAATAGCCACACGGTCCGCTCACGATGGGCGGCACGATGGCGAGCGCGCTGTGGAGCGGGACGCATATGGAACAGCGGCAGTTCGGGCAGTCGGGATTGAGCGTGTCGGTGCTCAGCTTCGGCACGATGACCGTCGGTGGACGCGATCGGTTCGGGAAGATGGGCAACCTCGATGCCGCGGACACCTCGAGGATGCTCGGGTTGTGCCGCGAGGCCGGCGTCACTACGCTCGACACCGCCGATGTGTATTCGTTCGGCGCGGCCGAGGAGATCCTCGGAGAGGCACTCCAGGGCCAACGCGACGACTTCGTGCTGGTGACGAAGGGCTACATGCGCATGGGGCAGGGTCCGCACGACGTCGGACTGTCGAGGACGCACATCATGCGCGCGTGCGAGGCCAGCCTGCGACGCCTGCGCACCGACTATCTCGATCTGTACATCTGCCATCAGCCTGATCGCCTCGTCACCGTCGACGAGACGATGCGGGCGTTCGACGACCTCGTGCGTCAGGGGAAGGTCCGCTACGTCGGGTGCTCGAATCATTCGGCGTGGATGACGATGAAGGCGCTCGCGGCATCGGAGCGGCTCGGGCTGACGCGGTACGTCTGCCAGCAGGTCAACTACTCGCTGATCGCCCGCGATGTCGAGCACGAGATCATCCCGCTCGGCCTGGATCAAGGCGTCGGCCTGATGGCCTGGAGTCCGCTGCACGCCGGGCTGCTCACCGGCAAGTTCCGACGAGACGCGCGCCCGTCGGTCAGCCGTCTCAACGAGCTCGAAGCGCCAGGGACGATCGACTTCGAGCGCGTCTACCGGATCGTGGACGTGTTGCTCGAGATCGCGGAGGCGCGGAGTGTGTCCGCGTCGCAGGTGGCGCTGAACTGGGTCATGAGCAAGCCAGGCGTCGACACGGTGATCCTCGGCGCGCGCGATGAAACGCAGCTGCGCGACAACCTTGCCGCCGCGTCATGGCGTCTCTCGGCCGAGGAGATGACCCGGCTGGACGAGGTCAGCGCACTGCCCGAGCCGTATCCGATGTGGCACCAGCACAAGTTCGGCATCGAGCGCAACGCGCGCCTCCCGTCGATGCGCGGGACCACATAGCGCGATTTCTCGTGATGCCCGACCTTCAGGTCGGGCGTGGGCGTCAGAGGCGTCGTCATTGCGGACCGGATCTCAACACGCGTCGCAACACGTCACCAAGCTCCGACACCGCCCACGGCTTCGGCAAGGCATCGTCGAACCCGTAGTCGCGGAGGTGCGACATGACCGGCGCGTTCGAGTAGCCGCTGCACGCAATCAGCTTCGCCGCTGGATCGAGGGCCTTCAACCGCCCGGCGGTCTCGACGCCGCCCATGCCGCCGGTGACCGTCAGGTCGAGCAGCACGAGATCGAAACTCTGGCCGGCGGCGCGGGCCGCCTCATACAAGTCGATGGCCTCGGCGCCGTCGCGGGCGGTGCGCACCTCGTAGCCGAACTTCGTCAGCACGCGGTCGAGCAGCGTGCGGATACTCTCCTCATCGTCCATCACGAGCAGCCGGCCGGTGCCGTTGCGCACGAATGCGGAAAGCGTGGACGCCGGGGCCTCGCGGGCTGCCGACGCCGGCAGGTCGATGATGAAGGTGGTCCCCTCCCCCGGCTTCGACCGCGCGGTGAGATGCCCGCCATGCTTGTTGACGATGGCGTATGCCGTCGCCAACCCGAGGCCGCTGCCGGACCCCTTGGTCGTGAAATAGGGATCGAAGATCAGCGGCAGGATCTCGGCGTCGATGCCGCTTCCGTGGTCGCGTATGGTGATCCTGACGAGCGCCTCCGGCCCGAGCGGCAGATCTTTCCCGGATGGGATGTTCTCGGCCCGCACGTCGACGCTGCTACCGTCGGCGGACGCCTGTTTCGCGTTGAGCAGAGACTGCACGACGTTCTCGGCGCCTTCGCGCAAGGCCATGACGTCGAGACCGTGCGCCAATGCCGGCAGCAGCCCGACATTGGTGAGGCCTGAATA
>Ga0207688_10001985_pt1 | contig 10968 bp, 14 predicted proteins | sample KBSMiscanthusM4_FD_184296 | JGI IMG/M metagenome (GOLD analysis project Ga0207688, IMG submission 184296) | Miscanthus rhizosphere microbial communities from Kellogg Biological Station, Michigan, USA - M4 (SPAdes) (version 2) | ecosystem: Host-associated > Plants > Roots > Rhizosphere ...
AACCAGCGACAGCTCGACCTGCGGTAGGTCGGCGAACAGCCGCCGCCCCCGCCCGAGCAGCACCGGCACCACGCTGAGCTGCATCTCGTCGAGCAGCCCCGCCCGCAGGCATTCCTGGGCGGTCGCGGCCCCGTGGAGCAGGACGTCGCGGTCGCCCGCGGCCGCCTTGGCCTCGGCGACGCAGGACGCGATGTCGGTGACGTAGCGCGCGGACCCCGGCGGTGGCTCGGGTGGCGCGGCCCTGGTCAGCACGAAGATCGGGACACCGTCGTGGTGGTCGCCCGCCCAGCCGCCCGCGAAGTCGAACGTCCGCCGCCCGGTGATGACCGCTCCCGTGGCCAGCACCTCGTCGAACACCGTCGCGCCCGCCTCGTCGGACGGCCGGTGCGAAGCCGGGTCCACGCCGCCGTCGGCCAGCCAGCCGTGCAGCACCTCGCCGCCGAACCCCAGCCCGTGTTCCTCGCTGTCGTCGGGCCCGGCGATGAACCCGTCCACCGACATCGACATGTACAGCACCACCTTGGCCATCGGGCCACCCTGCAAGATCGCGGTCGGGCCGGGAATCCCAGAAACAGGGGATGGCGCCGTATCGTCGACGGATGGTCGATGCGGCCCGCGTCCGCGACGACATCGTGCGACTGGTCCACCGCGGCCTGCCGGTGCCGGAGTTCGCGCAGGCCGTCGGCAGCGCGATCCTGCGGGCCGTGCCCGCCGAGGGCACCTGCCTCTACACCCTCGACCCGGCCACCCTGCTGCCCACCGCCGAGTACGTGGAGAACGGGCTGCCCGCCGCGGAGCTGCTCCGGCTCGTCGAGATCGAGGTGCGCGAGCCGGACTTCAACAAATGGACGCAGCTCGCCCGCGCCGACCACCCGGCGGCCAGCCTGAGCGAAGCGACCGCGGGCGACCTCGACCGCAGCCTGCGTCAACGGGAGATCCGCCGCCCCGGCGGCTTCGCCGACGAACTGCGCGCGGTGCTCGGCAGCTGGGGCGCGCTCACCGTCTTCCGCGAGACGAAGCGGCCCCACTTCTCCCCCGCCGACGTGCAGTTCGTGTCGTCGATCGCCGGTCTGGTCGCCGACGGGCTGCGCCGCGGGCTGCTCCTGGACGCCGCGCGCGGCGATGCGGACGTCGGCCTGCTGGTGCTCGACGTCGACGACGAGGTGACCCAGGCCAACCCCGCCGCACAGCGCTGGCTCGACGACCTGGGCACGAGCGATCGGAAGGGCGCCCGCCTGCCCTTGGTGGTGCCCGCCGTCGCCCGGCAGGCGCGGGCCCTCGATCCCGTCCTGGCCAGGGCGCGGGCCCGCACCCGCTCGGGTGTGTGGCTGATCGTGCGGGCCTCGCTGATGGGCGACGGCACGGTCGCGGTCCTGCTCGAAGCCGCGCGCCCGGCCGAGCTCGCCCCGCTGATCGCCGACGCCTACGGCTTCACCGACACCGAGCGCCGCGTCACCGAGCTGGTGGCGCAGGGCCTGTCCACCAAGCAGATCGCGGCCCGGCTGCACGTCACGACGTACACCGTGCAGGACCACCTGAAGTCGGTCTTCACCAAGTCCGGCGCCCGCTCACGCGGCGACCTGGTCGCCCGGCTGTTCTTCGGCCACTACGCCGCCTCCCTCACGCAGCCTCCTCGCTGACGCTCGTCACCCACGTTCGGTGCTCGCTCACGCCGTGACGGCGAACGGGCTCGGCCGGATGCACGCGAGGAACGCGCGCACGGTGGGGCGGGGGCCGTCGATCTCCAGCTGGCCACCGCGCTCGGCCTGCGCGAACGTCGTGTGGCGGAGGTGGCAGCGGGCGAGCACCTCGCTGCGGGTGCGCACGACCAGGTCCTCGGGCCTGCCGGGGTAGGACGTGCACACCTCGGCCCGCGGACGGCGGACCAGCAGCCAGTAGTGCCGGTCGTCCAGCTCGAAGCGCACCACCAGCCCGTGCGCGGGAGCCCGTTCGACGTCGACGAGGCGGCTCGTCGCGAACAGCACGTACGCCGGGTCGGAGTGGTGCGGCTCCAGCTCCAGCCAGCGCGCGCCCCACTCCCCCAGCGCCTGGACGACCGTCCGCAGCTCCTGGCCCCGCTCGGTCAGCGCGTAGCGGACCCGGCCCCGCGCGACCTCCCGCACGATCACCTCGTACTGCTCCAGCAACACGAGGCGCTGGGCGAGCAGCGCCCGGCTGACGCCCGGCGCGCCCTCCAGCAGCTCACCGAACGTGCGGCAGCCCGCCAGCAGGTTCCGCACGATGATCAACGTCCACCGCTCCGCGAGCAGCTCCGAGGCGCGGGCGAGCGGGCAGTACTGGCCGTAGGTACGCATCCCCGGCAGTGTCCGCCCGGGTGGAAGCGGTGACCAGTTCAGTTTTTGGGATTGTCACGGTGTCCGGTCGCTCCCACGCTTCCGGTATGACCAAGCCCGAGATCGTCACCCACGAGCAGTTGACCGACTCCGCCGCCGAGCAGAGCACGGGGATGAAGCGCGGCCAGGCCTTCGCCCACGACGGCGTGTGGTGCGGGTACTCCGAGTTCCCCGGCGGCGCCAACACCGGCTGGCACCACCACGGCGACTACGCGACCTACGCCCACATCACCGACGGCGAGATGCTCATCGAGTTCGGCCCCGGCGGCGGCGAGTCGGTCGTGGCGCGGGCGGGCGACGCCGTCTACATCCCGGGGAACTTCGTGCACCGCGAGACCGTCGCGCCGCAGGGCAGCGCGGGGTTCGTCGTCCGGACGGGCGGCGACGGCGCGACCGTCCACAACGTGGAAGGACCGGATCCGGCCGAGTAGCGCACGGATTCGGTTGCGCCCGCGGTCCCGCGCAACTGATTCGTCACTCGAATGGCGGGGGTGTTGGCCGCACCCCAATCCGCCAGGAAGCACGGTCGTCCCACGGTCGCCGCGGCGCGAGGCTTGTCCGCAACAGCCCAGGACCTCGCAGACACGGAGACCGGCCATGAGCCAGCCCCTCGCCTACCCCGCCCCGCCCGCCCCGGCCCCGCAGCCGCCGCGCGGATCGTCCGCAGGCAAGATCATCGGGATCATCGTCGCCGCCGTGGTCGTCCTCGGCGGGCTGGCCGCGGGCGCGCTGTTCCTCTTCGCCAAGCCCGTCATCGACGAGGCCAAGGTCCAGGCGGAGATCGTCCGCATCACCCGCGACGCGTCGGGCCTCGCGCCCACCGACGTCCGCTGCCCGACGGACGTCCCGCTGCAGGCGGGCAACGTCTTCACGTGCACCGCCCAGCTCGACGGGCAGCAGGTCACCTACACCGTCAAGCAGAACGACGACCAGGGCAACGTGCACATCCAGAGCAGCGGGCTCGTGGTCATCGACAAGATCGAGAAGACGCTGGCCGAGCGCGTGAGCCAGAACACCGGCGTCACGACGGTGACGGCCGACTGCGCGAACGGCAAGCAGGTCTTCGTCGGCGGCAAGGGCGCGACGTTCCCCTGCACCGTGACCAACACCGAGGACCCGAGCGACACCCTCAGCGTCACCGCCTCCGTGACCAGCGACGACGGCACGGTCGACTTCAGCTGACCGCCCTTCCCGAGCACCCGTCCCGCCTCCCGCGGGACGGGTGCGTCGCGCTATCCGAGCCGCGCCTCGGCGCGCGTCGGCTGGAAGACCTCGACGAGGTTGCCCGACGGGTCCTCGACCAGCACCTGGCGGCCGCCGACCCCGGTGATCGGCTCGCCGCGGAAGTGCACGCCTGCGCCGCGCAGGCGCTCGACGGCGGCGTCGAGGTCGTCGACCTCGATCGCGAACCGGTTCCAGCCACCCGGAACGGGCAGGGTGCCGTCCGACATGGCCTGGCCGCCGCCCCCGCCGCCGCCCGGGGCGCTCAGCACGAGCCGCAGGTCGCCGCGGGCCAACATGGCGAACGCGGGCGCCGGGTGCATCACTTCCTCGAAACCCAGATGACCGCAGTAGAAGGCGATTGCCGCGCCGACGTCGTCGACGATGTAGCGGACGCTGACGGAAGCCATGCGGCAGCTTAGGAGCGCCCCCCACCTGCGGCGAAGCGTCCGGTGGTCGCCGCGGTCGGCAATCGGGCAGGTCGGCACGAACAGGGCGGCGCGTTAGACCGAATGGACGTCGCAACGTCACGGTTCGGTCACACGCGGGTGCGCGGCCACTAGATCGGGCACTCATCCTCAACGGGTCGCGGTCAGCGGCCCCCGGGCACTACTGGAGGAGACCGTGACCGTCACGGGCATCATCACCGCCATCATCGTCGGTGCCATCGTCGGCGCCCTCGGTCGGCTGGTCGTACCGGGCAGGCAGCCCATCCCGATCTGGCTGACGATCGTCATCGGCATCGTTTCCGCATTCATCGGCACGTTCATCGCACGGGCACTCGGCATCCCGACGCAGACCAGCGGCATCGACTGGCTGGAACTCATCGTCCAGGTCGTCGTCGCAGCGATCGGCGTCGCGATCGTGGCCGGTGCGTACAGCAGGCGCGGCATCCGCAGGTAGCCGTACGCAGCACCCCGAGACGCCGGGTCCGCCACAAGCGGGCCCGGCGTTTCGGCGTTCCGGACTGGTTTCGGCGCTACGATCCGGCGGATGACCGGTGGTCCGTACTACGTCATCCTCGACGTGGCGATCCACGACGTGGCGACCTACCTGACCTACATGGACCGGGTCACCCCGGCGCTCGAGGCGGCGGGCGGCCGCTACCTCTCGCGGGGCGGCGCGCTCACCACCTACGAGGGCGACTGGCACCCGCCCCGGATCGTGCTCATGGAGTTCCCGTCCCAAGAGGCGTGGGAGAGCTTCTACTACGGCGCGGAGTACGAGGGCATCAAGCCCATCCGCGACGAGGTCAGCACGGGCCGCATGATCGGCGTCGAAGGGCTCCCGCCCGGCCTGTCCGCGGCTCAGGCCCCCCGGCCGAGCTGACCGCACTGGTCGAGCACCGCCAGCGCGAGCGCCCGGGTGGCGGTCAGCACCTCGGCGATCTCGACGGACTCCTCGGGTCCGTGCGCGAGCGCGAGGTCCCCGGGCCCGTAGTGGACGGTCGGGACGCCGCCGATGCCGTGCATGAGGCGCAGGTCGCTGCCGTACGGGGTGGCCCAGGTGGCCTGCGGCCGCGGGCTGACGGCGGCGTGGGCGCGGCGGACGACCTGGACGATCTCCGCGTTCGCGTCGGTCAGGCCGGGCGCGAACTGGCCACCCCACCACTGCACCCGGGCCGGGTGTTCGCGCAGCCAGGGGTCGTCGGCGCACGCGGCGACGACCGCGGCCTCGAACGCCTGGCGGGCAGCGGCGGGCTCCTCGCCGAGCGCCACGCCCATGCGGCCTTCGGCGGTGAGGAGGTCCGGCACGGAGGAGGCCCACTCGCCCGCGCTGACCGTGCCGATCTCGATCGCCAGCGGCAGGTCCCAGCGGGTGGTGAGGGGGTGCTTCACCGCGTTGCGCTCGGCCTCCAGCCTGCGCACGGCGGCGAACAGCGGGACGAACTTCTCGATCGCGCTCACGCCCGTCAACCGGCGGGAGGCGTGCGCGGCGCGGCCGGGTACGAGGATGCGGAAGCTCAGCGCGCCGCAGTTGCCCGGGGCGATGTCCAGCGAGGTCGGCTCCGGGATGATGCAGGCGTCGGCCCGCCAGCCCCGGCGCAGGAGCGCGTAGGTGCCCAGGCCGCCGTCCTCCTCGCCGATCACCGTGCCGAGCAGCAGCGGACCCGCGAGCGGCACGCGCAGCGCGGCACAGGCGCGGGCGGCCCACAGCGACGCGACCACGCCCGCCTTCATGTCGCACGCCCCGCGGCCGTGCACGGTGCTCGCCGTGACCCGACCGCCGAACGGCGGCTCGCCGCCCCACGTCGCCGGGTCGCCGGTCGGTACCACGTCGATGTGCGCGTTGAGCAGCAAGGACGGCCCGCTGTCGCGTCCGGGGAGCCTGCCGACGACGCCCCACGCCTCGCGCCGCTCGACCTCGACGCCGGGGAAGTCCGGCTCGGCGAGGGTCGCGTCGAGCGGGATCTGCCACGCGTCGACGTCCATGCCGATCTCGGCCATCCGGGCCGCCAACAGGTGCTGGACGGTGTTCTCCTCGTCGGAGCCCGACACGCTGGGGATCCGGACGAGCTCGGCGAGCTCGACGACGATCTCCGCGGCGTGGTCGTCGAGGTACTGCAAGACACGGTCAGTAGTGGACGGCACCGCGGTTGCCCCCTCCCACTCCGACGGCGTCACCGGTGACCGCGACGGCCAACGGCGAGCAGAGGAAGACGACGACGTTCGCGACCTCCTCGGCGGTGACCAGCCGCCGCAGGCTGGAGCCCGCGGCGAGGTCGGCGCGCACCTGTTCCTCCGTGCGCCCGCTCGCGGCGGCGCGATCGGCGACGAGCCGCGGCGTGCGTTCGGTCTCGACGAGGCCGGGGTGCACGACCGTCACCCCGACGCCGGACGGCCCGAGCTCGTCGGCGAGGTTGGCGGTGAGCGCGGCGACGGCGACGTTGCGGATGCCGCCCGCGATCGAGCCCGTTCGGCGGGCGTTGAGGCCGGAGATGTTGACGATCCGGCCGCGCCCTTGGGCCGTCATGTGCGGGGCCACCGCGCGGGCGCAGCGCAGGTAGCCCAGCACCTTGGTGTCGAAGTCGGCCTGGACCTCGGCGTCGGTCAGGTCGGCCAGCGCGGGCACGGGCCCGCCCGCGGGTTGGGCCGCGGCGTTGACGAGCACGTCGACGCCGCCCCAAGCGCCGACGACCTCCTCGACCATCGCCCGCACCGCGGCGTCGTCGGTGGTGTCGGCGGGGACGGCGAGCACCTCGGGGCCCAGCTCGGCGGCGGCCGCGCGCAGGCGTTCCTCGTGCCGGGCGACGATCGCGACCCTTGCGCCTTCGGCGCGGAGGCCGCGGGCCACCGCCAGGCCGATCCCCCGCGAGCCGCCGGTGACGATCGCGCGCGCTCCGGCCAGTTGGAGGTCCACGGGTTACGGGACCAGCTCGCTGTTGTGGCGGCGGTAGATCTCCGCCAGCTGCGCCGGATCGGGCGGCCCGGAGGCCGGGAGGGCGGCGCCGATCTCCTCCATGAAGGCGAGCGCACCTACCGGGCTCCACACCCCCAGAACGGGAACCGGCTCGTCGGTGGGGTTGGCGAACGTGTGGCGGACGCCCCGCGGAGCCAGGATGAGGGTGCCCGCGGGCGCCGGTTCCGGGTCGGTCCGGCCGCGCGTCATCGTGAGGGCTCCGCTGAGGACGTAGATCGCCTCGTCGAAGTCGTGGTGGATGTGCGCGGGCGGACCGGCGAAACGGGGCGGCACGGTGAGCTCGCAAATGGCGAGGCCCGGGCTTTCGCCGAGCACGCGCAGGGCTTCGCCTGCGTAGGGGATCGACCGCATCGGATCAGCCTGGTGCACAGGGTGAACCGCGACAACGTGATAGCCCATTCGGAGTCCAGGCCCGGCCGCCCACAGCGGGAAAGGGTTGTGCAGCGATGGTCGGTTTGGCGGGGGCGGGGAGTCGCTACCGTCGTCGCCACCCTCCGGAGCCCGCACCACTCCGCCCGACCACGCCGCCGCTCCCCGTCGACGACGCGGTCCGATCGGCGCCGACCCAGTTCGGTTGTCGATGTCGCTCCCCGCGAAGGACAACTCCATTGATCACCACATCGATCCCGCAATTGGTGGGCCCGTGACCGGCCCCGCGGCCAGGATCGCGCCCCGGCCCCAACCCGAAGGCGATCCGGCCTCCTTCGTCGTCATGGGATGGGGTGGCCCGGGTGGGATCACCCCGTACGGCCTGGCCCGACGGTCGCTCGGGAGCCAGGTCCTGTGGCTGTTCGGGGTGTCCGCCTCGGCGCCGATGACCGTGCTGGCCGGCGGCACGGTGGCCACCTTCGCCGCCACCGGGGTGATCGCCGTTCCGTTGTCGTTCCCGCTGCTCGCCGTCGCGTTGGGGCTCTTCGCCATCGGCTACACCCGGCTGGCCCGCGACGTGCCGCACGCGGCCACGTTCGCCGCGCTGCTCACCCACGGCCTCGGCCGCACGGTGGGCGCGGCGGCCGCGTTCGTGGCGGTGTTGTCCTACAACTGCGTGCAGATCGGTCTCTACGGGCTGCTCGGGGCGACGCTCGCGGGGCAGCTGGGCGGCCCGTGGTGGGGGTGGGCGCTCGCCGCGTGGACGGTGGTGGCGGTGATCGGCTATCGGGGCGTCACCCTCGGGGCGCCGGTCGTGGCCGTCGTCCTCACCCTCGAGCTGGGGATGATCGTGCTGTTCGACGTCGTGGCGCTCACCCATCCCGCGCAGGCCGAAGCCGGTGCGTGGCTGCAGCCCTGGAGCCCCGACCTGCTCGCCGTCGACGGGGTGGGCGGGGTGCTCGCCTTCGGCGTCGCGGCGTTCCTCGGGTTCGAGACCACCGCGGCGTTCGGGGAGGAGGTGCGCTCCGACCGCTCGGTCGGCCGCGCTACGGGCCTGTGCCTGGCGTTCCTCGGGATCTTCTACGGGATCTCGGCGTGGGCGCTGGCCGTCGCCGTCGGCCCCGACCACATCGTCGACGCCGCCCGCGACCCGGGCTCGGGGATCCCCTTGCGCACCTGGGGCCGGTCTGGGCGCAGCACACACCCGTGTGGGCCACCACCCCGGTCGCGGCTACCGCCCGCACCGACCTGGCCGACGCGCACAGCGCGCTCGCGGCGATGCACCGACAGCTGCGCCGCGTCGAACCCGCGTGGTCGCACGCCTGACGCTGTCGGTCAAGCAGGGGTCACGTTGAGCGCATCCCGGACGCCGGTGATGTCGAGGACCCGCAAGACGATCGGCCTACAGCCGATCACGGAGAAGGTGCAGCCGCGGGCGGCGGCGTCCTCGGCTGCGGTCATCAGCGCGGCCACGCCCTTCGACCCGAGGAATCCGCATTCGTCGAGGTCGACGACCACGGCGGTGCCTGCCGGTTGGGATTCGATCCGCCGCCGGAGGTGCGTGGCGAGCTGCGGGGCGGTGACGAGGTCCAGGTCGCCCACGACGCGGACCATCACGGCTTGCGCGGCGACGTCGACGACGTCGAACCGGGAGCCGTCGGACGGGTGCGACGCGCGATCACCGTCGAGACCGTTGACCATGGGCGCCCGTTCTTCCCGCATCGCGCCGTCGACGGCGACTGAACCATCGTGCACAACTTACCCCGACCGTTCCGCCCTGTCGCGCCAAACAAGGGTCACGCAGACGCCGACGCTCGGCCCGATCAGCAGCTCGTCGCGGCTTGCGCCTGCGGCCGTCGGCGACCGGCCTGCACGAGCGCCCGCGCGCACGCCCTTCGAGCGCGAGCAGAAGGCGTCGCAGCAGGCAGATGCGCAACGCCGCCTGCCGGGACCGCGCGGACGCGGCCAGCGGCGACCGGTTCGCCGCGCTCGACGATCAGCCGTCCGCGGTCGAACGCGAAGCCGCACACCCCCTGGCGAGCCGTTGAATTCTCTGGGCAACATGATCAAGTTACGGTACTGTGCGTGATCGTCTGCACTTCCGCCGTAGCGAGGGAGACACGATGGCCGGGAAGTTCGAGGTCTACAACGACCGCTCGGGCAAGTTCCGGTTCCGGCTGAAGGCGAGCAACGGCCAGGTCGTGGCGACCGGCGAGGCCTACGAGACCAAGGCCGCCGCGAAGAAGGGCTGTGAGTCGGTGCTGCGGGCCGCGACCGGCGCGCCGATCGAGGAAGTCGAGTCGTAGAGCCGGGGAGCTCGGCGAAGACCGTTGGACTTCGTCGCAGAGGAGTCGCAGGAAAGGTGCCTCCATGTCCTACGGAGTGGTCTACACGGTGCCCGCGCCGATCGAGGCGTACGACGCGATCCACGCCGAGGCGATGAAACACCCATCGGACGGGCTCATGATGCACCTCGCCCGCAAGGTCGACGGTGGGTTCCAAGTGATCGAGGTCTGGGAGTCGAAGGAGAAGCACGACCGGTTCGGCGCGGAGGTGCTGGGGCCGATCGTCGTCAAGCTGGTCGGCGCTGATGCGGAGGGGTCTGCGCCCGAGGAGTTCGACGTGTACACCCTCGTGGTGCCCGAGGCCGTGATCGGCTGACGCCGCAAACTAACCCATAGGGCGAACGCCGGGCTCCCACTGGAGGAACCCGGCGTTTTGCCTGTCCAGGCTGGCGGTAGCGGTGGGATTTGAACCCACGGAGGCTTGCACCTCACACGCTTTCGAGGTCTGCCGACCCGCGTCCAGTGGTGACCGTCTGCAGCTCGTCGGGCGGCTTCGCTCCCCCGTGGCGCGCTCTGGACGTGCGCGGACGCCAGCGAATGAGACTAGAAATGAGACTAGCGAAGATCAGTTCGACAGCCCCGCTGCCACTCAGTCAGCCGGTCCGGCAGCCGGAATCACACCGAGCTGCTGCATCAGCCCGATGACGTCCATGATAAGGCGGCTGTGCTCGACCTTGCCGTCGCGGAAGCGATCGATCGTCCATGCGGCGACGGTCACCTGCCGCCCCGTGGCTGGCACACCGAAGAACGGACCCTGATGGGTCCCCTGCCACGTCGAGCGACTCCACACCTGGTCACCCTGAGCGATCTGCTCCTCGACCGTCCACCGGACGTCCGGGAAGGCCGCGAACCAGCCTTCCAGCCAGGAACGCAGACCATCGATACCCGGGCCCATACCCGGCGGAGGGTCGGCCTCGACGTAGTCCGCGTGAAAGATCTCGTCGAGCGCGGCCAGGTTGTGCTTGGTGAGTACCTCCGTCGCCAACTGGTTGATGGCTTCCTGGTTGGAACTCGACATAACGTCCACCCTCCTGCCGCGCTCGCCGTGCACGAGATTGCTACGCGCTGATCGTGGCGCGGTCCGGTCTCTCACGACAAGCGTGGGTTGCCGTAGGTGCACGTTGCCTACGGGGCTTCCGACCCGTCTCACGCGTCGTTCGGATAGCCCGAGTGACCCAGCACGCTTTCCAAGTCTGACGATCGTCGTTCACCCACTGCCGGCCGCGCTCGTCCCGCCGGTCACGAGGCAGCCGGACGGT
>Ga0207688_10001986_pt1 | contig 10967 bp, 9 predicted proteins | sample KBSMiscanthusM4_FD_184296 | JGI IMG/M metagenome (GOLD analysis project Ga0207688, IMG submission 184296) | Miscanthus rhizosphere microbial communities from Kellogg Biological Station, Michigan, USA - M4 (SPAdes) (version 2) | ecosystem: Host-associated > Plants > Roots > Rhizosphere ...
GAGCTCGGCCTGCGCGGCGATGACCCGCCGGTACAGCTCCAGGTACGGGTTCTCCGCGTGGGCGGCGTCGGGGTGGTGGCGGGCGATGGCGTAGTCGGCGAGGGCGCGCAGCACGCCGGGGTCGCCGGTGGCGGCGGCGTACTGGAACGTGCCCACCCGCAGGTGGCTCGCGGCCACCCGGCAGAGCACCGCGCCGGGCAGGAGCTGCTCGCGCGGCACCTGCTCGCCGGTGGCGACGACGGACAGGCCCCGCGTGGTCGGGATCCCGAGCGCGTGCATCGCCTCGCCGATGAGGTACTCGCGCAGCATCGGGCCCACCGCGGCCCGGCCGTCGCCGCCGCGGGCGAACGGTGTGCGCCCCGACCCCTTCAGGTGCAGGTCGCGCCGGTGGCCCGCGCGGTCGACGACCTCGCCGAGCAGCAGCGCCCTGCCGTCGCCGAGCCGGGGCTGGTAGAAGCCGAACTGGTGGCCCGCGTAGGCCTGCGCGACCGTCGCGACCCCCTCCGGCAGCTCGTGGCCGGTCAGCAGCGCCACCCCCGCGGGCGCCCGCAGCGCGGCTGCGTCGAGACCCAGCTCGTCGGCCAGCTCGGTGTTGAGCAGGAGCAGCTCCGGCGCGGGCGCGGGCGCCGCCGTCCACGGCACGGACAGCCGGGGCACCGCGCGGGCGTACGAGGCGTCGAGCTCGATCAGCGGTTGCGCGACGGTCATGCTCCCCAGGCTACGTAGCGAGGTCGCCCCCGGCAGGCTATCGACAGGGCTTGGCACCCTGGTAGACCCCGGCGGGCACCTCGAAGGTCGCCAGGACCTCGGCGTCGGCGGGCAGGGCGAGGATGCCCGGGTAATCCCCGGCCTTGCCCGGATTCGCCGCTTCCCAGTTCGCTCGGGTGTTCCGGATGGCGAGCAGCGCGGCGGGCGGCCCGGTGACGTACTCGTAGTGCCGTGCGATCGTCACGGCCTCGTCGTAGCCGAGGTGGTCCGTGTAGGACCAGCGGCCGTCCGATCCACCCAGGTCGGCCTGGTCGATGAGGAACGCGCCACGGCTGGGCGCGTTGCCCAGTGCGTCGCAGGTCTTGGGGTCTCCGGAGGTGACCAGGAGGACGTCCTTGCGGTCGCCGACGGGTCCGAGCACCTGCCCGGTGAGTTCGAACGGTCCGGTGATCGGCAGCTTGCCGCCGTTGATGCGCGATGGGCAGAAGGTCAGGCCGGACCGCCGCCCTGTGTCGGTGACCTGCGGTTGGACGAACGCCGCCCCGTCGGCGACGTCGGCGCACGCGACCGTGGGAACCGCCGTCGTCGACGGAACCGCCGTCTGCGACGGAGATCCGCCGGAGGCGCTCGTCGGAGGTGTGCCGCGCACGATGACGACGATGACGATCGCGAGGATGACGAGCACGGCTCCGGCCGACATCAGGAGCGCACGGCGGTGCGGCCGCGAGGCGGTGGGTCGGGTCGCGTCCAGCGCCCCCAGCAGCTTCGCCACGTCGGAGGTGAAGCTGTCGTGGTCGATCCGCACGTACTGCCGGTGGGCCAGCGGCGCCAACGCCTCGGGAAGACCCTCCGTGCGTGGAGTCGGGGCGCCATCGATCAAGACGGGGATGACCGGAACGTCGCGGGAAAGGGCTGATGCGATCTCCAGCGCCACGAAGTCGTCGGGGAGGTTCAGCCGCCGACGCCCCTGTTCGTCGGCGGCAGTCGACCAGCTGCGGCCGATCACCGCAACCAGGGCCGTGCACGACCCGACGGCAGCGTCGATGACTTCGGCGAAATCGGTGCCCGGCGCGATGGACTCCACGTCCATGAAGGCGGTTCCTCGACCGAATCGGGCGTCGATGCGATCAGCCAGCCTGCCTGCGGTCGCTGCAGCGTCGGCACGGCGGTAGCTGATGAAGACGCGACCGGGCGTCGTCGGGTCCGCCACGTCCGTCCTCCGCGCACTCTGCGTACCTACTCTGCGACGGATGGTCGGCGGCGCGGGCGCGGGCGTTACCGGCCGCTGCGGCCGTCCAGGTACTGCAACAGCTCGTGGGCGGCCAGCTCGACCTCCTTGTGACCCCACTCGGCGGCCCGGTAGTGGCACGCGATGAGGCCCATGCGGTGCAGGCGGCGGAAGTCGCCGTAGACGAACGCGTACCGGGCTTTCGTCTCCTCACCCGGCCCCTCGGTGAGCGCGAGGTGCCACGCCCCGTACTCCGCGAAGGAGTGCCGCTTCAGGTACGCGTTCTCGTCCTCGGCGCTCGGCTGCACGTCGCCCCAGCGGCTGGACAGGACGATGCGGCGCTTGTCGATGAGCTCCCGGGCGTGCTCGACGCCCGCCGGGTTGACGGTGTAGGTGGCCACCCGCCAACGATCTCAGACCGCCTCGATCTCCACGCGGGTGTCGGACACCTGGGTCAGTCCTCGTCGTCGTCCGCGGGCGGCGGCGGAGGCGCGGTCGTGGTGGTCGGCGCGGGCTTCGGCGGGTCGGTGGGCGCGGCCGCGGCGCTCTGCTTGCGCGCGGCCAGCTCCTCGGCGGCCTTGACGACCTGCACCTGGTCGCCGATCTGCAGGTAGTTGAACCAAGCCTCGGCGTCGGCGGGCTCGAGGTGGATGCAGCCCGCCGACGACCGGTTGGGGCTGCCGCTGTGGAACGCGATCCCGCCGTCTTCGAAGAACACCGACCACGGCATCGGGGCGGGCTGCCCGTTCGCGAGCCGCGACTCCTTGCTGAGGTGGTCCTTCTCCTTGCGGTACACGCGCAGCGAGTGCCCGACCGGCGTCTCCTCGCCGTTGCCGCCGGAGGCGATCTTCACCGGCCCGCGCATGATCTTGCCGTCCTTGAGCAGCCAGGCGCGTTGCGAGTCGAGGTCGACGCAGGCCTTCGCCGAGACCGAGCACGGCGTGCCGGCGACGAGCGGCTGGGCCCGTGCGGCCGTGGCCGCGGGCGCCTCGCCGGGCAGGGCCGCTACGGCCTCTCCCGCCACCACGACCGCTCCCACGGTGACGAGCCCGCCCACCGCCACGAGCGCGGCGACCCTGCGCCCGCCGTCCAACCTGCCGCGCCCAAAGCCCACTGCCACTCCTCGTGCCCGGGGATCGCTCGATCCCTCCCCGGTTACAACCGCCGCGGGGGGCCGGAGGATGCGCGCTTTTCTGCGGAGTGGACGCCCGCTGTAGTCGCCCGATCGGGCGACCCGGACCCTGAGCAGAGGCCGCCCCCCGGTCGGCCCCTGCTCAGGCGGCTTGGCCGACCACCGCCTCGTCGGCGTCGGGCAGCTCGACCGGCTCGGGCGGTTCGTGGAACCGGCTCGTCACCCAGCCCACCGCGAGCGTGACGATCACACCGATGGGCACCAGCCACTGCGCGGCGATGCCGGTGGGCTTGCCCGCGACCGGGATCTTCACGAACTGCACGATGACCGCCATCACGATGAGGGTGGTGACGAACGCGAGGATCGCGTCCAGCTCGGCCGCCCGCGGCACGAGCTTGCCGAGCAGGAACGCGCCGAGCAGTGCCCCGTAGGTGTAGCCCGCGATCGCCAGGCCGGTGAGGTAGACGTTGCCGGTGGTGGTCGAGAAGCCCATCGCGAAGATCGCCATGAGGACCGCCCACACCAGCGTCATGACGCGGGCGAGCCGCAGCATCACCGCGTCGGACGGCCGTCGCCGCGCGAAGCTCTCGATGATGTCGGCCACCGTCGAGTTCGACATCGAGTTCAGCGCCGAGGACAGCGAGCCCATCGCCGCACCGAGGATGCCCGCCACGAGCAGCCCCGAGACCCCGACGGGCAGGGCGTGCAGGATGAACGCCGGGTAGAGGTTGTCGCTGGTGGCCAGGCCGAGGTCCTGGAAGGACCGGCCCTGGTTGAAGGACCACAGCAGCGCGCCCACCAGGGAGAACGCCGCGAACTGGATGAGCACGAAGATCCCGGAGCCGATCATCGCCTTCTGGGAGTCGCGCAGCGAGCGGGTGGCGAGCACGCGCTGCACGATCAGCTGGTCCGAGCCGTGGCTGGCCATCGCGAAGATCGCCCCGCCGATGATCGCGGTGGGCAGCGCGAACGTGCTGGTCAGGATGTGCGCGATCGAGAAGTTCGGGTCGAACACCTGGAACTTGCCCGCGGCCGCCGCCGCGGCGAACCCCTCGGCGCCGACCGACGCCGACAACACGATGATCGCCAGCACCGCGCCGCCGAGGTAGAGGCCCATCTGGATGGCGTCGGTCCAGATCACGGCCTTGATGCCGCCGAGGTAGGTGTAGACGACGGTGATCGCGGTGAGGACGACGATGATCGTGCCGTAGCTGGTGACGACGCCGAACTCGTCCAGCAGCAGCTTGATCGGGATGGCGGAGGCGAACAGCCGCACGCCCTCGGCGAGCAGCCGGGTGAACACGAACGTCACCGAGGCCAGGCCCTGCAGGTAGCGCCCGAACCGGGCCGCGAGGTACTGGTAGGCCGACACGAAACCGCCGCGCCGGTAGAGCGGGATCAGCACGGTCGCGACGACCACGCGCCCGATCACGTAGCCCAGCGCCAGCTCGACGTTGCCGAAGGCCTGGTTGGTGTACGCGCCGCCGGGGACCGAGATGACGGTGAGCACGCTGGTCTCGGTGGCGACAACCGAGAAGCAGACCGCCCACCACGGCATCGACCCCTCGCCGACGAAGTAGTCCTTCGCCGACTTCTGCCGCCCGGAGAGCCACAGCCCCACGGCGCCGATCGCCACCAGGTAGACGACGACCACGACGAGATCGAGTTGACGCACATGGCCTCCTAGGGCGGCGTGACGACGAGCAGGCGCGGCGGCGGGCCGGGCGCGGGCAGGTGGAGGGGCGCGTCGCCGGGGGAGAGCCGCCCCAGGACGTGCGGCACGGACGAACCGGTGCCGCCGGGCACCACGCCCGGCAGCTGGTGCCAGGTCAGGAAGCCCAGCAGCGCGACGAGGTAGGCCTCCTTGGCGTCGGCGGGCAGGCCGCGCTCGTCGGTGGTGACCAGTGGTGTGGGGGCCAGCCTGTGGCGCAGCGCGGCCAGCAGCGCCGGGTTGCGCACCCCGCCGCCGGAGGCGACGACCTCGGTGAGGCCGTAGGGCCTGCACGCGTCCGCGACGGTGACGGCGGTGAGCTCGGTGAGCGTGGCCAACAGATCGGCGTCGGCGACGTCCGGTGCGTCCACGTACTCGGTGGTGAACAGCTCGCGGCCGGTCGACTTGGGCGCGGCCTTGGCGTAGTAGGGCTCGGCGAGCAGGCGCGCCAACAGCAGCTCGTCGACGCGGCCCGCCAGCGCGAGCCGCCCGTCGCGGTCGCAGGGCTCGCCGGTGCGGCGCTGCGCGGCCGCGTCGAGCAGGCAGCTCGCGGGCCCGGTGTCGAAGGCGAGCACGGACTCCCCGTCGAGCACCGTGACGTTGGCGATGCCGCCCAGGTTGAGCGCGGCCCGCGGCGGGCCGCCGCCCAGCCACAGCGCGTCCAGGGTGGAGGCCAGCGGGGCTCCTTCGCCGCCCGCGGCGATGTCGCGGGCACGCAGGTCGGAGACGACGGGCAGCCCGCTGGCCTCGACGACCCACGCGGGCTGGCCGAGCTGCAGGGTGCCGCGGGCGTGCCCGTCGACCACGCGGTGGAAGACGGTCTGGCCGTGGGAGGCGATGAGATCACCCCTGCCGTCGGCGAACCGGGCCAGCGCCGCGACCGCCGCCTCGGCCGTCGCCTGGCCGACCGCCTGGTCGAGGTCGCAGATCTCGCCCGCGCTGGTCGCGGCGGGCGGCAGCAACGCGAGCAGGCGCGTGCGCAGATCGCTCGGCCAGGGGTGTTCCTGCGCGCCGAGCGGCCGCAGCGTGATCACTCCGTCGGCCAGGGTGAGGTCGGCGACGGCGACGTCGAGGGCATCCACCGAGGTGCCCGAAATCAGACCGGCCACGATCACGCGGGCGAGTCTTCGCTTGATGGCCCTTCATGTCAAGAAGTTACGTATCGGCGATTGATCATGTTGATAAGTGACATCCACCGTGGATACTCTGGTGTCGTGGCCGACCCCAGTGCCGTGCTGGTGCGCATCCGCGGCGCGCTTCCCGGGCTGCAGCCCGCCGAGCAGCGCGTCGCCGCCGCCGTACTCGACGATCCGGCCGCGGCCTCGGGCCTGTCGGTCCAGGCGCTGGCGGCGCAGGCGAGCACGTCGACGGCGACGGTTCTGCGCTTCTGCCGGGCGGTCGGCACCGAGGGCTACCCGCAGCTGCGGCTGGCGCTGGCCGGTGCCGCGGCGGCCGAGGCCGCCCTCGAACCGGGGCAGCCCGCGGGCGACATCAACGCGGCCGACTCGCTCGACCAGGTCATCGCGAAGATCGTCCACAACGAGGCGCGGGCGCTGGCCGAGACCGGCGCCCAGCTCGACCGCTTCGCGTTGCGCACCGCCGTGGACGCGATCGCGGCCGCGCGGCGGATCGACGTCGTCGGCATCGGCGCGAGCGGGCTGGTCGCGTTGGACCTCCAGCAGAAGCTGCACCGCATCGGCCTCATGGCGTTCGGCTGGACCGACGCCCACGCCGCGCTCACCGCCGTCGCGTTGACCGGCCCGTCCGACGTGCTCGTGGCGATCTCGCACTCCGGCACCACCACCGACGTGCTGGAGCCGGTGGCCCTGGCGGCCGACCGCGGGGCGACGACGGTCGGGCTCACCAACTTCGGCGGGTCGCCCTTGGCCGCCGCGGCGGGGGTGGTGCTCACCACCGCGGCTCGGGAGCTGCCCCTGCGCTCGGCCGCGACGGCGAGCCGGATCGCGCAGCTCGCCGTCGTCGACTGCCTGTTCGTCGGCGTCGCCCAACGCTCCTACGACGCGGCGGGGGCGCTGCTGCGCGGCACGTACGACGCGGTGCAGGGCCGCCGCGCGAAGGGGCGCTAGCCCAGTGGACATCGGCACGCTGACCACCGAGGCGCGGAACCCGGCGACCACCGACCTCGACGCGATGTCGGTGCCCGAGCTCCTCACCGTCATGAACGCGGAGGACGCGCGGGTCGCCCCCGCCGTCGGCGCGGCGCTGCCGCAGATCGCCGCCGCGGTCGAGCTGGTCACGGCGTCGCTGCGGCGGGGCGGGCGGCTCGTCTACCTCGGCGCGGGCACCAGCGGGCGGCTGGGGCTGCTCGACGCCGTCGAGTGCCCGCCGACGTTCGACGTGGACCCCGACCGGGTCGTCGCCCTCCTCGCGGGCGGGGCGGGCGCCTTCGTCGCCGCCGTCGAGGGCGCGGAGGACAGCGCGGCCGCGGCCGCCGCGGACGTGGACGCGGCCCGCGTCGACGCCCGCGACACCGTGGTGGGGCTGGCCGCGAGCGGCCGCACCCCCTACGTCGTGGCCGGGCTGGACCGGGCGCGGGAGCGGGGCGCGGCCACCGTGTCGGTGGCGTGCAACGCGGGCGCCGAGGTGAGCGCGCACGCCGACGTGGCGATCGAGGTCGAGACCGGCCCCGAGGTGCTCACCGGCTCCACCCGCCTGAAGGCGGGCACGGCGCAGAAGCTGGTGTGCAACATGCTTTCGACCGCGGCGATGGTGCGGATCGGCAAGGTCTACCGCAACCTGATGATCGACATGCGGCCGACGAACGGGAAGCTCGCCGACCGCGCGGAGCGCATCGTCGCGGCGGCGGCCGAGGTCGATCGCCCGACCGCCGCGACCGCCCTGGCCGCGGCAGGCGGCCGAGCCAAGGTCGCCACGGTGATGCTGCTGGCGGGCACCGACGCCGCCGGGGCGGAGGCGCTGCTCGCGGGCGCGGGCGGTGCGGTGCGGGCGGCCGCCGGTCAGGGCGCCGGGGTGAGCGCCCAGACCGTCCAGCCGTAGGACCACGGGCCCGCCCCCGGGTAGACCGCGACCCGGCGGGCCCAGGTCGGGCCCTGCGGGGTGCCGAGGTCGGCCCACGTGTTCCGCACGGTGTCGACGCCGCCGTGCTCGTTGCGCAGCAGGTAGCGGATCCCGTGCCCGGGCGGGTCGGCGAGGGCCGCGGCGAACCCGTCGTCGGAGGTGATGAGGAACTGGCGGGGGTTGTCGCTCGCGGCGACGACGGCGAAGGCCGACCCGGTGTCGGCCAGCACCGACGCCGGGGGGAGGTGCAGGCCGTCGAGCCACGCCGCCAGCGCCCGGTCCTGCGCCCACATGCCGTTCGCGCCGGTGTCCGCGCCTCCCGTCCCCGTGAGGGCGTTCGCGACCGGGCGCACCCGCAGGTACTCCTGGCTGGCCAGCTCGGGGCGGTCGAGCACGAGCGCGGCGGAGGAGACGAGCGAGGTGCCGAGCACTGCGGCGGCGACCGCAGTGCCGAATGCGGGGCCCGCGCGCCGCAACCCCGTTCCGCCGCCTGCGAGCAGGATCCCGAGCAGCACGGCCACCAGCGGCACGACCATGATCTGGTAGCGCAGGAAGCCGAAGAGCGAGCCCGCGACGTTCAACGCCCACTCCAACGCCAGCACCGATCCGAAGACGGCCAGCGGCACGGCGGCCACGGCGTCGCGGCGGCGCACCGCCCGGAAGACGGCCAGGAGCACCACCGGTGCCGCAGGCGGCGCCAGCCACAGCAGCTGCTCGCCGACCGCGGCGAGGCCGCCGCCCGTCCGGCCGCCCGCGACGAGCGCCGAGTTGCCGTAGATCGAGGTGAACTGCTCGAAGGGCGAGCCGACCACGGCCCAGCTCACGATCGCCCAGACCACGAAGGCGACCGCCGCGGGGAGCCCGACGAGCAGCCCGTCGCCGAGCACGGTGGCGCCGCGACGTGCGCCGCGCGGGGCGCGGAGCGCGCTCACCGCCACCACCAGCCCGGTCGCGGCCGCGGCGGCGACGATCGCCTCGTACCGCGCCAGGTAGCCCAGGCCCAGCAGCAGGCCCGCCACCACGAGCTGCGTGCCGTCGGCCCCAGAGTCGTCCGAGCCGCCCGCCCAGCGGAGCAGCCGCCGGGTCGCGGCGAGCAGGCACACCATCAGCAGCGCCTCGGTCATGCCGTTGGCGCTGTAGACGAGGATCACCGGCTGGAGCGCGAAGAGCACGGTGACCGTCCACCGCACCGAGGGCCGCACCGCCAGGTCGGCGAGGATCCCGTGCAGCACCGCGACCGAACCGGCCATGGCGGTCGCCGAGAGCACCACGGCGAGCCAGCCCGTGGAGACCAGCTCCGGCCACGCGGCGCGCAACGGCGTGAACGGCAGCATCAGCAGCGCGGGCAGCGGGGTCCACACGTAGCCGATGGCGGCGAGCTTGGGGTCCGCCGACCACCAGACCGAGCTGGCCGCCGCGACGCGCGACAGCGCGTCCTCCATGATCGAGTCGAAGCCGAAGACCAGCACCGCGCCGACGGCGAGGTAGCAGGCCAGCACGGCCGCGAAGAGCAGCCGCGGGGCGCGGGACGGTGCGGCGGCGGGGGTGGCCCGCTGCGGGCGGACGAGCACGGCGGTCATCAGTGGCTCCCGTCGGACACGGCGGTGAGGGTCGGCACGAGGCCGCCCGCGGGGGCGTCGAGGCCGTGGGTGGTCTTCTCCCAGTAGGTCGGCTGCCGCACCAGCTGGAGGACGGCCTTGGCCGCGGCCAGCGACATGAGCACCCAGCAGAACGGCACGACCAGGGCCGCAGGCGCGAGGTGCGGCTTGCCCGCGATCCGGGCCACCGCGACGCCGGTGTAGATGGCCGAGAGGCCGCCGACCATCCAGGACGCCATGCCGAGGTAGTAGATGACCGGCGGGAAGAGCGCGGCGACGAACGGCGGCGTGGCCAGCCACCACAGCGCGGTCAGCCCCCAGAACAGCGGGTTGAGCAGCGCGAGCACCGGCGTCGCGAACACGAACAGCACCAGCCCCGCGATCCCGGTGGCGCCGATCTCGCGGTGCAGCGCGCCGGGCCGGCGCAGCGCGACGAAGAAGCTCTGCAGGTAGCCCTTGTACCAGCGGGAACGCTGTTTGACCCAGTTGATGGCGTCGCTGTTCGCCTCCTCGTAGGTCGTGCTCCCGAGCATCGCCGTGTGCCAGCCGTGACGGGCCAGCCGGATGCCGAGGTCGGCGTCCTCGGTCACGTTCCAGGCGTCCCAGGCACCCATGCCGACGAGCACGTCGCGGCGGATGTGGTTGGACGTGCCCCCGAGCGGGATCGGTGCCCGCGTGGCCATGAGCCCGGGCAGCAACCACCGGAACCACACGTCGTACTCCAGCGTGAACCAGCGCGTGAGGAGGTTCTGCTCGGCGTTGTGGTAGCTCAGCCGCGCCTGCAGGCAGGCCAGGTCGGCGCCGCCCCGGCGGAAGGCCACCACCGCCCGGCGCAGCTGCAACGGCTCCGGCCGGTCCTCGGCGTCGTAGATCGTCACGAACTCGCCGCGTGCCTCGGTGAGGCCGAAGTTGCACGCCTTCGGCTTCGTGCGCGGCTCCGACGGCGGGACGAGGACGATCCGCACCGGCGTGCCCACCCCGACGAGGGACTCGGCGGCGGCGATCGTCGGGAAGTCGTCCGCCTCGAGCAGGAGCAGGATGTCGAGCCGGTCGGCCGGGTACTCGAGGCGGGCCAGCCCGTCGATCAGGCGCGGCAGCACCTCCGGCTCCTGGTACGCGGGCACGAGGACGGTGTAGATCGGCAGGTCCGCGTCGCGGATCGCGCGTGCCTCCGCGTCGGTCACCTCGACCGTCGGGTCGTTCGCCACCGCCCGGCGGATCAGGAGCAGGCGGTGCGCGGTGACGGCGGCGTACAGCGCCACGGCCACTCCCACCAGCGTCGCGGCGGTGGCCCGCGGCGCGAGCACCAGCGCGGCGGCCAGCACGATCAGGGCCACCAGGCCGTAGCGGCGGGTCAACGGCACCCGCGGGCGGACGCGGGCCGACAGCACCGGGTCGAGGTCGGCGAGGCCGTCCGTGGCCAGCCGCAGCCGCATCGCGAGCGCGCGACCCGAACGGCCGACCGCCACCTGCGACGGCAGCGGAGCGACCGGCAGCAGGGTCGGTACGCGGGACCGGGACATGGATCTGCCCTTCGGAGGTCGGGGTGGG
>Ga0207688_10001987_pt1 | contig 10965 bp, 11 predicted proteins | sample KBSMiscanthusM4_FD_184296 | JGI IMG/M metagenome (GOLD analysis project Ga0207688, IMG submission 184296) | Miscanthus rhizosphere microbial communities from Kellogg Biological Station, Michigan, USA - M4 (SPAdes) (version 2) | ecosystem: Host-associated > Plants > Roots > Rhizosphere ...
GAGGCGGTCGTCGAGTTCGTCACCCCGATCAAGGCGCGCGTCGACGAGCTTCTCGCCGATCCTTCCGAGCTCGAATCGGTGCTCGCGGCCGGCGCGGAACGCGCAAAAGACGTGTCTGCGAAGACCCTGAAGCGGGTATATGACCGGTTAGGGTTTTTAGCGCCACGCTCGTAAACGCTTTCTGGGAGGCTGGGATGACACCTCCGGCCGAGCCGGAAAGCAAACCGGGGATTCTGGATCGGCTGCGGGCACGCTACCGCTGGTTCGACCACGTGATGCGCGCGCAGGAGCGCTATCAGGACAGCAAGGGCGACTTCTACGCGGCGGGCATCACCTACTTCACGATCTTCTCGTTGTTCCCAGTGCTGATGGTCGCATTCGCGATTGGTGGCTTCTTCCTCGCGAGCCAACCCGGGCTGCTCGCGGACATCGAGGACAAGATCAAATCGACCGTGTCGGGCGACTTCGCCCAACAGCTGGTGACCCTGATGGAGTCGGCGATCGAGTCGCGCACCTCGGTCGGCATCATCGGCCTGGCCACCGCCGCGTGGGCCGGGCTGGGCTGGATGGCGAACCTGCGCGAGGCGCTGACTCAGATGTGGGGCCAACTGCGCCACGAACCGCCGGGCTTCCTGCGCACCAAGCTGTCCGATCTGGCCGCTATGACTGGCTTTTTCCTGGCGAGCGCCGTCACCATCGCGCTGACGGCGCTGGGCAGCTCCGATCTGATGATGCACGTGCTGGAATGGCTTGGGCTGCAAAATGTTCCGGGAGTCGATCTGACGCTGCGGATGACGTCACTGTTGGTGTCGGTACTGATCACCTGGCTGCTGTTCACCTGGGTCATCGCGCGCTTGCCCCGCGAGTCGGTCAGCTTCCGCAGCGCGATGCGCGCGGGGCTGATCGCGGCGGTGGGCTTCGAGATCTTCAAACAGGTGGCCTCGATCTACCTGAAATCGGTTGTAACCGGACCGGCCGGTGCGACGTTCGGCCCGGTGCTGGGCCTGATGGTGTTCGCGTACATCACCGCACGGCTGATCCTGTTTGCGACGGCGTGGGCGGCGACGGCGACCGAAAACCTCGGCGTCGCACCGGTTGAGCCGCCTGCGCCGGCCCAGATCACCCCGCGGGTGCAGATCCGCGAGGGTATAGGCGCGCGCGGTGCATTGGCCGCCGCCGCGGTGGGAGCCCTAGGGGCCCTTGGGCTTTCACGCCTCGCCGGGCGCCGCTAGGTTCTGCGGGCCTCGGTGAGTACCACGCAGCATCGGTCGGGCGCCGGATCCAATTCGGCGACCGGGCGGTGCGGTCCCAGCGCATCGGCGAGACCGCCGACAAGCGCGTGGTTCATCTGGCAGACGAGCTGCGTCTGCGCCTGCGCCAGCGCGTGAAAGGGACAGTTGGCCATCACGACGCGGCCGCCGTCGGGGCGTGGCTCGTAGCCGTTGCCGGTGAGGGTTTCGATGGCCAGATCCAGTGCCGCGCGGGCGTTGCGCGGGGGTTGGTCGCCGACCGCCGCGTCGCCGAGGTGTCGTCCATACGTATGCGCCAGTCGATGCAGTGCCTCGATGACGGGCGTTCCGGTTTCGGCTGACTCCGCAATCGCGTCCGCCATCAACCCGCCTGCCAGCTGGTATTCACGATCGGGAAGCGAAACTGCGATGTCGCGGTCGGTGCGCCGATACAGCTTCGCGGGCCTGCCTGCGCCGGGTCCGCTGCGTCCGCTCGGGCGCGCGTAGAAGGAGTCGAGCAGTCCGTCGCGCTCGAGCCTGTCGAGGTGGAATTTGGCCTGGTGCGGTGCGACTCCCAACTCGCCGGCCGCGAGTTCTCGGCTGACCGGGTCGGGTTGTGCGCAAACGAACAGGTAGAGGCGACGCCGAACCGGATCGGAAAGTGCGCCGATACCTGCTGCGTCTCGATTGGCGAAGGGCACGCCGCTTCTCCGTTTCTAAAAGATAAATCTCTTGACGATAGAAGCCCGTCGTTACTAACGTAGGCAATATTATCCGTTAGAAAGGATGGAGTCATGGCGACTGCTACTCACATCGACCGCTCTGCACGCCTGAGGGACCCTTCCTACCAGGCATTCCTGCTGTTGCGCACCGTGTTCACGGTGGCGCCCATCCTGTTCGGGCTGGACAAGTTCACCAACCTGATGACGGACTGGCCCATGTACCTGGCCCCGTGGATCGACGGAATCCTGCCCGGTGACGCCGCAACGGCGATGCACATCGTCGGGGTGATCGAGATCGCCGCGGGCATCCTGGTGGCCGTCGCACCGCGGATCGGTGCCTACGTCGTGGCCCTCTGGCTGGCCGGGATCATCGTCGATCTGCTGACGCTGTCGGGCTTCTACGACGTCGCGCTTCGCGACTTCGGCCTGTTGATCGGTGCGCTGGCGCTGGGTCGACTCGCGGATGCCCACCGCGCGCCCCGTCCGGAAGGATCGCGTAGCCGGACGTGAGCGGCCGGGGTGCTGGTGACTAGTGCTGCGGGCGCCGGTTCAGCGAGCGTGCGCCGAGGATCAGCGCGAATACGATGATCGACCCCACGATGCCCACGCCCACCCGAACGGGCATCGCGTCGATATCCGGCAGCGGTCCGGAGGCGGCGCTGGCGGCGGTGTTGTTGGCGGCCTCCGGCTTGGGTGCGAGCAATGATGGATCGGGTTCGATCAGCGTGCCCACCTTGGTGCCTGGGGCCGTCGCGAAGCCGTAGTCGAGCAGGTGTGCCGCCTGTTCCCACGGCGCGATCGGCTGGCGGGTGCCGCGCATCAACACCGCCATCAGCCGGCGGCCGTCGTGGTTGGCGGCGCCGACGAAGGTCTGACCTGCGTCGTCGGTGTAGCCGGTCTTGCCGCCCATCGCGCCGGGGTAGTTGTAGAGCAGTTGGTTGTCGTTTTCCACCGGATACCCGACGTCGCCGCGGCCGGGGAAGTCAAAGCTGCGGGTGGCCACGATGTCGGCGAAAGTCGGGTTCCCCCAGGCATATCGGTAGAACAGGCCGATGTCGTAGGCCGACGTGCTCATGCCGGGCCCGTCCAGGCCCGACGGCGTCGCCGCGCGGGTGTCGCGGCCGCCGAGCTTGCCGGCCAGGTCGTTGATCTTCTGGACGGCGGTGTCCATCCCGCCGAGCTGGACGGCCAGCGCATGCGCGGCGTCGTTGCCGGAATGCATGAGCAGGCCGTGCAACAAGTCGTTGATGGAATAGAAGCCGTTCGCACCGACTCCGACCTTGGTGCCCTCGGCGTTGGCGTCGTCTTGGCTGCCCGCCACGACTTTGTGGATGGGCAGTTCCTTGATCGCCTGCATGGCGATCAGCACCTTGATGATGCTGGCCGGTCGGTGACGGCCGTGTGGGTCGCGCGCGGCGATGATGTCGCCGGTGTCCAGGTCGGCGACCACCCACGCCTCGGCGGAGATGTCACCGGGCACCGGCGGCGTGCCGGGGGCGGTGATGATGCCGCAGCCCGACAGCGCGTTACCGCCGAGCGGCCTGGCGGGCACCGGCAGCGGTGCCGGCGGATCGCCTGCCTCCGGCACCTCGGAGGAGTCGACGGCCGCCGGCGTCGACTCCCGATAAGGACAGACGGCGGCGTCGGGCGCCGAGTTCGGCTCCGCAGTAGCTACGGACATGCCGACGAGTGCGGGCGCAGCAAGCATGGCCGACGCCGCGACCAGGGAAACGGCCCGGGTGGAGAACATCCGTGAGGTCGCCATCGTGAGCGCAGATTAGGCGATCGAGAGGCGATTTCCGCGGAGGCTCGCTGTGACTGGTGTGGCTGTTGTTAGAGCGACACGTAGCCGACGAGGGCTCCACTGGGTTCAACCGTGCGTCATTGCCGGCGGGTGAGCTGTCAGGTCAAGGAACCCTGGTGTGTGCGACGGCCGGCGCCCCGATGCAGCTCATCCACAGCCGGCTGCCCGCCTCGACGATTCCGGTCACCATGCCGAACGACGGGTTCTCGGTGTGTATGCCGGCGACCGGCTCGCCGCTGTCGGGATCGAACGCGGCGGCCCACACCTCGGGCTTGATCTGTGGCTGCAGCCGGTCGGGCAGCTTCCACAGCAGCTTGCGCAGCGCGGGGGAGCGCGGCGCCAACCACTCGGCGGCCGCGTTCACGGGCGAGACGATCGCCACCCAGATGCGGCCGTCGGCGCCCGTGGAGATGTTGTCGGGATGGCCGGGCAGGTTGGCCACCAGCGTGGTGACGGTGCCGGCCTGTGGACCGGTGAGCCAGTACTTCGACAGCCGACGTCTCTGTGTCTCGGCGAACACCAGCGCCGACCCGTCCGCCGTCGGTGTCACGCCATTGGCGAAGTACAGCCCGGGCACGACGGTCAGTACTGTGCCGTCGGGATCGCGCCGGAACAGGCTGCCGCGGGGTCGCGCTTCAAGTATCGCGCCCTTGAAGTGCGCGTAGGTGAACGCGCTCGTCGACTCAGTGAAATAGATTGTGCCGTCGGATGTTTCAGTAACATTCGAGCAGAACTGCAGGTGCCGCCCGTCAACCTCTTCGACCAGTGCCTCGAACTTGCCGCTACCGGGGTCCATCGCCAGCAGTCCTCGCGGACTGTCGCACACCAGCAGGCGCCAGTCGCGGGCGATGGCAAGGCCCAGCGGTCGTCCACCGGTGTCGCCGACGACAGCGGTCTGACCGTCGGGCGAGATCCGCACGATGCGCCCGTCGTCGACGCCGGTCCAGATGTTTCCGTCGGCGTCGACTACGACATCCTCTGGCGCATTGCCCGGAACCGGGATGATGGTCAACTCGGCCGGTCCGAAGTCCGGTAGCGGGTCGACCGGCGGTGGCTGCCAGCGGACGGGGTCGACGGGTGGCTTCGGCGGCGCGGTCATGCCGCCAGTCTCACTGAAACGCGGCACAGGGTTTAGAGCAGACGGCCCGCTTCGTCGAGCACACCGTGCATGATCTCGTAGATGGCGTCGAATTCCTTCTGTCCGCTGATCAGCGGCGGCGCCAACTGCACGACTGGGTCGCCGCGGTCATCGGCGCGGCAGTACAGGCCGGCCTCGAACAGCGCAGGGGTCAGGAAGCCGCGGAGTAGCCGCTCTGATTCCTCGTCGTTGAAGGTCTCCTTGGTGGCCTTGTCCTTGACGAGTTCGATGCCGTAGAAGAACCCTTCGCCGCGGATATCGCCGACGATCGGCAGGTCGTAGAGCTTCTCCAGCGTGGCGCGGAACGCGGGCGCGGCCTCCTTGACGTGGTCGTTGATGCCCTCGCGCTCGAAGATGTCGAGGTTGGCCAGCGCCACCGCCGACGACACGGGATGACCGCCGAACGTATACCCGTGGGCGAAAGTCGTCTTGCCGTCGTTGAACGGCTCGAACAGCCGGTCGCTGGCGATCATCGCGCCGAGCGGCGAGTAGCCGGAGGTGAGACCCTTTGCGCTGGTGATGATGTCGGGCACATACCCGAAGTCATCACAGGCGAACATCGAGCCGATCCTGCCGTAGGCGCAGATCACCTCGTCGGACACCAGCAGCACGTCGTACTCGTCGCAGATCTCGCGGACCCGCTCGAAGTACCCGGGCGGTGGCGGGAAGCAGCCGCCCGCGTTCTGCACCGGCTCGAGGAAGACTGCCGCCACGGTGTCGGGCCCCTCGAACTCGATGGCTTCGGCGATGCGGTCCGCGCAGTACTGGCCGAAGACCTTGATGTCGTGTTCGTAGGGCGCGGGGGCGCGATAGAAGTTGGTGTTCGGTGCGCGGAAGCCGCCGGGTGTCAGCGGTTCGAATTGTGCCTTGAACGCCGGTAGGCCGGTGATCGCCAGTGCGCCCTGTGGCGTGCCGTGATAGGCGATAGACCGCGAAATCACCTTGTGCTTACCGGGTTTGCCGGTCAGCTTGAAGTAGTTCTTGGCCAGCTTCCACGCCGACTCGACCGCTTCCCCGCCACCGGTCGTGAAGAACACGCGGTTCAGATCGCCTGGCGCATAGCCGGCGATCCGCTCGGACAGTTCGATCGCCGTGGGCGTGGCGTAGGACCACAGCGGGAAGAACGACAGCGTCTCGGCCTGCTTGGCGGCGGCCTCTGCGAGCTCCTTGCGGCCGTGGCCGACCTGAACAACGAAAAGGCCTGAGAGGCCGTCGATGTAGCTCTTGCCCTTGTCGTCCCAGATCGTTATGCCCTCGCCGCGGGTGATGATAGGCGGCGTGATGCCTTCACCGTGGCGGGCGAAGTGACCCCACAGGTAACGGTTCGCTTTCGCGCCCAGGTCGGTGGAAATCTCTCGTGTGATATCGGTAGTTGTCATCTTGTACCCCAATTGTATTGCTGCTTAACGAGTTTCAAATAAACGAGTGTTTCGGTGGATATCACCCCAGGAAGAGCGCGGATTTGTGTGTTGAGTAGATCGAGAAGGTCGTCGTCGTCCTCGCACACGACTTCGACGATGGCGTCGAATGAGCCCGCGGTGAGCACCACATAGTCGACGGATTCGATGCCCGCCAGCTTCTCGGCCACTCGGGTGGTGTCGCCGGTACAGCGGATCCCGATCATGGCCTGGCGGGCGAAGCCCAACTGCATCGGATCAGTGACCGCCACGATCTGCATGACGCCGGCGTCGACCATACGCTGGACGCGTTGCCGCACCGCGGCCTCGGACAGGCCGACCGCCTTGCCGATGCCCGCATACGACCGCCGACCGTCCTGCTGCAGCTTCTCGATGATCTGCTTCGACAGTTCATCCAGCTGGAACGCCGCACCTGGCCGCGACTGGTTGACGCGGAACGAGACGGGCGCCATTCCGTGCGATGCGCCCGGGTTGGCCATGCCTGAGATTGTGCACGGAATCCGTCGTCACAAGCAACCGTGGCCATGAAATCCCTCGTTTGGAGGGCCTGGCGCTGCAGGAATGCGTAGCTTCGTCGCTCATCGTCGGTTAGCGTTGGGTCATGACTGCGACCGTTTCCACCAGCGTGGCTGGTAGCTGGATCGACGGTGCCCCGGTGGTCACCGGTGGCGGCCTGCATCAAGTGATCAACCCAGCGACCGGTCAGGCCGTCGCCGACTACGCGCTGGCGAGAGCCGCCGACGTGGACCGGGCGGTCGCGTCGGCGCGTGCGGCCCTGCCAGGCTGGGCGACGGCGACACCTGCCGACCGGTCCGCGGTGCTGGGCAAGCTGGCCGCGCTGGCCGGTGAACACGCCGATGAGCTGGTGGCCGAAGAGGTCAGCCAGACCGGCAAGCCGGTGCGGCTGGCCACCGAGTTCGACGTGCCCGGCAGCGTCGACAACATCGACTTCTTCGCGGGCGCGGCCCGCCACCTCGAGGGCAAGGCCACCGCGGAATACTCCGGCGACCACACCTCGAGCGTCCGGCGCGAGGCGGTCGGCGTCGTCGGCACCATCACGCCGTGGAACTACCCGCTGCAGATGGCGGTGTGGAAAGTGTTGCCCGCGTTGGCTGCCGGCTGCACCGTGGTGATCAAGCCGTGCGAGCTGACACCGTTGACGACGCTGACGCTGGCCCGGCTGGCCAGCGAGGCCGGGCTGCCCGACGGCGTGTTCAACGTGGTCACCGGGGCCGGTTCGGACGCCGGCACCGCGCTGGCCGGACACCCCGACGTCGACGTGGTGACGTTCACGGGGTCGACGGCTGTCGGCCGCAAGGTGATGGCGGCGGCGGCGGTTCAAGGCCACCGCGTGCAGCTGGAACTGGGCGGCAAGGCGCCGTTCGTGGTGTTCGACGACGCCGATCTGGACGCCGCGATCCAGGGCGCCGTCGCGGGCTCATTGATCAACACAGGGCAGGACTGCACCGCCGCCACGCGCGCGATCGTCGCCCGCGAGCTCTACGACGACTTCGTCGCAGGTGTCGGTGAGCTGATGGGCAAGGTCGTCGTCGGCGACCCCCATGACCCCGATACCGACCTCGGCCCGCTGATCACGACGGCGCACCGCGAGAAGGTGGCGGGCATGGTCTCGCGCGCCCCCGGCGAGGGCGGCCGCATCGTCACCGGTGGCAGCGTCCCTGATCTGCCGGGATCGTTCTATCTGCCGACGCTGATCGCCGACGTCGGCGAACGCTCCGAGGTCTACCGCGACGAGATCTTCGGCCCGGTGCTGACCGTGCGCTCGTTCACCGATGACGACGATGCGCTACGGCAGGCCAACGACACCGTCTACGGCCTGGCGGCGTCGGCCTGGACACGCGACGTGTACCGCGCGCAGCGCGCGTCGCGCGAGATCAAGGCCGGCTGCGTGTGGATCAACGACCACATCCCGATCATCAGCGAGATGCCGCACGGTGGTCTGGGCGCGTCCGGTTTCGGCAAGGACATGAGCGACTACTCGCTCGAGGAGTACCTCACCATCAAGCATGTGATGAGCGACATCACCGGCGTCGCCGACAAGGATTGGCACCGAACTATTTTCACCAAGCGTTGACGGCCGAACGTTCCTTACCGCTCGAAAATCAAGAGATTTTGCGAGCGGTAAGGAACGTTCGGCGCGGCCCAAACGCTAGTAGAGGACGAACACGCCGCCGACCGGGCCGAACGCGGTGTAGCCGTAGTCCGGCGCCAGCACGACGAAGCCCAACGTCGCAGCCAGGCTGTAGGCCGGTGCGACCGCCGCCAGCCCGATGACCACATTGCCGACGAGGCCCAGCGCACCAGCCTGCAGGCCTTTATCTGTGGTGACGGGTGCGGGCGACTCCTTTAGGGCCATGAGCCGCACAATAAGGTCGTCCAGCAGTTCAGGTGCCCAAACTAAACTCGGCATATGACCGCAAGCACGCGGGTAGACGAGTTCGAAGAGCTACGACCGCATTTGCTGGCCGTGGCGTATCGGCTGACCGGCACGGTCGCCGACGCCGAGGACATCGTGCAGGATGCGTGGCTGCGGTGGGATAGCACGTCGGAATCCATCAACGAACTGCGGGCGTGGTTGACAACAGTGGTGTCCAGGCTGAGCCTGGACCGGCTGCGCTCGGCGGCCAAGCGCCGCGAAACCTATGTCGGCGAATGGCTGCCCGAACCGGTGGTCACAGGGTTCGACGGGAACGACCCGCTTGCGGCGGTGGTGGCCGCCGACGACGCCCGGTTCGCGGCGATGGTGGTGCTCGACCGGTTGACGCCGGATCAGCGCGTCGCGTTCGTGCTGCACGACGGCTTCGCGGTGCCGTTTGGTGAGATCGCCTCGGTGCTCGGCGTCAGCGACGCCTCGGCCCGCCAGCTCGCATCCCGCGCGCGACGGGCGGTGTCGTCGGCGCCGCAGGCAGTGATCGACGGCACCCACAACGAGGTGGCCGGCTCATTGATGGCGGCGCTCGCCGCAGGCGATATGGAAGCCGTTGTGCGGCTTTTACATCCGGAGGTCACATACACGGGCGATTCCAACGGAAAGGCGCCCACGGCCGCGCGCGTCATCCACGGCCCGGACAAAGTGGCGCGGTTCCTGTTCGGCCTTGCGCGCCGCTACGGACCCAACTGGCTCTCGTCGAATCAGCTCGCGTTGGTCAACGGCCAGCTCGGCAGCTACACCGCGGGTGCGCCGCCCCGCGAGGGCTATCCGGCGATGATGCCCCGCGTGACGGCAATGACGGTACGCGACGGAAAGGTCTGTGCGGTATGGGATGTCGCCAACCCCGACAAGTTCACCGGCTCGCCGATGCGTCCTGATCGTCAGTTGCCCACGGAACCCGGCAGGCGTCTCCCGAGTTGAAGCCTTGCTCGGTGATGCCGAGCGCGGAGTACATGCGCGCCCGCATATTCTCCACGCCGACCTGGTAGGTCAGCTCGATCACGCCGTCATCGCCGAAGCGGCGGCGCAGATCGGCAACCTGCTCGTCGGTGACGGCGTGCGGGTCGGTCGTCATGGCATCGGCGTAGCGGATCGCGGCACGCTCGTCGTCGGTGTAGCGCGGCGACGTCGCGTAGTTGTCGATCTCCTTCAGCCGGTCGACGTCGAGGCCGTCGAGGCGCTGCAGCATCGAGCCGAAGTCGACGCACCACGAACAGCCGATGGTGCGGGCGGTCCAGAACACCGCCAGCTCGCGCACGCCGACGGGCAGCTTCTTCGACCCCGACTGCAACAGCGTTTCGTGCACGGCATTGGCGACCAGCAGCCGCGGGTGGTGCGCCGCGACGGCGAACGGCTCGGGCACCTCGCCGAACCGCCTGCGGGCGAACCGGTACATGATGCGGGTGAGCCGGTTGGTCTGCTGCGGGGATACGGGAGCGATGCGCGTTTTCTGTGTCATACCCGTTAGACGAGACAGCCCGTCGATGTGTGACAGCGCTCGCCGTGCGGGTGGTGATTTCGGCGCGCTAACCGACGCTGAGCGTACGTACGAGCACCGAAACCGCTCCGTGTCTAACCAGAAGTTCGGCGGGCAGGCACGAGGTCGTTCGCAGGCTCGATGGCCACGACGTGGTGCTGATGGTGGCGCGCAGATCTTCACCTACCATGTGCACACCGATGGGCCGTTTCTACCGGACGGCGCTACGGCGCTGCGCATCACCGACAACGCAACTCACGCCTTTTCGGCGCCCGTCGGGGACAGCGTCCTCTGCTAATCAGGGTTGGTATTCGGGCGCTCCTCCACCACTTGCCCGAGACCACCCGTTCGGCTCCGATGCCCTACGTGCGACCCGCCCCACCGTCGCTGACAGAGCCGATCAGCGCCGACGCCGCATTGCATCTGCTTTCGCAACTGATGCCCGCCGCAGCCGTCGCGGTCGAGGAGGCTCCGTCCTATCGGACCTCGGTCTCGCACCCATCTTCCGATCGCAGAACCGGGTGGGTTTTTCAATGGATTCAGTGGCGCGAGGCATTGACCCTTCGACGGCCCAGTGGTGGTCGACGTGTCAGTGGCCCCGTTGCGCGGCGTCGGACCGATCTAGCTGTTCTTCACGGGCAGGTTGTGAACACGTAGGCGCTCGATGGGTGTCTTTCCGCCGATGCCGGTGTGGGGTCGGTGGTGATTGTAGTGATGCAGCCAGT
>Ga0207688_10001991_pt1 | contig 10955 bp, 14 predicted proteins | sample KBSMiscanthusM4_FD_184296 | JGI IMG/M metagenome (GOLD analysis project Ga0207688, IMG submission 184296) | Miscanthus rhizosphere microbial communities from Kellogg Biological Station, Michigan, USA - M4 (SPAdes) (version 2) | ecosystem: Host-associated > Plants > Roots > Rhizosphere ...
GGAGATGGGAAAGCTCCTGCGCGACGCGTGAGAGTGCTTCGACGTCCTCGAGCGCGTTCTTGCGCCGCTCTGCGTTCCGCGAGCGCAGTCCTGGCGCGACGAGCTGCTCGATGAGCGCCGACTGCCTGCCTGCGCCGGTCAGGAACGTTCGCAGATGGCGCGCGTCTATGCCGAACCGCGCGAGCCGCGCGCACGCGGCGGCGATGTCGGCCTCCGTTTCTCCGTAGACGCGCTCACCGGCCTCCGTACGAGAGACGAGAAGCCCGAACTCGTCGAGCTGCCGGACGAAGTCGGGCGACACGGAGGCGCGCTCACAGAGCTCTGCCTCGTCGATCTCCTCTTCGTGACCGAGGACTCCGACGACTCGTCGCCGCGAGCGGTCGCTCCCTGCCCCCGGCCCGTCGAGCTCCTCCCGGATGACGCGGAGCGGCAGGAACTCGTCGCGTTGCAGGCGGAGGATGGTCGTCAGCCGCTCGATGTCGTCGGGCGCGAACAGCCGGTACCCGCCGCGTGTGCGCCGCGGCGAGATGAGCCCCTGATCCTCGAGATACCGGATCTTCGACACGGAGACGTCGGGGAACTGCTCGCGGAGCTCCTCGCACACCGAGCCGATCGTGCGCGGGCGCGGCTCGGCGCCTCCCCCCCGTTCCCGACGTGTTGCCACGGTGCTCATCGCTGGAGGAAGGTGAGGCGGTACTTGCCGATCTGCACCTCGTCGTCGTCCTCGAGGACGGCGGACTCGATGCGTCGGCGGTTGACGTAGGTGCCGTTCAGGCTTCCGAGATCGCGGATGGAGAACGTCTCACCGTCGCGGACGAGCTCGGCGTGCCGTCGTGAGACCGTGACGTCGTCGAGGAAGACCTCGCACTCGGGCGAGCGGCCGATGAGCGTCCTGCCCTCTTCGGGCTGGAACGACTGTCCGGCCATGCCGCCGCCCGACCGCACGACGAGCGCCGGGCCATTGATGCCCAGCGACTCGAGGAGATCGACCTCGTCCCCGTCCTCGGCCATGTCGAAGGTCATCGTCGTCTCCTGTCCCGTCTCGGTGGCGAGGAGCGCCCCGCAGCGAGAGCAGTAGTTCGACGACTCCGGGTTCTGGAAGCCGCACTCCGGGCAGTAGACGTGACTCACTCGTCTTCCGTCGGGACAGCCTTCGCGGTCAGGATCTCACTCAGCCGCCCGACGTCGGCGAGCTGGGCCTCGCCCGCGCTCACCTGCTCACGCAAGCGGGCAACAAGCTCGGCCCGGAGGATGTCGATGCGTCCGTGCAGTACGCGCCGTCGGAAGGAGATCTCGTCCTCCTCCTTCTCGAGGTCGCGGATCATGACTCGAAGATCGTCGTCGCCCAGAGTCGAGAGATCGGGAAGTGGTTCCACCGGCGGCCTTTCCTCGAAGGTGAACTGAGTAAAGCAGTACCCCGGGAGAGGGGTCAACCTCAGGTTGAGACTTCAGTCCTTTCGAGGTTCGTGCTGAACTCGAGAGTCCCTCCCGGCATTCGTGTGCCTCCAGGCTCGAAGCCCGTATTGCACCCCCGCGCCGAGCGAGAGCGCGACACCGATCCAAAGAAGGACGATCGGCCAGTCCGTGCCCTCGTGCGTGACGAGCACCAGTGCAAGCGCCGCGTACAGCACCCAGGTCGCAAGCTTGCCGAGGAACGTCACCTCGAGCTCGTAGCCGCCGGGCGACAGGATCCGATAGCCGAGGACGAGTGAGACGTCGCGCCCCAGGATGACGACGGCGGGGAGAATCGGTATTCGACCCGTCCCGAGCATGAGCACGGCCGCAGTCCCGATCATGAGCCGATCCGCGAGCGGATCGGCGACCTTGCCGAAGCGCGACTCGACGTGCCAGCGCCGAGCGAGGTAACCGTCCAGCTGGTCGGTGGCCGCTGCGGCCGCGAAGAAGATCGCCGCACCCCACGCCGGCCCGTCGCCGGCCTCGAGGTAGAGCCAGACGAAGACCGGGATCGCGAGGAAGCGCGCGATCGTCAGCGCATTCGGGATCGAGCGCCGGAGCTCCGCCCAGGGCACGACCTCACACTACGTCGATCCCGGCGCTGACCCTGCTAGCGTCGCCCACTTGGCGGGCACGCTACGACTTCCGGGGTTCGTGAACGCCCACAGCCACACGTTCCAGCGCTCGATGCGCGGAAGTGCGGCCGGTGGCGACTTCTGGGCCTGGCGCGAGACGATGCTCGCCGCCGCGGAGCGACAGACACCTGGGCTCGTTCGAACCGAGTACGAGCGCACGTATCGCGAGATGCTCGCGGCCGGGTACACCGCGGTGGGCGAGTTCCACTACCTCGGCGTGGCCGAGGCGCACGCGGCTGCCGAGGCCGCCGAAGCGGCGGGCATCGGGCTCGTGCTCCTGCACGTCGCCTATGCCCGTGGAGGTCTCCCGCGCTTCCGCCAGGAGAACGTCGCGGACTTCATCCGGCAGGTCGAGGAGCTGCGGTCAGTCGGCGTGAAGGTTGGTGTCGCCCCGCACTCCGTGCGCGCCTGCCCGGCCGACTGGCTCGAGGAGATCGGTGCCTACGCCGCAGCCGAAGCGCTCCCGCTGCATGTCCATGCGGACGAGCAGCCGAAGGAGATCGAGGAGTGCCTACACGAGCACGGCTGCCGCCCGATCGAGCTCCTGGCGCGCTCCGGGTGCCTCGGGGAGCGGACGACCGTCGTGCATGCAACGCATGCCGACGGGGCCGAACTCGACCTACTCGCCGCGACCGGCGCCACGATCTGCGCCTGTCCCACCACGGAAGCGGATCTCGGGGACGGCTTTCTCCCCGCCGAGCGCGTTCGCACGCGAGGGGTCGCGATCTGCATCGGCTCGGACTCGAATGTGCGGATCGACCCATTCGAGGAGCTCCGAGAGCTCGAGGGCATCGCGCGAAGGCAGACGGGGCGTCGCGGCGTGTTCTCGACCGACGAGCTGTACGGGTCCGGAGGCAACGTCGGCGCGCGTTCGCTCGGTCTCGAGACGTGGGCCGAGGTCGAGATCGATCTCGGTCACATGTCCCTGGAGGGCGTCGAAGAGGAGCACGTCCTGGCCGCGCTGCTTGCCGGCTGCGGTGCCGATGTCGTCGTGCGGGAATGACCGGCATCATCGGAGACGTTTGACGTCGCGTGGACGTCACGGAAGCAAGCTTCGAGAACGACGTCATCGAGCGGTCGCGCGAGCGGCCGGTCGTCGTGGACTTCTGGGCTGCCTGGTGCGGCCCGTGCCGTGCCCTGACGCCCGTGCTCGAAGAGCAGATCGCCGAACGTGGAGGCGCGGTCGAGCTCGCGAAGGTCGACGTCGATGCGAACCCGGGCCTTTCCGCGATGTTTCGAGTGCAAGGGATCCCTGCAGTCAAGGCGTTCAAGGACGGGAAGGTGGTGTCGGAGTTCGTCGGCGCCAGGTCGCCCGTCGCGGTCGCGTCGTTCCTCGACGAGCTCCTCGCACCGCCTCGCGTGACGGGAGTCATCGAGTCGCTCCGCGAGAGCGGTGAGCTACCCGATGTACGAAGCGCTCTCGAGGCGAACGATCCCGAACGAGCGCTCGACCTCTTGTTCGGCGAGATTCCCGACGCGTCGATCGACCGCCGCGAGTGGCTGCGTGAGCTCGCGCTCGCGATCTTCCACGACCTCGGCCACGACGATCCGGTGACGATTGCGTACCGCCGCCGCCTCGCGACGGCGCTCTACTGAGTCGGGAGGCGCTGAAGGCGAGAGGTCCAGCGCGCGGTCGCCGTGAGGTATGCGTGCTGCGCAACGACGCCGGTCTTCCCCCAGGCGTCCTCGTAGCTCGGCCCGCCAAGAGCAACGAACCGAGCAGGCTCGATCTGCGTCCCCTCCTGCCACTCGTTGTAGCTCGTGATGGTCACGACGTCCGGCTTCGCCCTGAGCGCCGTCTTCCACATGCTGTCGTACGTCCGGCCGTCGTTACGCGGCCGCACGGACTCGAGGCCTGTCGTGAGTCGCGCGTCGTAGCCAGGGCCGACCGACGGCGCGCACAGGAGACCGGCTGTATGCGCCTGGGTACACAGGCGGCGGAACAGCGCGCCGTTCCAGGTCAGGACGTCGTAGGTGTAGAGGCCGTCGAAGCCGGATGACTTCGCCCTCCCCACCATCGTCGTGTGGCCGAAGACCCGGACGCCCTCGAGCGGCGCGAGTGCCTCGGCCCACTCCGCGGCTGGATCGCGGTCCGCGTCGTAGACGTAGAAGTCGACGACTCCGCGCTCTTCGTGGAGTCGAGCGATGTCCTCGGCCGCCTGAGCGGGGGTCCGTCCTCGGTACGGCTCGATGTGGAGCGCGACGGTGAGACCTTCCTTCGCAGCCGCTTGCTCGACCATCGGCAAGCGGTCGTTCTCGGGCGAGTCGAAACCCCACCACGAGACGACGACCGTGCCGATCCCGGCGGCGGCGATCTCTCGCATCTGCGCCGCGACGATTTTTGCGCTCGACGACGAGTACAGACCGCGGCTCGGGTAGTACTGCGTCGACAGAACCGGGGCGCTGTCGTGGTCGACGAACCAGTGCGCCCAGCTCCCGTCCTTCGCCGGGTTGGAGTACCACGGGTAGTAGAAGATCGCAGCTCGCTCGTTGCCGAACTGCTGGTCGGCCCCGGCGGCGGGCACCAGGACGCAGCCCGCGACGATCGCCGCAGCAACGATCGCCGGTAGTCGTCTCCCGCTCAAGACCGCGCGGGACGATACCGCGCAGACACGACCGACGTGGCTACGATCGCTGGTGGATGGCGGCCTACCGGTACCTCATCGTCGGAGGCGGGATGACAGGTGACGCCGCGTGTCGCGGGATCCGCGATCACGACGCGGACGGATCGATCGCGATGATCGCCTCCGAGTCCCATGATCCGTACGCGCGCCCTCCGCTCTCCAAGGGCCTGTGGACCGGCAAGGAGGAGAGCAGCGTCTTTCGCGGGACGCCGAATCTCGGCGTCGACGTGCATACGGGCCGCCGCATCGTCGCGCTCGACCTCGACGCGCGAACCGCGACGGACGACACGGGCGCGGCGCATGCCTACGAGAAGGTCCTCCTGGCAACGGGCGGCGCGCCGCGGCGACTTCCCTCCGGTGGCGACGACGACGTCATCTACTACCGCACGTTGGACGACTATCGGCGGCTCCGGAACGTGGCCGGCGATGGGCTGCGTGCAGCGGTGATCGGCGGCGGCTTCATCGGCTCCGAGGTCGCTGCCGCGCTCACGATGAACGGCTGCGACGTGACGATCATCTTCCCCGACGCGGGTATCGGCGCACGCCTGTTCCCCGAGTCGCTCGCGTCCTTCGTCAACGACTACTACCGCGAGAAGGGCGTTACCGTTCTCGCCGGGGAGCTCGTCGAGCAGGTCGCTTCTGGATCTGTGACGACGAAGGACGGCTCGACGGTCGAGGCGGACGTCATCGTCGCCGGGCTGGGCATCGTCCCGACGACGGATCTCGCCGAAGCGGTCGGCCTCGAGGTCGACGACGGCATCTTCGTCGACGAGCTCGGGCGGGCGGGTGGCCGCGACGACGTGTTCGCGGCCGGCGACGTCGCCCGCTTCCCCGTTCCCGCGCTCGGCGGCACGAGGCGCGTCGAGCACGAGGACCACGCGAACACCCACGGGCGGGTCGTCGGCGCCAACATGGCGGGCGCAGGCCAGCCGTACGACCACCTTCCGTTCTTCTACTCGGACCTGTTCGAGCTCGGATACGAGGCGGTCGGAGACGTCGACTCGCGGCTGGACACGGTCGCCGAGTGGGCTGAACCGAACCGGAAGGGCGTCGTGGCCTACGTCGACGGGGACGGCAAGGCGCGCGGATTCCTGCTCTGGGACGTCTGGGGCAAGGTGGACTCTGCGCGTGAGCTCATCACGTCCGGCACTGTCGTCGGCACTGGCGAGCTCCGCGCTCTCCTCGACTGAATCAGCGCTACCACAGCGGCTATTTGCGCAGTGAGCGCCAGCGCGACGACGTCGAAGACGACGTATCCACTCGCGGCGCCGCTCGGTGGGTTCCCTTGCGGGATTCCGAGTCCCGGAACGGCGGACTGCCACGTCCACGTCCCTACCGCCGTGCCGTAGATCTCGAGGGCCGCCACGACCACGAACACGCCTGCGTAGACGGGCCTGCGCGTGACGAGGAGAACCACGACGAGGAACGTGCAGCCGATCGCCCCCGAGACGTCGGTGGACGGGAGCACGGTCAGGCCCAGTACCGCCCACACCGTCGCACCCGTGATCGCCACGCCGAGCAGCACGTTGGGCCGCCGAGCCGCGAGCACCGCCAGCGACATGCCCGCGAGGTAGACGAGGCCGTGGCCGGGCGGTACGAACGTCGGGAGGTTCTCGAGGCGATACGAGTACACACCCCAGATGATCGACCCCACCACCTCGCCGAGCGTCGCGATCCCGACGACCGCGAGGGTCTGAACCCTGACCGCGGGAGGATGCAGTGCCAGGAGCGACAGCAGCACCCCAGCCGTGAAGACGCCGAGCGCGAGCTGACCCGTCCGGCCGACCTGCTGGTCGGCCAGCAGGCCGCCGGCCGTCCAGCAAGCAACGACGACGACCGTGACGACGGGGAGGCGGCGCACCACGCGCATCTTCGTCGATCCACCGGCCGCCGGTTCGATCGAGGGATCCGGTCCGCGAGTCAGAGCGCCGATACAGCGCGCATGATCTGGCCAGTTGCGGCACTGGCGGTTTTTCTGCTCGGCTTCGTGATCGTCTACGGCTCGCGGCTGCAAACGCGACTCGAGACCCTCACCGCTCCGGCGCAGGGCGACCCCGGCGTCGATACCGACATCCTCTAGACCACCACGATCCCGACCGCGTGGCTGTACGCTCAGCCACGTGATCCCGTGGCTCATCTTCGCGGCCGTGGTCGTACCGCTCGTCGTCTTGGCGTACGTCGTGTCGCGGCGGAAGACCGCCGCAGGCGAGCAGGTGGCGATCGAGGACGACGCCACCCGCGAGCGCACCGAGCGGGAGTTCGCCGCGGCGGAGGCGTACGAAGAGGCCTGGCACGAGGAGGACAAGGAGCGCTATCACGATGAGCGCCTCCCGTAGAGCGTTTCGGCTGACGTCCCCCGGGGCGTAGCGCCGGGGGACGTCAGCACTACTGCCTCAGACGCTCGGGGTCGCTGCTCGACAGCGGGCTTCACGCTCTCCGAACGCGGTCTTCGCCTTGCCTTCGCCGAAAGGTGCCGGACCGGCCACCCATCGTCCTCCCCAGGGGAGGGGAAATGGAGGACGCCAAACGCCGGCCCGGCGCGTCGAACTTCGCCTCCGCCCTCGGGACACCTCCATCGGGGAGGGCGGCTGTGCAGAATCATCCGATCGAGCGACTGTGCTCGAGGCTCGAGACGTTCGATGCTTTCCGTGTGGGTGCGGCACCACTTCTCATCGACGATGCCTCGACTGCGAGCCCGGAGCTCGCTCTCGTGGATCCCGACCTCGCAGACCGACTGCGCTCGGCGCCGACCGGCTCGCAGCGGTGGGAGGCTCCTCGGCGGCCGAGCGACGTAACGACCGGCGGGACGGTTGCAGTGATCGAAGGCGAGGAGCTCTCGCCCACCGAGACCGCACCCCTGCTCGACGGCGAGGCAACGGGCATCACCGACGAGTCGTCGGACGAAGTACAGGCGTTCGAGGCCTTCCCGATCCTCCCGAAGGCAGGGCCGGACGGGACACTCGACGAGACCGACGCGTTCCTTCGGAGCATCGAGCCCGGAACGGAGATCGCAGACCAGCCGATGCCCGACGATCTCTCCGATCTGATCGTGCGCGAAAGCGTTCCGCCATCGGACGCCGCGGGCACGAAGCCTGCCGAGAGCAGCCAGAACGACGTCTCGGAAGCCGCGCCCGTGAACGACTATCCCACGCTCCCAACTTCCGGTGAGCTCGATGAGGCGGTCGAGGAGACGGACGCCGCGCTCCGCAGGATGAGAGCGCACCTCACGTCCGACGAACCGTCGCGGCGCCAACGGCGCGTCGGCCGCTCGGTCACCGCTGCGGCCGGTATCTGCGCGATCGGGGCCGTTGGCATTCTTGCCGCCGACGCGCACCTCGGCCTCGCGACGCTCGCGGGTCGGTTCGTCCTCTAGGTAACTCGGGGAAGGGACTTCCTACAGTCCCTACGGACGGGCCAGACCGCCGCCGGACTGCGCCCCTCCCCCGAGAATGCGCACCCGTACTGGATACCTCGAAGCCTCGAGCTCAAACCACCCCATCGAGTGAGCGTCAGTCCGGCACGCCGAGGGTCGGACCGAGCGCCTCGTACTCGGCGCGGGCGAGGTCGCTCGAGCGGTAGACGGCACTGCGATAGAGCAATTCGTCACGGACGACGTACAGCCACGTTCGCTCGGAGTCGGCCCACCCCATGTCCTGCCGGTACTGGACGCGGCCCTCCAGTACGACAGCCTCCGAATCGAGCTCGGTCAGATTCGCGACGTCGGCCTGGTAGAGGAAGTCGGCGTGGGCCTCGCGCAGTCGCGCGATGGCGGTTTCCGGATCCTCGGGTCGGCCGCCTCCCGCGAAGGTCCCGATGCGAGCGTGCGGGTGCAGGAGCGCTCGGAGCCGGGTCCAGTTCTGCACCCGGTGCGCGCCGAGGCACTCCCAGGCGACCTGCCGCGGCGTCTTCCCTGACTTCGACATCGAGCCATCTTGCCCCACCCGGCGAACTCATAGATGCCTCTTACACGACCTTCGCATACTGAGAACCGAGGCAGGGCGTGTTGCTAGCTCGTCACGCAGGGGGCTGGCGTGAAACCGCCGTCGGTTCGATTTCGGCCCACGCCCCGCCTCACCAACCCAAGGGTGATCCGAAGCCTCTCTATCGGGGCGGCAGGATTCGAACCTGCGACCTCCCGGCCCCCAGCCGGACGCGCTAACCAGGCTGCGCTACGCCCCGTGGCGCCGAAACCTTAGCCGGTATGCGGATTGCGCCGAGGCCTCAGGCCAGGCGCTTGTATAGCCGGTCGATGAGCTCGGGCATCGCCTCGAGCTTGTCCGTGATGACGCGGATCCGGTACTCGCGGAAGTGCTCCGGCTCGACCCCGAGCGAGTCGGCAATTCGGGCGAGGACGTCGTTCGACGGCACCGGGCGATTGCCGTGGACGATGTGATTGAGATACCCGGCCGAGAGATCGGCCTTCACCGCAAGCCCGCGATACGTCGTGCCCGTTTCCGTCATGAGCCGCTCGATCGTCGGCCCGAACGGATCGTCGCTGTATCTCCGCCGTCTCGCCATCAGGCGCCCTTGACCCATTTCAGCACGTCTCCGATCGCCACGCGGCCCTCGCCGGAGCCATCACGGCAGCGCACGTCGACCTCGCCGTCGTCCAGCGTCTTCTTGCCGACGATCACCCGAACCGGAGTTCCCACCAGATCGGCATCCGCAAACTTCTCGCCGGGGCGCTCGTCCCGATCGTCGAGGAGAACGTCGTATCCGGCATCCGCCAGGACCGCTGCCACCTCCTCGCCCTTGTCGAGCACCTCCTGAACCCCACCGTGGAGCGCGAGCACGTGGACGTCGTAGGGCGCGAGCGCCGCGGGCCAGACGATGCCGTTTTCGTCGTGCGACTGCTCGACGGCGGCAGCCATCATCCGCGCTGGCCCGACGCCGTAGCTCCCGCCGATCAGCGGCTTCTCCGTCCCGTCCTCGTCGAGGAACCTCGCGTCGAGCGGCTCCGAGTACCGCGCGCCGAACTTGAAGATGTGCCCGATCTCGATCGCGGTCTGAAAGCGGAGCGTGCCGCCGCACTCCGGACACGTATCGCCCTCTCGCGCCTCACGGATGTCGACGAAGCGCGGCTCGTAGTCGCGACCCGCTTCCACCCCGAGCAGATGCCATCCGTCGCGGTTCGCGCCGGCGACGTACTGCCCCTCCCGCAGGGCTTCGTCCGCGACGATCTGGATCTCGACGCCGACCGGGCCGAGCGATCCGCCGCTCGCGCCGAACGCCGCCTTGATCTCGTCGTCGGTCGCGGGGCGGTAGTCGCTCTCGAGCGCCGCGAGCATCTTCGGCTCGGAGAGACGGTCGTCGCCTCGAACGAGCCCGAGCACGACTCGTCCGTCAGTCAGCGTCACCGGCATGGCCTTCGACGTGGCCGCAGCATCGAGTCCGAGCATCTCCGACAGCGCCTCGATCGTCGTGACTCCGGGGGTCGCGACCTCCTTCGGAGCATCGAGCCTGTCCGGGAACTCAGCGGCGCGCGGGATCCCGCGCGCAACCTCGAGATCGGCTGCGTAATCGCCGCTCTCGCACGTGACGAGCGTGTTCTCGCCGGAGCCGGAGGGCGCGAGGAAGTCGATCGACTCCTTCCCGCCCATCATCCCGGACTCCGCCTGCACCGCCCGGTAGTCGAGGCCCGCCCGCTGGAACATCCGGTGGTACGCCCCCTCGTTGTTCCGGAACGCGACGTCGAGCCCGGTCTCGTCGCGGTCGAAGGAGTACGCGTCCTTCATGATGAACTCCCGCAGGCGCAGGAGCCCTCCGCGCGACCGTTGCTCGTCGCGCTCCTTGATCGAGAAGTGGTACAGCAGCTGCGGCAGCTGGCGATAGCTCGCGAGCTCCCTTGCATGGAACGTCACGGTCTCCTCGTGCGTCATCGGGAGAACGTAGTCACGTCCTCCCCGGTCCTGGAGCCGGAAGATCTCTTGTATGTAGTCGCGGCCGGACTGCTGCCAGAGCTCGAACGGCGTCAGCACCGGCATCAGCATCTCCTGGCCTCCGATCGCGTTCATCTCCTCGCGGATGATCTGCACCACCTTCTGGTGCACGCGCCACCCGAGCGGCAGGAAGGTCCACACTCCGGCGGCGACCTGGCGGATGTACCCGCCGCGCACGAGCAGCTTGTGGGAGACCGCATCGGCATCCGCCGGCGCCTCGCGCAGGGTCGGAATGAAGAGCTGGGACTGCCTCGCAATCATGAACAGCGAAGGCTAGTCGGAGAGCGGAATGAGAGACGCTT
>Ga0207688_10001996_pt1 | contig 10946 bp, 9 predicted proteins | sample KBSMiscanthusM4_FD_184296 | JGI IMG/M metagenome (GOLD analysis project Ga0207688, IMG submission 184296) | Miscanthus rhizosphere microbial communities from Kellogg Biological Station, Michigan, USA - M4 (SPAdes) (version 2) | ecosystem: Host-associated > Plants > Roots > Rhizosphere ...
GTGGTTGCGGTCCGTCTCGTAGCTCACGGCTCCGAGGCGACTGCCTCTCAAGACACGATCAGCCATCGTCAACACTCCTCAAGTAACTATTTGTCCGGATCAACAACGCAGCAACGCGGCGCGCAGTTCCCGACTCGACCGTCGATGATACCGGGATCTGCACCCACGGCGGTTTACAGTCTGGTCCGTGGCACGTCGTCTCAAGCCTCAGCCCTGCCGCTGGTGTGGCCGTGAGGTCGCCGACGCCGACCTCGGTCGGCGCCGGCAGTACTGCAGGCAGTCCTGCCGGCAACGCGCCTATGAGCAGCGCGCCATGGTCAAGGGGACCTCGCTGGCGCCGGATTCCGTCGTCCTGACCGCCGACGAGGCCGCCGAGCTCTCTGACCGCGTCTACCAGGTCAGATGTGCCGCCGAGGATCTCGCGATCGCCGTCGAGGAAGGGGCCGAAAACGGTGAACTGCGCGAGTTGTGCGACGCGCTGATGCGGGCAGCAAGGGCGGCCGACGGCTGGCGATAGCCTGCGACTTCTTTTCGCGGTGAACACTGCGAGGCGGACACCCGTTCTACGATTGCCAACGACAAAACCCGAGATGGGAACGCGGTGTCCATATCACCTCTTGAAACCGGCGTATGGCGCTTCGACGCGTTTGTCCTCGACACCCATCGCTACGAGCTGCGCTCCGCGGGTCACGTGATCCGCGTCGAGCCGCAAGTATTCGACGTACTCACGCAGCTGCTCCGCAATTCCCACAGGTTCGTCACAAAAGAGGAGTTGTTCGACTCGGTGTGGGGCGGGCGCTTCGTCGGCGAGGCCGCGTTGACGAGCCGCATCAAGGCGGCCCGCCGGGCGCTGGGCGACGACGGCGAATCGCAGCGTTACATCAGGACCGTCCGCGGTCGCGGATACCAGTTCGTCGGCACGATCCTCGCCGACGCTGAGTCCGAACCAGCCGCTGAGTCCGAACCGGCCGCCGAGTCACCACCAGAGCCTGCGCCGCCCCGCCAGCACATCGCGTTCTGCCGTGCCGCCGACGGCGTGCGACTGGCGTACGCCGTTGCGGGGGAGGGACCGCCGCTTGTCAGGGCGGCGAACTGGATGACCCATCTCGGCTACGACATTGAAAGCCCGGTTTGGAAGCACTGGGTTCGTGACCTGTCTCTGCAATACAAGTTCATCCGGTACGACGAACGGGGCTGCGGCCTATCCGATTGGGAAGCAACGGATTTCTGCTTCGACGATTGGGTGGCCGATCTGGAGTCGGTGGTCGAAGCTCTCGGTCTGGAACGCTTCCCGCTGCTGGGGGTGTCGCAGGGCGGCGCTGTCGCGGTCGCCTACGCCGCCCGCCATCCCGAGCGGGTGAGCCACCTCGTGCTGTGCGGCGCGTATGCGCGCGGGCGCGCGGTGCGGGCGGTTGGTGAAGAGGAAAAGCGCGCCGCCGCATTGGATCTCGACCTCGCCAGGGTGGGCTGGGGCCGTGACGACCCGGCGTTCCGGCAGGTATTCGCCGCACAGTTCCAGCCCGATGGCACCCGTGCCGATTGGGCGGCGTTTGATCAATTGCAAAGACGCACAACGTCACCGGAGAACGCGGTGCGGTTCCTCGAGGAGTTCGGTCGCATCGACGTGCGCGACGAGGCCCAGCAGGTGGCCTGCCCAACGCTGATCATGCACTCCCGCGACGACCACCGGGTGCCCATGCGCTTCGGCGAGGAACTGGCCGCCCTGATTCCCGATTCGCATCTGGTAGCGCTGTCGAGTAACAACCACTTGCTGACCGCCGCCGAGCCCGCGTGGCAGGTGTTTCGGGCAGAGGTCGACGCGTTTTTGGCTTGAGCGCTGGCGGCGGAGCCGGCGCGATCGACGTTCCGCTGCTCAACGGCGTCCAGGTATTGCTGCCATTCGCTTATCACCCAGCAGGGAAGATCATTGTCGCGAAATGCATTGGTTTGCTATGTGCCGGTGTGGAGATCTCCATGCAATCTCCACACATTCTTCATGTGCGGCGTCCTGCGGCGATTCATGCTGGTCACATGAAAAAGCATCTCCGCACCCTGCTGGTGGGTATCAGCGCGCTGATCGCCCTCGGCACCCTGTCTGCGTGCTCCGGAGGTAAAACCACCGAAGCGACGAACACATCCGAGGCGGTCACCACCCCACCCGCGTCCGCAAAACCGTTCCCGCAGTCGGCGAGATACATCGCCGATATGAAGGCCGCCGACGGCAAGACGATGACGATCGGCATCTCCGTCGACGGCGCATCGATAGCCGCGTACGCCTGCAATGGCACCGACGACGAAGCCTGGTTCTTCGGCAACCAGGCCGACGGCAAGATCGACATCAAGTCCCGATTCCGCGACACCCTGAGTGCCGAATTCACGGGCACCGACGTCGCGGGCGATCTCACGATGAACGGCGTTGCCTACAAGTTCACCGCGGCACCGGCGTCGGGTGCAGCCGGCATGTACACCGCCACCGTGGACGGCGTGCGAGCGTCGTGGGTCCTCCGTGAGGACGGGTCGGCCATCGGCGTGCAGTTCAGTCCGACGACCGGCCAGAAGCTCGAGCAGTCGGATGTTCAACAGCTCGCCGACGACCAGTTCCGCGCCCAGATCCGCAACACGCGAAAGCTTCAGCAGGCCGGGCAACTTACGAAGCGGTCCAACGGGTCCATGAGCTCGACCATCAACGGCACACAGGTGACTCCGACCCTCGTCAACGGGACATTCCGCCTCTGATAGTCGAATAACCCTCTCGCCCAACGGTCCTGCCGGCGCGATCGCGACGACGTTCGCGCCGGCCGGGCCGTTGGTCTTTGCATCACGCAGAATCAAACCCTTCAGTGGCCAGCCAGCGACGCGTAACGTCGGTGCACCGTGTCCATCCCCGCCGAATCGCCCGCTGCGCGTGCCCAGACCGAATCGCCCGCTCCGCGTGCCCAGTTCTTCTGGTTCCTGCCCACCAACGGCGACAGCCGCTCGATCGTCGGCGCGTCGCACGCGTCGTCACATCACACCGTGCCCGCGAACTACCGCGCCCCCACCCGCCGGTATCTGGCCGAGGTCGCCCGCGCCGCCGATCGGCTCGGCTACGAAGGGGTGCTCACGCCGACCGGAACCTGGTGTGAAGACGCCTGGTTGACCGCGTCGGCGCTGCTCGCCGAGACCGAGCGGCTGAAGTTCCTTGTCGCGTTCCGGCCCGGGCTGGTGCCGCCGACGCTGGCCGCGCAGCAGACGGCGACGCTGCAGCGGTTCTCGGAGGGCCGCGTGCTGCTCAACATCGTCAGCGGAGGCGACGACCTCGAGCAGCGCCGGTTTGGCGACTGGCTCAGCCACGACGAGCGTTACGACCGCACGGGAGAGTTCCTGCACATAGTGAACTCGGTGTGGCGGCAGGACTCCGTTGACTTCGAGGGCAAGTACTACACGGTCGCCGATGCCCGGGTTTCCGAGCCGCCGGATCCGTTGCCGCAGATCTACTTCGGCGGATCGTCGGCGGCAGCGCTGCCGATCGCCGCGGAGTATGTCGACGTCTATCTGACGTGGGGCGAGCCCCCCCATGCGGCGGCCGCCAAGATCGAGCAGGTGCGCAGACTGGCCGAACAGCGTGGCCGCAGCGTGCGGTTCGGTATCCGGTTGCACACCATCAGCCGCGACACCTCGGCGGCGGCGTGGGCAGTCGCTGACGAACTACTGGCCGATCTCAGCCCGGACCAGATCGCCAAAGCCACTGAGCTGCATGCTAAGTCGGAGTCGGAAGGGCAGCGGCGAATGACCGCCTTGCACGGCGGACGGGTGGATCAACTCGAGATCTATCCGAACCTGTGGGCCGGCGTCGGGCTGGTCCGCGGCGGTGCAGGCACAGCGCTCGTCGGCAGCCACGAGGAAGTCGCGAACCTGATCTACGAGTACCACTCGCTGGGCTTCGACGAGTTCATCCTGTCGGGCTATCCGCATCTGGAGGAGGCCTACTGGTTCGCCGAGGGCGTGCTGCCGTTGCTGAAGCAGAAAGGCGTCGCCTGACCCGCGAGCTGGGTCCCCGCGCAAACTGAGACCGCAATGTTCCCCAATTTCGTGGCGTGTCGGGTGCGTTTGCGGCTGCTCGCGCGGTGTGGGGGTCAAGCTGAGGTGTGGACGAATGGTTCGAGCGCAGCCCGTTCATCGGATTCGCGCCGTGGATCATCTATTGGGTTGTCGCCGACGGACCGAGCACATGGATGTTCGGCGCGATGTGCGCGGTGATCGCGGCACTGACTCTCGGGGTCTCGGCAGGCCGCGGTGGACCACGCCTACTGGAGCTAGTGACCGCGGTATTCTTCGTCGCGGTCACCATCGCCGGGATGGTCGTGGGGGCCGAGGACCGCGACTGGATGGACAGCTACGCCACCACGCTGTCCAGCGGCGTGCTGGCGGCTATGTCGCTGGGGTCGTTGGCGTTCGTGCCCTTCACCGCGCAGTACGCGCCTGAATCTGCGCCACAACAAGATTGGGAGAAGCCGGCGTTCCACCGCACCAACTGGGTACTCACGCTGATGTGGGCACTGGTGTTCGCGCTCATCGCCGTCCTTGGATATGTGGCCGTCAAGGCACCGTCCACCACCGGCTGGACCAAGGCGGTGATTCCGGTAGTGGTGATCGTCGGGGCGATAGGGATGACGCAGATCTATCCCACCCGGGCACGGGAGAGCGCCCGACCGTCCTGATCAGCCGCTGGTTATCTGCATATAAATGCAGATAACCAGGTCTGCGGACGCCGATTGGCCGACGAACAGGCGATCGGCGTGGTGTTGGTCTTCGCGGCGCGCGATGTGTTCGGCAGGCTGATGGACCGGGTCGACCCCGACCTGCTCGACAGCGCTGTCACGGTCTTGGCCGCCCGGCCGAGAGTACGCGCGGTCCGACGGGTCAGGATGCACTGGGTCGGTCATCAACTCGAAGCCGACGCCGAACTCGACGTCGACCCTTCACACTGAGCCTGGCCGACGCGCATGCGGTTGCCCATGGCGCCGAACATGAACTGGCCCATAGCATTCCGAAGCTCGGGGCGGTGATCGTGCACGCCTTTCCGGCCCACGGGGCCGTACTCAGCAGCTGAACACCTCACCGACTTGCGGCATCGGCGCGGACTGTTTCAGGCATCCGAACGGCTGCACCCCGGCGTCGCTGAACCGCGCCGCCGATTGATAGGCGTAATCGACGCACACCAAGCCGGCCTGGTCGCTGCGGCAGCGGTAGTCGCCAAAGGCCAGCGACTGACCGTACGGCAGCTCCGGCCCACTGCCTGCGGTGAACCGCTCGGGGTCACCCTTGACCCTGCCGATCATGATGAGCTTGCCGTCGTAGTCGATCCAGCCGCCCTTCCACTCGCCGTACGCGTCCTCGGGCCGCGGCGGCGGATTCTTCAGATCCACCAGGCACGCCAACGCGCCTGCGCTGTACTTCGTGTCGGTCATGCAGTTGCTTTTGCCAGACGGCGTAACGAATGCGACGTCTTCGCCGAGATCTGTCGTTGCGCCGTCGCGCGTCGCGGAGTGATATCGAGCCGGATCCGCCGGCGCACCCGCTTCGACGAAGGCGATGACGTCGCCGATCGGCGCCCCAGGGCCGGGCGCTCGGGCGGGAGCCGTCGAGGTGGCTGATGTGGTGGATGGTGCGGCAAGCGTCGTGCTCGGTGGCACAGTCAACGACGGCGTCGACCGCTCGGCATCCCCGCCCACCGAGTGTGAACACCCCGCCACCAGCACAGACGCCACGATCAGGCGAGCAATCCGCATAACGGCCAAGGCTAGCGGGCCGACACGCGATCGCCGGCCAGGCGCGGCGGCGAGGCTCTTTCGATACCGTCGGGTTATGCACGAACACATCGTCCGCGCAACCATCGAGTCCGGCACGGTCGAGGGGTTCACCCGCGACGGCGTGAACCGGTGGCGATCGATTCCGTATGCGCGGCCGCCACTGGGCCGGCTGCGGCTGCGTGCACCTCAGCCGGTTGAGCCGTGGCCGGGCGTGCGGTACTGCCACGGGTTCGGCTATTGCGCACCGCAGCAACGCATGTACACGATCCTCGCCCCGGGCAAATACCAACCCATGAGCGAGGACTGCCTGACGCTCAACGTCGTCACCCCCAAGCACCCTGGCGATCAGCTGCTGCCTGTCATGGTGTTCATCCACGGCGGCGGCTATTTCATGGGCAGCTCGGCAACGCCTATCTACGACGGCGCGGCCGTGGCACGTAAGGGATGTGTATACGTCTCGGTGAACTACCGGCTGGGCGCGCTCGGATGCCTCGACCTCTCATCGTTATCCAACAAAGACGTCATCTTCGATGACAACCTCTATCTGCGTGACTTGGTGATGGCGCTGCGCTGGGTGCGCGACAACATCGCGGTCTTCGGCGGTGAACCCGACAACGTGACGATTTTCGGCGAGAGCGCCGGCGCGCACGCCGTCGCCACCCTGCTTGCCGTTCCAGCCGCCAAAGGCCTGTTCACCCGAGCGATTTCGGAGAGTCCCGCCGCCGGATTGGTCCGCTCCACGGATGTGGCGACCGAGTACGCAACCAGGTTCGCTGCGCTGCTCGGCGCCGGTAAGGAGGACGGCGCCGACGTCGTGATGGCTGCGCGTCCGGCGGATCTGGTGAACGCGTTTGACCGGCTTGTTAGGCAGGGGCAACGCGAGATGCTCGGTGCCTTTGCCGCCGGCCCCACTCGCGACACCGACTACCTGCCGCTGGACCCGGTCGAGGCGATGCGTGCGGGCAAGGCGCACCGCGTACCGCTCATCGTCGGCACCAACGCCGAGGAAGCCAGACTGTTCGGCCGTTTTCTCAAGCTCCTGCCGATGACCGAGCCGACGATCGAGCGACTGCTGGCAGAGGCGGAACCCGGTGAACGCGAACGCATTACCGCCGCCTATCCGGGCTACCCGGACCCTGCGGCCTGCATCCAGTTCGGCGGCGACTTCGCGTTCGGCTCAGCCGCGTGGCAGATCGCCGAGGCGCACAGCCGCCACGCCCCGACCTACCTCTACCGTTACGACTACGCGACGCGCACGCTTCGGTGGTCGGGCCTTGGCGCCACCCATGCCACCGAGTTGTTGGCGGTGTTTGACGTCTACCGCACGAAATTCGGCCGGCTGCTGACCGCCGCGGCCGACCGGCGCTCCGCGCTGCGGGTCAGCGACGATGTGCAGGCGCGCTGGCGGACCTTCAGCCGTACCGGCGTGCCCGGCGAGGACTGGCCCGCTTACACCAGCGCCGACCGTGCGGTGATGGTGTTCGATCGGCGTCCCCGCGTCGAGTACGACCCGTACGCCGACCGCAGGCAGGCGTGGGAAGGGTTCTCGCTGGCCACCGGCTGACGCGCTCGCCGAATCGGCTGCGCGGCGTGGCGCGGATGTGATTGCTTAATCCCGTGGCTCATCCATTGGATCCGCTCTCCGGCGACGAGTTCAGGGCGGTCGCGTCGATCCTGCAGCGCGAGCACGGCGTTGTTGCTGGAGCGGGAGGGCCGGCGGCATCAAACCTGGGCTGGCGGTTCGCGTCGATCGAATTGGCCGAACCGGGCAAGACCGAACTACGGGCGTTCGACGACGGTGGACCGCCGCCCCGACGCGCCGAAGTGATCTGCCTGCAGCGGTCGAACAACACCACCTACAAGAGCGTGGTGTCCTCGACCGACGATCGCGCCGAGTCGTTCGAGCACATCCCCGGCGTGCAGGACGTGGTGTCCGTCTGGCTAAAGCCGTTCGGATTGTTCGACCGTAACCCGTCGCTGGACGTGGTCGGGACGCCGCCGGACATGTGCCACACACCCAGCACCAGTGCGCACCACTGACGTCGTGGAGCGGCCGGCCGATCTGACGGTCGACTGGCTCACCGCCGCTCTGGGCGTACCGGTGATCGACTTCGCGTTCGAGCGCATCGGCACCGGCCAGATGAGCGAGTGCTATCGCGTCGGGCTGACTTACGCCGACGGCGTCGACGGCCCGAATTCGGTGGTGCTCAAGGTCGCCGCCACCGACCCCGTGAGCCGGCAGACGGGCCTCGCGCTCGGCCTGTACGAACGCGAGGTGCGGTTCTACACCGACATCGCACCGGGCCTTGACGGGCCGATCGCGCCCTGCCATCACGCCGCTTTTGACGCCGAGACGGGCGCCTTTCACCTGCTGCTTGGCGACGCTGGTCCGGCCGTCGTCGGCGACGAAATACGCGGTGCGACAGTAGAACAGGCCATGCTGGCGCTGTCGGAATTGGGCCGGGTGCACGCACCCCTGCTCGGCGACAGCGCGACGGCGAACGCCGACTGGCTCAACCGCGAGTCGCCGATGAACCAAGCGCTGATCGGTCAGCTGTACGCCGGGTTCTTCGAGCGCTACCGCGATCGGATCGCGCCGGAGCATCGCGAAGTGTGTGAGCGGCTGGTCGCAAGCTTCGACGCTTACGTCACAGGCGAGGCCGCGCCGCAGCGCGCGCACGGTCTTGTGCACGGTGATTATCGCCTTGACAACATGCTGTTCGGCGAGCCCGGCGCCGACCGCCCGCTGACGGTGGTGGACTGGCAGACCGTGTCGTGGGGTCCGGCGATGACCGACGTCGCGTACTTCCTCGGCTGCGCGCTACCCGACCAGCTGCGGCGCGATCACTATGAGGCGCTGCTGCGGGCCTACCACGACACCCTCGGAGCGAACGCGTTGATCAGCCTCGACGACGTGCGCGACGCGGTGCGTCGGCAGAGCTTCTTCGGGGTGATGATGGCGATCGTGTCGTCGATGCTCGTCGCTCAGACCGACCGCGGCGACGAGATGTTCATGGTGATGCTGCGGCGCCATTGCCAGCATGTGCTCGACACCGATGCGCTGGCCGTCCTGCCCGACCCCTCGAAATATCGTGCCGCCGAGCCTCTTACACCCGCCGCTGACGACGAAGCCCCGCATGACGCGACCGATGAACCGCTCTGGAACGAGAGCTGGTACTTCGACTTCGCCGACCCGGGTCAGGGTGTCGGCGGCTGGATACGGCTGGGGCTCTACCCGAATCAGCGCACCGCATGGATCAACGCGCTGTTGTGCGGCCCCGACATGCCGACGGTCGCGATCAACGACTTCCAGGCCGCGCTGCCCGACGATCCCGGTGCGGTTAGCACCGACGCCATCGACCTCGATCTGACCGCGACGGAGCCGTTTCAGACATACCCGGTGACAGTGCGGGGGCAAGGCCAGGCCCACGACGATCCGTCCGCGCTGTTGCGCGGGGAACCTGGCAGGCCCGTTGAGCTGGCGATGGACCTGGTGTGGACGACGGCGGGCACGCCGTATCAATACCGGATCACGCCGCGCTATGAGATCCCGTGCACGGTGTCCGGCACCATCACCGTCGACGGCAGAGAGGTCGACGTGCGTGAGGTTGCCGGTCAACGCGACCACTCGTGGGGAGTGCGCGACTGGTGGGCCATGGACTGGGTGTGGAGTGCTCTGCATCTCGCCGACGGCACGCACATCCACGGCGTCGACATCCGAATCCCCGGCGCCCCGCCGATCGGCATCGGTTATCTGCAGCACACGGGTCGGCCGCTGATTGAACTGCAGGCCGTCACCGCGCGTGAAACCTTCGGCGACAACGGCTTACCGCAAGCGACAACGATCGATTTCGGCGACCTGACCGCCACTATCGACATCCGCGGGCACGCACCGGTGCTGTTGATGTCGCCCGACGGGCGGGTCAGCCACTTCCCGCGGGCCTGGGCGACGGTCACCACCGACGACGGCCGCATCGGTGTCGGCTGGGTCGAATGGAACCGCAATATTTCTTGACCGCGACAGACCGTGCTTGTACGTCGACACGCCGTGAGGTCCCGTGCAAACACAGTCGCTCGCGGCAATCTAAGAGAGTGTTGGACTGATCATGTACGGTCCGCGCTGATGCGGATCATCATCACCGGCGGCAACAGCGGCGTCGGAAAGGCGACGGCCACCGCGGCAGCCGAGAGTGGCCACAGCATCGTGATCGCCTGCCGAACCATCGAGAAGGCCGAGCGGGCGGCCGCCGATATGCCGGGCGATGTCGAGGTGGCCCACCTCGATCTGGCCGATCTCGGATTGCAGCGATTGCGCCCCGCGCTCCTCGCTCGCGCGATCCTCGCGCACGGCGCGCAGGCGCTCGTTCGCCTCGTTGAGCTGCGCCTCGCCGGAGCGCAGCAGGTCGAGCATCTCGGCGATCATCGCGTCGGTGCGCGCGATTTGGTTTTCCTGCTCGCGGCGCTTTTCCTCGCAGGCCGCGATTTCCATGCGGTTGCGCTCGATCATCGACTGCGCCTCCTCGCAACGCTCGGTGCTCGACGCGATGCGCGTCTCGGCGGAGTAAATGCGATTGCGCTGCTGCTGGATGCCGTCGCGCGTCTCGTTCACCTGCTGCTCGAGATCGGCGAGCTGCGCGCGCAGCGTGCCAAGCTCGGCCTCCTGCGATTCGATCTCGCGCTCGTGCGTGGCGCGCGCGCCTTCGAGGCCCTCGAGCTGGGCGCGCACGTCCTGGAGTTCCGCGCGGAGATTCGTGAAATTCCGGTGCGAGAGATGCAGATCGAACGTCCGCAAGTCCTCCATGAGCGCCTGGTAGCGGCGCGCCTTCGCGGCCTGGCGCTGCAGCGAGCCGATCTGGCGCTTCACCTCCTTGATGATGTCGCCCACGCGCACGAGGTTCGCCTCGGTGTATTCGAGCTTGCGGAGCGCCTCCTTCTTCTGCGCCTTGAATTTCGTGATGCCCGCGGCTTCCTCGAAAATCGCGCGCCGATCCTCCGGGCGGCTCGACAGGATCATGTCGATCTTCCCCTGCTCCATGATCGAGTAGGCGCTCCGTCCGATGCCCGTATCCATGAACATCTGGTGGATGTCCTTCAGCCGGCAGGGAGTCTTGTTCAGCAAATATTCCGATCCGCCGTCGCGGAAGACGCGACGGG
>Ga0207688_10001999_pt1 | contig 10939 bp, 11 predicted proteins | sample KBSMiscanthusM4_FD_184296 | JGI IMG/M metagenome (GOLD analysis project Ga0207688, IMG submission 184296) | Miscanthus rhizosphere microbial communities from Kellogg Biological Station, Michigan, USA - M4 (SPAdes) (version 2) | ecosystem: Host-associated > Plants > Roots > Rhizosphere ...
ATGTTTCGTGCATCGGAGTCGGGCCCGGCCGTGACCAGACCATCGTGCGCCGTGACATCCTTGCGGGGGGCCAGCGATGACCGCTTGCGCGAAGAGCCGATGCCAATGACGGACGATCCACATCTCGTCGATCCCGATTACGACAAACACGGCGGATTCCCGAATTTCGAAGCCGCAGAGCCCGGTCCGGGCTTTGCGCGGTTTCTCACCGCGATGCGACGGGCGCAGGATCTGGCGGTGTCGGCGGACCCCGACAGCGGCACCTGGGATCAGGTTGCCGATCGCGCCGAGGAACTCGTGAAACTGCTGGGCCCCTTCGAGGCGGCCGAAGGCGTCGGACCCGCCAACCGCGTCCCCTCGCTGCCTGGCGCGGGCAGCCTCCTGATGCCCCCGTATCGAGTGCTCCGGTTCGAACCAGACGGTGTCGAATTGAGTGTGCAGTTCAGCCGGTTCTCGGTCGGCGGAAACTATGCGGTGCACGGCGGCGTGCTGCCACTGCTTTTCGACTCCGTGTTCGGGATGGTCATCCACGCGGCGGGGCGGCCGATCAGTCGTACGGCCTTCCTGCACGTCGACTACCGGAAGGTGACACCGATCGACACGCCGCTGACCGCGCGCGGCTGGGTGCGGGGGGCAGAGGGCCGCAAGGCGTTCGTCAACGCCGAATTGCGTGACCCGGAGGAAAACCTGCTCGCAGAAGCGAACGGGCTGATGATCAGATTGCTCCCCGGCCAGCCGTAGCCGTGCCACGATGACGGCGTGCCGGAACACCAAGTGAGCCGTCTTTCTACCCCGCGTGCCGCGGCAGTGGCCGGCGTGCTGTTCGCGCTGTTGTTCGCCACGGCGCTGGTGCTGATCCGCCTGGCGCTGCCGGAGGGCGCGGAGCCCGGCGCGCAGTGGCTGGTGTCTGGTAGCACGAACCTCAAGGTTGCCGCGACCATAATGCCGTTCGCCGGCATCGCGTTCCTGTGGTTCATGGGGGTCGTGCGCGACGGGCTGGGGCGCTATGAGGACAAGTTCTTCTCGACCGTGTTCATCGGCAGTGGGCTGTTGTTCCTTGCGATGATGTTTGTCGCGTCCGGGGTGGGAGCGGGTCTGGAGCGTAGCCACGCGGCCGGGGATCCCGATGTGGCGACCTTCGGGCAGATGGTGCTGTTGGCCGTGTCGAAGACCTATGCGCTGCGGATGGCGGCGGTGTTCATGATCTCGCTGGCCACCATCTGGCTGAAGACCGGGCTCATGCCGCGATGGCTGGTCGCGGTGAGTTACCTTGCCGCGGTTGGGCTTTTGATCGCGAGCGATATTACGATGTGGCTCGTGTTGGCGTTTCCGGTGTGGGTGCTGGTAGTCAGTGTGCTGTTGTTGGTGCGCGCCGGCGTCATCGACCTCGACCGCGACGAATCCGGCTGACATAGCGCCGCCGAACGTTCCTTACCACGCGCGATTTCGGCGAAATATCGAGCGGTAAGGAACGTTCGACAGGGCGCATGCAGCGTCAGTCTGCCACCCGCAGAGCCTGTGAAGGGCACAGCCTTACGGCCTCGCGAACGTGGTCCTGTTCGCCTTCGGGCACCTCGTCGACGAGCACAACGACGATGCCGTCGTCGTCCTGATCGAAGACGGCGTCAGCGGCCATCACGCAGTTGCCCGCGCTGATGCAGACGTCTCGATCGGCCTGGACTCTTACCACGTCACCTCCAGTGATCTCAGACCGTAGATGAAGTGAAACGACCGGAACGCCACATCCTCGAAGTCTTCGGCTAGCTCCAGCGTCGGGAAGCGGCGCAGCAGCGCCGGGAACGCGATCCGCATCTCCATGCGGGCCAGCGGCGCGCCAAGGCAGTGGTGCACACCGTGACCGAAGGCCAGATGTCCTGGCGCACCGCGGCGGATGTCGAGCACCTCGGGCGAGTCGATGAAGTCCGGATCGCGGTTGCCCGACGGCAGTGACACGAAGACCAGCTGTCCGGCGGGAATCGGGACGCCGGCGACCTCGACATCGGTGGTGGTGATGCGGGGAATGGCGCTGTGCACGATAGACAACCAGCGCAGCATCTCCTCGACGGCGGGACCGATGGCGCCTGGGTCGTCGCGGACCGCGGCCAGCTGATCGGGATGCCGCAGAAGTGCCAGCGTGCCGAGGCCCAGCATGTTCGACGTGGTCTCGTGGCCGGCGAGCAGCAATAGCCCTGCAACGCCGATGAGTTCGTCGTCGGTCAGCTCGGTGCCGTGTTCTCGAACCAACATGCCGAGGATGTCCTCACCGGGCTGTTGTCGCGCGCGCTCGACCAACGAGCCCATGTACTCGCGGCCGCGGCGGACCAGCTTTAGCCGCTCGGCCATCGGAATGGACAGGTCCAGCTGGCGGGCGCTGCGGCGCTGGAAGTCGTCGCGGTCGTCATAGGGCACGCCGAGCAGCTCGCAGATCACCAGCGACGGGATCGGCAGCGCGAAGCTCGCCACCAAATCTGCTGGCGGCCCGGCCTTTTCCATCGCGTCCAGTTGTGCTTCGACGATCTCGACGATGCGCGGCTCCAGCCGCTTCATCCGCCGGATCGTGAATTCAGCGGTGAGCATGCGCCGCAGCCGCTGGTGCTCGGGCGGGTCAAGACCCAGCAGATTGCCGGCCCGCGCGCTGGTCTGCTCCTCCTCGGGGACGTTTGGCGCGCCTGGCACGACGAAACCCGGTGGCCTGGTGTTCGAGAACCGCTGGTGGTCGGACAGCACGTCCTTGATGTCCTCATGCCGGGTGACGAGGAAGACCTTCATGCCGAACGCATTGGTGACGGTGCGCACCCCGTCGGTCTCACGGATCTTGCGAAGCTCTGGAGTCGGATTGAACGCATCGCGCCGCATGTGCAGCGGCGGCAGCTCCGGCGCTTGGGTCATGATTCGAAGCTACCCGCGAAAAGCTAATTGTCGGTGTCGGGCAAGTCGGGCACTGCTTGTGGTATGTCGCCTCCGGTAACCTGGGCTTGCACGTCTCCTGGCTCCTGTTCTCGGTCAGCTTCGCGCACAGCGTCTCTCGCGACATCGCGGGCACCGGCCACAGCCGCAACGTCTTGTCGCTGTCTGCGCGTCCCACAACCGAATCACTCCATCGACGCTGGCAGAGGCGATTGCTTGCCATCGGGGCTGAACGCCACTGCCCTCCCGGACGGCCTCGCGGCGCGCTGGTCCGACCAGCGATGGAAAATCGTCCGCCCAGTCGAGTGCGGTGACTCGAGTGCTCCGATACCCGACTTTCAGCTACCCGCGGAACACGAACTCGTCGATCAGCTTGTTGACGACGGCCGGGTTCTCCAGCGCGGCCAGGTGCGCGACGCCTTCCAGCACGGCGATCGCCCCGTCCGGGATCGCCTCGGCCATCGCGATCGTCTCCGGCAACGAGAAGGTCGCGTCCTCGACACCGGCGACGACCAGCACGGGCGTCCGCACCCGGCTCAGTAACGCGCGCTGATCCGGCCGGGCCGGCACCACACTGCGAACCGCCCAGCCACCCGACCGGACGTCGACGCGCTGCACGCTGTCGCGCACAAACGCCACCACGTCGGGCCGGGTGGTAAACGTCGTCGGACCGAGGAACGCCTTGAGCACCGAACCGGTCAGCGGCGGTCGTATCCCGCCCAGCAGTCCGGCCATCCGCAACAGGAAGCCGTACTCGATCTTTTGTCGTGTGCCTGCGGGCGACGCGGTGCAGTTCATCAACACCGCGCTGCCGACGCGATCGGGGTAGGTGGCCGCGAACGTCCCACCGATCATGCCGCCCCATGAGTTCCCGACGAAGTGGGTCCGCTGCAGGCCGAGGCCATCGAGGATGTCGACGATGCAGCGGGCGCAGTCATCGAAAGTAAATGGCGCCGTGAGCTTTTGGCTCTCACCGAACCCCGGAGGGTCGACGAGGATCACCTGGTGATCGGTCCCGAAGTGATCGGCCTGCGCGGCCCACATGTCGCCCGTCATCAGCAGGCTCGGCCAGAGCATCATCGCCTCGCCGCTGCCGCGGACCTGCACCCGCACCGTTCCCAGGACGGTGTCCAGGCGGTGTTGTTCCACCAGACCGACGCTAGCGCTCCGCACGCAGCGCTGGCCACCAGATGCGCGGGCCGATGAGCGTGAACAGAGCCGGAATGATAACGGTGCGGACGACGAAGGTGTCCAGCAGGATGCCGAGGCCCACGATGATGCCGATCTGGGTGAGCACGATCAGCGGCAGCACGCCCAGCACGCAGAACACCGCCGCCAGCACGATGCCCGCGCTGGTGATGACGGCACCGGTCGCCGATACCGCCCGGACAATGCCGTCTTGGGTGCCGTGCTCCGGTGTCTCTTCTCGCGCCCGGGTAACCAGGAAGATCGTGTAGTCGACTCCGAGCGCCACCAGAAACAGGAACGCGAACAGCGGAGCCGTGTTGTCCAACGCGGGGAAGCCGAACAGATGCACGCTGGCCCAACCGCCGAGGCCGAGTGCGGCCAGCGCGCTCAACACCGTGACTGCGACGAGGACCAGCGGCGCCAGCGCCGATCGCAGCAGCACGTAGAGCACGATCAGCACGACCACCAGGATCAGCGGGACGATCACCAACCTGTCTCGCGATGCGGCGGCGGCGGCATCTCTTGCCTGGGCATCGGATCCGCCGACCAACACGCTCGGATCGATGGCGTGTGTGGAATCACGCAGCGCATCAATGGTTTTGAACGCGTCTGCCGACGCGGGTTCGCTGTTCAGGATGACCGACCACTGGCTCAGTCCTCCCGTGGACTGGCCGCCCGGTATCGCCGACACGACGCCGTTCGTATCCGTGATCGCGCGTTGAATTTCGGCCGCGCGGTCGGTCGGACCGGTGACACGGGTGGGATCGGTCAGCCCGCTGGGGAAGTGCGCAGCCAGAGTTTGGTAGCCGCTCACCGATTCGGCCTGTACCCGGAACTGCTCGGTCTGCGACAGGCCGGTCGGTGTGGTCAACAGCCCGGTGCACAACGCAGCGAGCGCGGCGACGGCGACCGTCGCGACGATGCCCGGCCTGAGGGCGACCCCTTCGGCGATGCGATGCCAAATACCGCTCTCGGTAGCAGGTTTCGTGCCGACGTGCGGAATGAACGGCCAGAACAACCGCTTGCCGAACAACGCCAGCAGCGGCGGCAGTACCAGCAGCACGAACACGGCCGCCACCAACAGTCCCGACGCAGCCTGCACACCAAGGCTTCTGGTGCTCGGCGACGCGGCGAACACCAAGGTAATCAAGGCAAGGACAACGGTCGCGTTGCTGGCGAGGATCGCGGGTCCCGCCTGCCGCACCGCCACGTCCAGTGCGGTCCGCGGACTATCGCCGCGCCCCAATTCTTCTCGGTAACGCGAGATGAGCAGCAGCGCATAGTTCGTCCCCGCCCCGAACACCAGCACGCTGGTGATGCCGGACGTCGATCCGTCTGGTTGCATCCCCACCGCCTCGGCGATCGCACTACCGATCACAGCGGCGGCGCGATCGGCGAATGCGATCACCGCGAGCGGCACCAACCACAGCACGGGCGAGCGGTAGGTGACGATCAGCAGCAGCGCGACCACCGAAGCCGTCACCGCCAGCAGCGTGATGTTGGCTCCCGAGAACGAGTTCGCGATGTCCGCCCCGAACGCCGGTCCGCCAGTGACCTCGACGCGCAGGTCGGGCGGCACGTCACGAGTGGCCGCGTCACGCACCGACTTGACCGCGTCGTTGAGCGCAAAACCGGACAGATTGGCGTCCATTGGTACCACAGCCACCCCGGCGCAACGGTCGTTCGACAACTGCAGCGGACCCTGATGGACCGCGGCGAGGTCGGCCGGGCTGAGTGCGTCCCCGTCGCGCCGGCTGACGACGACGATGGCCGGGACGCGGTCTCCGCCGGGAAACTGTGCCCGCAGCGCGTCGGCACGTGCCGACTCGGCGCTGGTCGGCACTGGTACCGGCGACTGTTGGCTCGAGGCGTCGTCGCCGATCAGCGCCATCAAAGCCCCGGAAACGACGATCACCAAGAGCGCCGACACCCACGAGAAGCGGTGGGACACCATGAGGCCAATATTTCAGATACTTAACAATTAATCAAATGAAACTCACGCGGCTATGCTGACCTAATGCCCAAGGGCGACCGTGGCGCGCTGGAATCGGTCATCGCGGCCGACGTACGGGCCGTTACGGCCGAGTCGGATCAGATCGGGCGGTATTTCGCCGGCCGACATGACGTGGCCGCCAACGATTTTCGGGCCTTGCTGCACATCATGGTCGCCGAGACTTCAGGTGCGCCGCTGACGGCGGGCGATCTTCGGCAGCAGATGGGCGTGTCGGGTGCGGCGATCACGTATCTGGTTGAGCGGATGATCGCATCGGGCCACGTGCGCCGCGAATCCGATCCCGCCGACAGACGAAAGGTGATCCTCCGGGTGGCCGACCACGGCATGCACGTCGCCCGCGGCTTTTTCACGCCGCTGGCGGAGCATACCCGGCGTGCGCTGGCCGACTTACCCGACGAGGATCTCGCCGCCGCCCATCGCACCTTCACCGCGCTGGTAGATGCGATGCGGGCATTCCGCGGCGAGCTCGACGCTAGCCCCGGTTGAGCGTCGCCTCCTCGAGGTCGAGCCCGCGGAGCACATCCCGCAGCACTTCGTCGTCGATCTGGCCGTTGTCGCGTTCGGCGATGAACGCCGCGCGTTCGGCCGCCAGCATTTCCAGCCGCAACCGACGGAACGCCGCAGCGGGGCTCTCACCGATTTCATCAGCGTCGCGGCCCAACCGTTCCCAGGCCGAGTTACGCCTGCGAGTGTTCCAGCTCCGCAACACATCCGCGGCCCGCTCGTGCACGTCGGTGACCTCCTCCTCGGCCAGCAGCTCGTCGAGTCGCTCGGCCGCCGCCCGCGCCGCCTTGTCTTGGGCGGCCGCAGCGGCGATCGCGTCGGTTCGGGCTTCGTCGCCCTGCACGCCGAGCCGCCGAATCAGCCACGGCAGCGTAAGGCCGTGCAGCAACAGGGTGCCTATCACCACCACGAAGGTGAGGAACACCAGCTGCGGGCGTCCCGGAAACGGCTCACCCGACAGCGTCGTCATCGGAACGCCGAACGCCGCCGCCAGCGAAACAACCCCGCGCATACCGGCCCACGCGACGACGAACACCTGTGCAGGCGGCGGGCTTGGTTCGCCCTCGCGGACGCGCTTGAACAAGAATCGCGGCAGATACGCGAACACGAACACCCAGACGAGCCGGACGAGGATCACCGTCGCGAGCACCGCCACCGACGAGATCGCGATCACCGAGGCCGTGATGCCTCTCAGCTCCCCGATCACCATCGGCAACTGCAGGCCGATCATCAGGAACGCGAATGACTCGAGAATCAACTGCAGGGCCTTCCACACCGCGGTGTCCTGGAGCCGGGTGGCGTAGCCGGCCCGGGTGGATTTCTGGCCGAGGATCAGTGCGGCGACGACGACCGCAAGCACGCCCGAGCCGTGAATCTCCTCGGCGGCCAGATAGATGATGAACGGCGCCACCAGCCCGAGGGCGCTCTCCACGAGTGGATCGTCGAGCCGCCACCGCACGAAAGCGGTGAGCGCGCCAAGCGCCACACCCACTGCGACCCCGCCAACGGCCGCCAGCGCGAACGTCGACAACCCGCCGCCCCAAGTCGCGGCGGCGCCTATGGCAAGGCCAAGCGACACCTTGTAGGCGGTCAGCGCCGTCGCGTCGTTGAGCAGACTCTCGCCGCCGAGCAGTGTCATGACGCGACGCGGCAGCCCGAGCCTGCGCCCGACCGCAGTCGCGGACACCGCATCCGGCGGAGCGACGATTGCACCGAGCGTCAGCGCCGCCGCCACCGTCAACTCGGGCACGATTTTGTACGCGACGAAGCCGACCGCGAACGTAGTCGCCAGCGGCAGGCCGACCGCCAACAGCCCGATCGGCCGGATGTTACGACGCAGAGCCACGTAGCTGCTCTCCAGGCCCGCGGACCACAGCAGTGGCGGCAGCAGCACGTACAAGACCAGCGCGGGGTCGAGCTCGATCTGTTTGAAGCCGGGGATCAGGCCGGCCAACAGGCCGGCGACCACCAGCGCCAGCGGTGCCGACACGTCGTAGTGCCGGGCCACCGCGGACAACAGGACCGACACCACCAGTACCGCCAGCAGTGAGGCACCCACGTCGCGAAACCTCCTCGGTCGCCGTCCGTATCCTTGATCAGCATGCTGAGGAGATCACGCCGAAGCGATGCCGACTCCCCGGCGGTCCTCGATACATGCGAACACCTCGCCGCCGACGCCGCATCCTCGATCGAGCCGGACACGCTCACGCCCGGCAAATGCCAGGAGTGCGACGAGCACGGTGAGGACACGTGGGCGCACCTGCGCATGTGCCTGACGTGCGGCCATGTCGGGTGCTGCGATTCGAGCCCACACCAACATGCGAGCGAACATTTCCGCGCGACCGGTCATCCGGTGATGCGCTCCGCCGAGCCGGGAGAGAACTGGCGGTGGTGCTACATCGACGTCCGACTGGGCTGAGCATCTGGCAGTCTGGACGCGCGATGAGTGAAACGACTGAAGACGATACGGCGACCGGGCCGGAGCCGGTCGCGGACGACAACTCCACGCCGCCCACGGGCTCATCGGTGATGCTGCTGGGCTCCGGTGAATTGAGCCGCGAGTTGGCGCTGGCCTTCCAGCGGCTCGGTGCCGACGTCATCGCCGTCGACCGCTACGCCGACGCCCCCGCGCACGGCGTGGCCGACCGCGCCGCCGTCGTCAAGATGAACGACGCCGAGGAGCTGACCGCGCTAATCGAGAAGGAGAACCCCCGCTACGTCGTCGCGGAGGCGGGCGTCATCGCGGCCGACGCGCTGATCGCCGTCGCCGAGCGCGGCGACATCGAGGTGTTTCCGACTCCGCGCAGCACGCGGCTGTCGATCGACCGCGAGGGCCTGCGCCGGCTGGCCGCCGACGAGCTCGGGCTGCCCACCGCTCCGTTCTGGTTCGCCGGGACGGTCGAGGAGCTGACCGCGGTGGCCGACCACGCGGGTTTCCCGCTGGTCGTCAAGCCGATCGCGGCGGCACCCGGTGACGGCGAGTCGGTGCTGTTGCGCGTCGAAGACGTCGCGCCGGCCTGGCACCGCGCTATGGCCGCGGGCCGCATTCCGCACAACCGGGTGATGGCCGAGACGGTCGTCGAGGTCGACTTCGAGATCACGCTGCTGACTGTGCGCACCACCGGACCCGCGGGGCCCGCGGTGTATTTCTGCGAGCCGATCGGTCACCGTCAGGCCGACGGCGTCGTGTTGGAGTCGTGGCAGCCGCAGCAGATGTCGCCCGCTGCCCTTGATGCGGCGAAGTCGATCGCGGCGCGCATCGTCAACTCGCTCGGCGGGCGTGGTGTGTTCGGGGTGGAGCTGCTGGTGCGCGGCGACGAGGTCTATTTCGCCGACGTCCGCCCGCGGCCATACGACAGCGGCCTGGTGACGCTGCGCTCGCAACGCCTTTCGCAGTTCGAGCTGCACGCCAGGGCGATTCTCGGGCTCGCAGTGGACACCATCATGATCTCGCCCGCCGCGGCGGAAGTCAGCTATGCGGGGGCCGAATCGAATAGGTCGGACGACGTCGATATGCGCGTGGTCGGCGAGGCGCTGGCCGTGGCCGAAAGCGATGTGCGACTCTTCGACCGCCCCGACGAGACAGACGGCAGGCGACGGCTGGGGGTCGCGCTGGCGACGGCACCCGACCCGATCGTCGCGCGGGACCGGGCCCGACGGGTGTCGGCGGCGCTTCGCAAACTCTGGTGACGGATCCCGAAGACGATTCGGCCACCGACCGGCCGACGATGGCGCCTTTCCTCGGTGCGCTGGCAATCATTGTGCTCGTTGTGATCGCAATCGGACTGTTAAACATTTTCGGCAAGAACGACCCTCCCGAGGACCAGCAGGTGGGTCGGGCCGCAGTCGGCGAGAACGACGCGCTGCAACGGCAGAACTACGCCGACTTTCGTAGCTATACCTGCCGCGGGCAGCAGGGTGTTGAAGCCGATATCCTTGCCCGGCAACGCGATTCGGTGGCCAAACTTGGCGATCGGTTCGTCGACGACGTCACCGACGTGGTGATCGACGGCGACCGCGCCACCGCGAAAGTGACCTATCATTTCGGCAAGGCGCCGGACACCAAAACCGGTGTTGCGATGACGTTTGTGCGCGAGGACGGAGCATGGAAGGTCTGTTCGACCGGTCCCAGCTAGCTGTGGAAGACTTCCGAGGGTGAGCTACGCCGGAGACGAGCGCGAGTGAGGATCGCAGCGAGGAACGAGCGAGGACCGGAGCGAGCGGGAGTCGAGAAATTGAGCTACGCCGGAGACGAGCGCGAGTGAGGATCGCAGCGAGGAACGAGCGAGGACCGGAGCGAGCGGGAGTCGAGAAATTGAGCTACGCCGGAGACGTGACGCCTGAGGAGGCCTGGAAGCTGCTGAACGACAACCCCGAGGCCGTGCTGGTGGATTGCCGCACGGACGCTGAATGGCGCTTCGTCGGGGTGCCCGATCTGTCTTCGCTGCAGCGCAATGTGGTGTACGTCGAGTGGAACACAACCGACGGAAAGCACAACGACAACTTCGTCGACGACCTTGTCACCGCTGGCGTCACGCCTGACGTGGGCCCACGCGCCAGCAGGGGACGGCCCGTCGTGTTCCTGTGTCGTTCCGGCAACCGCTCGATCGGCGCCGCCGAGGCCGCAACGGAGGCGGGCATCGCCCCGTCCTACAACGTGCTGGACGGGTTCGAAGGCAACCTCGACGAACACAAGCATCGCGGCGGCACCGGGTGGAAAGCCGTCGGCCTGCCCTGGAAGCAGTCATGAGCACCCGAAGACGATCGCGAGTGAGGATCGCAGCGACACCGGGCTCGATGGGGCGAACCGCAAGCTCCCGCCCGAAG
>Ga0207688_10002005_pt1 | contig 10916 bp, 7 predicted proteins | sample KBSMiscanthusM4_FD_184296 | JGI IMG/M metagenome (GOLD analysis project Ga0207688, IMG submission 184296) | Miscanthus rhizosphere microbial communities from Kellogg Biological Station, Michigan, USA - M4 (SPAdes) (version 2) | ecosystem: Host-associated > Plants > Roots > Rhizosphere ...
CCCGCCGTGTCCTTCTCGGACCTCACGGCCCGATGATCCTGGGCATCGGATGCCTCGTCCATGTTCTCACCATCGTCGTCATTTGGTCGCTTGGCCGCGCGCAAGGCCTGCTGCTGCCGGTCGCGGATGCGGCGACCCTGTTCACGGTCATGATCAGCGTGGCGTTGGTTCCGATTTCGATCGGCGGCTGGGGTCTGCGCGAGGTCGCCGTGATCTCGCTGCTGGGTCATCACGGCGTTCCGCCAGATAAGGCACTCCTGTTTTCGGTGTGCTTCGGCCTTGCTCTCGCGGTCGGCTCTCTGCCGGGCGCGCTGGCGTGGCTGTTGTATTCGTTTGCACCCTCGCGGCGTTCTGCCGAGCCCGGACGATGAGCGCGGACGTCCTGTCGACCGCCTTTACGTCCGCACGTGCATGTCGGCGTCGTCCAATGGTATTCGACATGAGCTGCGGCCGGGTGAGGGGACCCGCCGTTGGGTGAGATCATGGCCGGATCATCAGGGAAGGTAGCCCTCATCACTGGCGTCACCGGCCAGGACGGCGCCCACCTGGCGGAATTTCTGCTGGCAAAAGGATATGTGGTGCACGGCATGAAACGCCGGTCGTCGTCTTTCAACACCGAGCGCATCGACCATCTCATTCATGATCCGCACGAACAGGGCGTCTCGTTCCACCTGCATTACGGCGATGTGACCGACGCGACCAATATCATCCGCATCGTGCAGGAAACGAAGCCGGACGAGATTTACAATCTCGCGGCCCAATCGCATGTGCAGGTCTCTTTCGAAACCCCGGAATACACCGCCAATGCCGACGGGCTTGGAACGCTGCGCCTGCTCGAGTCCATCCGTATCCTCAGCCGGGAACAGAAGACTCGTTTCTATCAGGCGTCCACGTCCGAGCTGTTCGGCAAGGCACAGGAGATCCCGCAGAAGGAGACAACGCCATTCTATCCGCGCTCTCCCTACGCGGCCGCAAAGCTTTATGCCCATTGGATCACGGTGAACTACCGTGAGGCCTATGGGATGCATGCCTCGAACGGGATTCTGTTCAATCACGAGAGCCCCATTCGCGGCGAGACCTTTGTTACCCGCAAGATCACGCGCGCCGTCGCCTCGATCGATTGCGGGCTACAGCAGAAGCTGTTTCTCGGGAATCTCGACGCAATGCGCGACTGGGGCGACGCGCGCGATTTTGTCGAAGGAATGTGGCTGATCCTGCAGCAGGAGCAACCGGACGACTATGTTCTTGCCACCGGCGAGGCACACTCGGTGCGGGAGTTTGTCGAAAAGGCCTTCGCTCACATCGGCCGGACGATCGTCTGGTACGGAAGCGGCGTCGACGAGAAGGGCCTCGACAAGTCGACCGGACAGACGCTGGTAGAGGTCGATCCACGCTATTTTCGGCCGACCGAAGTCGATTTTCTCCTCGGAGATTCGAGCAAAGCGAGAGCCAAGCTCGGGTGGCGGCACAGAACGAGCTTTGACGCGCTGGTGAGCGACATGGTGAAAGCCGACATGGCCGCGGTTCTGGCCGAGCGGGAACGCCGCAATCGTCACGCCTGACGTCGCCGGCAGGGATGCTGGGGCGCGGGCGATGTCAGAGCCGGCTGACCGGAGTTGATGTCCGTCGTTACCCGCGCCCGTAGACGTCGTCGAGGCGCACGATGTCGTCCTCGCCCAGATAGCTGCCGACCTGTACCTCGATCAATTCAAGCCGAATCTTGCCGGGGTTTGCGAGCCGATGGATGCTCCCGATCGGGATGTAGATGGATTCGTTTTCGTGCACGCTGCGCTCGTCAGTGCCGAGCGTCACTTCGGCCGTCCCCTTGACCACGACCCAATGCTCGGATCGGTGGAAATGCTTCTGCAGTGACAGCTTGCTGCCTGGCTTCACGACGATCCGCTTCACCCTGTACCGCGGGGCAATGTCGATGTCCTGATAGTAACCCCAAGGGCGGTAGATCCGGCGATGCTCGACCGCCGCGCGATGATTTTGCGCCTTCAACTGCTCCACAAGTGTCTTGACCTGCTCGGCCTTGGAACGCGAACTCACCAGCACCGCGTCCGCAGTCGACACCACGACGACGTCATCGAGCCCGATCACGGTGGTCAGCACGGACTTCTCCGAGCGCACCAGGCTGTTGCGGGTGTCCAGCATGACGACTGGACCTTCGGTAGCATTGCCGGCAGCGTCGTGATCGAGAATGTCCCAGACCGCGCTCCAACTGCCGACATCCGACCAACCGATGTCGGCGGGGACCACGGCGGCGAGTTTGGTGTGCTCCATGACGGCGTAGTCGATCGATTTTTTCGGCGCGCGTGCGAAAGGCTCGGGCGCGAGCCGCAGGAAATCGAGATCGCGGGCGAGACCATCGACTGCCGCATGGGCGGCCTCGGCCATGGCCGGCTCGAAGTGCTCGATTTCCGCCAGCATGGTTCCGGCGTGAAACAGGAAATTGCCGCTGTTCCAGAGATAGCCTTCGGCAACGTAAGTGGCGGCGGTCGCGGCGTCGGGCTTTTCAACGAATGCTTCGACCGCCTGCACGGACGAGCCGTTGAGCTTCTTTCCCGGGCGGATGTACCCGTAATTCGTCGCCGGATACGTGGGCTCGATGCCGAACGTGACGATACGCCCCGCGGCCGCGGCATCGGCGGCGCGCCGGCAGGCTTGACGAAATTCCTCAGGGTTACGCACGACGTGGTCGGCGGCGAGTACGAGCACCAGCGCGTCGCGATCGCGTTGCGCTGCGAGCACGGCAGACACCGCGACGGCGGGACCTGAATCACGGCGGCTAGGCTCGAGCACGATATCGGCCTCGATGCCCAGCTCGCGCAGTTGCTCCGCCACCACGAAGCGAAAGTCGGCGTTGGTGATGACGATCGGCCGTGAGAATAGGCTGGGATCCGAAATACGCGTAAGCACTTGCTGGAAAGTGGAACCTTGTCCGACCAGAGCAACGAACTGCTTGGGCATGCTCTCACGCGAGACCGGCCACAGCCGTGTTCCCGCACCGCCGCACATGATCACCGGAATGATTTGAGCCGACATCCGCGATATCCTCTGACAGAGGTGTCACTTCAAGCCGCGCCGAGCCAAAACGTCAAGGCGCGACGACCGTGACCCGTGACTGGCGCCGTCCCGTATGGAGCGCTCAGCCCGGTTGGTCGAGCAGACGGCGATAGAGGTCGACCAGCTCACTCCCGATACGCCTGCTCGAGAAATTCTGCTCGACCAAGTATCGGCTGGCGCGTCCAAACTTCTGCCGAAGCTCCGGATCTGCTGCGAGACGTTCGATGGCGTCGGCCAGTGCCTCGGCGTCGTCGAGCGGTACCAGGAACGCATTGATGCCCGGACGGGCGATGTCGCGGCATCCTGGTACGTCGGTCGCGACCAGCGGCCGTCCGCACGCCGCAGCTTCCAACAAGCTCAAGGGCATTCCCTCGCGGTGGGACGGCAACACCGCGATATGTGCCGATCCCCACAGTGCACCGATATCTTCTACGAAGCCGAGATGGGTGACATTGGGGCGCTTGCTCCAAGCCTCGATGTCCTGCGCCGGGATCGACATCGGGTTTGCCGGGTCGGGGGTTCCGGCGAGAAGCAATTGGATCTGGCACCCGCGCTGGCCGAGGCGCCCGTGCGCCGCCAACAAGGTGCGCACCCCCTTTGATTCCACCAGACGGCCGACGAATGCGACGATGACCGGCCCGGGGGGCTCCGGCTTGGGAGTCATCGTCTCGATGTCCACGCCGGAGCCTGGGATCAAAGCGATCCGGGCGCCGTTCACCCCGAGGCCCTCGATCACGGCGCGATCATCGAGGTTTTGCACGAGAATCGCCGAACGGTCGCGGTTCAGCAGCCTGCGCAATGCCAACCTCAACGCCGCGCGCACGAGACGGACCTTGACTGCGTCGCTGGTGAATGTCGTGCCGAGTCCGGTCATCGCATTGAGGCAAACGATGGGAAGGCCGGTGGCCGCGAGCGATCCAACGACGGTTGCCGGCAACGCAACGTGATGGGCGAGGGCCGGTTTGATGGTGCGATAGAGCTTGCGCACCTCGCGTATGACGCGGACCAGATCGCGTGGGTCAAGGCTGCCGCGGCGCCAGGAGATGGGATGAAGGTGAAACCCTTCCGCTTCAATGGCAGGGCCATGGCGGTCGACGCGGGTCGCGACATGCACCTCGAAGCCGGCATCGCGGGCCGCGCGCGCCATCGGCAAGCGATGGGAGATGAAATACCAATCCTCGGTCACGAGATAGATGACGCGAGCCGCTGAACGAACCGAGCTATTGGCGCGTGCGCCGACATTTTCGGTGCGAGGAGCCGCGTCGGGCAGTTCCGCAACCGCGCCGATGATGTGATAGAGACTGGTCGCGCGCGCTGGTTCGCGCACGAATTCATTGGCGGAAGTCAACTGATCGAACCATAAGCCCGGTGTCGGTGTCGCGAGAAAGCGTCGCAACCCCGTGACGGCCGCAGCGATCTTTTCGTCGGCGTGCCGATGGGCGAGGTAGGCGCGCACGCGTTCGGCTTGTGCCCACAGCCGCGCCACGGGATCGTGGATGCTGCCGTCGGTGAGCACGGCGTTGATCACGACGCCGCGATGCCGATCGACCCCGCAGGAATCGGCGAACGCAATCAGCCGCGTCACCGCTTCGGGCAAGGGCCGGCCCGTCAGGCGCGCCCAGCGGTCGAGCAGAAATGCCCATTCATAGTGATGGCCGGGCTCGCATATCCGTCCGTCTACGCCCGGCGCCGGGGACCAATCCGCAGCAAAGAACTCACGTAGCGCGCCGGTAGCGGGATCGATAAATTTTTCCAGGCAGAGTGTGGCGATGGCGTCGCCCATGCTGCGCCAGGCCGGATCGTCGTCGAGGGGGATCCACGCGAGCGCTGATTCGAGCAGGTGCATGTGCGGGTTCGAGCGCTGCGGTAATCGGCCGCTGCGATCCTCGAGAAAGCCGCCGAGTGGATGGCCATAGCATTGCGTGAGCGCCCGGCGCAGCGCCACTGCTTGTCGACGCCAGCCGCCGGCCTCCCCAAAGACGCGGTGCCCGCTCGCATAGGCGAGCAGCGCAAAAGCTTGGTCGTAGAGGTCGAAATTCGATTCGACGGCCCTGCCGTCAAGGTCGACCAAGGACACGACGGTGGCATCCGCGGTGGCGAAATGTCGGCGGAAGTATTCGAGCGCGTGGTGTGATGCCTCGCGCCAAGGGCCATTCCAGCCCAGCCGGCCGGCCTCGCAATACGAGAAAGCTTGTCGCGCGAGCACCCGAGCTCGGTGCGGCTGTGCCAAGGGCCGGCCATCGAGGTCGATCGCCTCGTGGAAGCCGCCCCCACTGTGGTCGGCGCCGTGTTCCCACCACAGCGGCAAAGCCACATCGAACAACCAGTGCTTGAGCGCCGCCGCCTCGCTCCCGAGGTCGTTCATATCGCGGACCCGGTGCGATGAGGGGACGAATGGCGCGCTATCCGGGATGCAACGATCATATGGCAGGACAGCTCTTGTTGCTGGAATCTCGTTTGGCAGCAGGTCTCTTGCACTAAGGTCTTGTCATTTCTGGTTTTATACTGGGCGAAACGCAACTGGCCGAGCGGCCACGGCCGGGTGGCATTTGAGGTAGGCGGCAACTCTTGCGCAAGTGCGACGGAACTGTAGACGGCCCTCATAGGGGGGATGGCCGAGCAACCGGAGTTGACGCCCCGGGAACCCGCGGCAGCGTGTTCAGCGCTTCGTCGGCTGTCGTCCAGTTTATCCTGGAAATGATGGTTCAGAACGTTCCGCAATGGCCACCGATACGTGTAACTCTTTGATTCAAAACGTGTCCATAGCCGGATACGGGGCCATCGCCAGCCGCGTGCGGTCATGCTACTGAAAGATTCGCCGCGGGAGCCGGCAGGGGGATTACGTCGACCATGGTGCAACCCACGAAATATCGCGCGGACCGTCCACTGCGCGTAGGTGTGGTCGGCGTGGGCGTCATGGGCAGTAACCATGCGCGCGTCTTCGGAGATCTGCCCGGCGTCAAACTCATCGGCGTGGCGGATCCGGACAGTAAGCAGCGCGATTTTGTTTCAAAGGCGCTGGGATGCCCTGCGTTCAGCGGCGTTACTCCGCTGCTGGCTGAGGGTGTCGACGCCGTGACGATCGCGGCCCCCACGCATCTTCATCAGGAACTGGCGCTCACATGCATCGAGCGCGGGGTGCATGTGCTGGTCGAAAAGCCGATCGCACCGTCGGTGGAAGAGGGGCGCGCAATCATTGCCGCGGCCCGGAGCGCCGGCGTTGCGCTCATGGTCGGTCATGTGGAGCGGTTCAATCCGACAGTCGAGGCGATCAAGGACGCGATCCGCGACGAGGACATTCTTTCGATCGCGATCACCCGCGTCGGCCCGTTCCCGCCGCGCATGTCGAACGTGGGTGTGGTCATCGATCTGGCCGTGCACGATATCGACCTCATCCGCTGGTTTACCGAATCCGAAATTGCGGAGGTGCAACCGCAGCTTTCCAAGGCAGTTGCCGAGCGCGAGGATATCGCCCTCCTGCAGTTCCGCACCGCTTCAGGCGTGCTCGCCCACATCAACACCAATTGGCTCACGCCTTTCAAAGCGCGCAACGTCACCGTCGCGACACGCAACAAATACATCATGGGCGACCTGTTGACCCGGCAGGTCACTGAGTGCTTTGGCTTCCAGCCGGATGGCAGCTATTCGATGCGCCATCTCTCGGTCGGCCATGCCGAGCCGTTGCGCGCCGAACTGCAAGCGTTCGTGGGTGCCATCCGTAGCGGCAAAGAGCCTGCCGTGACCGGAGAAGAAGGAGTGGCGAGCCTCGAAATCGCCATCCAGTGCCTCGAAAGTCGTGCGCTGCCGAGCGTGGCCCGCCGCCGCGGTCCCCGGCGGATGACCGGCTGACGTGGTCCAGTTTGCCGGCTCGCTCGACCCCGTGACCACCATGAATCAACGCGCTGGCCTGGATCCCGCGCCGATTCCATTCATTGACGTTGCCGCGCAGCGCCGTCGCCTCGGTCGATCGGTCGACGAGGCGATCGCACGGGTGCTCGGCCATTGCCAATTCATTCTCGGACCCGAGGTGCGCGCTTTCGAATCCGCGCTGGCGGCGTTCTGCGGTGCGCGCCATGCAGTGAGTTGCGCGAGCGGTACCGACGCGTTGGTGCTGGTATTGATGGCCAAGGGGGTCGGGCCGGGCGACGCCGTGATCTGCCCGAGCTTCACCTTCACGGCGACCGCGGAGGTGGCGGTACTCGTTGGGGCCACGCCGGTCTTCGCTGACGTCGAGGAAGGGAGCTTCAATCTCGATCCGGAGAGCCTGCAGCGGGCATGTGCGACCGCGCGCAGTCTCGGGCTTCGCCCCAAGGTCGTGATCCCGGTCGATCTTTTCGGACAACCTGCGGACTACGATCGCATCATGCCGATCGCTGAGGCGGAAGGCCTTTTCGTCCTCGACGATGCGGCCCAAGCGTTTGGTGCGACCTACAAGAACCGCCGCCTCGGCGCTCTTGCACCGGCAACCGCGACCAGCTTCTTTCCCGCGAAGCCGCTCGGATGTTACGGCGATGGCGGGGCCGTGCTCACCGAGGACGAAGAACTTGCGCAGGTGATGCGCAGCGTGCGCGTCCATGGTGAGGGGCGCGACAAATATGACTGCGTGCGCATCGGCCTGAACGGCCGCCTCGACACGATTCAGGCGGCGGTGCTGATCGAGAAGTTGAGGATTTTTCCCGAGGAGATCGCCGCGCGCGAGCGTGCCGCGCGTCGATACTCCGACGGTCTCGCCGATGTCGCGATCGTTCCGAAGCTTGCCCGGGGCTCGACTTCGGTCTGGGCGCAATACACCATCCGGCTTGCGGCAGGTAAGCGCGCTGCGCTTGCAGCGGCGGTCAATTCCCAAGGCATCCCGACCGCAGTCTACTATCCCATCCCACTCCACTGCCAGGAGCCTTACAGGCGGTTTCCGGTGGCAGAGGGTGGGGCGCCAGTGAGCGAGCGGCTGGCGGAAGAGGTGATCAGCCTGCCGATGCACGCCTATCTCGACGAGTCGACCCAGGACCGCATCATCGCGGCCGTGCGACGCGCGCTCGGCGCCTGAATACCGGTTGCCAGCCTCCGGATGCCACGCCCGAAAGCGGGTGCATCCGGTAAACTCCCCGGCAGAATCACCCGCGTCGCAAAGGACGGTCGGTTCTCCGCCCGCAGAACGGCGCGCGCGGACAATCACAGGAGAGCGGGCGCGGCCAATGATTGGACGCATCTTCACCGTCGGCGGCCTGACGCTGGTATCGCGGCTGACCGGCTTTGCGCGCGACATCATCCTGGCTGCTGTGCTCGGCGCCGGGCCGATCGCGGATGCGTTTTTTGTCGCGTTGAGGCTGCCAAATCATTTCCGCGCGATCTTTGCCGAGGGTGCCTTCAACGCCGCGTTCGTGCCTGCCTACGCGCGCATCCGTCAGCAGGGCGGCGCCGATCCCGCAAAGTTGTTCGCTGACCGCGTGTTCGCCCTGCTTTTCGCCAGCCAGGTGGTCCTGCTTGTTGTCGCCCTCATTTTCACTCCGGAGGTGATCTCGTTGCTGGCGCCGGGATTCTCCAAGGATCCCGAGCGCTTTGCACTGGCGGTCGAACTCACGCGCATCACCTTTCCCTATCTCTTGCTGGTTTCGCTGGTCACGCTCTACAGCGGCATTCTCAACGCGCTTGCGCGCTTCGCGGCGGCGGCGGCAGCGCCCATTCTGCTCAATCTGTCGATGATGGCGACGCTGGCGGTCGCGGTGTTCTTTCCGACCCCGGGCCATGCCGCTGCTTGGGGCGTCTTCATCGCCGGCATTCTCGAAGCGCTGCTGGTCGGAGGCGACGCTTGGCGCAATGGCGTGCTTCCAGCATTGCGGTGGCCGAGATGGGACGAGGACGTCAAACGCTTCTTCAAGGCCCTGATACCCGCGACCATCGGTTCGGCCGGCGTGCAGATCGCACTCTTCGCCGACACGATCATCGCAAGCTTTCTTGCCGCGGGCGCGTTGTCGGCTCTCTATTATGCGGACCGGCTCAATCAGTTGCCGATCGGCGTCATCGGCATCGCCGTGGGGACCGTGCTGTTGCCGGAAATGGCGAGCCGGATCGCGGCCGGGGATGAGGCGGGTGCGCGCCGCGCGCAGAATCGGGCGATCGAGCTCACGCTGCTGCTCTCGGTCCCCTGCGTCGTCGCGTTCCTCCTGGTTCCGGATCTCATCATGCGCGCTCTGTTCATGCGCGGAAAGTTTACCGAGGCGGACGCGACCGCTGCGGGGCAGACGCTGGCCGCCTATGCGCTCGGCCTCCTCCCGTTCGTTCTGATCCGCAGCGTGACCGCGACATTTCTCGCCCGCGGCGATACCGCGACCCCGGTCAAGGCGTCGTTGACCGCGGTGGCGGTCAACGTTGTCTGCAAGATCCTGCTCATGGGGCCGTTGGCGCAGGTCGGGCTCGCGCTTGCGACCTCGATCGGCGCGTGGCTCAATCTTGTCCTGATCACCTGGTTCGCCGTGCGTCATCGGCACCTCACATTGAGTCCCGGACTGCGTAGCGCGATGGTGAGGCTGGCGGGAGCGGGCGGCGCACTCGCGCTTGTGCTCTGGCTGGCGCGGCGGCCCATCGTCGGCCTGTTTGCAGGTTGGGCAACGTGGCGCGACGAGAGCACGCTCGCCGTGCTCGCCGTCATCGGCGGCGTCGCCTACGTCGGAATCGTGCTGGCGCTATTCGGCCGGCAATGGCTGGCGGCCCTGCGGACACGAACGAGAACGGCCGCGCCGGTGACGCCGCCGTTGCCGTTCGAGTGATCAGCCTCGGTGCGTCCGCTCGTCCGGCACCAGGGAGAGCGTACGCCGGTTGCCATTGTGGAGCGTCTCGATCTCGACCGGACGTCCAATCTTCTCGCCTGCGAGCATGCGAATGAGATCATCGGCCCCGGTGACCGGGATTCCGTCGAGCGCCAGGATGATGTCGCCGGACACGAGGCCCGCCCGTTCGGCCGGACTTCCCGGTTCGACCGTGGCAATCATGACCGCGCTCTCCTGGGCGAGGCCGGCCGCATGCCGACGGCGGCGGGAGAGCGTGAACTGCTGGGCCGCGACCCCGATATAGGCACGCCGCACGCGGCCATGGCGCACCAGTTCGCCCAGCACAAAACTGGCTGTGTTGGCCGCGACCGCAAAGCAGATGCCCTGCGCGCCCATGATCACCGCGGTGTTGATGCCGACGACCTCGCCGTGCGACGAGACCAGCGGGCCGCCCGAATTCCCGGGATTGAGCGCCGCGTCGGTCTGGATGACGTCGTCGATCAGCCGTCCCGAACGCGCCCGCAATGACCGGCCCAGAGCGGAGACGACGCCCGTCGTCACGGTCGATTCGAAGCCGAGCGGATTGCCGATGGCGATGACCAACTGACCGCGCTTGAGCAGCTTGGAATTGCCCAGCGGCGCCGCCGGCAGCGTCACCGGCGCGTCGATCCGCACCAGCGCCAGATCGGTATCGGGGTCGTCGCCGACGACCCGCGCAACCAGGCTGCGGCCCTCCACCGTGGTGACGCTGACGCGGGCGGCGCCATCTACGACGTGGCTGTTGGTCAACACCAGCCCGTCGGGCGCCACGATGACCCCCGACCCGGTGCCGCTGTGGCGCCGGTCGTCGCTGGTTTTGACATCTAGCCGCACCACGGCGGGGCCGATGCGGTCGACAACGTCGATCACGGCGCGTGAATAGGCATCCAAAAGGGCCTCGTCGTCAGGCGGGATCGCCGGCGGAGGCGCGAGATCGGGAGTGGGTTGGTCGAGCATGGGTTGTTACCGGGGCGCCGTCTTGCGATGGCCGGGATACCGGTCACCGTGCGCAAGTGGCTGATGGACTTGGGGTTCGACCGCAGA